>WBZP01005626.1_pt1 | contig 12685 bp, 15 predicted proteins | sample 5204301 | NCBI WGS metagenome assembly WBZP01 (sample SAMN12412401, study PRJNA552823) | activated sludge metagenome | isolation source: activated sludge from nitrification reactor of wastewater treatment plant... | place: USA: Pennsylvania | collected 2017
GTGAAGGGCCACCTCACACCCGAGTCCGCGCGTGATTTGGCCCGCGGCCTCAAGGAGGCGGCCGAATGAACGCGAAACTCGAATCTCTCATTTCCGAAGCGAAGCGAAGCTGGCAGAACGAGCAGGCCTCCGGCCGCATCCGCATCCGCGTGACGCGCGATACCTCGTCGCTGGCTCGCGGCGCGGATGAGACCATCGCGAAGCTGCAAGCCGCCGTCGAATCGAAGAAGCTCACGGCTGACGTTGGCGTGACCGGTTCGTGGGGCTTCTGCTGGATGGAGCCGTGCGTCACGGTCCGCTCGGCCGCGGGGACTCACACGATCCTCTACGGGAACGTCACCGAGGACCGCGCCGGCGAGTTCATCGACGCGATCGCCGCCGGGCGTGACTTCCCCGAGCTGGCCATCGGCGTGGTCGAAGGCAATGCCACCGCCGACATCCCGCTGCTGTCGGACCACCCGTTTATGCAGGGCCAGGTGCGGCGGCTGATGGCGAACATCGGCAGCACGGACCCGGAGAGCATCGACCACTACCTCGCGCACGACGGCTATGCCGGGTTCGGCAAGGCGCTGGAGATGGACGCCGAAGCGATCGTCAAGGAGATGCTCGACAGCGGCCTCGGCGGGCGCGCGGGAGCGGGTTTCCCGGCCGGCCGGAAGTGGGACTTCCTGCGCACGGCAACCACATCGCCGCGCTACCTGGTCTGCAACGCGGACGAAGGCGACCCGGGCGCCTGGGTCAACCGCGTCCTCCTGGAAGGCGACCCGCACCTCATCGTCGAGGGCATGATGATCGCCTCGCTCGCCTGCCATGCGGACGAGGGCTACATCTACATTCGCTACGAATACCCGCTGGCGTTCGCGCGCATGCAGAAGGCAGTGGAGCAGGCGCGGGCGAAGGGCCTCCTCGGCAAGAACATCCTGGGCAGTGGCAAAGATTTCGACCTCGTGGTCTTCTTCGGCGCGGGCGCGTATGTCTGCGGCGACGAAACGGGCCTGATGAGCTCCATCGACGGCTACCGTGGCATGCCGCGCATCAAGCCTCCGTTCCCTGCCCAGGCGGGCCTCTGGAACAAGCCGACGAACGTGAACAACGTCGAGTCCTACGCGAACGCGCCGATGATCATGCGGAACGGCGCGCAGTGGTGGAGTTCCGTGTCCGACGCGAAAGAGAAGGGGACGAAGATGTTCACCTTCTCCGGGTCGATAAACTGGGCCGGCTGCGTGGAAGTGCCGTTCGGGCCCTCAATCGGAACCGTCATCGACCAGTGGGGCGGCGGGATGCGGGAAGGCCGCGTCCTCAAGGGCTTCCAGCCCGGCGGGCCGCTGTCCGGCGTCTGTGCCGCGAACCGCAACCTGACGCTGACGCTCGATCCCTACCGTGAGCTGGGGCTGTTCCTCGGCGGCGGCGGCATCGTGTTCTTCGACCAGTTCACCTGCATCGTCGACATGTGCAAGTTCTTCCTCGCGTTCTGCGAGGACGAAAGCTGCGGGCGTTGCACCACCTGCCACGGAGGGACGCAGCGCGCGGTCGAGACTCTTCGCCGCATCCAGGCGGGCGGCGGCCGCGACAGCGACATCGAGAACCTGAACAAGCTCGTTTCGACGATGGTCTGGTCCAACTGCTTCCATGGCCAGTTCGCGATGACGACGATCAAGACCGCCCTAAAGGCGTTCGCGGACGAATGGCGCGAGCACATCGTTGAGAAGAAGTGCCGCGCGGGCGTCTGCCGGGACCTGCAGAGCGGCATCCAGCCGCTACGGCGGGCGGAAGAGCCGGCGCTGGCGCTCGCGGGCGGCTGATTCGAGGTTCGACGGGCGGGTTGTAGCCGGCCGAAGCCCAGTAGAATGGGATCGTGACGGAGACGCGAGCCATCGGGGAGATTCTGCGCGATGCGGCGGCGGGTAACCTCGCCCACGTCCTGGCGGAAGAGCGCGCGGGATACGATCCCGTGGGCAGCGCGGAACGCCTCTTTGCGCTCCTTGACCGGCGGGGAATCGCATACGTCCTCGTTGGTGGGATCGCGATGCTTCAGTACGTCGCCGGGAGGAACACCGAGGATATCGATCTGATTGTTGCTCCCTCCGCCGTTCGCCTCGTGCCCGAGCTTCAAGTACTGAGCCTCGACAAGGACTTCGGACGCGCGTCATTTGAAGGGATCCAGGTCGACCTGTTGTTCACGGCCAACAAGCTTTTCGATTCCGTGCGCGCTCGTCATGCGCAGACCTTAACGTTCGGCTCGACGCGCGTGGTCACGGCGACCCCAGAGGGATTGTTGCTGCTGAAGCTCTTCGCGTTGCCCTCACTCTACCGGCAAGGCAACACGCACCGCGCCTCGATTTACGAATCAGATATCGCCGGTCTCCTGGCGTTGGGCGAAGCGGACCTCGATTCGGTCTGGTCTCAACTTCGCCCGCACCTTCTGGATTCCGACATCGACGAGCTCCGCAAGATAGTGAGCGAGATCGAGGCACGAAAGAGCAGGTTCGGCCGGAACCCGGAATAGCTCCTCAGCCTTGGGGCGCAGGTTCCCTGAACCCAACACACGACAAAAGACTCCCGGCTTTCGCCGGGAGTCTTCTTTCACAACCGGTGGCTTCTCAGGCGGCGAGTCGCACTGGCACCGGCTGGTTGCTCTTCACGCTGCTTTTGCTGCGCGCCTTCGCAATGCGGTAGGTGAGCAGGGCGAGGACGACGCTCATCGAAACGGCGTAGAGCATTGTCACGGGCATGAGCTGGGTGTCGGTCCCGGCGGTGATGCCGTGGAACCAGGAGAGGATGAAGGCGGCGAAGGAGGCGAAGTGGAGCTTCCGCCAAGCCTTCTGGCCGATGTACTTGCGCGCCCAGAAGCTTCCGGTCACTGCGGCGGTCAACCAGGCGGCGATGATGCCAAGGCCCACCATCAACGGTTCGTAGGGCGACAGGAACGGGACGACGAGGTCGAAGACCGAAAAGTGGAAGAAGCCGTCAAACAGGAGCGAGCCACCGTGAACGGCGAGGAACGCGAGAGAGAGGACGCTGAGGAATTGGTGGACGGTGAAGACCGTCAGCCGTGACATCGACTTGTCGGCGGCCTTGCTGCTGATGAGGAGGCCGAAAATCATCGATCCCGTGAGCAGAGCGAAGGCGGCGAGCCCGGAAGCGCGGCTAATCAGCCAGGCAGCGTGGCCGGTCTCGTTCAGGCGCAGGGCCATGCCGCCGGTCATAGCGGCCACGATTGCGACGACGATCAGAGGGCTGTAGCGGTTCATGTCAGGACGCCTTCGTGGTCTTGCTTGTGGTCGATGTCGTCGATGCGGTGGATGTTGAGGTCGTCGTTTTGGTCGTTGCGGTAGCTGTGGCCGTAGCCGTGGCTGCCGCGGTGGTGGCAGGTGCGCTGGTCGCTGCCGTCGTCGCAGTCGTCCCGGACGAACCTGCGCTGGTCGCGGTCGTTGGGGTGGAGGTCGACGTATACGAGACCGTGTCGGTCAGGACGGCATCGTCGGCGGCTGCTGTCAGCCCGTCATCAGCGTTTCCCATCGGCTGAGCGAGCCACCCGGCCGTCAGCATCGTCACGCCGGCAACTGCCGCCGTGATCGCGAGTTTGGTGTTGGTGAAATCCTTCTTGGCCATCGTGGTCCTCCGCGGGTTTGTGTGCCCGTGGATTCAGAATGGCTCCATTGCATTGGTTGAAGATTGGACGAAGATGTGGGAATTCTTAAGGTTTGGGCTGCTTAACCGGCGGTTCAGGGATCGGTGCCGCAACGAGGAAACGCTCGAGCTTGCCGGTGTCTATCCCCGTCTCGACGTCACGTAGGACAGCGCCGCGCCCACTGCTCGGAAGTCGGCATCGCTGAGTCTGCCAATCTGCCGATCGAAGCGGAGATTCGAGAGACCACGCAACTGCATGAGGTCAGCGGCCGAGGTCGCGGGGAGGCCGTTTTGCGGCGTCGACAGTATTCGCACCTTACTGCGATGCCGGGCGAAGTCCTCCCGCCACGTTGTCAACGGCACCGCCAGAGACATGCCCAAGCGAGACTCTGAGTCGCGGCTCAGAACGATAGCGGGGCGGGTCTTGCGGATTTCCGCGCCGACGACCGGGTCGAACTTCACCCACCAGATTTCGGCCTGGGCAGGCTCACTCATCCATCAAGTCGATGTCTGACCCGGTACCGGCCTGCCACTCCTCCGCCAGGGCGAGCGCCTCTGCGCGGTCGTTCTCCGTGTAGAACCGTTCTTCGTAACGGCTCAAAAGCGACTGGAACTCAACCGGGAGCTTCAGTAGCTCCTCGGTCGTCGTCGACTTCGAGACGCACTCCAACCACTCGAGGAAGGTGGCATCGGCCAGCGGCAACAACGCCGCGGCATCGTCCTCGCCGAGTTCGTCGATTCGTGCCAGGAGCGCTTCTTTCGCGGTCATCGAGTCGAGTATAGCCGACCGGTGGTGCGGCTCGGCTCGTTTCGACCGCCAGGACCCGCGCGAAGGCGGCTGCCGCGCGCTCGAAGCTCTGGTAGAGCGGGATGCCGGCCGAGGGTGGGGCGGAGGCGGCGCCGAGCGAGCCGGGTTGGCCGGTGTTTATTGTTCGTCGCGGGGTAATTCAAGGTCGAGGACCAGGGCGAGAAGGTGCCGGAGTTCCACCTGGTCTTCCGAAGAAACCGCCCCGGAACGGTATCGAAACCTCTCGATCGATACCGACCGTAGTTGGAGTCCGTCGGCGGCCGAGTCGAGATCAAGCCCATTCTCAAGCGAGTGAGTGATCCTGATTTTGTTTGGGTGCGCAACGAAGTACGTCTTCCAGGTGGTGAGCGGCACAACCAGGCGCAGGCCGATGCGGTTGAAGGCTGGCGAGCCTACCACGATGCACGGGCGACTCTTATTGGCTTCGGATCCGACGGCTGGTTCCAGGTCGACCCACCAGACCTCGCCCTGCAGCGGGTCAGTCATCGATGTGCTTGAGCGCGTCGGCGTCGGAGAAGCGCCACTCTTCCGCTTCCGTCACCATTTCATCCATTTCTTCGGCGGACAAGGATGCGATTTCGGAACGCACGATGTGGTCGCGGAGCGGCTTGGGCAGTCCCAAGAGTTCGGCAGTCGAGAGCCGTCGCTCCGGCGTGCAGTTCCAGAAGCGCCCGCTGAGAAACGGAAAGATCCGCTCTGCTTCGTCTTCCGGTAGGTCGTCTACGATTGCTCGGAGCGCTTCTTTCGCGGTCATCGAGTCGAGTATAGCCGACCGGTAGCGCGGCTCAGCTCGTTTCGAACGCGAGGACCCGCGCGAAGGCGGCTGCCGCGCGCTCGAAGCTCTGGTAGAGCGGGATGCCGGCCGCGTGGAATTTCGGCTGGATGCTCGCCACGTATTCGGCTTCGTGCGCGGGGTGGAGGATAACGAGGAACGGCTTCTGGGAGCGCTCCTTGTGCTTCGCGATCTCCGCGATGGTCTGGTCCAGGGTTTCCGGCTTGTGCTTCCACTGGCGCGCCGCAAACATCGCTGAAAGCTCCATCGCCATGGCGTCGACGTTCGGGTCCGCATCGAGCAGGCGGAGGATGCGGTCCAGTGTGTCCATGGAGCCCTGGATCGTGCCGGCCATGTCCAGCGGGTTCTGGTAGCTGCCGCCGACGATGTTGAAGAACTCGCCGAGCTCCTTGTAGGTCGCGTCGCTGAAGCGCGGCACGCGCAGCCCGGCCTTCGAAAACGCGTCGGTGATCGACACGGACTGGCCGCCGGTCTGGGCCAGGAGAGCCATGCCGTTGCCCCTGGGCCGCTTCGCGTTGAGCAGCATCTTGAGGGTGTCGATGGTCTCGTCGAGGTTGTTGGTGGTGATGGCGCCGCACTGGCGCATCATGCCGTCCCAGACCGCCTGGGGCGCCGCGAGCGACCCGGTATGCGACATCGTGGCGCGGGCGCCCGCCTCCGTCTGGCCGCCCTTCCAGACGATGACCGGCTTGCGCTTGCAGGCCTCTCGCAGGGTGTCGAAGAAGCGGCGGCCGTCTTTCACGCCCTCGACGTACATGCCGATGACCTCGGTCTCGTCGTCGAGCATGAGGTATTCGAGGTAGTCCGAGACATCGAGGACGATGGCGTTTCCGAAGCTGGCGCAGCGGCTGAGGTGGATGCCGTTCGCCGCGGAGACCAGGCTGAACATGATCCCGTGTGTGCCGGACTGCGACATGAAGCCCACGCGTCCGTCGCTGGCAATCGGGGCGTCGGCGCTGAAGCGGACGCCGACCTTCGGCAGGTAGAGGCCCATGCAGTTCGGACCGACAAGGTTGAACTGTGCCTCCCGCGCCATCTCCGTGAGCTGGCCCTGGAGCTTCACGCCGAGCTCCTCGCCCGTCTCGGCGAAGCCGCTGGTGAAGAAGCCCGCGCCGTTCGCTTTGTTCGCAATCAGGTCCTTCAGGACGTACGGCGAGACCTGGCGCGGGACCGCCACGAGCGCGTAGTCGATCGGCTCGGGGATGTCGGCCATGGACTTGAAGTTCTGGACACCGAGGGCCTCAATGCCGGGGATCTCTTTTTCATCGAGCTGGACGGAGTAGAGGCGGCCGCCCTTCTCCTTGAACGGCATGTTGTTCTGGAGCCACATGTAGCCGGGGCCCTTGTCGCCCACGACGGCGACGACTTCGGGGTTGAACATGCGGTCGAGCTTGTGACCTGGAACTGCCATGGGACCACCTCGGGCGGCGGATTGCCGCGAAGGAACGAAGGGACGGGCTCGCTTCGGCGCCGGCTTACGCTTCGGAAATAACGATGCGGGCGTCGACTGCCATCGCGCCGTCCGGATAGGCGAAGACCGGGTTGAGGTCCAGTTCGCGCACCTCCGGGTGCTTCTCAACGAACTCCGAGACCTTGAGGATGGTCTGCTTGAGCGCCTTGATGTCGGAGGCGGGCTGGCCGCGGACGCCTTCGAGGACCGGGCGGCCCTTAATCTCGCCGATCATCTGATCCGCGTCCTTGTCCGCGAGCGGGACGAGGCGGAAGGAGACGTCCTTCAGCACTTCGACCATGATGCCGCCGAGGCCGAACATCAGGACGGGGCCGAACTGCGGGTCGGTGGTCATGCCGACGATGACCTCGGTGCCCTGGGGCGCCATGTGCTGGACCGCGACGCCGGCAATGCGCGCATTCGCGACGGCCTTCTTCGAGTTCGCCACGATCTCGTCGTAGGCGGCGGCGACAGCCTCCTTGTCCTTGAGGTTGAGTTTCACGCCGCCGACATCGCTCTTGTGGGCGATATCGGGCGAGACGACTTTGAGGACGACCGGATACCCGGCTGCTTCGGCCTGGGCCTGCGCCTCAGCGGCGCTGGTGGCCAGCGTCGTGTTGGCGACAGAGACGCCGGCGTCCTTCAGCAGTGATTTGGCCTCGACTTCGTTGAGCAGGGTGCGGCCTTCGGCGCGCGCCTGCGCGATAACAGATTCGAACGACATGGGAGATTCCCTCGGTTTGGGGCGAAGTTGTGGCGCGATTGTACGGGAGGGCGCGGGGAGTGTCGTTAGCGCAGGGCGCACGCTGCCTCCAGGTTCGCGGCGGAGGCGACGATGGCGCCGTCGGCACGGTTGCGGCCGTAATTCCACTCCTGCCAGTCGTGGTTACCCGGGGCCTTCCCTGCGAGCCCTTCGGCAACGGCACATGCCTCAACGTCCCCCAGCCGCGGCAGCGCCGCGATGAGCGTCGGCGTCGCATCCGGGCTCAGGGACAGGGCATAGGCGGCGTCGAACGCCCGCGTATCCGCCCTGTCGACGTTGGTGTTCACGATGAACGCGTCGGGATTCAGCACGTTCAGTCCGAAGACGACGAGCAGCCCCGCCAGCAACGCGCCGAAAGCAAACTGCTGCCGCCGTTCTCGCAAAACGGTGACGATGAGCCACGCGAACGTCAGCGCCAGCCACGCCATCCCGACCGTCGCGTAGAGTCGAAGCTGCGTGAGACCGAACTCGTCGACATACATCCGCATGCGCTGGAAAGCCGAGGCGATGACAACGAAAAGCAGCAGCACGAGCGTGGTGGCCAGGACGCGAAAGGTCACGCGGAGCACTGGAGAAGACTCCCGCAACAGCCAGTGCGCGCCGAGGACCACCGGTAGGACGAGTGCTGCAACCGCCAGCAACTCGAAGAACCCGTGCCGGGCGTATTCGGCGTAGGTCAGCCCTTCGCTGACCTGGACCTGGCCGGCGCCACCGAAAAGGTAGCGAATCTGCACGGCGACAAACGCGAGGAATAGCAGGTCCAGCAGGCCGAGGACGGTTGAGACTTCGATGATCCCCCAGCGGAAGCGGGGCGCGGGATGGAATGCCGGCAACTCATGCAGGTTTCGGTCGATCGCTGCCCCGTAGACCACGGCCGCGCCGATCCATCCCCAGACCAGAGTGATTCCGATATGGCGGGCAACTCGCGCAACATCGAACTCCAGCGGCGCTCTTAGGATGTCCGCGAACAGGAAGTCGGCGGCTGCGAACAACCCTGCGAAGATCGCAAGGAGCGGCAGCGCCACCGCGAGCCCCCGAATCAGCGGGCTCGCGTAGGTCGAACGAAGCACGGCGTTGCTTGCGGGCCACGAGACATGCTCGCGCGCCAAGCGGTACATGCCGGTGGCCAGCGCGGCTGCTGCGAGACAGGCGAGCCACAGATATTCGGTAACTGCACCGAAACGGATGTGGCCGCGCTGAAGCCTGAACGACGCTATAGAGAGGATTGCGACCAGGCTGCCCACGTTGACTGCCTGGAGGACGGGGGATGCGCGCCAGGCCACGAAGCCGGCCAGGACAAGCGCCGGCAGAAGGAGCATCCGGCCTTCGCCGCGAATTGGGCCGCCGAGTGAGATGGAGCAGGCGCCAACGACCCCGGCCAGGACGATGGTCCAGAGGAGGACATTGATCCCCAGTTGCTGTCCGTGGAACAGGACGTCACCTGCCACTCCCAACAGCAGAAAGGCGGCGAGGAAACTGAGCGGGCGGACGATGACGGCTTGTGACTGGTCAGCATTCATTGGACTACCAACGTCCAGGTCGCGGTGTTGGTTCCCGTTGACCTGTGTTGTTCGGTAGATTGGCCCCTCGTTGGAGGTGTTCTCATGTCCGAACCATTCGACCTCATCGTTGTCGGCGCCGGCTCGGCCGGCGCCGTGATTGCTGCCCGCGCGAGCGAGGACCCGCGCCGTTCCGTCCTCCTTGTCGAAGCAGGACCGGACTATGGCGACACTTCGCAGACGCCGTTTGACCTGGTGAACAGCCACAACAACTCGTACACCGCGCATGACTGGGGACACAGCTACCAGGCGACGGCGGCCGGCCGGCCCGCGGCTTTTCCGCGCGGGCGGGTGACCGGCGGTTCGAGCGCCGTGAACACGACCATCGCGCTGCGCGGCATGCCCGAGGACTACAACGGTTGGGCCGCATCAGGGAACCCGGAGTGGGCGTGGGAGAGGGTCTTGCCAGCGTTCAAGCGGCTCGAGCGCGACCTGGACTTCGGGGACAAGCCCTACCACGGCGACGCCGGGCCGATCACAATCCGCCGCTATGGCTGGGACGAATTGACCGAGGTCCACCAGGCCTGGCTCGAAACGAGCGACGCGCTCGGTTACGCGCGCTGTGAGGACGCGAACGACCCCGATAGCTGGGGCTCCGGCCCGCACCCGATGAACAAGGTTGGCCGCCTGCGCATCTCGACGGCGATTGGCTATCTTTCCGCCGCGCGAGCGCGCCCCAACCTGGCGATCCGGCCCAACACGCACACAAGGCGGGTGGTCTTCGAAGGCACGCGCGCGGTTGGCGTCGAGGTTGAGACGGACGGCCAGGTGGAAGTGTTGCGCGCCCGGTCCATCGTCCTCAGTGCCGGCGCGATCCAGTCGCCTGCGATCCTCATGCGTTCGGGCCTCGGGCCGCGGGCGGAACTTGAGCGGCACGGCATTGCAGTCCTGCGTGACCTGGACGCGGTGGGCACCCGACTGTCGGACCACCCGGCGCTCGCGGTGGTCTGCCGCGCCAAAGACGCGAGTCTCCTCGACGCCGATCAGCCGATCGTCCAGACCATCCTGCGCTACACAGCGCCGGGCAGCGCGGACCGGAACGACCTCCAGATCGAGGCGTTCTCGTTCTCGCCGCGCGGCGGGCCGTTGACGCACTTCGCCGTCGCGGCCGTGCTGGAGAAGGCGTACGGCACCGGCACCCTGCGGCTAGCTTCGGCGGACCCACACGCTTCGCCCGTCATCGAGCAGCGGTTCTGCGAGGACGAACGAGACCGCGCGCGGCTGGTGGCCTGCCTGCGCGACACGCTGGCGTTCATCAAGACCGAGCCGCTCGCCGGCCTCGTGGCGGAACAATCGTTCCCGGACCCGCGGCGCGCTCTGTCGGACGAGTCCCTCGGTGACCTCTGCCTGCGTCTTTCGGCCAGCGGCTTCCACCCGTGTGCGACTGTGCCGATGGGGCCTGACGGCGCGGTCGACCAGTACGGGCGCGTCCACGGCGTGGAAGGTCTCGTGGTCGCCGACGCGAGCATCATGCCGACTGTCCCGCGGGCGAACACCAACCTCACGTCGATCATGATCGGTGAGATGGTGGGCGAATGGGCGCGGACGCGGGGGGTGGAGCTGTACGGGCTGTAGACGGGGGCTTCGCCGCGCGGTGGTATAATGGTGGTATGAAAGTCAAGACATCGGTGACGCTGTCGGCGGAAGTGCTGCGAGAGATCGACGAACTCCTGGGGGCGCCTGGGAAACGTTCGGAATTCCTGGAAGAGGCCGTACGCGCGCGGCTGCGCGAGATTCGGCGGGCGGCGCGCGGCGCACGTGACATCGAAATCTACGAGCGCCTGGCCTCTGACGAGGAGTTTCACCGCGAGGTCGAGGAAAACCTTGAGCTTCAGGAGGATCTTTGGAACGCGGAGAACTGTACCGAGTCGCTCGACCCGTTGGAGACCCACGCAGCCACCGAATCTTCCTGATTGTCAGCCGCAACCATCTGATAGCGTCGAGTCACTCGACGATCGTGTGTGCTGGTGTCTTCACTTCCTACGCCGGATTGGCAACGCAAGTGCTCGTGGACGAGTCCCTCGGCTTGAAGCACCTGAGTAGTGTTCATTGCGATGACCTTGTGGGGCTTCCCAAACGGACGCTGACCCACTTCATCGGTCGTCTCTCAGCGGAAAAGATGCGGGAAGTGAACCGGGCACTCGCCATAGCCCTCGATATCCCGCCCGAAGACATTGCTGATGTCTAATTTCGCCAAAACCCACATGAGACTCTTCCACTTCAGCGAAGACCCCTCGATCACCCGCTTCGTCCCCCGCTCCCCGGAGAAGCGGCCGGAAGTCGAGCCCATGGTGTGGTGCGTGGACGAGGGGCGGGCGTGGACGTACCTCTTTCCCCGCGACTGCCCCCGCATCCTGCTCTGGCCGACCGGGGAGACGACCGGCGCGGACCTCGATCGGTGGTTCGGTGGCGACCCGACAGCGCGCATCGCCTGTATCGAATGGCGATGGCTGACCTCGATGCACGCCGCCGCCCTCTACCGTTACGAGATGGACCCGGCGCGGTTCAGGCCGCTCGCCGATGACCCCTGGATGCTGGTGAGCGTCGACGAGGAATCGCCGCTGGCGGTGGAGGGCGTCGGGGACCTGGTCGAAGCCCTCGCGGCGGAGAACGTTGAACTGCGACTGATGCCGAGCCTGGCGCCGCTTTACGGGGCGTGGGAGCACTCGTTCCATTTTTCCGGGATACGGTTGCGGAACGCGGTGGGCTGGCCGGAGCTGGCGCCCGCGCCGCCGCCGCGCGTTTCCTGACCAATTGGTGGGCGAAACCTGCTAAAGTCCGGGCCTCTCTCGGGGGTGCCCATTGGAAACGTTCGATGGAAGGGTAGCCGTGATTACCGGCGCGGCCAGCGGGATCGGGTTTGCGCTCGCTGAACGCGCCGGCCGGGAGCGCATGACGGTCGTCCTGGCCGATGTCGAGGTTCACGCGCTGAACGCGGCCGTCGCCGAACTCAGCCGCCGCGGGTACCGCGTCCACGGCCGCCAGCTGAACGTGACCGATGAGGTGGCGGTCGAGCACCTGGCGCGGTCGGTGTTCGAAGAGTTCGGCGCGGTGCATCTGCTCTGCAACAACGCGGGGGTGATGACCGCCGAGAAGGCGACATGGGAGTTCGAACCGCGCGACTGGGAGTGGACGCTCTCGGTCAACGTCTGGGGCGTGATCCATGGTATCCGCGCGTTCGTGCCGCGCATGCTCGCCGGCGGCGAGGAAGGCCACGTCGTGAACACGGCTTCGATGGCCGGGCTCATCACCGGCCGGGCGGGGAACGCCATCTACGACGCCTCGAAACACGCCTGCCTGGCAATCAGCGAGAGCCTCTACCGGGACCTCGCCGTCCGGCAGACGAAGGTGAGCGCGTCGGTGCTCTGCCCCGGCGCCGTGCTGACGAAGATCTTCGAGGCCGAGCGCAACCGCCCGGCTGAGCTCGGCGGCGGCGAAGAACCGGTCAGCTCCGGCGCGACCGCGTTCCCTGGTGACTCGTTCCAGCCGGCGGACATGGCTGATGCGGTGTTCGACGCGGTGCGCGCGAATCGCTTCTACGTGCTCGCCGCGCAGCGCGAGATGCTGGAGTGGACGAAGATGGGCCACGACCGCATGTGGCAGGACAAGAACCCCGCCGTGCCCCACCGGCTACTGGCGATGAGAGATGCAGGACACCCGTTAGGCCAATGAACGAATACAC
>WBZP01005630.1_pt1 | contig 12680 bp, 10 predicted proteins | sample 5204301 | NCBI WGS metagenome assembly WBZP01 (sample SAMN12412401, study PRJNA552823) | activated sludge metagenome | isolation source: activated sludge from nitrification reactor of wastewater treatment plant... | place: USA: Pennsylvania | collected 2017
TGGCCGCATCCAGGTTCTTGGTGCCCTTCATGATGGCCGTGGCCTCCATCTCCCAGCCCAGGCCTTCCTTCGGGACCACCAGATCGATCGGCGCGCCCTTGGTCTTCTCCGACGCGCCGCGCATGTCGAAACCGATGCCGATCAGGCGCTCGCCCTTGGCCGCCTGGACACACGGCGCCGAGCCCGAATGCAGGTACTGCGACACGTTCTGGTGCAGGGCGTCCATGAATTTCCAGCCGGCCTCCTCGCCCATGATGGTGAGCCAGCCGGCGACGGTCAGGTAGCCGGTGCCCGACGAGGCCGGGTTCGGCATGACGATCTCGTTCTTGTAGACCGGCTTGGTAAGGTCCTGCCAGTTGGCCGGGGCGGGGATGTTCTTCTTCTTGCCCTCGACGGTGTTGTAGCAGATGACCGCCAGCCACGCGTCCATGCCGGTCCAGGCCAGCGGCTGGGTCGGGCTCTTGAACTGCGCCTTCAGCTGGTCCGCGCCGGCGGGCGCGTAGGGCTCGAGCAGCTTCATCGAGTCGAACAGCGCGATCGACGAGGCGCCCAGGCCCCAGATGATGTCGGCGCGCGGGTTGTCCTTCTCGGCGAGGAAGCGCGCGGTGATCACACCGGTGGAGTCGCGGACCCACTCGACCTCGACTTCGGGCACGGCCTTCTCGATGGCCGCCTTGAACGGCGCGAGCTGCTCGTTCTCGAGCGCGCTGTAGACCGTGAGCTTGGAGCGCGATTGCGCCATGGCGCCGGCCGCGAGGCCGAGCGTGACTGCAACCAGCGCAGCGGTGCGAAGGGACTTGAACATGGGCTGGGCCTTTCTCTGGCTTCTGTGGAACAGGTGTGGAGTCAGGGCTGCGGCGGGTGTTCACCCGCGGCCATTCGTTGTTCGATCTGGTCGATCACGGGCATCAGGTCGGCCACGGTGTCGATCAGGTAGTGGGCGCCGACACGGCGCAGCACGTCGCCGGCACGGTCGGCGCGCGCGCGACGTTCCTCGGGTGACAAGGCCAGCCACTCCTCGAGGGAAAGGCCGACCTCATTGCCCGAGGCCGTGATGCCCACCGTCCAGGTCCCGGCAGCGAGGCCTTCCTCGATGCCGGGCGTGGTGTCGTCGACCTTGACGATCGCCGACGACGGATACACTCCCAGGTCGGCCATCGTGCGGTACATCATCAAGGGGCTCGGTCGGCCTTGCGCCAGGTCGCCTGCACACACCAGGTTGTCGGGCTCGTAGCCGGCCGCGGCGGCGCGTGGCAGGACCTTCGCCATGATCTCCCGCGTGTAGCCGGTGGTGGAGCCGATCTTCAGGCCGCGTCGGCGAAGCTCGCGCACCGTGTCCACCGCGCCGGGAATCATCTCGGAGAAGTCGGCCGCGACGGCAAGGTTCATCGGCAAGAACACCTCGTAGACGCGGTCGATGTCGGCCTCGCCCGGCGCATGGCCGTGGCGAGCCGCCCAGGCGGCGCGGATTCTCGGCAGCGCCATCAGCGCCGCGATGTGGTCGCGCTTGGCCAAGCCCATCGGGCCGCGCGCCTCGGGCACCGTGACGTCCACGCCGAACTCGGCATAGGCCTTCACGAACACGCCCATCGGTGCGCGCGAGCCGAAGTCCATCACCGTGCCGGCCCAGTCGAACACCACTGCCTTCAGCATTCCACTCATGTGCGACTCCCTCGAGAGGCGGGCTGCTCGGGCCCTCAGGCCAGTTCCGCGAACACGTCTTCCGCAAGGCCGAACGCGGTGGAGGCGCCGGTACCGTTGGTGACCATCACGATGCGCACGCGCTCCGCGGGCCGGTCGATCAGAATCGTGCGGTCGGGCGATGATGCGTAGGTGCCGATCCAGCGTTGCACGACGGCGCGGCCCGGAAGTTCGAGCACACGACCGAGTTCGCGCAGGATCAGAGCGTCGATGTCGTCGCGCCCGAATGGCGCCGGCGTGGTCGCGTAGTGATGACTGTCGCCGACGACGAGCGAGTCGTCGTGCGGCGACTGCACGGCAATCAGGTGGATGCCGTGCTCGAGCATCTCGGGCTCGTCGCGCTCGATCGCACGGCGCAATGCGGCGGCCGGTTCGAGTTCTGCATAGCCGAGGTATCGCACCAAGCCGAAGTCGGACATCACCGCGGCGCCCAGTCGCATCGGTGCACCCGGCATCACGCGCATCATCTGCAGAGCGCAACGCGTCAGGCCGTACGCGGCGATGCGTTGCGCATACAGGCCGAGGAAGTCGTCACCCGGGCACACGATCACGGTGTCCGCCTGGAAGCGCCCCGCGGTGGTCTCGATCGCAGGCGGGTCGACGGACAGCACCTGAACGCCGCGCCGGATGTCGACGCCGTGCGCGTTCCGAAGCCAGGCCGCAAGGCGCGGCACGGCATCACGCGACTCCACGCGGAGCTCATGTGGGCTCCAGAGTACTGCGCGCAGGCCATCGGCACGCAAGGCCGGAACCCGGGTTCCTGCCTCGGCCGGCGTCATCAGAAGGCACTCGGCGCCGGTCTCGGTGCGGACAAAGGCCTGGAGCACGGATTCGGCCTCGGGCCGGCGCGCCGCCACCAGCAAGCCGCGGTGCGCCACTGCGATGCCTGCCTGCTGCGCCACTTCGGCCCACACGTCGCGGCTGCGGCGTGCGCGCCGCCAGTTGTCGCCGGTCTGCTGGTCCGTGACGGTGATGAAGCCGAAGTTGCGCACCGACGCACCGTTGGCCTGGGCGTCGCGGTCGAGCACGCGCACCGTCCAACCACGCTGCACGGCGGCGAACGCGTGCGCCAGTCCGACGATGCCCGCTCCCACGACGAGCACATCGCTCCGTCGATTCATGTCTTCTCGGTCATCGGAAGCAGCATTTCACGCCGGATGTGATGACGGGACGATGACTTGCTGCACCGGCGTGACGAACGGCAAGCGCCATGCCATACGCGCCCGCCTGGAGCGCACGGCCCAGCAGGCGCCTGCGAGGAACGAGGCCCCCTCGGTGGCGATCGTCTCGCCGGCTCGCGCGACGAAGGTGTGTGCACCTTGTCAGGGCGCTGTCACGGCAGTGCTCGAGGTTGGACCGGTGAATGGAGGCCTCGACGCACGAGGCACAGCCGAATTCCTCGCCCGCCGGGGACACCTCGCCTGCGACGGTTAAGGCATCGCCCAATGGCAGCACGCATGGCAGTGCGGACAGTTGGCAGGACGGGCGGGCGCCCCGCCGGCGCCGCAGGGTGGTGCGATGAGCGACACCGAACGCAGCAGGCATACCCGCCGAACCAGCGCCACCGCGGTTCCGCAAAGTGGTCATCGAGGCTCGCCAGCCGCGCCGGTCGAAGGCAGCGCCGATACGGGCCAGATGTCGGATCTGCCAGTTCCCGGGCAGACCACCCTGGAAGCTCGGCGGCACTACAAGCAGGACCGCGATCCGCGCGAGACCCTCTTCGAGTTCAAGTTGCGCACCCTCGTTCACTTCGCTCTCGACACCGACAAGATGCTCATGACGACCCGCCTCGCGGGCAGCACCACGCACTTCCTGCCCTTCGACAAGGGCGACGCAGGCAAGCGGGCAACCCTCTTGATCCGCAAGGCTGGAGCTGCCGCGCCGCCCACCTCTGGGATGTGGTGCTCGCCCGGGACCGCTTGCTCGACCTGCTGGCGCGCTTCCTCCATCCGCAGGTCGACGAGGAGCGCGAACGGGCGGCGCTCCAGGCGCGCGGGTCTGCGTGCAGAACTCGGGCGGCGCGTGCACGCGCACCGGCGACAGCGGCCCCGTCCACTTCTGCACCTGGACCAGGCACGAGTTCGCGTTCGGCCCCTGGCTCAGCCTCGAAGTGGCGCGGTCGGCCACCAGCACGTTCGGATTGCCGTGGCTGTCGAGCGCTTCCGCAGAGCCTGGAAACGGGTCGTACCAGGTGCCGGTTTTCATCAGGACGACGGCGCGGCGCATGCGCCCCGTCACCCTGGCGCCGGCGAGGATCGCGCCCCGGTCATTGAAGACGCGCACGGCGTCGCCATCGGCGATGCCGCGCGCATGCCCGTCGGCGGGCGCAATCCACAGCGGCTCCCGCTCGCCGATCTTGCTTCTGCGGCTCGCCGGCTCGACATCCGTCTGGTGTGCAGGCGGTGCTGCGGCTGGACCGAAAGCAGGTGCAGCGGGTAACAATCGGTCCCCGCGGCGCCCAGCCATTCCACGGGCTCGAGCCAGGCCGGGTGCCCGGGGCAATCGTCGTATTCGAAGCCGGCGATGCGCGCGCTGTAGAGCTCGATGCGGCCGGACGGCGTGCGCAGCAGGCGACGCCGGACAAACCCGCGATCCGGCGGGCGCGCGCCTTGCGAGTTCAGGTGCCGATCACGCCGCCGTCGCGCTTGGTGATTGCCACCACCGAGGGCCGTGGCGGCACGCCGTCCTTGAAGTCCGGCCAGCGCGTCGCCGGGTTTTCGAATCCGCCCTCGACGCCGTCGGTTCCGGGGTGCTGCACGGCCACGAAGAGCGTGCGGTCGTCCGGCGTGAAGCAGGGGCCGCACATCTCGGCGCCGATCGGCACGGAGTAGAAGCGCTTGGCGACATAGGCGCCCGCCCCGGTCACGTCCATCGCGAACACGCCGTCGGCGGCCTTGGACAGTCGCTGCCAGGCCTCGCCCTGGTCGGTCGTGATCCAGAGGCGACCCTTGGAGTCGAAGGCGCAGTTGTCGGGCGCCGCGAAGAACCCGTCCTCGGTGGTGCCGGCGGGATAGCGGGCAGCGGTGGCAGGGTCGGCGCTGCCGCACAGGATCGGCAAGGTCCAGGTGAACTCGGTGGCTGCGTGGTCGAAGCCGCTGCCCACCTTCGGCGGCACCATCGCGAGCACGTGGCCGAAGCTGTTGCGCGCCCGGGGATTGGCGGCGTTGACGCGCTGGCGCGGGTTCTGGGCATCGGCCGCGGCGCGATTCGAGTTGTTGGTCAGCATGACGTACACGGTGCCGGTGACCGGGTTCGGATCGACGTCCTCGGGCCGGTCCATCGGCGTGGCGCCGAGCAGGTCGGCCGCGCGGCGGGTGTCGATCATCACCTCGGCCTGGCTGCCGAAGCCGTTGGCCGCGGTGAGCGGGCCCTGGCCGTGCACCATCGGCAACCACCTCACCTTGCCGTCCTCGGTGAACTGGGCGACGTACAGCGTTCCTTCGTCGAGCAGGTTGCGGTTGGCGGCACGATCGCCCGGGTTGTAGCGGCCGCCGGTCACGAATCTGTAGATGTATTCGAAGCGCTCGTCGTCACCCGAGTAGACGACGACGCGGCCGTCGTGGTTGACGGCGCACGATGCGTTCTCGTGCTTGGCACGGCCGAGCGCGGTGCGCTTGACCGGTACCGACGCCGGATCGTGGGGATCGATCTCCACCACCCAGCCGAAGCGGTTCGGCTCGTTGTTCTCCTTGCCGATGTCGAAGCGATCCACCTGCTTGGCCCACCAGCCGTAGGTCGGCCGGCCGGTGATGCCGTAGCGCTTGTGGTTGGCTTCTTCCTTCGTGCCCTCGGGCTTGCCGCCGAAGTACTGGTGGAAGTTCTCCTCGGCGGTAAGCATCGTGCCCCAGGGCGTCATGCCGCCGGCGCAGTTGTTGAGGGTGCCGATGACCTTGCGGCCGCTCGGGTCGGCGCTGGTCTTCATGCGGTCGTGGCCGGCGGCCGGGCCGGCGATCGCGATCTCGGTGTTCAGCATCGAGATGCGGCGGTTGTAGCGGCTGTCGCCGACCACGCGCCACTCGTCGCCGCGCTTGGCGATCTCCACGATCGAGACGCCGTGGGCCGCGAGTTCCACTTCGACGCGGGAGCGGGTCATCACGTCCATGATGTTGTCGCGGCCCACGCCCGACCACATGAAGTCGGTATTCGTGTATTCGTGGTTCACGCACAGCAGGCCGCGGTCGCTGCGGTTCGAGCCCAGCGGCAGCGGCGTGAAGCCGACGAAGTCGCAGTTGTAGCCGAACTGCCTGGCCTGCGCGGCCGCGTCGAGGTTCTTCGCGTCGAACTCGGGCGCGTCGGGCGCGACCTTGTCGCCCCAGCGCATCAGCACACGCGCGTCGTAGCCTTCGGCGACATGGTGGTTGGCGTCGGCGCCCTTCTTCAGCTCCTTGAAGGTCAGGGTGCTCGCGCTCGCGCCCTGGGCCTGGGCCGCGCGGCCGAACGGCAGCACGCTGACGAGGCCGGCGGCTGCGGCGCTGGCAACCAGGCCCTGGATCAGGTCGCGCCGGCCGAGCCGCGCGGCGAGCAGTTCGCCGATCGGGCGCGCCGTCGACGGGTTGTGGCCATGATCGTCTAGTGGATCGTCGAAACGCATCGGTTCACGATGCGCCGAGGATTGCTCGGTCATTGTGCGGTCTCGCGGGTGGGACTTCGGGTGGGCGGAAAAGAGCGGACCGGGTAGCCGATCGGTTCACTCCTTGTAGGTCTGCGTGCTGTAGCTGCCGACGGGCAGCTTGCCGAGCGGCTGCTTCGCCTTCACGTAGGCGAGGAAGGAATCGGCGTAGTCGAGGAATGTGTCCTCCTTCTGGCTGGGAGGCAATGCCCTGAGCGTCAGGTAGTTGTCGCCGCCGCCGGCGGTGAAGTTGTTGGTGATCACGCGGTAAGTTCCGGCCATGTCGAACACGCCCCAGCTGCCGGCACGAAGCAGCTGAAGGTTGCTCACCCGCGCACCCTTGGCCTGGGTGATGTCGACGTCGAATCGCAACCCCGCCGTGTAGGGATAGGCGCCGGATCCCGTTCCCCCGTTGTTGCCGAGCATCGAGTCGACGGCTTCTTCGAGTGTGTCCTTGACCTGCTGACCGCTCATGCTCACGCGCACGAGCAGGTTCTTGAACGGCAGCAGCGTGTAGACATTGCCCACCGTGATCGGGCCGGCCGGGATGTCGATGCGCACACCGCCGCCGTTCTGCAGCGCGATGTCGGCCCCGCCGAAGCGCTCGCCCTGCTCCAGGAAGGCCTGGGCGACGAGCTGCTGGATGTCGCCACCATGCGCGATGACATCGACGTTGCGGTTGCAGGCGTCGCCCAGCGCAGAGCGTGTCACATCACTCTTCGGCCCCAGGCCCGGCACGCGACGAAGACACAGGTTGACGCTGGCCGTGCCGATCACCTGCGTCGCGAGCGCGCGCTTGGCGTCGGCAAAGGGCTGAAGTGCGTTGACCGTGGCAGCGAGCGGCGCGGTCGGACGCAGCGCAGGATGCGCCCGGATCGCGGCCGTGAACGCGGCGGCATCGCCGGCCGAGGGCGTCGCCGAACCAATCTTGTAGCTGTCGCCGAGCAGGATCGTCGCCTGGCCGGAACAGGCGCTGACCACGCCATCCTTGTCGAAGTCGATGGTCAGCTTGCCCACCACGTGGCTGTACTGCCACGCCTGCACGATGCACACCGGATTGCCGGTCTTGTCGGTGACGCGCGTCGGATACGCGCCCTGCGGCGTCAGACCCAGCGGCTTCAGGCTGTCCGGGCCGAGCAACGTGTGCGAGTCGCCGCCGACGATCACGTCCACCCCGTCGAGCTGCGGTGCCAGGCTAGAGACGTCGACGGAGTAGCCGACGTGACTCATCACGACGATCTTGTCGACACCTCGTGCCTTCAGTTCGTCGATCGCCTTCTGCGTGCTCGCCACCTCGTCGGCGAAGTTGGTGGTGGCGTCGGGACGCGAAGCGTTCTTGGTCTTCGTGGCTGCGGTCACGCCCACCACCCCGATCGTCTGCCCCGACCGCGTCAGCAGCAGGTACGGCTCGAACCGGCCTGCGATCGGTGAACTGGCGGCGGTCGCCAGGTTCGCCGACAGCAACGGCGTGTTGCATGTCGACGGGTTCTTCTGCAGGAAGCCGATGAACTTGGCCAGACCCGCGTCGCCGTTGTCGAACTCGTGGTTGCCGATCGTCATCGCATCGAAGCACACCGTGTTCATGGCCGCGGCGTCGGCCTCGCCTTCGCTCTGCGTGAAGTAGAGGTCGCCGGTCAAGGCGTCGCCCGCGTGCAGCTTGATCGCGTTCGCCGATCTGGAGGCTTCCTCGTTGATGGCTGCCGCGACGCGCGCGAAGCCTCCCATCGGCACCGTCACCGACCGTAGCGTACCGGCGGCATCGGGCAGCGACAGCACGATGCTCTCCTCGTCCAGCCGCGAGTGATGATCGTTGACGTGCAGCAGCGTGACGGTGATCGGCGCGCCTTCGTCGCGATCGCTGCCACAAGCCGTCAGTGCCGCGATGGCGACGCACGCGCAGAGCAGGCGGGTGCCGCGGCCCATTCGGCCAAGCTGGCCGAGCGGTCCGAGGCGGCGGAGCGGGCGGAGGGAGCGGGTTGGAGTGTTCATGAATCGAGGTGTCGGTTGGTGTGCAGGCCTATCACCCACAGCTTCTGACCGTCGCGTGAACGCCGAAGGCACGCGCCGTGCGCGCATCCCGTGCAGCCGGGCCAGCGCGTCCCCTCACTCGAGCGCGGCACGCGCGCTGACACCCGTGGCCGGGAAGTCGGTGAAGACGCCGTCGATGCCCAACCTCAGATAGGCCTCCATCTCGGCCTTCGGGTCCTTGTAGCCGTAGCCGCTGGCGTCGTTGCGGAAGGTCCAGGTGTGCACCAGCAGGCCCTTGGCATGCGCACGTTCGACGACGCCGGTGCTGCCGTCGACCCGGCGGTCGTTGATCGTGAGGGTGGAGTCGCCGGTTCGCTCGACGCCGTCGGCCACGGTCTTCAGCAGGTAGGGCTTCCAGGGGCCGATCGCGTCGGCATAGGTCTTCACGAAGGCCAGGCCGGCATCGGTCAACAGATCAGAGAACAGGCGCGGATCGCCGGCCACGACGAAGTCGTAGGGCTGCCGGTAAGGTGCCACGAGCGACATCGAGCCATCGGCGTTGACGTCGTCGGCATCGACCAGCTGAACCAGCTTGATCTCGGTCTTCGTGTTCAGGTACTGCAGGTTCGACACCTCGAACGACTGGATGAAGACCGGCGCGGCAGCGACGTTGCCGTAGGCGGCATGCAGCACCGCGAGCAGCTTGTCCTCGAAGACCTTACTGCCGAACAGGCCCTCGTGAAACGTCGAGTGCTTGATCTCCGGATAGATGCCGACGGTTCGTCCGACCCGGGTGCCCTCCGATTTCGCCAGGGCGATGACTTCTGCCAGCGTGGGAATCGTGAAGAGCCCGTTGCTCGTCTGCGGCCGGCTCGCGCGCGGTTGCACGGCGCGCAAGGTCTTGATCTCGGCCAGCGTGAAGTCGCTCGCGAAGTAGGCGGTGGTGGCCACGCCGTCGACGTTGCGCGTGCTCTTGCGCGATGCGGGGAACTTGCTGGCGACGTCGGTCGTGTCATCGAGCATCGGCTCGTGGCGGGCGATCATCTCGCCGTCCTTGGTGAGCACGAGGTCGGGCTCGATGAAATCGGCACCTTGCTCGACCGCGAGCTTGTAGGCTTCCAGGGTGTGCTCGGGCAGCAGGCCCGACGCACCGCGATGGCCGATGATCAACGGTCGCTGGCCGTCCAAGGTGTTCCAGGTCTCGTCGTCGTTGCCGCCACAGGCGGCCAGCAGCGCCAGGCTCCCCACCACCAGTCCCACCAGGGTTTTCGAGATTCGCATCACGGCTCGCCCCTCCTTCGGCGCCACACGACGGTAGTGATGTTCCGTGACGGTTGCATGGCAGCCGGTGCCCAAGCTCGCCGACGCCACAGCTGGGTCCGTTCTGCAGGTCGATGTCGAGAGCGAAGCTTCACCGGAGACCAGCCTGCAGGTGCCCAGTTCCTCGCCTTCCTCGCCGCATTGCCGACCACCGGCATGCACCGTCACGGCTGCCGTGGAGCAGCCCGATCGAGGAGTGGTGTCAGCCGTGCCGCTCGGTTGTTGACGGTCGAACCGCACCCCGATGATGCGGCCATGCCCCAAGCACGCGAGACTCGCCCGCTCCGAACGCGCACTCAGCGCCGACCCGGGGCACGGCCTCTGCGCAGGATCTCGGTCTCGTCGCGGTTCAGGATCGCCACCTGGGCACCGGCCCTCCGCGCCATGGCGGCCAGCCCCGCGGCCGGCCACACCGCGCCCGAGGTGCCGACGCCCGCATCAGCTCGCAGGCGCGAGAGGCTTGTACCGCAGAGGCCATCGTCTGCTCGGGCAGCATCTCGCCGAACCAGACCAGGTTGGCGAGTGGTCGGGGGTTCGCGCAGGGCGGCCCTCATGGCCCTCATGGCCGGACCGCCGGCGTTTCCACCAGCATGCCGGCCGCACGCTGCATCAGGAACAGCTCGAGCGCGGTGAAGTCGTCACTGTCAGCTGCGATGGGCTCGGCGCGCACCCCCGTGAGGCAGCCGCGCAGCCGGCGCTGCAACGAACCCATCCCCTGCCACTCGAGGCGGTAGATCGGGTAGCCGGTGGGGTGGCCCTGCGGGATCACGCTGCCGGCCAGGCGCTGGCCGGCGTGGCGGTCGTGGCAGTCGGCGCAGGCGAGGTCGAGCTGTCCGACGCGCTGCCCGTAGAGCGCTTGACCGCGCTCGCGCCACGAGGCCAGGCGCGGGTCGGCCGCGCTCATCGGGCTGGCGACACGCACGCTCACCGGCACGGTGTTGCCGTTCTCGACCAGCGCCGCGATCTCGAGCGTGACCTTGCCGTCGCCGAGCGGCGCGCCGCCAGTGAAAGCCGCCAGCGCGGCGCGCAGCGCTTGCGGCGTGGCCGCGGCGGGCCGCAGCAGCAGGCTGCCCAGGCCAGCGACGAGCAGCGTGCGGCGCCCGTTCATCGCAAGGTGCGCAGGAAGGCCACGACGTCCTCGACCTGCTGGGCGTCGAGGATCGTGCGCCCCTGCCAGGCCGTGCCCACGCGTTCGAGGCCGTCGACGCGGTGGTAGGCCGGCATTTCCGTCTCGGGGTTCACGCGCCGCGAATCGACGATCCGCAGCCGCGTTTGCGCCTCGGTCCAGCGAGCGCCCGCGCCGGCCAGGTCGGTCGCCAGGCTGCCCTGCTGGCGCTCCTCGGGCGTTGCGTCGAACGGCCCGCGGTGGCGAAGCAGGCACAGCCCCAACTGGCGGCTTGTCGCCGATGTTGCCCGACTCGAAGTCGGGGAAAACGAGCACGTTCACGCGGCCCGCGACCGGGCTGCCGGGGGCCTTGCGCTCGCCCACGGCGGCCACGAGCGCGGCGTCGGCCCGGAGCTCGCCGTCGACGCAGAGATCCGGCGCCCGCCGCCTCACCTCCGCGACGGCCTGCCGGACCGCCAGCACGCGCTCGTGCGAGGCGCTGCCGTGCGAGGAGGAGGAGAGGAGGGCGACCACCGGCTCCATCTCGCAGAGCTCGCGCGGCGCGTGCGGCGGCGATCGCGATCCGCGCCAGCATCCTCGGCGACGGATCGGGGTTCAGCGCGCAGTCGGCGCAGACGAGGACGTCGCCCCGCTCGGCCGCGAGGCGCCCGGGCGGGATCTACTTGAGGAAGCAGCTCGTGAGCGGGCCCTGGCCCCGGCGTGAGCCGGCGCACCCTCAACGCGGGCTCGATCGTCGCCCCGATCGTCGCGCAGGCGCAGGCGCCGGCGACGAGGCCGGCGGAGTCGCTCGGCCGCGCGTCGCAGTAACGGGCGGCGAGCTTGTCCAGACGAGGGTCGGCCGCCGGGTCGGGGCATGGCACTCCTTCGAGGTTCGCGCCGGCGGCCCGTGCGGCCGCCTCGATCGCCACGGGGGCGCCGAGAAGGACGACCTGGGCGATCCCTTCCCGATGGGCCGCTGCCGCGGCTTGCACGACGCGCGGGTCGCCTCCGTCGGGCAGGACGACGCGCGCGGGCCGGGTCCGCGCCCTCTGGCACAGCCGGGTGGCGAGGGAGGACGGGCAATGCACCGGGGGCGACCCGGTACATGGGTTTTCCCTCATCCGGCCATGTTATCCAGCCGACGCAGGCCGCCACCAGATCGAGGTCGGCGCTGGTCCGCGGCCCCGGCACGCCGGGCATCGAGTCGGCCCCTTCGTGGTGGTTCTCGACGATGCGCGTGCACGCGCTGCCGTCCAGCAAGGTGCTCGAGGCGATGGGGGTCGACTCGCGACCTCGAGCGGAGCACTCCGGCAGGGGCATAGGCGGCGTCACGCCCGGCAACGAGTTCGGGTAGATACCCGGGTTGGCGTGCGGTCGTGATGCGCGGTAGGCTGCCGCTGCAAGAGTGCACCGCCGCCATGCCAGGAGCCCCGCCATGACGACTCCCTCACGCGCCGACGAGCTGCGTGCCCTGTTGATCCGCAACCACGAGACCGCCAAGGTCGAGCGCTTCAGCCGGGGCTCTCTGTACGAGAGCCTGGGTGCATCGTTCACCGACGGCCTGGCCGCCCGCGACCTGGGTGTCTCGGTCGACACCGTGCCGCCGGGCAAGCGCGCCTGCCCCTACCACCTGCACCACGCCGAGGAAGAGATGTTCATCGTGCTCGAAGGCTCGGGCACGCTGCGCGTGGCCGGCGAGATGCTGCCCATCGGGCGCGGCGACATCATCACCATCCCGGCCGGGCGCGAGTACCCGCACCACATCCTCAACACCTCGAGCGCGCCGCTGAAGTACCTCTCGATCAGCACGCGGCGCGCGCCCGAGGTCTGCGAGTACCCGGACTCGGGCAAGGTCAACGCCTTCAGCAACGGCCGCATCCTCATCCAGCGCACGGCCGACTCGCTGGACTACTGGGACGGCGAGCCGGGGGCCTGAGCCCGACGCGCGGCGCTCAGCCGAAGATCGGCTACAAGTCG
>WBZP01005631.1_pt1 | contig 12678 bp, 11 predicted proteins | sample 5204301 | NCBI WGS metagenome assembly WBZP01 (sample SAMN12412401, study PRJNA552823) | activated sludge metagenome | isolation source: activated sludge from nitrification reactor of wastewater treatment plant... | place: USA: Pennsylvania | collected 2017
TGCAAATTCATTCACCGGCATGAACTGAATAGCATTGACGCCCAGGCGCTTGAGATAGTCCATGGAGTCGATAATCATCTGGTAGTTACGGGCGTCACCGAAATCACGTACCAGTAATTCATAAATTACCAGGTTACGCTTATCGGGCTTCTGGAAATTGGTGATTTTCCAGTTGTATTCGGGAGCACAGGTTTTAAATACCGTCATGTAGGCATTTTTACCGGCCGATACATTCGGATCGCTGGGATAGGACTTGAGGTTAGGGAAGGTGGCCGGTGGTATATATTGGTCATTCCAGGGATCCAGCACCAGTTCGGAGTAAGGATCCGCAACATAAATACTGTTATCCACAAGGTACTGGTAAGTGTATTCCACACCCGGCGTCAGGTTTTTAATCGTGATCCAGTAATAGAGATTGTCGGGGGTTTTATTCATCTGGTACTTCGATTGCGGCAACCAGTTATTCTGTTCAAAATCGCCGAGCACCACTACATACTGTTTACCCGGCGCATACAGCACGAGGGTAACCGAATCACAGCCCGGCCAGTAATTGATCCCTTCTTCGACCCCTGCGGGCAGTGCCGCCACAATATTGGCCAGCGGCACATAAAACTGAACCGTATCCCGGAAGAAGGTGCCGTTCAGGTTCATCTCGGCAATAAACTGCTGGGTGCCGGCAGTGGTTACGGATGCACTGCCTGAAATCGTATTGGTACCGGTTAAAGGACCGGTAATGAGGTTGCCATTAAAGAACAACCGAAGGGTGCCGGCAGAGGAAGAGGCGGTGGCTGTAACGGAAACCGACTGGCCTACCGAAGCGGTAATATTTTCATTGCTGATATTATACTGGGGTTCCAGGGTGGGTGTCGTAAAAATAATACTGTTGGTACCCGCCGGATAAATGGGGATATACATGTCGCTGTTATCTGTATTCTTCTGCACCAGGGTACCGGTGGCATTGCGGAACAGAAGGGCTACCCGCAGAATGGTTTCATTGGCAGGCACCCCGCCGGCAGCTGCATTAAAATAAGCGCGGGGATTGGTAATGGTGAATGTCCATTTATTGGGCTGCCCGGGTACAGCCGTTGCCTGCGGAGCGGTGGTGGTTCCCCAGGTGGTAGGCACATAACGCCAGGAAGTAGGCGAGGTGCTGAGGTTGGTGATTACGCCCAGGTGCATGTACACCGGTCCGGCGAAGTTATTCAGCGCCCGGTTGCCCTTGCTGGCATCCATGGTAATCACAATCGTGGAATTATCGTTGGGAAACTGAGGTGACCAGGTGAGGAGCTGTGCCTGCGCCATATTGACCAAAAAGATTACCCCCAGAGAAAGTAAAAACTTCTTCATGCGACAAACAATTTAATGTGTAAAGTACACACATTCGCGGAAACCGCAAAAAATGTTGAAAACTCAGGGGCGGTAAACCGCTTTACCGTCCACAAAAACAGCCCTGATGCCGGTTTTTAACAATTGGTTGACATTTGCCTGCAGCAGGTCGGTATCCAGCCATACCCAGTCAGCAGCCTTTCCCGGTTCCAGGCTGCCTTTTTCCTTTTCCTCGAAAGCCGCCCGGGCGGCCCATACAGTCATGCCCAGCAGGGCGGAGCGCCGGTCGAGCCCCTCGTCAGGTTGAAAACCCTGTTCCGGATAACCAGACAGGTCCCGGCGGGCAACTGCTGCATAAAAAGTGCGGAGGGGGTTGATGTCCTCTACCGGAAAATCCGTTCCCAGGGGCATCCAGCCATTCTGTGCCAGCAGCGAGCGGTACGCATAGGCACCGGTCATCCGCTCCCTGCCCAGCCGCTCTTCCGCCCAGTACATATCACTGGTAGCATGCACCGGCTGTACACTGGGGATGATGCCATACCTGCCAAAGAGCGGTATATCTTCCGGGTGTACCACCTGTGCGTGCTCGATGCGCCAGCGGCGGTCGTTGGTTCCTTTCAGTACCATTCCATAAGCCTGCAGCACGGCCCGGTTGGCGCTGTCGCCGATGGCATGGGTGCAAAGCTGCAGGGAGGAGGCGGACAGCCGCTGCGCCAGCATCCGCAAATGATCCGGACCGCTGATCATGAACCCCCGCTGCGTGGGCGCATCCCGGTAAGGCGTCGATAAGCAGGCGCCCCTTGAGCCCAGGGCTCCATCCGCATACACTTTAAATCCCCCTACGTGCAGATTCCCTTTCCGGTAGGGCCCGCTCCGGATCCAGCGGTCGTAATACTGTGCGCTGTCATGCAGCAGGGCAAAGATTTTCATCTGCAGGCGGCCGGCGGTTTGCTCTGCTTCCACCAGTTCCAGCAGGCGTTCACTCACACCGCAGTCATGCACCCCTGTTAGTCCGTAACGGAAACAGCTGTCCTGTGTCTGCAACAGGAAACGCTTTGTAAGCGAATCCCCCGGAGGCGGGATATGTTTCTCCACTTCGTCCATGGCCGCATCCAGGAGGAGGCCGGTGGGCTGCCCGTTCCGCAGCTCGATGCGGCCGCCCGGAATCTGCGAAGCAGCCGTGATCCCCGCGATATCCAGTGCCCGCTGGTTCACCACCACGGCATGACCGTCGATGCGTTTCAGCAGCACGGGCCGGTGGGGAAAGCGGCGATCGAGCTCCGATTTATCCGGAAAAGCTTTCACGGGCCAGTCGTTCTGATCCCATCCCCGGCCATAGATCCATTCGGTGGGAGCAGTACGGGCATAATCTTCCACCCGTTGCAACACTTCCTCCCAGGAAGCCGTTCCATACAGGTTGCATTTCCAGAGATCCGTGGCATAGCCGGTAAAATGACAATGCGCATCGATGAAACCGGGATATATAAATTGTCCCTGTGCATCCAGCATACTGTCGGCAGCATACCGCTGCTGTATCTCTGCCGTGGTGCCGGTAGCCAGTATGCGGCCGTCTTTAATGGCCATGGCTTCCCGGATACTGAAAGCGCTGTCGCAGGTATAGATCACGGCGTGGTGAATGATCAGGTCGGCCGGTTGTTTTGTATTACATGCATGCAGGAGTGCAGTACATGCTATCAGAAAAAGCCGGACTGAAAAGGAGGTATGCATACTATTTATGTGTTTAGCCAGGTTATTTCCACCGGGGTATCCGGAAAGGTAATTGTCAAGTAATTCGATCGGGTAATGTTATCTTCAACAATACCAGGCTCCAGACAATGCATCAACAGAAAAGCCCCGGTATATTATATAAAAGTACAGTCAGGCAGTATATTTGACGCCAACAACTTTATGTATACCGCTGAACAAACCCGCCACCTGCAGCAACAAAGCAGGGAATGGCTGCAGCACGCACCGGAGCTGACTACCACCCGTGCCGAACAGCTGCGCAACCTGCTCCGCTTCCACGAATACCGCTACTATATCCTGAACGACCCGTTGATCAGCGACCCGGAATACGACCGGCTCTACAAATTGCTGGAGCAGACGGAAAAAGCCCATCCGGACTGGATCACGCCCGATTCGCCTACGCAGCGGGTGGGCAGCGGACTGGTCAAAAGCTTTCCCAAGGTGAACCACCTGGTGCCGATGCTTTCGCTGGACAACAGCTATGCGGCGGAAGACCTGACCGACTGGGACCGGCGCGCCCGTGAACTATCAGGAATGGATACCCTGGAATACTGTGTGGAACCCAAATTTGATGGCGCCAGCATCTCCCTGATATATGAAAACGATCTGCTGGTGCGGGCCGCCACCCGGGGCGACGGGGTAACGGGCGACGATATCACCCCCAATATCAAACAAATCCGATCTGTACCCCTCTCAGCCCGCTTCAGCGATTATGGCATTGGCCAGGTGGAGATCCGCGGCGAAGTACTGATGAATAAGCAAAACTTCAGCCACTACAACCAGCAGCTGATGGAAGAAGGATTGCCCCCACTGGCCAACCCCCGCAATGCGGCCGCAGGTACCCTGCGCATCAAAGACAGCGCGGAAGTGGGCCGCCGCAACCTCGAAGCTTTTCTCTATCATGTCAGTTATATCCAGCCGGCAGACGGAGGTAAACACCCGGTTCCGGATACTCACAGCGGCATGTTGCAGATGCTCTGGGATCTTGGTTTCCGCAGCCCTCAGCAGGAAATGAAGATTGTACAAGGAGTGCAGGACGTCATCCGGCATGTGGAGTCATTTGAAGAACAGCGCGACGGACTGCCTTACGAGATAGACGGTATGGTAATTAAAGTGAATGAACTTTCCCGACAGGAGCAGCTGGGCATGACGAGTCACCATCCCCGCTGGGCCATCGCTTTTAAATTCAAAGCGCGGCAGGCCACCAGCACCCTCAATGGAGTGGAATTCCAGGTAGGCCGCACGGGCGCGGTTACCCCGGTTGCCAAAATAGAACCCGTACAGGTAGGCGGGGTAACGGTGTCGAGTATCTCCATCCACAACGAAGAAGACATAAAAGAAAAAGACCTGCTCCTGGGAGATACGATCCTCATTGAACGCAGCGGGGATGTGATTCCGCAGATTGTGAAATCCTTTCCCGAACTGCGCAGGGGTCATGAAAAGAAGATTGCTTTCCCGCGCCGTTGCCCGGTATGCGATCATGAATTGTTTAAACCGGAGGATGAAGCCGTGTGGCGCTGTATCAATATCAGCTGCGAAGCCCAGGTGGTGGAGCGGATCATCCACTTTGCCAGCAAGGACGCGATGGACATCCGAAGCCTGGGAGAAGCCAATATCCGCCGCTTTTATACAGCAGGACTGCTGAAAGATATACCCGGCATTTACCAGCTCGATTTTGAACAAGTAGCCCGGCTGGAAGGATTTGGGGCAAAATCGGTGGAAAACCTGCGCAGTGCCATCGAGGCCTCCAAAACACAACCGTTGCACCGGCTCATCTACGCACTCGGCATCCGGTATGTGGGAGAAACCACCGCCAAAAACCTGGCCCACGCGGTGGAGGATCTCACCGAATTCAGGCATTACAGCCTGGAGCAGCTGCAGCAACTGGAAGATGTTGGGGTAAAGGTGGCCGATAGTATTCACCGTTTTTTCCATGACCCGCACAATATCCGGATGCTGGAAGCACTGGAACAGCAGGGGGTATCGCTGGTGAATACCCGCAAACAGGAACAGGCCGGCGGCATCCTGGAAGGACAGAGTTTTCTCTTTACCGGCACCCTCAGTAAACTGAAAAGAAGTGAGGCAGAAGCCCTCGTGGAACAGCACGGAGGACGTATCCTGAGCGGGGTGAGCAGTAAGCTCAACTACCTGGTAGTAGGGGATGATGCGGGCAGTAAACTCGAAAAAGCAAAGAAGATTACGACCATCCGGATACTCAGCGAAGAAGATTTTATAAAAATGTTGCCTGTTTAGAAAAAATATTTTTTACTTTTAAGCACCCGCCACTGAAAACCCTTTAACACGTTACCCTGCAAACCTGATTCCCAAATTTAAAATCAATCGTATGATTAACAAGATTGCCGGCGAAGTATGGAAGCCTTTAAAGATCAGCGGGCACACCACTGTTCGCCGTAAGTATGCTATTTCCTCGCATGGCAGGGCCGCGAGTTTCACCACCGATGTACACAAAGACGGCAAGATCCTGCGGGGCTCTCTTACCTCCGGGTACCGCACCCTCAACCTGCACCTCGACGGAGGCAACGGCACCATTTACCTGCACCGCGAAATCGCCCGGCTGTTTTGCAAAAAAACATCCCCGCGCCAGAAGTATGTTATTCATATCAATCACAAAAAGGACGACAACAAGCACACGAATCTCAAATGGGCTACCCTGCAGGAGATGAGTGATCACCAGCAGAAGAGTCCGCTGAAAATCGCCTATAAAAAAGAACAGGCCAGCCGCACCACCGGCCTCAAACTGAATGCCGCCAAGGTGAAAGCGATCAAGGATGCCATCAACAATCCCAAGCGCAAGCTTACCTACAAGCAGATGGCAGAAAAATACAAAGTAAGTGAAATGACCCTCTACCGCATCCGCAGCGGCGAAAACTGGAGTCATATCAAATAAATCATCAACGAGGTTACCTGAAGGGGTTGCAGCAATGCGGCTCCTTTTTTTTAGGTTTAAAGTTTAAGGGGTTTAAAGTTTAAAGTTCTCTCCGAAAAAACGTTTGAACCTTTTAAGCCGTTATCCTCCGGGTGAAGGCTAATTCAACATTTAGAATTCAACATTCATCATTCCCTGTTCCCATGCTCTCTCCCTCCACCCTCCGTTTCTTAAAAGACCTGAAAAAGCACAACAATAAACCCTGGTTCGATGCAAACCGAAAGCAATATGAAGCAGCGAAGGCGGATTTCGCCGGACTGGTAGAGGCACTGATCGCGGAAACCGCCCGTTTTGATCCTTCCGTGGGTGATCTCACTGCCAAAGCCTGTATGTTCCGCATCAACCGGGATGTGCGTTTCAGCAAGGATAAAAGTCCTTATAAAACCAATATGGGCGCCTCCATCAACGCAGGGGGAAAGAAAACGGCCAGCCCGGGCTACTATTTCCACTGCGAACCCGGCGGAAGTTTTGCAGCCGGCGGACTCTATATGCCTATGCCGCCTGACCTCGCCCGGGTGCGCCAGGAAATTGATTATTGCTGGGATGAATGGAGGGGGATCGTGGAAAACAAAAATTTCCGGAAATACTTTCCGGCGGTGGAGGGCATCCAGGTGCTCAGCAGGCCACCCAAGGGCTATAACGACGACAACCCCGCGATTGCCTACCTGAAGATGAAAAGCTTTATTGTGAGCCGGTCATTCAGTGATGCTGATCTCACTTCCAGAACACTGGTTAAAGAAGCCGGTAAAACTTTCCGGGCGATGCAGCCGATGATCGCGTTCCTGCAAAGGGGGCTGGGTGATGAGGGAGGGAAGGGGTAAGAAAGTTTAAGGTTCAAGGTTTAAAGTTTAACGTTCGCTCCGTGGGAACGTTTACCGGATGAAGAAGACTTCCGAAGTCTCCTGCTGATGATCACTGTCATCACATCATTCAACTCCTCCGTGTCCCCTGCGAAAACCTTTGCGCTTTCTGCGGTTAAGATTTCACGCAAAAGCGCCAGGGAGCAAAGCCGCAAAGGGAGCTGGATTATCAGCACATTGCCTATACATTCAATTCCTTCACACCTTCGTGTTCAAATAAAGTTGACGGTTGACAGTTGGTGGTTGACGGGAAGAACCTTCTAAGGTGGTTCATTCAATATCTTCTTCCTTTGTGTTCCTTCCTGCCTTTGAGTCTTCGTGGTTCAATTTCATCAGCACATCACCAAATGCCTTCGTGTTACTTTTTATTTCTTTGTGAACTTTGTGGTTAAACATCAACAACTTCCCCCTGCTGTTCCAAAAAAATGGCCAGAGATGAAAATCTCCGGCCTTGCTTACCTCTGAAACCACAAGAAAAAAAGTTGGTATATGGGGATACAGCAAACTGTATATACGTCTGTACAAGGGAATCCGGAACAGATTTATCAACAGGGAGATTGGACGAGGGAAACGGGGGGTTTTCAAATAATATAGGAAGCCGCAGGAGGACCCTGACAGAACATAAAAGTAAAACATAATCTGAGAAATTCCTTATTTCAGACCGTTAATTTTTTCCACCAAGTAATGCACGTTGCGCTTCCGTAAAAATACGGTGACGTTTACGGTTGTACCACCAGACCGGGGCGGTTTTTTTCATGAGGGTATCGATGCTGCGCATACCAAACAGGTTCCACACCCCCTGCAGCTTTCCGCCAATACTTCCCTGAAGGGCACGCAGGCTCATGGCAAAACCACTGTCGATATACTCCATGTGGTGCCAGTACCCGGCGGGCATGAAGAGGGTATCCCCGTGTTCAAGGATCACTTCATACCCTTTTGCCAGGCGGGTGGCAGGAAACTGTTCATAATCAAACCGCTCATGATACCCGGCAAAATTAGCCAGGCTCAGCACTTCCCAGGGCTTCCGGTAAAGTTTGTGCTGTTCTTCATAGGGAAAGAGCAGCACCCGCTTGCGGCCCTCGAACTGGGTGTGGAGGATATGACTCATGTCAATATCAAAATGCATATGGGTAATGGAGCCTTCGCCACCCACAAAAAGCATGGGATAGCTTTTAACAAAGCCCTTCATCAGGTGTTCAGGCCAGGTAAAATCCTGCACCAGCTGCGGCGCATGCTGGAAAATGTTGAACAGAAAAATGCGCAGCTCCAGCGGTCCCTGCTGTACCTGCCGCAGGTACTCCCCGAATTTCATGTAACCGTCAGCGGTATTGATGGGGGTATAGGCGTCGCTCTTCGTATTGTTGTACACGCCTACTTCCTGGTTGCCTACTGCTTCAATGAAATAATCCCAGTTCCATTTTGTATAACAGGGCCATTGCTTCGCCAGTCCGGTGATTACCACCGGCCGCGAGACATTATAATAGCGGGATTTGAAATCGGCAGGCTGGATGGATTCCACCCTGTCAACAGGCTGCAGTTGCATACATTGATTTTGAGGACGCAATTTACGAAAGAGAACAGGGAAGAGAAAATGATAAACAAGGAACAGGGAAAAGAGAATAATGAACAGAGAACAGGGAATGATGAATAATAAACAGAAAAACAGCCGGCTTCCGGAGCCAGACGGTTTGAACGAATCAAACGTATTAAAAGGCGTAATCGCTTCCCCAACCTCCAACTTTAAACCATTAAACCTTAAACTTTTTAAAACCAACCTAAAACTAATGCCCGTTAGTTTTTTAAGTAGCTTTGTCACGCATGGCAAAAATTCAGACCGGACGGAACAGCAGCAAGCGGGAAGTCATTCTGCAGGAAGCGGCCACCCTGTTTAAAAACAAAGGTTTCAATGCCGCGCCGATGAGGGTGCTGGCCGAAGTGCTGGGCGTGGAAGCTCCCAGCCTTTACAACCATATCGGGTCAAAGAGTGAACTGCTGCAGGAGATCTGCTTCCGCACAGGCCGGTTGTTTACCCGTGAAGCGGAGATCATCGCTGCCCAACCCCTGCCTCCGCTGGAGCGCATCGAAGCCATCATCCGCTTTCATATCCGCACCATGGCCGGACAGTTTGATGAAGTATATGTGGCCAACCATGAATGGAAACACCTGAAAGAACCCGCCCTCACCGAGTTCCTCCAGATTCGCCGTCAGTATGAAAAAATCCTGCTGCAGCTGATCAGTGCGGGCACCGAATCGGGCGATATACGCCCCATTCATCCCTATGTAGCCATGCTTACCCTGCTCTCCGCCGTGCGCGGCATCGAGTTCTGGCACCGCAGTAAAAAGAATATCCCCTTGCAGCAGCTGGAAGATGATATGGTGAACCACCTGCTCAACGGACTTAAAAACGCCTGATATGTCCATTCATTTTCACACGCTCCGCATCAAGAATATCCAGCGCCCTACCAGCGAATGTGTAACATTGGAGCTGGAAGTACCGTTGGCGCTTACAGATACTTTCCGCTTTGTGCAAGGCCAGAACCTCACGCTGAAGACAACCCTCGGTGGTGAGGAAGTCCGCCGCTCCTATTCCATCTGCACGGCACCGCACGAAAACCGGCTGATGGTGGCCGTGAAAAAAGTTCCGGGCGGCCGCTTCAGCACCTGGGCCAATGAAACACTGCAAACCGGCGATACCCTTGAGGTGCTGCCCCCCACCGGTAAATTTCATACCGCCCTGAACCCATCAGCCAGTAAAAACTACCTGGCCTTCGCGGCGGGCAGCGGCATCACACCGATTCTTTCCATTCTCAAAACAACTTTACATACCGAACCACAAAGCCGGTTCACACTGGTATATGTGAACCGTCACCGGCCCTCGATCATTTTCCTTGAAGAACTCGAAGCGCTGAAAAACCAGTACGTGGAGCGCTTTCATTATATCAACCTGCTTACCCGCGAACAGACGGAAGCAGCGCTCTTTCACGGACGGCTCGATGCCGCCAAACTGCAGCAACTGGGCGCTCTCATTCCTTATAAGGCGCAGGATGAAATTTATGTATGCGGACCGGAGCCGATGATTTTCTGTGTGAAAGATTACCTGCAGGGATTGGGCATGCCGGAATCCCGGATCCATTTTGAACTGTTCAGCAGCAGCCGGCAGCCGGCGGGCAACCGGTCTGAAACAACCGCTCTCATTGGTGGGTACAGCTTAAAGATTATTGCTGACGGGCGCACCGTGGAGTTTGATTCAGCCGGGCAAAACAGTATCCTCGATGAAGCCCTGGCGCAGGGGGCTGATCTTCCCTATGCCTGCAAGGGCGGGATGTGCTGCACCTGCAAAGCGAAGCTGCTGGAAGGAAAAGTGGAGATGGACGTTACCTGGGGCCTCGAACCCGACGAAATCGCGAAGGGCTATATCCTTACCTGCCAGGCGCATCCGTTGACGGAAAGGGTGGTGGTGGATTTTGATACGAGAGGATGATGAATCGGAGCGAAATCAATTGAATATCGAAAATTGAGGATTGAATATTGAAAATTCAAGCATGCTTATGTGATTTCATGTAAAAAAGAAATGTTCAATATTCAATTTTCAATACTCAATATTCAAGGGGTACAACTTACAGCATATTCCTGTTAAACATCTTAAACCCTGCAAAACCGACCGTTTCGAAGCCTACCTCTGAAACCTTTTGAACCCCTGGAACCTTTTGAACCTTCCTACCCTACCAGCTTTTTATTCGTCCGGAAACAGGTTCCCTTAAACACTGCCACCACATGATCATGCTGGTTGAGGATACGGATCTGGTAAAGCCCGGTGGATTTACCGTTGTGCAATTCGGTAGCCTCGGCAATAAGTTCATCCCCCACATGTACGGGCTTAAGGAAATTGATAGCGGTATCCAGGGCCACGGATAACACATTCCGGTTGTTACACGCAAAGGCAAAGGCGCTGTCGGCCAGGGAAAAAGCGATGCCACCATGGACAATGCCAAAACCGTTGATCATCTCTTCTCTTACCGTCATCCGGATGCGGCTGTAGCCTTCTTTGATCTCCAGCACAGTAATGCCCAGCCACTGGCTGAAACGATCGTGCTTCATCATGTGATCGACAACTTGCTGGGGGGTTGACATGGGCTGATCAATATTAGGGGTTGAACAATTAAACTTCCAGGTAAATAAAAGTAGTGGAATATTTGAATGCAATTAACTGTCCGGATCTACAAGCAGGCAAAAATTACGCTTCAGACATTCTTCCATGAAAGGCATGCAAGATTAGTCTTTCAAATATCCTTGCCGCCCCGCATAGGGGGAAACCTTTGCGGCCTAATGTCATCTGATTCTGCAAAGCGGCTACCCTCCCTCCAATTCAACACCTGCTGACTGTCTATCAGGTTCCCGAAATGAGAAGGATGCATTATCCGATTGCATTTACTGATTTATTTTGCCTTGTGAGCCTCCATATCAATCTCAATCAGCTGGCCTTCCACAGCCAGCCCTTTTACTTCCAGCCAGGTACCCGTAGGAAATTGCTTTTTATAAATTGAATTCCTGTAACCGGAAACTTTTATAAAGTCGGCCATACTGGTTGTATAAATATTTTCTGCAACCACCTCGTCAAAAGTGTAACCGTAATGCTGCAATATTTTTTCCAGGTCGCTGTAACAGTTTTTCATTTGCTGCTCCATATTGCCTGGTGCCACAATGATGCCCGAATCGTTCATGCTGACCGCACCGGAAATTTTAAGATCATCTCCGATTCTTACTGCATGGGTGTAACCATATTCTTTTTCCAGTTTCGGTCGCAGGTAAAAATATTCCGGCGTGTCGGGTGTGGTTGCTTTTACTTCAGTGGCTTTACCCGCACCTGAATTGTCTTTGCCATTACAACCGAAGAATACGATGCACACTAAAAGGGTTACTGCTGCTGTTAACTTTTTCATTTTTATTGTTGATTGGGTGATGAATAGATTGGTTGATTTTTCAGCGACCCGTCCGGATTGAATACAGCTAAAATAATGCTATCTCATGCTTCACCGGCATTCCATTGCATGCTTTTTAATCCGGGCAGATCCTGGGCCTCAGTCCCCCACACTGTTCACCTCCAGCCAGTACCCGTCCGGGTCGCGGAAAAAGACCTGGCGGATGCCGTCGGCACGGAGATTGACTTTGTTGGGCGTACCGGGCCAGTCGGAGTATACGATACTTTGCTGCCTTAGCCGGTCGAGCAACCGGTCAAAATGCCGGGTGGTGAGGGCGAGGTGTACGGCTTTGTTGATGATCACTGTATCGCTGATGATGGAGATCAGGTGGAGCTCTTTCCCTTCTCCCAGGGAGAACCATCGGATGCCGGCCATCTGCGTTCGGTTGGTGATCTCTTCCAGGCCCAGCACCTTGCTGTAAAATTCCGCGGAGCGGTTGACGTCTTTCACTGACAGGGCGAGGTGATTAAACCGGAGCTGCAGCGAGGGTGGCTCCTGGGCAAATGCAGGAATTGCTGTGAGCAACAGGCAGAAGGATAGAAACGGTATCCGGATGTTGGCGAGCTGGAACATGGTGAGCGTTGCTGAATGAAAAATATTGTTTGAAGTATGAATTTCCTTAGAACGTTCTTTCCGTCAACCGTCAACCGTCAACAATATTTGAACCACAAAGGCTCAAAGGCAGGAAGGAACACAAAGGAAGAAGATATTGAATGAACCACCTTGGAAGGTTCTTCCCGTCAACCGTCAACTTTCTTCCCCGCCATCCGCCAACTGAATGTTGAACAGGGAACAAGGAACAGGGAATATTGAATGTATC
>WBZP01005632.1_pt1 | contig 12677 bp, 11 predicted proteins | sample 5204301 | NCBI WGS metagenome assembly WBZP01 (sample SAMN12412401, study PRJNA552823) | activated sludge metagenome | isolation source: activated sludge from nitrification reactor of wastewater treatment plant... | place: USA: Pennsylvania | collected 2017
TCTCGTTCTCGACGAATTCGTGGACCGCAGACAGGATCTCCTGCTGCACCTCGGTCAGTCCGTCGGTCTGCGCCAAACGAGCCATGTCATGCCTCCAGAGTGTCTCTTCGGGCAGTATCCCACCGGCGCCTTCCCCGGGCAGCAGGAGGTAGGTCGGCTGCGTACCGAAGTGGTTGGCGGCAGCGTCGGGACGCCGGAATCCAACCAGTAACACGCCGGATCGCGCACAGTGCTCGGCGTGTCGGGTACCGAACTGGTGGAAGGCCACCCTTGGCCAACCAGTTCGGTACGGCGGTGGCGTCTACTTGGTCAGCAGAAGCGGCGACAGACCCACCGTGACGCGCGACTTGCGGATCGGCTTGCAGACATCGAGAACGGTGCACGCCTGGCGCACCTTCCAGGACGCGGGAACGGTGTAAGGGCGTTTGGCGTTCGCGTTACGGAAGACGATGTACTGCTTGGCCGCGCCACGCTTGATCTTGCACGTGGTGATCGAACCGATCGGCGTGCAGCCGCCGTTCTTCGCGCCCGGCAGCCAGGACTGCAGCGTGTTGTACGCGTCACCGGGCTGCAGGATCCGACCCGCCTTGGACGTCGGCCAGACCCCGAGACCGTAGTCGTCCCACCCGTACCAGTAGACCTGCGACACCCCGTTGGTCAACGAGAACAGATACGTCTGCGCGAGATAGGCGGCGCCTTGCGACTGGCTGTACTTCTTCTTCGGCCACTGGTTGCGATCCGTGTCGCGCATGTTGCCGTAGTTCATCTCCGTGTCCCACACGGCGTACTTCTTGAAACCGGTGGCTGCCATCACCTGCTGGGCGAGCCGCAGGCCCTGCTCACGCTGGGCGAGGTTTCCGTTGCCCGGTCCCTGCTTGAGCCACGGGTACAGGTGCACCGAGACCGTGTCCGGCTTCACGCCTCGCTGCTTCAAGGCGGTGAGGTAGCGCTTGAACCATCCGCTCTTGACGTAGCTCTTCGTCTGGATCACGGTGCTGGAGGCCGTGGTGAACGTGGCGCCCGGGTCCACCTCGTCGAGGACCTGCTTGGCGGCCTGCGTGAGATCGGCCATCGCCACTGCGGAATCGGTCTGGCCGGCATAGAACATCGCGGTCAGATTCGCCTCGTTCCACGGCTGATAGGCGGTGATCCTGCCCTTGTACCGCTCGGCGACCGCTCGCACCCAGTTCTTCCAGTCGTCGATGTTGGTGGGCATGCCGGCGCTGCCGGGGCCGAAGTAGCCGTCGGAGTCCGGGTACTGCGAAGCCCACTGCGGCGTCGAACCGAGGACATAGAGGATCTCGGTGGCCCCGACCGCCTCCGCGTTGGCTACGACCTGGTCCAGCAGTGTCCAGTCATAGACGCCAGGTGCGGTGTTGATCTGGTTCCAGCGCACCTGGTTGTCCCAGATGCGCACAGCCCCGAACTTCTGGTTGGTGTTGATCGTGGCATCGGTCAAGTAATGCGCGTGCATGCCCAGCAGATCCTGCGAGATCTTCGCGCCGTAGCCTCCCTTGGGAGTCGGCAGCGGTGGCGCCGTCGCGGCACTGGCCGGACCAGCCACCAGCGCCAAGCCGGCTGCCAGGACGAGCGCCTTGAGTCCTGTCCTCATCGGAACAACACGGGGCTGTCCCCCACTTTGACGCGACGGTTCTTCTTGACCTTCGAGCAGTCGTCGAGCACGGTGCACACCTCTTTGACCTTCCACGACTTGGGCACCACGTACGGCTTCTTCGCGGCAGAGCGTCGGAAGGTGATGTACTGCCGCTTACCCTTCTGCTTGATCAGGCAGGTGTTCACGCCGGAGGCGTACGTGCAACCGCCGTTCTTCGCCCCGCTCATCCAGTTCATGACCGTGTTGTACGCGATGCCGGGCTGAAGCACCGCGCCCGTGACGGGATCGGTGACGTTCACGCCGAGCACGTAGTCGTCCCATCCGTACCAGTAGACCTCCGGCACGTTGTTCACCATCGAGTAGATGTAGGTCTGGGCCAGGTACGCCGCACCCTTGGGCTGCGAGAGCACCTTCTTACGCCAACCGTTGTCGCGACGGTTCCCGTAGGCCATCTCGGTGTCGTACATCGGCTGCTTGATCTTCAGCTTGTCGAGCACCTTCTGGGCATCGGCCACTCCGGTCTCCCGGTCGTAGGGCGTGCCATCGCCGGGGCCGGCCTTGTACCAGGGGTACAGGTGCATCCCGACGGCGTCGAACTTCACCTTCTTCTTCTTCAGTCCCTTCATGTACTGGTAGAAGAAGCTCTTCGAGGAGATGGCGGCGGACTGTTTCGAGACCTTCTTCGACTGCCGCACGATCGCCGAGCCGGTGACGAAGTCGGCACTCGGGTCGTTCTGCTTGACGATCTTGGACGCACGCTCGGTCAACGTGATCATCTGGCCGACGGTCCCGGACCAGAACGACGAGAAGTTCACCTCGTTCCAGACCTGCCACTCGTCGATACGGTCCTTGTACCGATTGGTGACCTCCCGCACCCAGTCGTCCCAGGCGGTCAGACTCGACGGCATCGAGTTCGCGCCGGGCGCCTTGAGGTAGTTCGGCACGGAGGTGTCCGTCGCCAGCCATTCGGGGGTGGATCCCAGCACGAACATGATCCGCTGGGCACCCGTGGCCTCAGCGTTGGCCACCACCTGATCCATCAACGTCCAGTCGTAAACACCCGGGGCGGTGTTGATCTGGTCCCAGCGCACGCCGTTGTCCCAGATGCGGATCGACCCGAACTTCTGAGTCAGTTGCGGGACCGGCTCACTGAGTTCGTGCACGTGCATGCCGAAGAGGCTCGGCTGGATGGTCTTCTTGAACTTCGGCTTGGCCGGCGTGGGCAGATCGGGCGGTGCCGCCGCCGCAGATCCCGTCGCAAGCATGACCGCCGCCCCGGCCACGGCCAGGGACTTCATCACAAACCGCATTCCAAACCCTTCGTTTGGGACATCCTCACATGCTTCCCGATAAGACGTCGGCAGGCATTCGACGGATCCCTACCTTCCGGCCGATGTGCGGACGGCGGACATTTGCGGTCGGCTGCGGGCGCTCGCGGCTGATTCCGGACCGCAAAGTGTCTCCAAGATCGGATAAAAGGGACACGAAGCGACCATTTGCGGTTGCTTGGGGGCGCCGTCAACCGCAAATGGTCATGAGGGCTCAGCCCTCCGGCGGCTCGAAGGTCTTGGTGCGCTGCATTCCCGCGGCGCGGCCCTTGGCCGAGATCACCAGCGCCATCTTCCGCGACGCCTCGTCGATCATCTCGTCGCCGAGCATGACCGCACCCTTCGCACCACCTTCGGCGGAGGTGTAGTACTCGTAGGCGTCAAGGATCAACTCGGCGTGGTCGTAGTCCTCCTGGCGGGGGCTGAAGACCTCGTTGGCCGCCTCGACCTGGCCCGGGTGCAGGACCCATTTGCCGTCGAAGCCGAGTGCGGCGCTGCGACCTGCCACGCGCTTGTAGCCCTCGATGTCCTTGATCTGCAGGTACGGGCCGTCGATGGCCTGCTTGTCGTGGGCACGGGCGGCCATCAGGATGCTCATCAGGATGTGGTGGTAGGCGTCGCCCACGTCGTAGCCGGGGGGCTGCTCACCGACGACCAGCGACTTCATGTTGATGCTGGCCATGAAGTCCGCCGGGCCGAAGATGATGGTCTCGACACGCGGGCTGGCGGTGGCGATCTTGTCCACGTTGAGCAGGCCCAGTGCGTTCTCGATCTGGGCCTCGATGCCGATCCGGCCGACCTCGAAACCGTTGGCCTTCTCGATCTGGGTGAGCAGCAGGTCGAGCGCGACGATCTGCTCGGGTGTCTGCACCTTCGGCAGCATGATGCAGTCGAGGTTCTGGCCGGCGCCTTCGACCACCTCGATCACGTCGGCGTACGTCCAGTGGGTCGTCCAGTCGTTGACCCGGACCACACGGACCTTGCCCTCGTAGCCACCCTCGTTCAGCGCGGCCACGATGTTCTTGCGCGCATCCGGCTTGGCGATCGGCGCGACGGCGTCCTCGATGTCCATGAACACCTGGTCGGCCGGCAGGCCCTTGGCCTTCTCCAGCATCTTCGGGCTGCTGCCCGGGACGGCCAGGTTCGAACGGCGGCTGCGAAGGGTTTCAGTCATGCTTCGACGATAGCCAGCGGTTCTCTGCGCCCGTTTCACACCCCCGATTCGGGCATGCGGGACGCCGTACCACGCACGACGACCACCAGGCCGAACAGCATCACGGCCAACCCCAGCACCAGCGACAGACCCACGGACTGACCCAGGAAGATCGCGGCGAGGATCGCGGCGCCGGGCGCCTCGAAGAGGATCGCCGTGCTCACGACCGTGGCGGAGGTGCGATGCACCACAGCGTTCATGGCCGAGTGTCCGCCGATCTGCGCCACCAGGGTGATCGCCACGATCAGCAGCCAGTCCCGGGGCGTATACCCGGCCAGGGCCACCCCGCCAATGAGCGCCACCAGCAGCAGACACAGTCCGGCGACCCCGTAGACGACGGTGGTGTACGACCCCAGGTCGGTGGACTTCCGCAGGCGCTCACCGAAAGCCACGTAGACCGCCGCGAGGAATGCCGCCACCAGCGCCAAGCCCATCCCGATCCAGGACGACCCGGTCACCGACCCGCCGAAACCGGTCAACAGCAGTACACCGGCCACACTCACCGCGATCCCCCACCACACGGCACGGGCAGGGCGCACCCCGGCGATCCTCGCCAGCAGGGCCGTCCACACCGGCTGTGTGGAGATCATCGCCGTCGACAGCGCAACGGTGGTCAGTCGCAGGCTCGGGATCCACGTCCCGAAGTGCGCCGCAAGCGCCACGCCCGGCCCGAGCGCGGCCCTGGCTCCGTCCGGCAGTCTGACCCGCCGAGAGGTCAGCAGCATCCAGCCGAACGTGAGGGCACACGCCAGCAGACATCGATACATGGCGATGGCCAGCGAAGGAGCCGCACATGCCGCGATCAGCGGGGCCGAGGCGCTGACGCAGATGACCGCAACGGCCAGCAGCAGCCAGTCGCGGCCCGAGATGGACCCGCTCAGGCGAGATCCGCCAGACTGATCGTCTGCTTCTTGGGCGGGGCCTTGATCACGACCTTCTTGTTCCACTCGGTGAAGGTCACCTCGCTGACCTCGGGCTGATCCGGCGAGCTGTTCAACTGCAACGGATAGGGCGTTCCGGTGGTCGCCACCCACAACGTCCCGATCGACGCGGTCAAGGGCACCGCGGGCTGACCCTGCGCGACGCCGACCTCACCCACCTGGGCGGACTCGTCGAGGCGCAGGAACTGGGTGAGCAGCGGCTTCATGGTGCTCGTCTGCTTGAACGACTTGAGCTTGGGGTTGCTCAACTCGCCGGCGACCCACTTGTCACCGATCTTCTTGGCCTTCTTCTTGTTGAACGCCTCGGTCCAGTACGCCTCGTCGGCCTTGATGTAGATGACCCCGTCGACGACCCGGGTCTTCAGGGTGGTGTCACCGGCAGTGCGCTTGCCGTCGCTGGAGTCCTTGGTCACGACCAGATCCAGCGAGGCGCTCGGGCTCTCCCCGATGATCCGCACACTGCGCGCGCTCATCGCCGCCTTCGTGGCCTGGGCCAGGATCCGCTTGGGTCCGAGGTCCTGCACGTCGTTCGGCTTGCCCGCAGGCTCTCCGGTTTGTGCCGGCGACGCCGACTCACTGGCGGTCACGTCCGCCGACGGCGACTCCCCCGACCCGGAATCGGACGATCCGGAGCATCCGGCCACCACTGCGAGTACCAGCACACCGGCCACACCTGTTGCCACGCGCATCGCGCCGCTCGCCTCCATGAGAGGGACAGTACCGCTGACACGCTACCGGGCCCGGGCGGGGAATGCCCGGGACCCACACCCACTGCCGCGATAGCCTGCGGACGTGACCGTGACGCGCGCCTTCATCGCACGACTGCGAGGATCCGCGGTCTTCGACCCCAACGGTGAGCAGTTGGGCAAGGTCCGGGACGTCGTGGTGATCCTGCGCCATGGCACGCAGTTTCCCCGCGTGGTCGGTCTCGTCGTCGAAGTGGGAGCGCGCCGCCGCATATTCCTGCCCATCACCCGGGTGACGAAGATCGACGTCGGGCAGGTCGTCACGACCGGCGTGCTGGACCTACGACGCTTCAAACTGCGACCGGCCGAGACCCTCGCGGTGGGGGAACTGTTCGACCGGACCGTGCAGATCCGTGCGACCGGTGACAGCGTGAAGATCCTCGACCTGGCCATGCAGCAGAACAGCAGCCGGGACTGGGAGATCACGCAGGCGTACGTGCGGTCCGGAAGGGGGATCGGCCGGCGCGGACAGACGCGGGTGGTGCCGTGGAGCGATCTGAGCGGGCTGGGCGCGGAGGAGGCCGACCAGGCCACCGAGTCCATGTTGGCCTCGCTGGAGGACATGCGCCCCGCCGACGTCGCCAGCATCCTGCACGACCTCCCGGAGAAGCGCCGGTTGGAGATCGCCCGCGCCCTCGACGACGAGCGGCTCGCCGATGTCCTCGAGGAGTTGCCCGAGCACGACGCCGTCCAGATCGTCGGGGCATTGGAGGCCGAACGCGCAGCCGACGTGCTGGAGGAGATGGACCCGGACGACGCTGTCGACCTCTTGAGCGATCTGACCCCTGAGCAGGCCGGCGAGCTGCTGTCGCTTGTCGAGCCGGAGGACGCCGAGGACCTGCGCCGCCTGCTCAAGTACGACGAGTGGTCCGCGGGCGGCATGATGAGCCCCGATCCGGTGATCGTCGGCGCCGACGCCACCGTCGCCGAGGCGCTGGCACAGATCCGCAACCCCGACCTGTCCCCGGCGCTGGCGTCGCAGGTGTACGTCGTCCGGCCACCCATGCAGACCCCCACGGGCAGATTCCTGGGCGTGGTGCACTGGCAGCGCCTGTTGCGCGAGCCTCCCAGCGACCTGGTGTCCCGGGTCATCGACAAGGACCTGGCCCCGTTGCCCCCGGAGACGCCGCTGGCCAGCGTCACACGGTACTTCGCCGCCTACAACCTGGTGGCGGTACCCATCGTCGACGCCGAGAACCACCTCCTGGGCGCGGTGACGGTCGACGACCTCCTCGACCACCTGCTCGGCGACAACTGGCGTGAGGCCACGGGGACCGACGATGAGTGACCCGAGCAGCCTGGAGAAGCCGGCCCGCGGTCGGCCGTCGATCCGGCCCACGTACAACCCGGAGACCTTCGGGAAGGTCTCCGAGCGCGTTGCTCGTTTTCTGGGGTCGTGGCGCTTCATCGCGTGGATGAGCATCCTGATCCTGGCCTGGGTCATCTACAACGTCATCGCGACCGACCCGGCGGATCCCTACCCCTTCATCTTCCTGACGCTGTTGTTGAGCCTGCAGGCCTCGTACGCCGCACCGTTGATCCTGCTGGCGCAGAACCGGCAGGACGACCGCGACCGCATCCAGATCAAGGAGGATCGCGAGCGCACGGAACGGTTGATCGCCGACACCGAATACCTCGCGCGGGAGATCGCCGCACTGCGGATCGGGCTCGGCGAAGTCGTGACCCGCGACTACCTGCGCCGTGAACTGCGTGCACTGCTCGAGGACCTTGAGCGCGACGAGGCCTGAACCTGAGCGCGAAAGGCGCCCCACAGGCCTGCACGTACCATTGATGCATGCCCACTGTTGAGGCGATCACCGCTGCCCTCGCGACCGTCGAGGACCCGGAGATCCACAAGCCCATCACCGATCTCGGCATGGTGAAGTCCGTCGAGATCGACGCCGACGGAACCGTGCACGTCGAGGTGTTCCTCACCATCGCCGCCTGCCCGATGCAGAACACGATCACCGACCGAGTGCAGTCTGCCGTCGCCGCCGTTGCCGGCGTGACGTCCGTCGACCTCACCTTCGACGTGATGAGCGAGGAGCAACGCAAGCAGCTGCGCGAGAAACTGCAGGGCCCCCAGAAGGAGAACCCTTTCGACCGCCCCGGCTCACTCACCAAGATCATCGCCGTCGCCTCCGGCAAAGGTGGCGTGGGCAAGAGCTCGGTGACCGCCAACCTCGCCGTGCAACTCGCCGCCACCGGGCACAAGGTAGGCCTGATCGACGCCGACATCTACGGGCACTCGATCCCGCGACTGCTCGGCGTCACCCATCCTCCGACCGTGGTCGAGGGGATGCTCATGCCCCCGCAGGCCTATGGCGTCCCGACGATCTCCGTCCTGCCGTTCAAGTCCGGGGGGAGCAGCCAGGCGGTCGCGTTCCGGGGACCGATGCTTCACCGTGCGCTCAACCAGTTCCTCACCGACGTCTACTGGGGCGACCTCGACTGGCTGCTGCTGGATCTTCCGCCGGGGACCGGCGATGTCGCGATCTCCGTCGCGCAACTTCTGCCGCGCGCGGAGATCCTGGTCGTCACCACACCGCAGGTCGCCGCGGCCGAGGTGGCGGTCCGGGCCGGCATGCTCAGTGAGTACACCAACCAACGGGTGATGGGTGTGGTCGAGAACATGAGTTCCTTCCCCTGCCCGCACTGTGGCGAACCGATGGACCTGTTCGGCTCCGGGGGCGGCGAGATCGTGTCCAAGCAACTCAGCGCCGCGTTGAAGTCGGACGTACCGCTGCTCGGCAAGATCCCCTTCGACGTCCGCCTGCGGGAGGGCGGCGATCAAGGGCGGCCGCTGGTGCTCGACGCACCGGACGCCCCCGCTTCACGTGCCATCGCCGGCATCGCAGAGGTCCTCACGGCCAAGCCACGCGGACTCGCGGGCCTGAACCTCGGGATCTCCCCGGTCGGCCGTTAGGTCGCGTTCGGGTCGATCGGAGACGAAGGTTTCGGAGTCGCCTTCGGTGCCTGCGGGGGCTGTTCCACGGGCTCAGCCAGCGATGACAACATGCGCTTGGGGTGCAGATCTGCCAGCGACTTCAGGTCCTGGCTGACCGAGTCCAGTTCCCCGCTCTCGGAGATCTGCGAACGCGCCTGGGCCAGCGTCTCGCGGGCCCTGGCCACGAACTTGCCCGCACTGGAGGCGGCACCCGGCAGACGATCGGGGCCGAACACCAGCAGGGCGAGCAGCCCGAGGACGACCAACTCGCCCAAGCCGATGTCGAACACCCCACCAGAGTACGTCAGCGTTTGCCGAGCGTGACCTTGATCTCCTGGCCGCTCTCGAGCGTCAGCGTGATCTCATCGCCGGGGGCGTACTGACGGATGTCGGTGATCAGGCTGACGGCATCGTCCACGCGCTCGCCGTTCACCGCCACGATCACATCATCGGCCTTCAGTCCGGCGGACTCCGCGGGACCACCCGCGGTCACACCTTGGACCCGCGCGCCTTGACCCGAGTAACTGAAGTCGATCTCCGCACCGATGATCGGTGTGGCCGACGTCCCGGTCTGGATGAGCTCCTGCGCGATCCGGTTCGCGGTGTTGATCGGGATCGCGAAGCCGAGGCCGATGCTGCCGGCCTGTCCATCGGCACCGGTGTTCAGCGAGGCGATCGCCGAGTTGACCCCGATCACCTGACCCTCGGAGTTGACCAACGGACCGCCGGAGTTGCCGGGGTTGATCGGGGCGTCGGTCTGGATCGCGTTGATGAACGACGTCTCGCTGCCGTCCGACCCACCGGCGGTCACCGGGCGGTCCAAGGAACTCACGATGCCGCTGGTGACGGTGCCTTCCAGACCCAGCGGAGAGCCGATGGCGATCGCCTGGTCACCCACCTTCACGCTGCCGGAGTCCCCGACCGCCAGCGGGGTCAGTCCGGATTTGTCGATCTTGACGACGGCGAGGTCGTAGTCGGCGTTACGGCCGATCAGATCGCCAGTCACGCGCGTGCCGTCCTGCAGGACGACCTCGATCGAACCGTTGTCCGCGGCCGCCTCGATGACGTGGTTGTTGGTCAGGATGTAGCCGTCCTGGGACACGACGAACCCGGAACCGGATCCGGCCTGGCCAGAACCACTGACTTCCAACGACACGACGCTGGGCAGCACCTTCTCCGCGATGGTGGCGATGGAACCGTCAGCCCGCGGGGACAGCCCTTCGGGGTTGCTGGGGGCGTTCACCGTCACGGATGAGGACGTTCCGGAGTCCTGCGCCAAGGAGTACCCGAGGGCGCCGCCCCCGACGCCGGCGAGCAGTCCGGTGAGCGCCGCGATCGCGATGAACTTGCCGACCCCGCCGGACTTGGGTGCTGGTGGGGCGGTGGTGGGTGTCACTCCGGGCGGTGGGGGAAGGTAGCCGTCGGCTCCCGGAGTCGGCCACTGCGGCGCGGCGGGAGGTTGCTCGGTCTGCTGGCTGTAGTCGTAGGCCGCGTTGGGGTATGCGGTCGTCTGTTGGGTCTGCGCATAGGCATCGGCCTGCTGCTGGTAGGGATCCTGCGCCTGGTACGGGTACGCCGCGGTCTGTTGGGCATCCGGATCGAGCACCTGTGTGCTCTGGTCGGGCGCCGGCCAGGCCGCCGGATCCGTGGTCGGCGAGACGGGCGGAGTGCCCCCCACGTCCGCGGTTGGAGTCTGCGCCGCGGCTTCAGGGGTTGACCCCGGCTCGCCCGGCGGCACGCCATCTTGCGACATCTGCGACTCCTCATGGTCCACGACTGAACTCACGGTAACTCTCTCCCTCACGCATGTCCGCTGCTGGTATCAGGATGCGCCCGGCGTCCCTGGGCTGCCAGTGGGCTGCGGTTCGGGTTCTGTCAATGCGTTGTAATGCCCCGCGCATCGACGAATAACCGCAAGGCGGGCGTTCGATCCGTGCCGCCGGACGGTACTGTCGACCCCATGGATGCCACCTCCTCCTCCGCCGTGCCACCGAAGGATCTGTTGGCCTTCTGTGAGAACTGGAACACCGCCATTCTCACGGGGGAACAGGCACCGAGCACCGTCAACGCCAGTGTGCTGCGGCTGCTGTCCCTGTGCGCCGCACTGACCGACGCCCACGCGGCCGTCGAAGTGGGCTCGCACGGCGGCAGCACGGGACTCGCGCTGTTCGAGGGCATGGCCGCGGACGGCGTCCTCACGTCCGTGGAGCCGGACCCTGAGCGACTACGGGTGGCCAAGGAGGCGTTCGCGGCGGCCGAGATCACGCCCGCACGTACGCGTCTGATCGCCGCCGACCCGCATGACGTCCTCAGCCGGCTCACCGACGGGCACTACGACCTTTTCCTGTCCGCCGGCCGTCCTGCTGACCACATGGCGTTCGCCGAGCAGTCGGCCCGCCTCCTACGGCCCGGTGGGATCGCCGTGTTCCTCGACGTCGCGGACGCTGCCGACCCTGCCCGCCGGGAACCGGACCAGCTTGCAGTGCGGGCCTTCACCGAGGTCATGCAGAACGACGAGAAGTGGCTGACCACCCTGCTCCCGCTCGCCGACGGCGTGCTCGTGGCGGTCCTGCGGCCCTAGGCCCTCGACCACACGGAGTCGGCTCAGGACACTAGAACCGGGCCCCCGCCGCCATCCACTGCCCCAGGAGGGCGGCACCGAACCCAGTACCGCCTTGTGTCCGTACGCCCGCGGCTGCTATCGCGCGAGCGGGACCGGCGATGTCCAGATGCGCCCACGGCACGTCGGGGACGAACGCCTGCAGGAACAGCGCCGCGGTGATGGCTCCCCCGCCGACCCCCTCGACGGTCGGGATGTGGCACTGATCGGCGATGTCGGACCGCAGGGATTGCCGGTACGACTCCACCAGTGGCAGCGGCCACAGCGGCTCGCCCACCTGCTCACCTGCCCTGCGAAGCGCCGTGAGCAGACGGGGTCGGGGGCTGAGGACGGCCCCTATCTCCCGGGACAGCGCCAAGGTCGCGGCACCGGTGAGGGTGGCGACGTCGACGATCACATCCGGAGTCAGTTCAGCGCGGGCGTACGCGAGCAGATCGGCCAGCACGAGGCGACCCTCGGCATCCGTGTTGCGCACCTCGGTGGTCATTCCGCCGACGTGGGTGATGACGTCTCCGGGCCGGTAGGACGCTGCGCCGATCGCGTTCTCGGCGAGGCCCACGAGCACCGTCAGGTCCAGTCCGTCCGGCGCGAGCCGCAGCGCCGACAACACGGCGGCCGCCCCCGCCATGTCCGACTTCATCAGCATCATCGCTTCGCGCGGCTTGAGCGACAGTCCACCGGAATCGAAGGTGATCCCCTTGCCCACAAGCACGACCTTGGGACCTGAGCCGGGTTTGCGCAGGATCACCACCCGCGGCGGCGAGTCCGACCCCGCGCCCACAGCGAGCACACCGCCGAAACCGCCCGCCCGCAGTTGTGGGACTCCGAGCACCTCGATGCTCGACCCGGTGCTGCGTGCCACCGCTCGCGCCTGTTGCACCATCCACTGTGGGTTCTTCGTGTTGGAGGGGGTGTTCACAAGGTCACGGGCCGCGAGCGTCGCATCGACACGGGACAGAACCTCGGAGACGTCCACGCCCGGTGGGATCAGCAACCGCTTGCCGGAGTCCGAGGCCGGGAACCGGTATCCGCCGAGCCGCCAGCCACACACGAACGCCCGCAGATCGCGCGGAGTGGGAGGTGAGGCGAACCCCACGGATCCGGACGGTACCCGTCGGACCATCTCGGCACCCAGGGCCGTCCAGTCCTGCGGAACGGCGGCGATCGCGCTCCACCGGTCGGGGCCGTCGGCCTGCACGAGGATCTCACCGGGGCCGGGGGTCAATGGTTCGGGCAGCGCGACGTCGTCGACGCCCAGCAGGCGGAT
>WBZP01004119.1_pt2 | contig 12676 bp, 12 predicted proteins | sample 5204301 | NCBI WGS metagenome assembly WBZP01 (sample SAMN12412401, study PRJNA552823) | activated sludge metagenome | isolation source: activated sludge from nitrification reactor of wastewater treatment plant... | place: USA: Pennsylvania | collected 2017
CGGCAGCGAATATCGCTGCACTGCAGGCACGTTCGGCCGACCTGCCGTTGCGTGACACCGCCGAGGTGGCGCTGCGCCGGATGGCCGATCATCTGCGTGAGCTCGGCCGGCCGGTGTCCACCACCGATGTCGACGTCCCGGACCTGCTCGGGCCACAGACCCGCGAACGGTGGCGCGCGGTCGAGGACGGCAACTACGGTTATGTGGCCGCGTACGCAGTACCCGTGAATGATCACGCGCTGGACGACACCCTGAACCAGTTGCGCGGGGTGGACGCCGCGGAGTTGTGGACGGTAATCGAGATCACCGGCACCCGGGACAGGTCGCGGCTGGCCGTGGCGTGCGCCGTGCGCACGGACGGGGTCCCGGCTGCGCCACCGCTACCGGCACTGCAACCGCAGAACGGTGAACACCTCGAGGCATTGCGGGCCCTGCACCCGCTGGGAACGGAACGCCTTGTGGCGCAGCCGATTGCGGTGCAGCTCGTCAGAACATGAACGGACGCAGGAACCGGTTCATCCGGCGCAGGTAGTCCGGCTGGCTCACATGCAGGATGTGGTTGCCGGGGAACCAGTGCAGCGCGCAGCGATCCCAGTGCTCCCATAGGGCTTCGGCCTGTTCGGGCGGGGCCAGTCGGTCACCGAGCCCGGTGATGATGAGCCGGCGGTCCTTGGGCACCAGCGGCGCGTAGTTCAGCGGCGAGTGATATGCCGATGCCGCGAACGAGGATTCGGTGGACACCCCGCCGAACTTGCGACCGAGCGCCACCAGCTTGTTGGCCGGGAACCAGTCGTCGAACATCTCCTCCGGGCAGACCACGGGCACGTTGGGGATGACGGCCTGGAGGCGGTCGTCGACACCCGCGATCAGCGCCGAGGTGTAGCCGCCCAATGACATTCCGGTGAGGGCGATGCGGTCGACGCCGGTGGACTCCAGGTAATCCATCGTCGAGCGGAAATCGTGGATGGCCTGGGCCATGGCCTCGGCGAAACCCGCCATGCCGAACTGGAAGTACCCGTAGCCACTGAACGGCGAACCCCGCATCGCCCGACGGCCGTGAAAGGGCAAGGTGTACAACAACACGTCGAACCCCGACCGGTAGAACCACGGCAGCGAGAAGAACAGGCCGTTGAACAGGTACGGCGAACCCATGAATCCGTGGATGACACACAGCGTCGGGTGCGGACCGTCGTCGTGACGCCAGTGCTGCGCATGCACGACGTTGTTGCGGCCGAGCCGGCTCCACAGGTGGCGCATCGCCGGGTTCACCGGTTCGAAGCTGCTGGCGAAGCTGATGTGCTCGACGTTGCCGTGCGCGATGTAGTTCGCGACCGGGTTGGCGCGGCGGGTGCTCACCTGCGGTCGGCTGCGCGGGGCGGGGAACGACACCGCCGGGTCGTGCTGGGCTGCCAGGTCGGCATAGAACGCGAGGTTCTCCCGTTCCCGGTCCAGATCGGAGCCGCGCACCAGTCCGGACAGCACGGGCGGCAGCATCGCAGCGCCCACCATCGAGGCAACCATGGTGCGCAGGCCGATGTCGACAATCGCCGAGGAGTCGACGACGGTGCGTTGCAGCAGGCTGAGATCCGACCGGGACGGCAGGCCGCGGCGCCCGGCGTCGCCGCCCGAGACATCCGGAACCGGGATCGGGGTTTCGGGGTCGATGGTGGCCATCACGGCCGATGCTAACGGGTCAGGGTGAACAATCGCGCCGCATTGTCGTGGAAAACTGCGCGCAACCAGTCGTCGTCGACGCCGTCGAGGTCGGTGAGGGCGGTCATCGCGGTGAGGTAGCCGTACGGGATGTTGGGGAAGTCGCTGCCGAACAGGATGCGGTCGGCGAAGTCGGGCAGTCGGCGCAGCACCTCGCCCGGTGCCGGCATCAGCCTGTCGGAGAACGGCGTGAACGCCATGGTCGTGTCGAGATGGACGTTCGGGTGAGCGGCGCAGATGTCGAGGAACTCGGCGTACTCGGGCATGCCCATGTGGGCGACCACCAATGCGAGACGGGGATACCGGGCCAGCAGCGCCCGGATGGGTTCCGGCCCGGTGTGAGTGCCGGGTGTCGGGCCCGATCCGCAGTGGATCACCACCGGCACCTTGGCATCCTCCAGCAGCCCCCAGACATCGTCGAGCAGGGGGTCGTTGGGGTCGTAGTCGCCGACCTGGATGTGCGCCTTGAACACCCGGGCGCCCGCGTCGATGGCCCGGCCGACGTAATCGGCGGCACCGGGTTCGGGGTAGAACGTCGCCGTCTGCAGGCAGTCGGGCGTGGTCAGGGCGAACTGCACCGCCCACTGATTGAGCCATTCGGCCATCTGCGGCTTGTGCGGATACACCAGCGAGCTGAACCATCGAACACCGAAGCGCCGCAACGTGTTGACCCGATGGGCCTCGTCGCTGCGATAGGTGATCGGCCACTCTCGCCCGGTCAGCGGGCCGACCCCGTCGAAATACTTCCAGACCTTGTCCATCACCGACTTCGGCATGAAGTGGGTGTGCACGTCGATCAGGCCGGGCAGCCCGAGCGACTGCCAGATCTGCCGGACCTGCTGAACCTCGGTCTGCATGTGCACGATCATGGCACGGCGTTGAATGGGGGTGTGGCGTGGAATCCCGAGCAGTATCTGTCCTTTGCCGACCAGCGTGGCCGGCCGTTCTTCGACCTGGTGGGGCGCGTCGGCGCGGAGTCGCCACGCCGGGTGGTCGACCTGGGCTGCGGCCCGGGCAACCTGACCGTCACGCTGCGGCAGCGCTGGCCCGACGCGACCATCGAGGCATCGGACAGCTCACCGGAAATGGTCGACGCCGCACGCCGGCGCGGCCTGGATGCCACCATCGGGGACGTCACGACCTGGGAACCGCAGCCCGACACCGACGTCGTGCTGGCCAACGCCGTACTGCAGTGGGTTCCCGGGCACGTCGACCTGCTGCGCCGCTGGGCCGGGCAGCTGGCACCCGGATCGTGGATCGGGATGCAGGTGCCGGGCAACTTTGATGCGCCGTCGCATCGTGCGGTCCGCGAGGTGGCCGGGCGTGCCGAATTCACCGAGCCGTTGCGGGACATGCGCTTTCGGGAAGGGCACATCGTTGAGACGCCGCTGCGGTACGCGGAGATCCTGACCGACGCCGGCTGTGTCGTCGACGCGTGGGAGACCACCTACATCCATGAACTCACCGGTGAGAATGCGGTGCTGGGCTGGATCTCCGGCACCGCGCTCACCGAGGTCGAGTCGCGCCTGTCGCCGGTAGCCTTCGCGGAGTACCGCCGGCAGATCATCCCGCTGCTCGCCGAGGCCTACCCGCCGCTTCCCGACGGCCGGACCTTTTTTCCCTTCCGCCGGGTGTTCGTGGTGGCGCGGGTGGGCTGATCCTGTCGGACCCCCTACGTACAATCGAAAATATGTTCGATCTGAACGAGTTGGGGCCGGTCAGCGATATCGATGACCTCGATGACGCGGGGTTGATCGACGCGTCGGTGTCGGCGTTGCGGTTGGAGCGGGCGGCCTCGGCCCGGCGGTTGTATGCACTGGTGCAACTGTTCTGGCGCCGCGAGAAAGAGATCGAGTTCGGTGAGCGCGAACAGTGGCGCATCGACGGCTGGGACGCGATGACCGCTGAGGTGGCCGCGGCGGCGGCCATCACCCGGCACAAGGCGGCCCGTCAGATCCAGGTCGGGGTCTGTATTTGGGAGAACCTGCCCAAACTGGCTGCGGTGTTCCTGGCGGGCTGGGTCGACTACGCCATCCTGGACCGCATCGAATCCCGCGTTTCGCTGATCAAGCCGCAGGACCGGGCCCGCATCGATGAGATACTCGCCCGCAGCGTCAAGCGCTGGCACCGGCTCTCGCGAAAGAAGCTGCTCGAACAGATCGACTTCTGGGTCGCCCATGTCGATTCGCTGGCCAAACGCGCCCCTCGCGACCGCGACGAGGGCCGCCACGTCGGAGTGGGACCCGACCAGGACGGCATGGTCGAACTGTGGGGTCTGGTGCGCGCCGCCTCCGGCGCGGCCTTCGATGCCAGCCTGGACGCGCTGGCCGCCACGGTGTGCCCGGCCGACCCGCGCACCAAGGAACAACGCCGCTCCGATGCGATGGATGCCCTGGCGGTGCGCGCCGACCGGATGGCCTGCCAGTGCGGACAATCGGAGTGCCCGGCCGCCGCCGCGATCGCCAGTCCCGTGGTCGTCCACGTCGTCGCCGATGCGGCTACCGTCTCGGGAAGATCCGCCATCCCTGGCTATGTGCCCGGTTATGGATCGTTGCCCGCCGAACTGGTCCGCCTCTACGTGCGTACCGCCAAACTCCAACAGGTCCGCCTGCCCAGTGAGTTCATCGAGCCCGAACCGGGCTACCGGCCCTCGGTGGCGTTGGCCACCTATGTGAAGTTGCGCGACCTGACGTGCCGCTTCCCCGGCTGTGACGCGCCCGCCGCAGTCTGCGACATCGACCACAGCGTCGCATGGCCTGCCGGGCCGACGCATGTCTCCAACCTCAAGCTGCTCTGCCGTCATCATCACTTGTTGAAAACCTTCTACACCGGCCCCGGTGGCTGGTCGGAGAAGCAGAAACCCGACGGCACCGTGGTCTGGACCGCTCCGACCGGGCACAAGTACACCACCAAACCCGGTGGCGCCCTGCTTTTCCCGCAATTCGCCGTGCCTACGGCAAAGCTGCTGTTGCCCAGGGGGAAACAACTCACCAGACCCGGCCGCGCGCTGATGATGCCCACCCGTGCACGTACCCGCACCGCCGAGAGACAAGCCCGTATCGACTACGAACGTGGCCTCAACTACAAACGTCTGTATCTGGACGCCGACCCACCACCCTTCTAAGGTCCGTGTGGTACGTGTGAGGTGTGAAGCGATGGACGGCGATAACGGCTGTCGCCGCGATGCTGCTCTACGCGATCGTCTGGATCGGCTGGATGCAGAACTGGGCATGGCTATCCGCCGTTGATCAGTGGATGCTGGACGCTGGTCGATCGGCGTCGCTCAGGTATCCAGCGTGGGCGTCGGCGTGGAATGGGTTCTGCACACTGTTGGGGCCCTTGGCTTTCCGGATCCTCGGAGCGGGCCTCATCATTGCGTTACTGCTGCGCCGACGCCGTCGCGACGCACTGTTCGTCTTCCTCACGGTGGAGGTCAGCGGTTTGGTGACCGAGATTGCCAAGACGGCCGCCGACCGGCCACGTCCGGACGCCCGGATGGTCGATCCCTACGGGAGTTCCTTTCCCTCGGGTCATGCCCTGGGTGTCGTCGTTTCGGTGCTCGCCTTGCTAGCGTTGTTCTGGCAGGTCCTGCCCGTGCAGTGGCGACGACCGTTGGCGGCACTCGGCGGGTTCGTGATCGTCGCCGTCGGGGTGGGCCGGGTGGCCCTGAACGTGCACCATCCCTCCGACGTGCTCGCCGGCTGGGCATTGGGCTATGCCTACTTTGTACTGTGCCTGGCCGCAGTGCGTCCTAGGGCCGAAACACCGGCAGAATCCGATACAGCGCAGTGAAACTCACGGATTCGTAGTCATCGGTGACCTCGCCGTCGTGCGCCAGCGGTGTCGGCCCATCCACCGCGGTGAAGCTGAACTCCGGCGCCTGGATCTCGTGGTACAACGGGCTGCGCTCCAGCCGTCCCAACGCCAGGGCTCCCAGTATGCGGGTCCGGGCCAGGCGCCGACCCGTCTCTAGAACGCGGACGTCGATCAAGCCGTCGTCCATCCGGGTGCGCCTCGATGGGGCGAAACCCGTTGGCAGATAGACGGAATTCCCCAGGAAGAACAGCGACGTCTGCAGCGTCTTGTTGTCGTACCGGATGCGCACCGGTTGGTCGTGTCGCAACGTGTGCAGCATCGCGTAGATCCCGGCCAGCGGCTTGCCGACCTTGTTCTCGAGCTTCTCGCGGGTCTCGACGAACAGCGGATAGGCGCCGATGCTGGCGGTGTTGACGATCATCCGGTCTTCGTCGATGCGCACCAGATCCACACATGACACGTTGCCCTCGCGCACGGCCGCAACAGTTTTCGCCACGGTGTCGCATCCGATGTCCTTGGCGAAGTGATTGAACGTACCGGCCGGGAACACCGCGAGCGGTAGTTTCGCAGCCACGGCGATCGCGGCCGCCGTCGACACCGTGCCGTCGCCGCCCGCGATCCCCAGCACCTGGGCATCCTCGGCGGCCGAACGCAGTACGGCGGCAGGGTCGTCGTCGGGACCCAGTTCGACGATCTTCGCGTCGGGCAGCGCCTTTCGGACCTCGTCGACAACCCGCGCGCCGGTGCCGCTGCCCGACGCGGGATTGACCACCATCGTCAGACCCTTGCCCGTCGGGCGTGGCGGTGTCTCTATCCGAAGCGGCTCTGTGGCAGGGAGTTTCGTCTCCACCACCGGCGGAACGAGGCGACCGCCCAGGACCGCGATACCGGCGCCGATCCCGAAACCGGCCAGCACGTCGCCCGGATAATGCGCACCCGTGGCCACCCGCGACAACCCCACCAACCCGGCCAGCAGCGCCAGGCCCAGGCCTAGGGGAGGGCTTTCCAGGCCGACGCCGACGGCGAATGCGGCCGCACTGGCCGAATGTCCCGACGGCAGCGAGTTGGACGTCGGGAATCGACGGATCCGGCGAGCGAGCGGAACCGATGTGCGGCTGGGTCGCTGGCGGGTCCACAGCCGCTTGGCGAACTGGTTGGTCACCAGGCTCGTCACCGCCAAGGACGCGACGCCGCGGATGGCGCCGCGACTGGCCCGTGGATTCCCGGATGCCGCCAGCGCTAGGGCGATCGCGAACCACAGCTTCGAGTGATCGGCCGCGCGCGTCAGCGGTGGCATTGCGACGTCGAGCAGTGGAGTCGGGGACTCGGCGATGGCCTCGAACACTTCGCGGTCCAGGGTTCCCAGGCCCTGCGTGATCTGGCTGATGCCACGCGCGCGCTGCCACGGCCACCGAGTCATGGTCTCCTACTTAGCCAGTGCAGCACGTCCGCAAACTCAGTCTTCGGCCTTTTCGGCCTTGTTGCCCGGGATCACGATGCGCCGAGTGGTGGGCTTCTTCTCCCCGTCAACCGTCTTGGTGACCACCGGGGTCGGCGGCGCGGTGATTCGGCCCTGGATGGGCGCACCGTTCTTGACCACGGGCACACTGACGCGCTTGGTGGCCGCCTTGTCCTCCTTGCCGCCGGCACCCCCGCCGTGCATCCCGTGGGGCATCATCGGCATGCCGCCCATTCCGCCCATCGCGGTCGGCGGATGAGCGGTGGTGGCCGCGGCAGCCGGCGGTCCGGCGGCCACCCGGCCAGCGGTCGGTGCGGTGGTGGTGGCCGCGGGAGTGGCCGGTGGGCCGAGCATCGCCGTGGGAGTGGTGCCGATTCCGCCACCGCCGGCGCCAGCCCCACCGCCCCCAGATCCACCGCCTCCGGCGCCGACGTCGCCGAGGCCGGCTCCGCCGCCGCCACCGAATTCGTCGCCGAGATCGCCCGCCATGAGGTCCGCTTCGCCCAAGCCGCCGGCACCGCCTTTCCCGAACGCACCCATTCCGGACTGCATGAGCTGCTGTGCCGTCTGCGCGAGCTGCTGGGGCATCTGCGTGAGCGGTTGCATGACTCCACCGAGCGCGCCGCTGAGAGCTCCCGCCACGCTGCTCATCATCTGCGGGAGCTGTTGGGCCATCTGATCCATGCCCTGCGCCTGCTGCTCATCGCTCGCCCCGAATTCACCGGCCGCACGGCCGGCCTTTTCGCTGCGCTTGCCGTGTCCTTCGAGGGCTTCGGCCTCGTCGGTGGGGTCGCCCATGTTCGCGGCACCGAACAGCGCCGCCGTGGCCATTTCGATCCAGGTGGCGGCCTCCGGCGGGATGTCGGAGGTGATCGGCGGGGGCGGAGGCACCCCCAGGGCCTGCTGGTAGCCGCCCTCGTCGGAATGGAATCTGTCACCGGTCATGTGTCACCGACCCTGCTGTGCGGTGTGGAGCGCCCGGAACCAGGCGAAGTGGTAGTTCAGCGCCGTCTTCTTGCCGCTGACGAGCGCGTCGATGGCGGCGAGGAGCTGCCAGGTCCCCACTGCCTGGGGATCGACGGAGTCGGGGTAGGCCGAGTGCACCTCATCACTGATAGCGCGTAGATGCTCGCGCAACAAGTCAGTCTCGGTATCGAGGACGCCCGTGCCCCCGACGACGGCTTTGGTCAGCGTGTGGGCCAGGCGCGGCAGGCCGTCGCGCCAGTTGGTGGCCTGTGTGATCTCCCAATTCAGATCGTCGACCGTGGGTAGGTCGCGCGCCCTCAGTGACATTGCGACGGGTTCCGCGTCTTCATCGAGCGGGAGGAACTGGCCGGGGCTCCACGTCTCGATGATCACTGCGTCGCGCAGGAGCTTCTCGAAGCCGCCGTGTCTAGCTTCCGGGCTGAGAAGTGTTACTCCAGTGGGGATTTCAATGCCGGGAGGTATCCAACCGGAGTCCAGGTCGGTGACCAGGATGGTGGCTCCATCCTCTCGATCACCGATGGCCCAACGCAGCCGCGGTTCCTGCCGCGCGACGGCCTCGACGAATTTCCTGAGTCGGGCCCTGGCTGCGCCTTGTGCCGCGGTTGTACCGACAGCAGCGCCGGAAGCGGTTGCAGCGAGAGCGCTTTCGGTGACCCCAACCGGGGCTGCGTTGACCGGCGCGGCGCTGGCCGGAGCCTTGCCGACGACCGACTGGGTGAGCCCCGACGAGGGGTTGGTCGCGCTGATCGGTGCCGACGTTGGCGCGGTGGTCGGGGCCGCTAACGGTGGCGGCGCGCTGACTGTCGGCGTCGCCGCGCGTAGGTCGGCGCCGTAGGCCGGCAACGGTCCGCCGGATACGACCGGTGGGGGAGTCGCTGCGACCGGGGCGGCGCTCATCGGTGCTGGAGGGCTGAACACTGTGGGGGACAACGGCGTTGCGCTCACCGCTTGGGCCGGTGTGTAGGCCTGCTCGAAGGCCATGGCGCTCCCAGAGGATGGGCTGGTTGCCGCCGACAGTGTGCCGGTGGGGGCGGAGAACTCCGTCGGCTGAACCGTGGGGGCGTGGATGGCGTTCTGGGTGCCCTGAGATATGGCTTGCGACAGGTGTTCTACGCCTGCGGAAATCGGGCCACCCGCCTGCATGCCCTGGGTGAAGCTTTGGGCGAGTTTCTCGGGAGCCAGGGCGTGGCCGACATCGGGCAGGCCACTCCCAATGGCCGTGGTGGGCACCGACGGGAGGCCAGGCAGCCCGCCGGTCGGGATTCCGCCGCCGGAGCCGGGGAGGGCGATGCCGCCGCCGGGGCCGATGGGGACGCCTGGGAGCGATGCGCCGCCGGGGAGTTGGATTTCGGCGCTTGCGGCGGGGGTTGTGATGACTCCGGGGATTGATTGGGGGCTGACAGGGCCACCAACTACGTGACTTGTATCTGCTGGCGAGTTTTGGGCAACGGACCCAGCCGGGCTGAACGAATTTGTCGACTGGACGACCGACTGTGTGGAGGTGTTTCCACTGCTCGCTGGTATTGTCGCCTCAGGTACCGCCCCCTTGAGGCCGTTGACTACGGCCTGTGTGGAATCGCTCGGTGGCCCCTTCACAAGGGGTTCCACAAGCCCTCGGAGCATATCCTTGCTTTGGGGGACAGGGGGATTCGAGAGATCAAACCCGCTATCTGCCGCAAACTGCTGCGCCGACCGCGGATCACCCTCTGCAGTGAGCACGTCGCTGATCGCTTTGGTGATTGCGCCACCGAACTGTGTCGACTTATTGGCCGCTTCGGCTTGCTTCTCCGAGATGACCTGAACGATCTCAGCGACCTTCTGCGCGATGTTCTTCTTCGACTTGTTGATCTCGTCAATCTTCGAATTACCTTCAGCGGCAATCTGACTTAGCGCTGAACGTAGGCCGTTCAAAGCGTCTGCGGTGGCTCCGAACGCACTCTGTTTGGCGCCGTTCTTGTCGGATACCGCCGTGGCGTGCTTTTCACCCTTCTCGAACAGATCGCGAACGGCGTCTGCAGTGACGCCTTCCATCGGCGCAAGTGGGCCCGTTCTGACACCGAATAGCTGGCGAGAAAAATCGTCGAACGATAACTGCAGCGAACCTCGGTTCCGAGCCGCATTGATCGCCGACATGACGGAATCTGCGCCGGGCCAGTAGAGACCGACCAGGAGCGGCGACCACTGCCCCGGGGGCAGGTCACTCATCCGCAGGCCTGCTTTATTGAAGCTATTGATGTATCAGCTGCTTCGTAGAGTGGCTTCAGCTCGTCGTCGCCTGCTGTTGCAGTGAGGGCTAGCACGATTTTTCGATATGAAGCACCAAGTGTCTGGGCTGCGTTGAGAAGCCCAGAAGGAGCGGCCGGATTTTGTCCCGACACAGCGAACAACTGATCAGCCGCAGTGTTGAAAGACAATCTCGTGTTGAGAGACAGCATGAACTTCACGGTTTGGTCTTCGCTCGTGACGGAGCCTACTTCGTTTACCGCCCTGCGTATTAGGTCGTACGCGTCACACACATTCTTCTTCGCGTCCGCAACCTGCTGATCGCTGTACTGAGGAGAAGTCGGCGGGGCATCGTGCTGGGGCTTGAAGAAAGCTGCAGCCGCCAGGCCGAGGGCCAGCAGCGACACCACGATTGCGATGATCACCGGCACCCGGGATGCCTTCTGAACGGGAGCGGGCGGCATCCAGGGGGCTTGTCCGGCAGGTACGCCGCCGAGTGGTGAATCAGACATCCAACCATCGTAACGGCGATTTGCCAGCTGGCCAGTCACTCTTAACTGAACTGTGGCCGCCACCTGCGAACTAAGGGATGGGCCTGCTGATAGTGGTGAAATCGAGGTTTGCTGGATAGTGCATCGCGGAGCATAGGGCGGCTGGCCTGGGCATATGCTGAACTTCCGAAACGCACGGTCCGCCGAGTGCCAGGTGATTGCCGAACGGAGGCCCATTCACCATGATGGGCACCATGTGCCGCCTGTTGACCACTCTCATGGCTGCCTGCGCAGCACTGCTGCTGCTCGCCACGCCCCCCGCTGAGGCGGCCCCGGCCCCGTGGTTCGCGAATCAGGTGGGCGATGCCTCGCAGGTGATCTCTGTGGTCGGCACGGGCGGCTCGAACGCGAAAATGGACGTCTGGCAGCGCGGGGCCGCGGGATGGGAACCGATCGGGGTCGGCATTCCGGCGAAGATCGGTGCCAAGGGAATGTCGCCGGACATCTACGAGGGTTCGATGCAGACGCCGATGGGCATCTTCTCCCTCGATTTCGCTTTCGGTACGCAGCCCAGTCCTGGAGGCGGACTGCAGTACGTCCAGGTGACGCCGAATCACTGGTGGGACGGCGACGTCAACAGTCCGACCTACAACACGATGCAGGTGTGCGAACGCTCGCAATGCCCCTTCGGCACCGGTTCGTCAACGGGCAGTGAGAATCTCGAAATTCCCCAGTACGCGCACGCGGTCGTCATGGGCGTCAACAAGCAACGTGCTCCCGGCAAGGGCAGCGCCTTCTTCCTGCACAGCACAGACGGCGGGGCGACGGCCGGGTGCGTGGCGATCGACGATGCAAAGTTGGTCAAGATCATTCAATGGCTGCAGCCCGGCGCGCTCATCGCGATCGCGAAGTAAGCATCGGTGGACGTTCTCCCGCAGGTGAATTGACGACCGTTCCCAAATCCCTAAGGTGATCCTGAGTCCGTCTGATCGAGTTTTGAACGGGCAGTATTTGCGGAGCGAAAGGGAAGTTTAATGGGCCTGTTCAAGAAGAAGACGACACCGCCCGAACCAGCGCCTGCTGACGCTGATACCAAGGTCTACTACTCCACCCCGTTCGGCGACACCAACGATGGCGAGCAGCGGCCGTTTCTGCTCGGGCGCGATGGTGTTCAGTACACGCCGGTTTTTCGAAGCGTGGAATCGATGAAGGAGTTCTACACGCGGATGAACCGTGCGGCGTACATGGTGATCGAGGGCGAAGTGCAGACCGTGCTCGACACCAACCGCTCGATCGAGGTGATGAAGGACGTCGGCGTCGTCATCGAGCCGCTGAGCGACGATCCGGTTCTGATCATGCAGAGCCCGCGTCCCTGACGTTGTTACGTCACGCGTAGGCGTCGCCCACCATCAGCTTGAAGTTCAGGTTCTTCAGCGACAGCGTCGCGTCGTAGGTCCGCTTGTAGCCCGTCGCGCTGATCTTCCAACCGTGCGGGGTGCGCCGGTAGGAGTCGTGATAGAACGCCGCGCCGATGAGCATGAAATCGAAGTCGGCAACGATCACGCGATCCTGCAGGTACCAGATACCCGAGGCCTCGTCGCCGTCGATGGTGATCTCCGGGTGGGTGACCCGGTGTTCGGTGATCACGTTCTCCGGCATCGCGTTCCGCATGTACTCCACGAGGGTGTTGCGGTTGGTGAAGTGGTGTTCCTCGCCGAGGGAGGATCCGTAGTCGCCGATGACGTCCTCGGTCAGGGTGTCGGCGAAGTCCGCCCAGTGTTTGGTGTCCAGGGCCCGCAGATAGCGGTACTTGACTCGTTTGATCGCCTCGAGATCATCCATGGTCAACATTGCAGCACAGACGCTGGATCGCCATCTCGACCAGGGTGCGACGTTCACGCTGCCAGTCGATCGGCTCGTTCATGATCATCTGTGCCATCACCATCCCGCGCAGGGCCGCCCAAATGACCTCGGCGACATCGCGATC
>WBZP01005322.1_pt2 | contig 12676 bp, 7 predicted proteins | sample 5204301 | NCBI WGS metagenome assembly WBZP01 (sample SAMN12412401, study PRJNA552823) | activated sludge metagenome | isolation source: activated sludge from nitrification reactor of wastewater treatment plant... | place: USA: Pennsylvania | collected 2017
CAGGTCCAGCCGGCCCGGCCCGCGTGAGACGGGTGAGCGAGAACGTCGCCGGCGAGGACGTAGGGCTCGCCGCCATACCGCGCGGCGTCGGCCGCCGTGCGGGTGTGGTTCGCCGGGTTCAGCATGTGGAACAGCTCGACGGCCTCGTCTCCGTAGCCGAGCCGGGCCATCGCCATCACCGTCCAGGCCGCGGCGTGCGTGTACTGGCCGCCGTTCTCCCGAACGCCGGGCGGGTAGCCCTTGATGTAGCCGGGCTCCTCGGCCGACCGGTCGAAGGGGGGCGTGAGGAGCGCCACGAGGCCGTGGCTCCGGCGCACGAGGTGGGCGCGCACGGCGTCCATCGCGCGGTCGGCGAAGCGCGGGGGCACGGCCGCGGAGAGCACCGCCCAGGACTGGGCGACGCCGTCGATGCGGCACTCCTCGTTCTGAGTCGAGCCGAGCGGCGACCCGTCGTCGTAGTACCCGCGCCGGTACCACTCCGCGTCCCACGTCCGCTCGAGGGCGCCCGCTAGCCGCGCCCCTTCCTGCCGGTAGCGCTCGGCCCGCTCGTCCTCTCCGCGCTCTGCGCAGACCCGCCCGAAGTCGGCGAGGACGGCGTACAGGAAGAAGCCGACCCAGGCGCTCTCGCCGCGGCCCTCCACACCGACCCGGTTCATGGCGTCGTTCCAGTCGCCGCTGCCGAAGAGGGGCAGGCCGTGGACGCCGGTCGTGAGCCCCCGGTCGATGGCGCGCGTGCAGTGCTCGAAGAGCGGGGACGCCTCGCGTCCCTCCCGCGGCTGGATGTAGGCCTCGACCGCCTCCGGGGAGAGCGGGGCGGCCTCGAGGAAGGGCACGGCCTCGTCGAGGACGCCCGAATCGCCCGTCGTCCGCACGTAGTGGGCGGCGGCGAACGGCAGCCACAGCATGTCGTCCGAGCAGCGCGTGCGCGTGCCACGGCCGCCCGGCTCGTGCCACCAGTGCTGGACGTCGCCCTCGGCGAACTGGTGCCGCGCGGCGCGCAGCAGGTGCTCGCGCGTGAGCTCGGGCCGGGTGAGGGCGAGGGCCATGGCGTCCTGGAGCTGGTCCCGGAAGCCGAACGCTCCGCCGGGCTGGAAGTAGCCGGACCGCGCCCACATGCGGCAGCCGAGGACCTGGTAGAGGAGCCACCGGTTCATGAGGAGGTCGAAGGAGTCGTCCGGCGTGCGGACCTGCACGGCGCCCAGCGTGAGGTCCCAGGTCTCCCGGGCCGTCGCCATCGTCCGGTCGGCGGCGGCCGGGGAGCCGTGGCGCGCCGCGAGCGCCCTCGCACCCTCCACGGTGGAGGCCTGACCGAGCAGGAAGACGAGGCAGCGCGTCTCTCCGACCGCGAGGTCCACGGCCACGTGCAGAGCGGCGCACGGGTCGAGACGCGCGCCGAAACGTCCGGAGAGGCACTGGCGGCCGAGGGCCGCCGGACCGCCGGGCGAACCGTTGCGGCCGAGGAACGACGTGCGATCGGCAGTCGCGGAGCGGCATCCCCCGCTGACGTGCGCGAAGGCCACGTGCCCGGGGTACTCCGTGTTGTAGGGGTTGCGAGCGAGGATCGCGCCGCTCGACTCGTCGATCTCGGTGACGACGTGACGCGCGTGGCCGTCGCGCGGCGGCCCGAGGGCCCACTCGTTGTAGGCGAACACGCCCAGCCGTCGCGGGCGACCGCCGACGTTCGTCAGCGTGAGCCGGGACACCTTCACGGGATCGCTCGCATCCACGAACACGTCGAGCTCGTGACGCAGGCCGTGGGACTCGCGCGAGAAGCTCGTGCGGCCGGCCGAGTGGCGGACGACGAAGCGGGAACCCGCGGTGGGGCGCATCGGACCCGGCGCCGGGCACCAGGCCTCGCCCGTCTCCTCGTCGCGGAGGTAGAGGGCCTCGGAGGTGGGGTCGGCCACCGCGTCGTTGGCGAACGGCGTCAGCCGGTTCTCCCGGCTGTTCCCGGCCCAGGTGTAGGCGGAGCCGGACGCGCTCACGATCGTCCCGAAGTGCGGGTTGGCGATCACGTTCGCCCACGGCCGCGGGGTCTGCGCGCCGGCCTCGAGAACGATCGTGTAGTCGCGGCCACCGTCGCCGAATCCGCCCAGCCCGTTCGCGAGGGCGAGGGGCCCCGTTTCCACGGGGACCGGCGGAGCGGCGGAGGCGGCCTCACTCTCCACGCCCCTCGAGGGCACGAACGCCTCCGGCTCGGGCTCCGGCCAGTGAGCGTACGCGTGATCGAGCTGCGCCGAGAGATCGCCACGGTCGCCGCTCAGCACCGCGCGCGCGACGGCCGCGAGAAGAAGGCGCTCCCCTTCTCCCAGGCGGTCCGCCCGCAGGAGGAAGGCGCCGCCGGGCTGGTGGTTCCATGTACGCCACGGGCCGTTGTCGAGCAGCGCGGCGAGCTCGCCCTGCATCTCGTCGAGGTAGCTCACCGGGTGCTCGTTCACGACGACGACGTCCGCCCGCAGGCCCTTGAGCCGCCAGTACTCCTGGGCCTTCAGCACATCGCGCACGAGGGGCACGTCGTCCGGTCCCACCACGCGCACGAGGAGGAGCGGCAGGTCGCCGGAGATCCCGTGCCCCCAGAGACCCTCCTGCCCGAGACTGTTCCGCGCGAGCAGCTCGGGGCCGGCGCGCAGCGAGCGGTCGGCATAGAGCACGCGAGACGCCAGGCGCTCGTAGAGAACCGCCTCCTCGCTCGTCACGCCCAGGTGGCGCCGGGCGCTCTGCGCGTGGGCGAGCGCCAGCGCGAACGTCCGGGCGGCCGAGCTCGGCTCGTGGTACTTCCGCGCCAGCGCGAGTGCGGTCTCCCGCGAGAGCGCGAGGCCGGTGGCGAAGGACAGCCGGGCGAACCCGCCGGGAGCGAGACGGACCCTCTGGCGCAGGCTGACGACCGGGTCGAGGACGACGCCGACCGTGCCCGAGAGCGACCGTCCGTCGAGGGCGGCGGGGTCGGCGACGTCGCGGCCGCGGCCGAGGAACCGCTCGCGGTCCGTCTCCCACTCGGTCGGGTTCTGCGATCGGCCGTCGAGGCTCAGAACGTGCACGGCGAACAGGGCCGGCTCGTCGCGCGCGCGCGGACGCCGGCGGCACAGCAGAGCCGCCTGCTCCGGGAGGTACTCGGTCTCGACGAACAGCTTTCCGAAGGCGGGGTGAGCGACGTCGTCCGCGGCCGGGCCGAGGACGATCTCCGCGTAGCTCGTGACGTCGATCTCGCGCGAGCGGTCGCTGGTGTTCGTGAGGGAGAGGCGGCGCACCTCGACGTCGTCCTCGGTGGAGACCGCGATCTCCATGAGGCTCGCGATGCCGTCGTCGCTCCGGCTGAAGGTGACCTTCTCCGCGAGGAAGGCCACCGAGTAGTCCTCGGCCTCGGCACCGGTCGGGTGGTGGGCGGCCGACCACACGGCGCCGCTGCGCACGTCCCGCAGGTAGACGAACTGGCTCCCGGGGTCGCGCGTCGCGTCCTCGCGGTGGCGGGTGACCACCCGCCCGCGACAGAAGCTCGCCCCGCCTCCCGCGTTGGTGACGACCGTCGTGTAGCTGCCGTTCGAGAGGAACTGGGCGTGCGGCCACAGCGTGTGCGGCGAGCGGAAGCGGCGCGCCGCGGAGCTCGCGCCGGGCCCGGCGAGGCGCGTCTCCTCGACCGGCCGGGGCTGGGCGATCGCCGCCGCCGTCGGCACGCGCTCCTGCAGGAGGAGCTCGGTCGCCTGGACGCGCGGGTCGGCGTGGAAGCGCCGGACCATCGTGTCGTTCTGGAGGACGTTGGCGAGGGACACGAGCGTCATGCCCTGGTGGTGGGCCATGAAGGCGCGCACGAGCGTCCCCGGCCCCGCGCCGTCCCCGGGAGGGGCCTCCGCCTCCCCCGGCGTCCCGTGCGAGTAGTCGACGGCCTCGTAGAACCCGAAGGGCCCGCTTCGCCCCTCCCGTTCGAGGCGCCGGAGGTTCGCGACCGCTTCCTTGGGCGCCAGCAGGGCCGCGAGGGCGGTCGCGTACGGCGCGACGACGAGCTCGTCGGCGAGACCGCGCTTGAGGCCGAGGCCCGGCACGCCGAACGCCTTGTACTGGTAGTTGCCGGAACGGTCGACGAGGTTGTACGCGCACTCCGAGATGCCCCACGGCACGCCGCGCTGCGCGCCGTACTCCGCCTGCCGGCGCACGGCCGCCCGGCAGCTGCGATCGAGGAGCGTTCCGGGGTATCGCTTCATGAGGAGGAGCGGCATGAGGTACTCGAAGGCGGTGCCGCTCCAGGACAGGAGGGCGGGCCTCCCGCCGACGCTGGTGACGAGCCGCCCCAGATGGAACCAGTGGGCCTGGGGGAGCTCGCCGCGGGCGATCGCGAGGAAGCTCGCGAGGCGAGCCTCGGACGCGAGCAGGTCGTAATAGGACGAGTCGAGGCGGCCAGGTCCGCTCGCGTCGGCGAGACGGTAGCCGATCGAGAGGATCCGCCGCTGCGGATCGTAGAGGAACCGGAAGCGCATGGCGTCGGCGAACGCGGACGCCCTTCCCGCGAGAGCTTCCTGTCCCGCCTCGCGCAGCCCCACCGAGAGCGCCATGAGCGCGCCGGCGAGGTTGCCGCTGTCGACCGTCGACACGTACCGCGGGGGCAGCGCCGCGAGGCTCCGCGTGTCGTACCAGTTGAGCAGGTGCCCCTCGTGCCGCTCGAGGCCCTCCATGGTGGTGAGAGCGGCGTCCACGCGGCGTGCGAGGGCGTCCGTCCCGATGAAGCCGAGGTCGTGGGCGGCGAGAGTCGCGAGGAGACCCATTCCGATGTTCGTGGGCGAGGTGCGGTGCGCCACGCGCGGCTCCGGCACCTCCTGGAAGTTGTCGGGCGGCAGCCCGTGGTCCTCGGAGCCCATGAGCTCGTCGAAGTAGCGCCACGTGTCCCGGGCGACGCGTTCGAAGAACGTGCGCTCCGCGGGCGACAGCTCCGGGCGGCTCTCGGGCGCCGGCCGGCTGAGGCGGTGAGCGGCGAACGGCGCCGCCGCCCACAGCGCGAGCACCGGCCCGGCCGCGGCGAGCGCGGCCGGACGCACGAGGCCGACGAGGACGAGGCCGACGAGCGCGAACGCCGGGCTCGCGACCATCTCCTGCACGAAGGCGAGCGGCCCGTCGCGCCGCCCGGACCGCGCCGCGCTGGCGGCGGCGGTCTCCCATTCGAGAAGGCGCCGCTTCGTCGCGGCCAGCCGGACGAGGGTCAGGACGATCGCGTGGACCCGGTCCCAGGCCTCGCTCGCGAGGAACGTCAGCTGGAGGCCGGCCTGGGCGAGCGCCGTGCCGAGGTCCTCCGCGGCGATCCGCAGGAAGATGCGCAGGGGCTGCTGCGGCGGGGGCCCGGCGAGCGTGCGAAGGGCGAGCGGGTACAGGCTGAACGCGAGGGCGGCGAGGACCCCGCCGGTCCAGACCCAGGGGCTTCCCGGCAGGACGGTCCACGCGAGGAGCAGCAGCGCGACCGTGGCGGGAGCCATGAGGCTGCGGCGGAGGTTGTCGAGGATCTTCCACCTCGAGATGAGGGGCAGGCGGTTGCGGCGCAGGCCGGTCCGCCCGGGCACGAGCGGGAACAGCCAGCGCAGCACCTGCCAGTCCCCGCGCACCCAGCGGTGCTGGCGCCGCGCGTGGGCGAGAACGCTCGAGGGGTAGTCGTCCACGACCTCGACGTCGCTCACCAGGGCGGTGCGCGCGTGGAGGCCCTCGAAGAGGTCGTGCGACAGCAGCGCGTTCTCGGGCACGCGGCCCTCGAGGGCGGCGACGAAGGCGTCGACGTCGTAGAGGCCCTTGCCGGTGAAGATACCCTCGCCGAACAGGTCCTGGTACGTGTCCGAGACCGCCGTCGTGTAGGGGTCGACGCCGGTGTGCCCCGCGTAGAGCCGGGCGAAGAGCGAGCCGGCCGCGCTCGCCATCGTCACGCTGACCCGCGGCTGCAGGATGCCGTAGCCCTCCGTGACCCGGCCGACGCGCGGGTCGAGCCGCGGCCGGTTCAGCGGGTGGGCGGCGATCCCGATGAGCCTCTTCGCGGCGTCGCGGGGCAAGCGTGTATCGCTGTCGAGGGTGATGCAGTAGCGCACGGCGGCGAAGAGAGCCTCGTCTCCCCCCGAGAGCGAGAAGCTCGTGTCGGTGGCCCCGCGCAGCAGCCGGTTCCACTCCTCGATCTTCCCGCGCTTGCGCTCCCAGCCCATGAACACGCCCTCGCCGGGGTTCCACTGGCGCGTCCGGTGGGCGAGGATGAAGCGGTCGTTCCGGCCCTGGCCGTGCCGAGCGTTCAGGGCGTCGATCCCGGCGCGGGCAGAGGCGAGGATGGCGGTGTCGGCCGCCATCTCGCGGGCCGGCGCGTCGGTGAAGTCGCCGAGGATCGCGAAGTGGATGCACGGGTCGAGGTTGCCGAGGGCCACGACCTCCAGGCGCGAGACGAGATCCTCCGCCACGTCGACGCTCGTCAGAAGCGTCGGAACCACGACGATGGTGCGCGCGCTCTCGGGCACCCCGGACTGGTAGTCCAGCCGGGGCATGCGCTGGGGCGGCGCGAATCGGGCGCAGAGGCTCTGGACGGTCGCGGTCGCGAGCTCGCTCGCCGGGAGCAGCAGCAGCAGCGCCACCCAGGCGAGGGGCCAGGGCGACGCGGATTGCCGGCTCGCGTAGGCGAACCCCAGGCCGAGGAGCGCGGTCGTGACGAAGAGGATCGCGCCGAGATACGCCCCCGTCGCATGGGCGAACACGAGGCGGCGCAGCCGGCCGCCCAGGCTCGGACGATGGGCCACGTCGGCTTCGAGGTCGGCGCGGCCGTTGCCGATGAGGTGGTGGCCGACGTGGGCCGCGGTCGCCCCCGCGCCGGTCTCGGCGGCCTGCCGCGCGCTCTCCACCGCCCGCAGGGCGACTCGGAGCTGCCCCTCCCCGGTTCCGTCGGCAAGGGCCTCGACTGCCTGGCGGTAGCGGTCGCGGGTGAGGAAGTCCATCCGACCGTAGACGGCGGCGGGATCGCGCTGGAGGACGCCCTCGACGAGGCTCACCGACTCGAAGAACTCGCTCCAGTCGAGCGTCGAGCAGAGGCGGAGGCTCGTGATGACGTTCGCGACCGAGACCTGGGCGGCCGCCTGGCGCTGGTGCTCGTCCCGGATCGCCTGCTCCGCGAATGACTGCCGCGTCGTCAGGTGGGCGTCCACGGCCTCGCGGATCGCCGCGACCCGCGGTCCGTGCTCGCGGACACGCTGCAGGACGTGGACGACGAAGGCGGCGGGAGTCGCGGGGGACAGCGGCGACGGAGCGTGCCCGGCGTCGATCCGAGCGACGTACTCGTCCGCCGCGCGCCGCGCCGCTCGGGCCCCCGTCGTCTCGTCCGCCAGGCGACGGAGGTTCTCGACGAGGGCGAGCTTCAGCATGCTCGGCCAGGCCCAGAGCTCGCCGATCGACAGCGGCGCGACGGTCTGGTAGCTGCTCAGGAAGCGGAGGAGCTGCTGCCGCTCGAGGCGGCTGTCGCTGTGGCGCACGAGCTCGACGGCCATGGCGTAGACGCGCGCGTGGCCACGCTGCTCTCTCGCGGCGAGCTTTGGCAGCTCGCGGTAGTAGCCGCGGGGGAGGTTCCGCCGGACGTCGGCGATCTCGGAGGCGACGAGGTGGTAGTTGTCGAGCAGCCACTCCCCCGCCGCCGTCACGAACTCCCCGCGGTGCACGTCCTCGGCGAGCGTCACGTAGGCCTGCCGCAGGACGCGCCCGTTCTCGGCGAAGCGCGGAAAGACGTTTCGGGCGTCGCGACGGGAAATGCGGTCCACCGTCTGCAGGGCGGCCAGCGCCTTGGCCCGCTCCTCGAGCCGCTCGATGCTGAGAAGATCCTCGCGCAGCGGTTTCTCGGGTGTCCGGACTTTCCACCACCCGGCGAAGGACCTCAACGGCGGTGCCCCGTCAGGGCGGATGGTCGGCGCGAGGGGCTCCGGGGTCTGCGGCGCGGCATCTCAGCCAGTGTAGGCATCGCGCCGGAGCGAACTCCAATCGCTCTCTCCTGCGCGTTGCATAGCCCGGCGTCGATGTATCGACGCCACCGACAGCGGCCCTCGGCGGCGCCCGCGACCCGGGAGCCGAACCGGACGACCCGTCCGGCACCGACGGGGGCGCCGGGAGCGCGGCTACTCGGACTTCTCGAGCGCCCTCAGGCGCCGGACCGCCTGCTTCATGAGCTCGGCCGCATCGCGGGCGATCTTGGCCTCGCCTGCGCGTTCGATGTGCGGCACCCGCCGGTTCAAGGCTTCGATGAGCTGCTTCAGGTGCCGGATGGTGCGCGTCCTCTCGGCTTCGTTGATGGTGGCCTGCATCGATTCACGCGATTCTAGCATCGCGGCGACAACGCATCGCCCAGGATCTCGACCGGGCGACCGGCGCGACCCGGGCTCCCCGCCCGGGATCGCCACCCGCAGCGCCTCGCTCCACGGCATCCCAGCCTCGGGATCACGGCCTCGACCGTCGGTCCGACCGGGACGAGACACATCGCACGCGACCTATCGGTCGCTCCGAAACAACGTATTGGACCGACGCCACCCGTCTTCCCTACGGTATGCGACGAGGACCGTCACGTTCGGCTCGAGGGGGATGTGCATGCGAGGGCGACGTGTCGGAGTAGCTGACCTCGTGGGCAGCCGGCCCGCGCCGGGAGCGCGGAATCGGCTGACGAAGCCTACCTCCGACCGCGTGCGGCGCGACCTCGGGTCGCATTGGGAGCGGCGGCCGGCCGGGGCGATGGAGCACGACACGAACGCCTGCCTCGAGCCGGTGGCGGCCGCGGCCTGAATGCTGCTTCGGCGCGTGATCGAGAGCCTCGCGGACGGCGTCATCGTGGTCGACGTCGATGGGCGGTGCCAGGTGTCGAACGCCGCCGCTCACCGAATTCTCGGGCGGGACCCCGGAGGCGTGCCGGCCGGGGCGTGGGCTTCGGTCTTCGTGTGCCTCAAGCCCGACGGGATCACGCCCTACCCATCGGAGCAGCTGCCGCTCGCCCGCACCCTGCGCGGAGAGGTCGTCGAGAGGCTCGAGCTGTTCATGGTCAACCCGGGGACGCCCCGAGGGGTCTGGCTCGTCATCAGCGGAGCGCCCATCCGGAACAGCGCCGGCGAGATCGAGGGCGGCGTCGTCCTCCTTCGCGACAACACCTCCGCCCGGCTCGACAGCCGGCAGATCCAGCTGCTGTCGAACGTCGTCGAGGGAACCGCCGACGCCGTCATCGTCACCGATCAACGGGGCCGAATCGAGTACGTCAACCCGGCTTTCGAGGCGGTCACGGGCTACACCCGGGCGGAGGTTCTCGGGCGCGATCCGAGCCTCCTCAAGTCCGGTGGTCACGACCGCGAGTTCTACGACGGGCTGTGGCGAACGCTCGGAGCGGGGCTGGCTTTCCGTGGAACCTTCGTCAACCGCAGGAAGAGCGGCGAGCTGTTCTTCGCCGAGCAGACCATCACCCCCATCCGGGAGCCGGACGGGGGCATCAGGCACTTCGTCTCGGTGGGGAAAGACGTCACCCAGCTGCGGAGAGCGGCCGAGCGCGAGAGCGAACTGCTTCTCGCACGGTCCGTCCAGCAGCGGCTCTTCCCCTCGAATCCGCCCCGGCTGCCCGGGCTCGACATCCACGGGGCGACCTTCGTGGCTGACGTGACCGGCGGGGACTACTACGACTTCATCCCCCTTCCGGGCGACTGCCTGGGAATCCTCGTCGCCGACGTGAGCGGCCACGGAGTCGACTCGGCGCTGCTCATGGCCGAGACGCGTGCGGTGCTCCGTGCGACGGCCCAGACGACGGGCGAGCCCAGCGAGATCCTCACCGTCGTCAACCGCGTACTCCACGCGGACACCGAGGCGCACCGATTCGCGACGCTCCTTCTCGTGAGCCTCCACCTGCCCTCGCTCACCCTGGCCTACTCGAGTGCCGGCCACACGCCCGGCTACCTCCTCGACAGCCGCGGCGCGGTGAAGCGCGAGATCACCGCCACCGGCCTGCCTCTGGGCCTCTTCGCCGACTCCGTCTACGAGACGGACTCCGGGCTGGACCTGGAGAAGGGCGACACCCTCGCGCTGCTGACGGACGGAGTCACGGACTGCGGCCGGCCCGAAGACGATCTCTTCGGAGTGGAGCGGGCGCTCGGCGCACTGCGATCCTCTCTCGACGCCCGCTCCTCGGACGTCGTGGAGGGACTCTACCGTGCGGTCCGAGCCTTCGAGAAAGGTGGACCGCAGCGGGACGACGTCACGATCGTCGTCGTGAGGCGCCTCCCGCGCACGTAGTCGTCGCGCGAGTGGAGCGCCATCCATCGGAGAGCCGATGCATGCGGGACGGTCAGGCGAACAGGGCCCGCGCCCGTTCGGAGATGGCGATGACCGCGGGGTTGCGCACCTTGCGTTCGACGGTGATGGCGTAGAAGCGCTGACGGACCGAGTCCAGTCGTCCCACCAGGCGGACGCCGTACTGGCGCCGCACCTGGGACTCGAGGGCCGAGGGGAGGGCGAAGAGGCCCGCCCCGGCCCGGCCGAAGGTGTCGATGAGCGCGCTGTCCTCGAACGTACCGACGATCCGCGGCCGGACCCCCTTCCTCCGGAACCAGTCCTCGAGCGAGAGGCGCAGGCCCGAGTCGCCGCTCGGGAGAAGAATGGGCGCCCTGTTCAGGGACTGAGGGAACCCTCGCCGGGTGGCGGCGGCCAGGCTCTCGGTCCCGAAGAACGACACCCCGCACTCTCCGAGGAGGTGGCTGTAGGCCCGCACCTTCACGGCCGGCGGAGCCGGTGTGTCGGCGAGGACCAGGTCGAGGGAGTAGACGGCCAGCTCCGCCACGAGACGCTCCGGGCGCTCCTGGACGCAGTCGAGCTGGACGGGCTCGGGAAGCTGGAGGGCGGGCTCGAGGATCTGGTAGGCGACCAGCTTGGGCACCACCATCGTCACGCCGACCACGAGGCGCGCCGGGTGCGTGACCCGTCCCTTCACGGCTTCCTGGAGCTCGCGCCCGAGGGAGAAGATCTCGTCGGCATAGCGGTAGACGGTGCGGCCCACGTCGGTCAGGACCACGGTGCGTCCGGAACGAACGAGCAGCTTCTCCCCGAGCGCCTGCTGCAGCTCCCGCAGCTGGCCGCTGACCGTGGGCTGCGAGACGTTGAGCTTCTCGCTCGCGCGCGTCACGCCGCCCTCGCGCACCACCGTCCAGAACTGGAACAGGTGGTGATGGTTCAGCACGTCCACCCTCGAACCATAGCATCGAAGCGGATCTATGGGATGTCGTCCAAACAGGTATTGGACCCGGTCGAGGCAGCGGCCCTAGACTCCGGTCAGCCACAAGGGGGCTCCGGACCCATGCCGCTGCTGCCAGATTGAGGATCGCCGTCACGTGCGCCGGCTTCGCTCTCACGAAGGCTCTCCGGGTCGAAACGCGACGCCGCGTGCTCCTCGCGGTCAGCCGGTTCAGCCCCGGAATCCAGGGCGTGACGGTCCGCCTCACCGCGTCCGAGAACGCCCTCGGCAGCGTCGACCGGCGCTGCCGCGTCCGGGCCCGCCTGCGGACCGGACCGCTGCTCCAGGCGGAGGCGGTCAACGGGGAGCTCGAGGAGGCGATCGGCCGATCGGCGGCCCGGCTCGCGCGACTCGTCGGCGCGGCCCTCGACGGCGGGGGTGGCGGCTGGCCGGTCCCCGAGCCGGGCGCTCCCGGTCCTCGATCCGACGAGTGAGGTCGCGCCCGGCTCACGCGGGAGCGGACCGCCGGTCTCGCGAAGCGGGACTCAGAAAGGTCGGCATGGTCCATACGACCGTCGAGTACCAGGCGTTCACGGCGGCGAAGACCGCGCGCGAGTATCACCTGCGGGTGCGACGGGGCACCGAGCACCAATACGACCTCACCGTGGCGATCCCGAACGAGGCGTTCCTGTTCGGCCGCGTCCGCTACCAGGACGCCCCGGACATCTGCTTCGCGAAGGTCCAACGCGAGATGGCGGCGTGCGGACAGGACGGCATTCCGGCCGCCTCGTTCACCATGACCGACCAGGAGCTCGACGAGTACCGCGTCGCCCACACCCCGAGGAACCCGGGGCGGCGCTTCTAGGGCCGAGCGCCTTCGCCTCGTTCCTGACTCCGCTGTCTCGCGACTTCGACCAGCGGATCTCAGCCAGCCGCAAGGCCACCCCGAGCCTCGGGCGCGAGCGTCCCTCGAGCGAGCCGTCAGCCGGCCGAGGTGCAGGGCCGGTTGGTGCCGCGGGGGCCGGTCTCCCACGTGTGAGGCGGCGACAGCACCTCCAGTTCGAGCAGCGAGGTGACGAACGTCTTCCTTCCGTTCTCGTCGAAGGCCACCACCGTGCGGTCGGGAGTCGAAACCGCGGTCACGCCGGCTCCGAAGGTCGCGTGGTGGACGCGCTGGCCCTCTCCGAACCGCGCGACGGGCTCCGGCACGACCTCCGCCACGGGAAGCCGGGCCGGCCTCGCCTTCGCCGCTCTCGGCGCGTACCGGGTCGGACGGCGCTCCGTGACTTCCGGCGCCGCCGGCGGCTTCGGCGGCTGCGACCGGCGTTTCGGCGCCGGCGCGTGGTCGTCGCTCGACGTAGCGTGCGCCGAGACGATCCACGTCACCGGCCACACCAGCCCCGACCCGGTGCAGGTCGAGGTCTATCAGCGCCAGTACGCGCTCTACCGCGGACTGTATCCGGCGCTGGCGCCGACGTTTCATGCGGGGTAGATGAG
>WBZP01005633.1_pt1 | contig 12672 bp, 11 predicted proteins | sample 5204301 | NCBI WGS metagenome assembly WBZP01 (sample SAMN12412401, study PRJNA552823) | activated sludge metagenome | isolation source: activated sludge from nitrification reactor of wastewater treatment plant... | place: USA: Pennsylvania | collected 2017
CCGATCGCCGGCCTCGAGGCGCACCCAGTCGCCGGGCACGATCTCGTCGGCGGGAATGTGCGCGAGGGCGTCGTCGCGCCACACCCACGCCTGCGCCGCCGACAGATCGCGCAGCCGCGCCAGCGCCGCTTCGGAGCGCCGCTCCTGCACCAGGCCGAGCCCCGCGTTCAGCAGCAGGATCACGCCGATGGCCGTGGCTTCGATCGGCCAGTCGTCCGCCCCTTCCAAGACCCAGACGCCCAGGTCGAAGACCAGCGCGAAGAGCAGGACGTAGATGAGCGGGCTGGCGAACTGGCGCAGGAAGCGGCGCCACAGCGCCGGGGGCGTCGCGGCAGGCAGGGCGTTCGGGCCGGCCTCGGCAAGGCGGGCCCGCGCCTGATCGGAAGTGAGGCCGTGCATGGCGGGACTCGGAGACGAGGCCCGCCGCTGCTACCCCGGCTCGTACCGGTCCATCACCTCGTAGGGGATTTCCCGGAACGGCGGCAGCCCCGCCACCTCGATGATATGCCGCAGGCCCTCGCGCGAGTGGAATTCGCGCTGGTCGCGGTTGATGACGACGGTGTTCGGATACAGCGGAGCCAGCCGGCGGAACTCCGCGTCGATGAGTTGGAAGCGCGCCACCATCTGCTCGGCCCTTTCGTGCGGCCGCGCCCGCAGCCGGATGTGCTTCTCGATGGTATCGGTGCTCGAGGTCAGCACGATCACGCGGTCGGGCGCCCAGGCGTCGCCGATCGCCAGCACCTTGCGGAGCTCGTCGTGATACTCGGCGGGGTACTCGGGGATGTGCGCTTCGAGGGTGATCTTCGCGCCCTCGAAGAAGATCACCTTGCCGGGGCCGTCGTGCGTGGCGGCGTCGCGATAGTTGGCGTCGTAGAGCTCGCCGAAGTACGCAGTGACCCCGACGGGATTGCGGCCCGCTTCGATGTCAGCCAGCACGCGTGGATCCCACACGCCCTGTTCGCCCTCGCCGTACGAGCCGTGATGGTAGAGATCCCCGAGCTGACGCACCAGCGTGCTCTTGCCGATGCCCGGACCGCCGACGATGGCGACCTTCATCGCGGGCCCGCCGCGAGATGGTCGAGGAAGTACTTGGCGATCTTCCGGTAGACGTGCACCGTGGTGCCCGGCCCCTCGGCGATGGCGTGCGTGCGGTTGGGGTAGATCATGAGGTCGAAGGGCTTGCCGAGTTCGACCAGGCGGTTCACGAGACGCTCGGTGCCCTGCACGTGCACGTTGTCGTCGCCGGAGCCGTGGATGATCAGCAGATCGCCCTTCAGGCCGTCGGCGTAGTGGATCGGCGAGCCGAGCTTGTAGCCCGCCGCGTTGGTGGTCGGCACGCCCATGTAGCGCTCCTGGTAGATCGTGTCGTAGAGCGCCTGGTCGGGCACGGGCGCCACCGAGACGCCGACGTGGAACACGTCGGGGAAGCGGAACATCGCGTTGAGCGTGTTCGAGCCGCCGCCGCTCCAGCCCCAGATGCCGACGCGGCTGGCGTCCAGGAACGCATGGCGCGCGACCAGCGCGCGCACGCCGGCGGCCTGGTCCTTCGACGACAGGTCGCCCACGGCACCGTAGACCGACTTGCGCCACGCCGCGCCCTTCGGCGCGGGCGTGCCGCGGTTGTCCATGCTGACCACGACGTAGCCGGCATCGGCGAGCGCGCGATGGAAGAGCCCGGTGCCGCCCTGCCAGCGATCGACCACCGTCTGACTGGCCGGTTCGCCGTAGACGTGTACGAGCAGCGGATACGTCTTGGCCGGGTCGAAGGTCGACGGCTTCAGCATCCAGCCGTCCAGCGTCACGCCGCCGCCGATGTCGACCGCGAAGAACTCGACCGGCCGCGTGAGGATCGGCGCCAGGGCCGTGCGCAGGGCCGACGGATCGGTGAGCGTGCGCACCACGCGATGCGACGGCAGCTCGACGACGTCGGTCACCGGCGGCGTCTCGAAGCGCGACCACGTGTGGAAGGCGAGGCGGCCGCCGGGCGCAAGGCGATAGGTGTGGGTGCCGCGCTGATCCGCGGGGGTGACGCGTTCCGGCGTGCCGGTGCCGTCGACGCGCGCGCGATAGAGATACGACGACGTCGCGTCGGTGGGCGAGGCGGTGAAGTAGACCCAGGTGTCGTCGGCGTCGGTGCCGGCCATCGCCAGGATGTCGGCGTCGAAGCGCGTCACCGGCGTGGCGGAGCCGTCGAGGCCGGCGAGGTAGAGGTGTCGCCAGCCGTCGCGCTCGCTCGGCCACAGGAACTGCTTCCCGCCGCGCACCCAGCGCACCGTGTCGACCACGTCCACCCAGGTCTCGCTGCGATCGCGGAAGGCGCGCGAGACGGCGCCCGTGGTGGCGTTCGCCGTGAGCAGATCCTGCTGGTTCTGCAGCCGGTTCAGTTGCTGGATCGCCAGCGTCGTCGCATCGCGCCACTCGACGCGCGCCAGGTAGTCGTCGCGCGGATCGCCGGGCGTCTGCATCCACGTGGTGTCGCCGCCGTCGGCGGCCACCACACCGATGCGTACCGCGGAGTTCGCGGTGCCCGGTTTCGGATACGCGAACGTCGTGGCCACCGGGTACAACGCGTCGGTGTTGTTGAGCAGCGTGAAGATGCCGACACCCGTGGTGTCGAACTGCCAGTAGGCGATCCGCCGGCTGTCGGGACTCCAGCGGAACCCGTCGCGCACGCCAAGTTCCTCTTCGTAGACCCAATCGGAGGTGCCGTTGATCGTGGTGGCGCTGCCCGAGGTGGTGAGCGGCGTGATGTGGCCGTCGGCGAGTCGCTCGACGTACAGGTTGTTGGCGCGCACGTAGGCCACGCGCGTCCCGTCGGGCGAGAACTTCGCGAACATCAGCGACGACGCCGGGGCGTCGCCGCCCAGCTTCGTGAGCCGGCCGCTGGCCAGTTCGAGCACCCAGTAGTCGCCGCGCGTCGGCAGGCGCCACACGCGCACCGTGTTGGTGAAGACCAGCAGCTTCGATCCGTCGGTCGACCACGCGTAGTCGCGCAGCGCCAGCGGTGCCGTGGCCCCCGCGGGCACGAGCCGCGCGCTCGCCACCAGCACCGATCGCGCACCCGTGGCGGCGTCGTAGCGCACGAGGTCGGTGCCGCCGGTCGGCGTGGTCTCGACGGTGGTGTAGGCCGTGCCGTCGGCCATCCAGCGGGCGGGACCGAACGCCGGGGGATCGTAGGCGCCGTCCTGGAAGATGCGTCCGAGCTGGCGATCGACGCCGGCGCGATCGAGCAGTTGCGCGTCGGCGGCCACCGCCATCGTGAGCACGAGGGCGGCGCCGAGGGCGAGCCGTCTGGTCATGGTGGCGCCCATCCTACCGCGACCGTGCGGCTCGACGGGTTCAGGCGATCAGACGTCGATCCAGCCCAGGCCGAGCGCCCGCCGCACCGCCGCGGTGCGCGTGTTCACGTCGAGCTTGCCGAAGATGGCGCTGAGGTGGAACTTCACGGTGTGATCGCTGATGCCCAGCCGCTCGCCGATCGCGCGGTTGCCGGCGCCTTCGGCCAGCAACCGCAGCACGTCGAGCTCTCGGGGCGTCAGCGCCTCGTGCGGCAGGTCGTCGGCCTCCCACGCCGCACCGGTCGCACTCGCCGCGCGCGCAGTGGTCGGTCTGGCCTCGGTGTCGCGCGGGCGCGCCGCCCGCACGACCACGTCGGCCTCGTCGACGCGCGTCACGAGTGTCCATCCGGCGCGCGACGCGTCGTCGCGCAGCCGCCGGACGAGATCGGGGTCCGTCGCCTCGACGAACACCCGCAAGGGAGCGGACACGGATCCAGCTTACCCGCGCGGACGCTCGCCGACGGTGACGGTGAGGGTCGCGGCAGCGCCGCCGCGCACGACGGTGAGTGCCACCGCCTGGCCGGCGCGTCCACGCAGCCGGGCGATGAGATCCTCGGGATCGTCGATCGCTGTCGAGTCCATCGCCACCAGCACGTCGCCGACCAGCACGCCGGCCGATGAGGCGGGACCGCCGTCCGCCACCGCGGTGACCAGCAGGCCACTGGCGCGCCCCTCAGCCTGCTGCGCGGTGGCCAGCCGCACGGGCACCGAGCCGATGCCGAGATAGCCGGGCGTCGCGCCTTCGTGCGCCACGACGTCCTGCACTTCGGCCCAGGCGATCGACGCCGGCACGACCACGGTGGTGCCGCGGATCGCGGTGCCGGTGACGATGCCGAGCACGCGGCCCTCGCCGTCGACCAGGGCCCCGCCGGTGAGCGCGCCGTGCGGCGCCACGCCGACGCGAATCACGCGGGCCAGCTCGGTGCGGCGGCCGGTGCGCAGCGGGCCGCCCACCACCGACACCGGCGCGAAGGCGGCGAACACGCCGCCGCTCCACGTGCGGCCGAGGGCCTGCGCGAGATGCCCGGGACGCGGCTCGTCGGCGATCGTCGCGGCGGGCGCCGAGAGCTCGGGCACGCGGATCACCGCGAAGCCCGTGGCGGCGCCGCGGCCGATCACCGTGCCGTCGAGCACGCGGCCGTCGCCGTCGCGCACCGACACGGTGCCGCCATCGATGCCGCGACCGCTGGTGACGACCAGGCCGGGGCCGGCGACGACTGCACTGGCGAGGCGGCGGCCGCCGTGCACCTGCACGACCGCGGGCGCGGCGGTGTCGATGGCGGCGGCGAGAGCATCGGACAGAGAGGTGAGGATGGAAGCCATGTCGCGACGATAGCGAAGACACGTGCCGTGGCGCGCCAGCCGATCGGCTAGTCGCTGGCGCGAGGCCGGGCGGCCCGCGCTACGATCGCGCGCATGTCTCCATCGCCCCTGCGTATCGCCCTGTGTGGACTTCTGGTCGTCGGGTGCGGCATCGCTGCCGCGGCGGCGGATCGCCAGGTGGCCTGGGTACGCGCGGGCTACGGGCGCCTCGAGAGCGACCTGAATGCGCAGGCCGGGCGGGGGTTTCGCGTGGCCGCGGTGTCCGACGGCCTGGCGTCGTGCTCAATCGTGGCGCTGCAGCAGCCCGAGACGACCGGCGTCGGTGTGGCGTACCGGGTCGTCGCCGACAAGGACCTGGCCGGCGCCCTCGACGGCCTGGTCGACAGCGGCTTCACGCCGCGCGCGATGGCGCAGGGTATCGGCACCCGGCGCGACGTGATCTTCGAGCGCGGCGCGGCGCGGCCCGGGGCGTGGCGGCTGGTGGAGTTCGCGTCGCTCGAGGATCTCGAACGCGCGCTCGCGACGGCCGGTGCCGAGGGCTATCGCGCGCGCGTCTTCGTGCGGCCCGCGCTCAAGAGCTGGCCCGGCCTTTCGCACGGAGGCATGATCCTCGCCGAAAAGGCCGCGAACGCGCCGGCGGTCGAGGTCCGCGTGTGGACCGGCACGAAGAAGAACGTCGACGACCTCGCGCGCGACGTCAAGGGCGCGACGACCGAGGGCTGGCAATTCGACCTGCTGTTCTCGCAGACGCGTAGCGGCGACGAGAAGGGCCGGCGGGAGCGAGCGGCCGTCGTGCTGAGCCGGCCGACGAGCGGCGCGGCCGCCTCGGGCACGCCGGTGTCGATCGAACGCCACAGCGCGTTCGGCATGCAGTCCGGACGCCTGGTGGGCGCCGCGGCCTACTGGGACGAATATCTGTTCGCGACGGTCGAGATCGAGCGGGTGCAGACCTGGGCGAGCCCCATCAAGTTGCCCGCCCGCGATGCCGACTGCGGACCGCTCGGCCTCGCGTTCCGGTTCGACGCGCCGCGCGACTCCACCTGGAGCATCACCGGCCTGGTGGCGAAGCCTGCGCTGAGCGGCGGCGACGTCGACCTCGTGGTGCTCACCGAGTCGGGCTTCGGCCGCCGCTGATCCGCGGCCGGCCGCCTACTGGCCCGCCGGCTTCTCCGACAGCGCCTTGAACGGCGTGCGCAGCACGCCGATGCCTTCCACCTCGATCTCGACGACGTCGCCGGGCTTGAGGAAGGTCTGCCGTTCCATGCCGGTGCCCGACGGCGTGCCCGTGCTGATGACGTCGCCGGGGTAGAGCGTCATGCGCGAGGTGATGAAGGCGATGAGGTGCGCTTCGCTCCAGATGAGGTTGCTGGTGCGCGAGTCCTGCACGAGCGTGCCGTTCACCTTCGTGGTGATGCGCAGGTCGCTCGGCACCTTCGGCATGAATTCCTTCGGCACGATCACCGGCCCGAACGGCGCGGCGCGGTCGATGCTCTTGCCGTCGAACCAATTGGTGCCGGGGAACATCGTGACCTCGCGCAGGCGATCGCTGCCGCGGTCGCTGAGGTCGTGCATGATGCTGTAGCCGAATACGTAATCCATCGCGCGCTCCCGTGGCACGCGATAGGCAGGCGTCGGCCCCATGATCACCGCCAGCTCGCCCTCGTAGTCGGTGCGGCCGCGGCCATCGACGATGTAGAACGGCTCGCCGGGGTCGATGATGCAGGAACGCGGTGATTTCGCGAACATGATCGGCGCGTCGCGATCGGGCACGATGCGATCGGCGGCGGACGCGTCGAATCCAGCGGCCGGACGCGCACCGGCGGCCGGCGGCGCCGAGCCCTGGCCCGCGCCCACCTCGCCCATGCCCTGCGCGTGCGCCTTGTAGTTGGCCGACGCCGCCATGAGGTTCCACGGGTACTTGATGGGCGCCCGCACCGTCACCGCGCTGACATCGTAGGCGAACGGCAGCCCGGCGGTGGTGCGCTGCGCGAAGTAGTTCGCCACCTGGTAGAGACGCGGCTTCAGCGTGTCGTAGCGTTCGATCAGGCCCTTCATGTCGCGCGGCATCGGCATCGCCTCGAGGCGGAACTGCGCGGCGACGTGCCGGGCCGCGCCGTCGAGGTCGACCACGCGCGTGCCGAGCACCATGCCGACGTGGTCGGTGCCGGCGACGTCGAAGGTCATCAGCTTGAACGGCGTGTCGGGGGTGGACTTCGGCACGCCCACCGGGCGCCGCGCCCGCGTCTGTTCCGCCGCATCTGGCCGCGCCGTCCACGCGAGTGCGAAGAGGACGAGTGCTGCCAGACCAACTGCCGTCGCCTTACGCCGTCGTGCCATCAGGGGGGCTCCTTCGGCGGGCAGTGTAACAGCGGTTCGCTGTCAGGCGCGCCGTCTCGTCGGTCGCCGCGAACGGACGCGCACGTCCGTCGCCTGCGGCTGGGCAGCTTCGCCGGGTCGAAGTATCGACCGCCGCCGGGCGCCCGTCGGGTCCCGCCGGTCGGCAGCCCGCGACTTCGACGCCACTCGTCGCCGGATCCCGGTCACGTGTGGCATCGAACTCGCGGGCGCCCGCCGCCCGGCACCCGACAGCCCGGCCCACGGTCGAAGCGGCGGCTCTCGCCAGCAGAGCACAGCCGCTGACGCCGGACGTGCGCGTCCGCTCGCGGCTCCATGTGCCGCGCGGTGACTCTGCCCGGCGTCAGCGCGCTAGCGCCTACCTTCCGATTCCGTGGCGTCGCAGTTGCCGGCGAGGCGCGTGGTGGCAGTTGCGATCGTGACCTGTCGCTCTGCCAATCGCCGTCGTGACTCGAAGCGATAACAGGACCCATCGAGGAGCGGCGCACCTGCCTCGCCCGGGTCGTCGGACCACGCCACTCGAATCTTCTCGATTTCCCGCGAGAACGCGCCGGCGTGCGATAGCGCGCGCCGAGGTATCGGCAGCGGCGCGGTGAGGTGCCGGCCCCTGCCGACAGCGGCTGTGATCTGCTGGCGGAGCGTCGTGCCCGAGCGGTGGGCTGGGCTGCCGGGTGGCGTGTGACGGGCGCCCGCCGGGCCGGTGGACGCGCCTGGGTTCCCTTCGACGCGTCCGCCGGCCCAGGTGGGCTGTCACGCGACGGGACCCGGCGGGTGCCCAGCGGGCCGCTCGCGGCTCGTGCACGGCGAAGCCGCCCAGCCGCAGTCGGGAGGGGCTGGCACCTTGCCGCGACGTCTGCGACAGTGAGCGCGCGATTCCGCTCAGAGGCAATCGGCGTTGTCTGTCGCTACGACACGTCGAGCACGGGCTTGCCCAGCACCGCCATCCGCGGGCGGATGCCGAGGCCGGGGGTGCGCGAGGCCGCCATGCGGCCCTTCGCGCGCTGTGGGGCGCCGTCGGCGATCGAGACCGTGCCGTACGAGTTGAAGTCGGTGCTCGTGAAGCGGTAGCGCGTGGGTGTGCTGTGGGCGAGGTGGGCGATGGCGGCGGTGACGATGTCGCCGCCCCACGTGTCCTCGATGGTCATCGCCAGGCCGAGCGATGCGCACAGATCGCGGACGCGACGCGCCTTCGTCAGGCCACCCACCTTCGAGATCTTGAGATTCACGACGTCGGCGGCACCGTCGTTGGCTGCCCGCGTCACCATGTCGAGGCCGTCGATCACTTCGTCGAGCACCATCGGCCGGTTGGTGTGCGCGCGCACCACGCGGCACTGCTCGTAGGTGGGGCAGGGCTGCTCGAGGTAGACGGGGAGGTCGGCGACACCGGCCGCGACCTGCATCGCTTCGTGTTGCGTCCAGCCGGTGTTCGCGTCGGCCACCAGCACGTCGCCGCGCGACAGCACGGCGGCACAGGCGTGGATGCGGGCGATGTCCGTGTCGACGTCGCTGCCGACCTTGAGCTGGAAGCGGCGATAGCCTTCGCGGCGATAGCGGCCCACGGACGCCGCCATCCGCTTCGGCGTGTCCTGCGAGATCGCCCGGTAGAGCACCACGTCGTCGCCGTCGTGGCCGCCGAGCAGCGCCGCCACCGGCAGGCCGGCGGTCTTGCCGAGGACGTCCCAGCAGGCCACGTCTACGGCGGATTTCACGTAGGGATGGCCCTTCATCGCCGCGTCCATGCGATCGTTCACGCGGTCGACGGCGCAGGCATCGAGGCCGAGCAGGTGCGGGGCCAGTTCCGCGAGGCCGGCACGTACGCCGGCGGCGTACGCCGCCAGGTACGCGGGACCAAGCGGGCACGCCTCACCCCAGCCGGTCACGCCGCCTGCCGTCTCGACGGCGACGACGGTGGCGTCGAATACCTCCACCGCATTACCGCCCGACCACGCGTAGCGGCCTTCGCGCAGGGGCAGATCGACCTGATAGGCGCGGATGCGCGTGATGGTGGACGGGGGCAGCTTCGGCATGGCTCGCGGAGTATCCCACGTCGGACCGCCTTCTGGATTGTCCGACGGCGGCCCTCGCGGTAGCCTGAGCCATCGGCCGGCGGGCGCGACGGCCCGCCTCGCGACAGAGGGACACGCGATGCAGAAGCGTTGGCTGGGATGGCTGATCGCCGGTGGCGTGCTGATCGGATGCGGCGGCGCGACTCCGACTCGGCCGACGCCACCGGGGGCCAGCGTGCCGCCCACGACGCCCGGTCGCCACACCGTGACGATGTCCGGGGCCGGCGTCGATCTCGGCGGGGTGCTGTACCTGCCCGACACGGCGGGGGCCCGGCCGGCCGTCGTCGTCCTCCATGGCTGGCAACCCGCGGGCGTCAACGGCGCCGGCGTCGTCGAGGCCCGGGCCGCGGCGTTCGCGGCAGGCGGGCGGGTGGCCTTGGCGTTGTCGATGCGCGGGTGGCCACCGTCAGGCGGGACCGACGACTGCGGACTGCGGCAGCCCGACGACGTCGTCGCGGCCATTGCCTGGCTGCGCGGACTCGCCGCCGTCGACGGCGACCGCGTCGCCGTCGTCGGTTTTTCGCAAGGTGGGCAGGTTGCCCTGCTCGCCGCCAGCCGCGATCCGCGGCTGCGCGGGGTCGTCGCGTATTTTCCGGTCACCGACGTCGCCCGGTGGAAGACCACGACCGCGAACGCCGACATTCCCGGCTACATCACCGCCACCTGCGAACCCGGTGGCACCGCACCTCGTTCGCCCGTGACGCGCGCCGCCGAGATCGTGGCGCCGGTGCTGCTCGTGCACGGCGATGCCGATCTGCGCGTGCCCACCGAACAAAGCCGGCTGCTGCAGGACGCCCTGATTGCGGCCGGCCGCCGCGCGCAACTGGCGCTCATCGCCGGAGCGCAGCACGGATTCACGGCGAGCGAGGAGGCCGTCGCCCGGCCGCTCGTCGACGCCTTCCTCGACGACGTGCTGCGCTGAACGGCGGCGCCCAGGAGACGGTCGGAGACGCTACAGCTGGTGGTGGTCGGCGCGCCAGTGCTTCACGAGCTTCTTCACCGCGTCGCGCTTCTGGATGTTGTCGCGCAGCACCTGCGCCACCAGCGCCGGCAGCTCCTCGTCGCTGGCGAAGCGCAGCCCGATGATCTGCTCGCGCGTGATCTCGGGGATGCGGGCCTGCAGGTCGGCGGGCAGCAGCTCGCGCATGCGCAGGCGTTCCTCGAGGCGGATCACGCGGTCCTGCGCGCCCAGCGCGAAGAGGCGGGCGACGAACAGCGAGATCATCAGCGCCACGGCCACCAGCAGGCCCCAGACCGTCGCCAGGTTCGGACCGCGGACGACGTCGTAGCCGTGCACCAGCACGTTGCCGAGCAGGACCGGAAAGGCGAAGTAGTGGAACATCGGGACGAACTTGGCGTGATTGGCGTAGGTCTGCGGGGCGTTGGCCACGGGCGTCTCCTGGGGGAAGGCGAGCCGCGCTCCCTCGGGGAGCGCGGTGTCACAAGGGCGTTGGATGCCACCTCGGCCGTGGTGGTGTCGCCGGCCCTTACGGCTTGTACAGCGTGGGCCCGGGAGGCGCCGTGCGCTTGCTGCCGGCCTTCTTCCACGCGTCGTAGCGCAGCCGCAGCGTCTTCACGGGATTCGCGCTCTCGCCCTTCCTGATGTCGGCGTCGGTGGCCGAGATGAACGCGAAGTACTGGCCGTCGTTGTGCGTCACCCCGACCTGATCGTCCTTGTTGGCGATGGTGATGTAGGCGACGTGGGCCGTCTTGTTGTCGCAGGGCACGAAGTCGAGCGGGTTGTTGCCGCAGTTGCAGCGGTGGTCGCCGCCGTACTGGTCGGCAGCTTCCATGGCCGCGATCACGCGGTCGGCCATCGTGCCCGCCGCGCGCGTGAAGGCCAGCGCCGCCATCGTCACCACCTGGTCGCCGAGCAGCGTGTTGCCCTGCACCTGGTAGTAGATGTCGCCGACCTGCCCGCCGAAGTAGAGCGACGAGCGCGAGTTGCCGGTGCCGTTGAAGCCGGCGCGGTTGTTGCGCGCCGTGATGGCGTCGCCCTGCGGCATCATCACGATGCCGAACTGGCGGCGCTGCACGTCGGGGTCCTGCTGCAGCAGCTCGATGATCTTCTCCGGCGGCGTCCCCTTCCTGATCTCGTTGTAGACGAGCATCTGGTTCCGCCGCGTGTTGTCGACGCCGGCCTGACACGCGGCCACGCCCAGGCCGGGCACGATCACCGCCTGCACGTCCATCAGATCGCGAGCGCCGTTCGGCTTGCGTTCGGGGAAACCGGCCTGCCGCACACAGGTGGCCGAGGCGATGATGACCTGGCCGGTCCTCGCGTCGAGTGCTATGACCGACCACGTGGCGAAAGCGCTCGCCGGCAGGGCGAGCACGAGCAGGGCGAGCAGCGTCAGGCGGATGAACGGGCGCATCGAGACCTCCGGAGCAGTGCGCGGTTGAAGCTGCGGCGCTGGTGGGGAGCCGCGGGCGGAAGGCTACCATAGGGCCTGACGTGCTACGGTGACTCGAGGGCGTCAGGTGCACAGGATGTACGCGCGCTGGGTCGTCGCGAACGGCATCGCCGAGATGCTCGGGCTCGGCACCACCTTCGTGCTGGGCGGCGCGCTGGCGCCCCGTCTGGCCCTGGTGAGCGGCCTCGTCGAGACGCTGGGCACGGCGGTGGCCGCCGTCGTGCTCGGCATCGTGCTCGAAGGCGTGGTCGTCGGCTGGCTGCAGGGGCGCGTGCTGCACGATTGGATCGGCGTCTCGACTGCCGCCTGGACGCGGGCCACGGCGGCGGGCGCCGGCCTGGCGTGGACGCTGGGTATGCTGCCCAGCACCGTTCTCTCGCTCACCGCCGCATCCTCGTCGCCGGGCGATGCCGCACCGCCGTTCGAGCCCGGACCGGGGCTCACGCTGCTGCTGGCGTCCGCGCTCGGGCTGGTCACCGGGCCGATTCTGGGGGCGTTGCAGGGGCGCGTGCTGCGTCAAGCGCGACCCGACGTCCGCGGGTGGCCCTGGGCCAACGCCCTGGCGTGGGCGTTCGGCATGCCCGTCATCTTCGCCGGCATGGACCGTGTGCCCTGGAACGGGCCGGCCAGCGCGCGTGTCGCGGCGCTCTATCTCGTGTGCCTGGCCGCCGGCCTCGTGGTCGGGGCGGTGCACGGCGCGGTGTTGCGGCGCCTGCTCACGCGCGGCGGCGTGTGAACCAGACGGCCACGGGCCATCCGGCGGCGACCATCGCAGCGCCGACCAGCGCGTCGGCGGGCTGCGCCAGGATCTGGCCGATCACCACCGCGCCCGACGCCACGACGAACAGCATCGGCGTCACCGGGTAGCCCCACATTGGCGCGCCGGGCCGGTAGTCGCCACGGCGGCGCAGCACGAACAGGCCACCGGCGATCAGCGCGAAGAAGAACCACTCCACGTAGATCACGCGGGCGAACAGCGTCGCGTATTGACCGGTGAGCACCAATACGACGGCCCACGCGCCCTGGAGCAGGATGGCGCGATGCGGCGTGTGGAACCGCGGATGCACCGCGTCGAGCCACGCGGGCATCATGCCGTCGGCGGCCATCGCGAGATACATGCGCGGGCCCGCCAGCACGATGCCGGTGATGGTGCCGATGCCCGACAGCACGACCAGC
>WBZP01004729.1_pt1 | contig 12668 bp, 10 predicted proteins | sample 5204301 | NCBI WGS metagenome assembly WBZP01 (sample SAMN12412401, study PRJNA552823) | activated sludge metagenome | isolation source: activated sludge from nitrification reactor of wastewater treatment plant... | place: USA: Pennsylvania | collected 2017
GCTTGATCGAGGTGGTGCAGCAGAAGCCCGAACAATAGGGCAGATGGCCCGGCTTGTCGGAGCGCTGCCCGGCGCACTGCACGAAGGCGACATTTTTCACCGGCTTGCCGTCCGAGGGGCGCTTGATGGGGCCGCCGTTGGCCGCCTTGGCCAGGCGTTCCAGCTCCAGGTTGGTGACCACGTCCGGCGTCTGGCCGTAAGAGAATTCCGGTAACCGGGCGGCGTCATAGGGCTTGAAGCCCGAGGCCTGGATAACGGCGCCGAAGTTCTCCGTTACGGTGGCGCCGGATTCGGTGGTGATATCCACCGCGAAACGCCCGGGGGCACCGCTGGTACGGGTCACCCGGCTGTTGAGGTGGACCTGGATGCGCGGGTTGTCGGCGATACGCTTGGCCATCTCGGGGATGCCGGTGTCCTGGGGGTCCGCGTAGGGCGAACGCACGGGGGTGCGCTTATACAGCTCGGCGGCGTGTCCGCCCAGGGCGCCGGTCTTTTCCACCAGGCTTACCGCATAGCCGGTCGCGGCGGATTCCAGGGCGGCCGTCATGCCGGTGATACCGCCGCCGACAACCAGGAGGCGCTTGGTAAGGGACTGCTCGCCGCTCGCCGTCGGTGGATTCATGAAACGGACCTCGGCGCAGGCCATGCGGATGTAATCCTCCGCCATCTCCTGGGTGGTCTCCTGGTTGTCGTCCGTCTCCGGGCGCAACCAGATCACCCCTTCGCGCAGGTTCGCCCGCGACATCGCTACTTCGGGGAGCCAGAAGGCTTCCACCTTGGAGCGCCGGGAACAGGCGGCCAGCATCACATGGGTGACACCGGCGTTGGCGATATCCTCCTTGATCATGTGCACGCCCTCCTGGCTGCACAGCATGGGATGCTGGCGGCAGAGGCTCATCTTGCCTTCCCGCGTCGCCACGTTGACCAACTGCTTGGCATCGAGCCGCTCGCCGATGCCGCAACCGGTGCAGATGTAACCGGCAAATTTCTTGTCAGCCACGGATTAACCCTCCATACCGGCGACACGGTTGACGACTTGGATGGCCCGCAAGGCCGCGGCGGTGGCATGCTGCACGGCGCGGTTGACATCGAGCGCATCGGCGGCGCTACCCGCCGCGAAAACACCGCCGTTTTCCGGAGCTGGCTCGATGAAGCCTTCCTCGTTGATGACGATCTTCACCGGGAACTTGTCCTTGTCCACACTCGGCTCCATGCCGACCGCCAAGACCACCAGGTCGTGCTCGTTGGCATAGCGATGATAGCCCTCGGTATCGACGCCATTGAGCACTGGATTGCCGTTGCCCTTGTTCTCGACGATCGAGGCCACCTTGGACTTGATGAACTTGACCCTGGGATTGGCCTTGACCTTGGCGTAGAAGTCCTCGAAGCGGTCGATGGCGCGGATGTCGATGTAATAGATGCTGATGTCCGCCTGGTCGCCGAAGGCCTCGGTGACATAGGTGGTCTGTTTCAACGAGGCCATGCAGCAGATGCGCGAACAATGCAGCAGGTGGTTGTGGTCACGGGAACCGGCGCACTGGATGAAGGCCACATTCTTCGCCTCCTTGCCGTCGGAGGGGCGCAGGATCTTGCCGCCGGTGGGGCCGGAGGGATCGGCCAGACGCTCGAACTCGACATTGGTGATGACGTTCTTGATGCGATCGTAGCCGTAGGGCTGGATCTTGGCCGCGTCGTAGGGTTTCCAGCCCGTCGCCCAGATCACCGCTCCGGCGTTGAATCTGATCTGCTCGGGCGACATCTCCAGGTCGACGGCGCCATACTTGCAGGCGGCCTTGGCCTTTTCGGCGTCGGGCGTGCCGAGGATGCGCGGATCGAGCACATAGCGCATGGGGTGGGCCATGCGATGGGGCAGATAGGCGCCCTTGCGTTTGCCCAGGCCATAGTTGAATTCGTCATCGAATTCGGCCGTGACCGCCTTGGCGCAGTCGCCGCAGGCCGTGCATCTTTCATTGATGTATCTGGGGGCCAGATTGACGGTCGCGGTGTAATTGCCGGCCTCGCCCTCGATGTTGGTCACCTCGGCCATGGTCAGCACGGTGACATTGGGGTTCATCTTGGCGCGTCGCTGATTGATCTCCAGCCCGCAGGTTGGAAAGCAGAGCTTGGGGAAATATTTGTAGAGTTGGGCCACACGGCCACCGAGGTAGGGACGCTTCTCAACCAGCACGACCCTTTTCCCGGTTTCAGCGGCCTCGAGGGCAGCGGTCAGGCCGCTGATGCCACCGCCGACCACCAGGATGGTCTCGTTGGTTGCGACTACTTCCGTCATGGATTTTCCTCCGTCGCGGATGGTACAGATAACCATTTCATCGGTTGAACGAGCCGATAATTTGACTACTTCTATCAGGAAATCAGCGGTTAGAAGCGACCGCCTGTAAGGAATATGGGATTGAATACGATACTCTTCTCACCTTCGTCTCGCTAGCGCAAACCATTGAAAAATACATAGATGTTACGAATGAGCAAATAGAGCCGGATTATACTACATTAGTTATTCCTTATACACTCCAAGGTTGGGATTTTTTTCGCGCCACCCACCTTGCAAATCTTGAGTGCTTCCATCCAGCTTGCGGAGAGACCTGTGTCGATAGCCAGTTCGCGGTCGGTAAAACCGGAGGAATTCCTCCTTGATCAGGAACCCTATTACCAGCCGACCGGAGACGAGATCCGCATCTTCGAAGCCGCCTACCGGAACGGTCTGCCCATCCTGCTCAAGGGCCCCACCGGCTGCGGCAAGACTCGGTTCATGCAGCACATGGCCTGGCGCTTGCGACGCCCGCTGATCACCGTCTCCTGTCATGACGATCTGACCGCCTCGGATCTGGTGGGGCGCTTTCTCATCCGCGGTGGCGAGACCCTCTGGATCGACGGTCCCCTCGCCCGGGCGGTGCGGGTCGGCGGCATCTGCTATCTGGATGAGATCGTCGAGGCGCGCAAGGACACCACGGTGGTCATTCATCCCTTGGCGGATGATCGTCGCGTGCTGCCGATCGAGAAACTGGGCGAACTCCTGGAGGCGCCCCCCGAGTTCTGTCTCGCCATCTCCTTCAATCCCGGTTATCAGAGCCTGCTGAAGGACCTCAAGCAGAGCACCCGCCAACGCTTCGTCGCCCTGGAGTTCGCCTACCCCGAGCCGGCCCTGGAACAGCGCATCATCGAACGGGAGAGCGGCGTCGATCCGGGCATGGCCCGCAACCTGGTGAAGTTCGCCCAGATGACCCGCAACCTCAAGGGCAACGGGCTCGACGAGGGCGCCAGCACCCGTCTCCTGGTCCACGCGGCCAAACTCATGGTGGCCGGTGTCAGCCCGACCTGGTCTTGTCGTAGCGCCGTCGCCCAGGCCCTGACCGACGACCCGGACATGCTGGCGGCGATCGAAGAACTTTCGTCTTCGCTGTTTTGATGCCAATTCCTCATGAGGATGTCTGTACCCGCCTGAGCCAGAAAACATGCGGAAAGGTGGGGCGGCTGGCGAGAAGCGAAGCGAATCCCAGCTTTTCGTTTGGATCAAAAGGCTGGGTTTCAGCGCCCTAGGTGCGATTAGCCTAGCCTAATCGCACGCATGAAAGCTCCATTCCGCCGATTACGCTGTGATCGTGTCCCAGCACGTGGTGTAAGAAGCGATCAGAAGGTCATCGACTCTGGCAAGGAAGGGAAGGTCATCAGTTTGCGACCGCAGGCAAGCTGATGTTGGGATTCTCGCCGAGATCGGTGAGGGTTTCCAGGGTGAGATAGCGACGCTGGAGAGACCACTCGTCGTTCTGCTCCAGGAGCATGGCGCCGACCAGGCGGTAGATAGCCGCCTCGTTGGGAAAGATGCCCACCACGTGAGTACGGCGCTTAATCTCGCCGTTCAGGCGTTCCAGCGGGTTGGTGCTGTGGATCTTGGACCAGTGTTCCCTGGGGAAGCTCATGTGGGCCAGCACCGCCTCTTCCGCCTCATCCATGAGCTTGGAGATTTTGGGGAAGCGGGTGCGCAGTTGATCCGCCACGGCGCGCCACTGACCCCGGGCCGCCGACTCGGTTTCCTGGGCGAAAATGGTGCCGATGAGCGCCGAGACCAGGCGCCGCTGGCCGGCGGGCGCGTGCACCAGCACATTGCGCATGAAATGCACCCGGCAGCGTTGCCAGGCGGCGTGCATCACTTGGCGCACGGCCTTCTTCAGGCCCTCGTGGCTATCCGAGATGACCAGCTTCACGCCGCGCAGCCCCCGGCGCGTCAGGGTGCGGAGGAACTCGGTCCAGAACGGCTCGGCCTCGGAAGCGCCCACCTGTAGGCCCAGTACCTCGCGACGGCCGTCGGTGTTGGCGCCGACGGCGAGTATCGCGGCCACCGAGACGATGCGTCCGGCCTCGCGTACCTTGAGGTAGGTGGCGTCGATCCACAGGTAGGGCCAGTCGCCCTCGATGGGGCGGTTGAGGAAGGTCTGCACCCGCTCGTCGATCTCCGCGCACAGGCGCGAAACCTGGCTCTTGGAAATACCGCTCATCCCCATGGCTTGGACGAGATCGTCCACCGAACGGGTGGAGATACCCGGCACATAGGCCTCTTGCACCACGGCGGCCAGGGCCTTCTCGGCGGTCCGGCGCGGTTCCAGGAAGGGCGGAAAATAGCTGCCGGCGCGCAGTTTGGGGAGGCGCAACGCGACTGTACCGGCGCGGGTATCCCAGGCGCGGTCGCGGTAGCCGTTGCGCGAGTTGGTGCGGGCCTCGGTGCGCTCGCCGTGGCTGGCACCGCAGCGATTGTCCACGTCCAACTCCATGAGGCGCTGGGCGACGAAGCCGATCATGTCGCGGATGATGTCATCGGCGCCAGCCTTTTCAAGGAGTTCGGAAAGTTGCATGCTGTCAGAGGTCATCGATTTCTCCTCAGTGAGGTTGAGTGTGTGGTAACCCATACCTTACCGGAGTTTTCGATGACCTCCCAATCGCGCCCCTCGGCTGCCCCGCATGCGGGGCAGCCGAGGGGAACCCAACTACTCAGTTTCTTACACCACTTCCTGGGACACTACCTGCCTGAACGGCAAATCAGGGGTCCGATCACTCACGGGTGGCGCACTGAGGAGCGCCAATGGAAGGTCGCGTTTCCCCGAGGGTCGCGAGGGGGGATGGCGCCCGAGTCCGGACTCGAACCGGAGACCTTCCGCTTAGGAGGCGGACGCTCTATCCTACTGAGCTACAAGGGCGAAGAAGAATCTTATGAATTCAATGCCTTACCAGTGTATCACCGGGAGCGCCGGGGAACAACCCGGGAGGTCGATCAGCTCACCACCCATCACTCTTGGGGAGAGTGGATTCCTAAACCTCTTCCCCGTTGGAAAAGGACGGAGAAAGGGGATTTTCTGGCCTGGAGCCCCGCAGCCAGGATGGCTTCGTCAGAGATTTCGCCGCTGTGCCCCCCTCAATCCCCCCTTATCAAGGGGGGAAGCAAACTGATCGGCGGTAAGGTCGATCACATCGAAGCAACGGCAGGCCGAGAAGGCAGGGCCGGTATGAATCAGAGGAAGCGGCGAGGAGAGAGTCGGTGTGAAGGTCGCCCTTGGAGGGGCGCCGATTCGGCAAGAGGAGCGACCCCACAGCGGGCGGGGTCGCTCCCATTTTAACTGTTGATCAAAGCTTACTTCTTGATGATCGGGTCGTTCTTGCCGGCATCGAAGAAGGCCGCGTTGGCTTTCTCAAAGGCCGCGCAGGCGTCGCCGCCTTTGGCCAGGTTCTGCCGTACGCAGTTCCTGGTGCCCTTGGCCAGATCGGCGCATGCACCACCGGCCGCGAACAAGGCCGCGCAATCCTTGTGCATCTGGGCCTTCAAAGCCGCTTCGTCCTCAGCCGCGATGGCCGCTGAACTAAGCGCAAACAACACGCAAAACATCGCTTTTTTCATTTTGGGTTCCCCAATCCGCCAGAGTGGTTACAACAAGCTTGCACAGCCTAGAGAGAGCAAAAGATCACCCTTTGCCTGGGAAGGCATTGTAATAAGGTTATCTCCCCCACGCAATTCTATGTTACCGAATAACAGTTTGATTTTATTAAAAAGATTCATAGCCGCCAGCATTTTTTCAAGATGACGGAAATGTAATGCGAATGTAATAAATCGGTCATCATCCCGATGTTGGGCGAAAGACCGGGAGAGTGCGCCCGCCAGCCAAACTCGATGCCCTGGGAGACCAGGAATGGGGTGGTCATCGACATCGATATCAACCGCTGATCAGGATCAGGCGCGACTCAGGGCCTGGCTTGAGGGATACCCCATAACCAGGCCGCCCCGCGCACCCCGCTGGAATCCCCATGCCTGGGTGGCAGAAGGCGACTCAGCATGGAATCGGAAAAGACATAGCGCGCCATCAGCGGCGGCACCAGCTTGTAGAGGCTGGGAAGTTTGGATAGCCCTCCGCCGAGGACGATCACCTCCGGGTCGAGGACATTGATGATGGAGGCCAGCGCCCTGGCCAGGCGATCCTCGTAGCGGCGCAGGGTCGCGATGGCGGCTGGATGGCCGGCGGCGGCGCGGCTGGCGATCTCCTCGGCGGTCAGGGTCTCTCCGCTCACTTGGGTATGATCCCTGGCCAACCCGGGACCGGAGAGAAAGGTCTCGATACAGCCCCGCTGACCGCAATAACAAGGCGGCCCCGGGTACTCGTCCTCGCGCATCCAGGGGAGGGGGTTGTGGCCCCATTCGCCGGCGGTGCGGTTGGGGCCACGCACCAGGTTACCCTTGATGACCAAGCCGCCGCCGGTGCCGGTGCCGATGATGACGCCGAAGACGTTGTCATGGCCTCGGCCAGCGCCGTCCACCGCCTCCGAGAGGGTGAAGCAGTCGGCGTCATTGGCCAGCCGGAGCGGACGACCGAGAAGTCGCGCCAGATCCACATCCAGGGGCCGACCGTTGAGACAGAGTGAATTGGAATTGCGGATCAGCCGGCTGGTCGGCGATAGGGAGCCGGGGGTGGCGACACCTATGCGGCCTTGGGCGCCGAACCTCGAGTCGATCTCCCGCACCAGGGCGACCATGGCCTCGAGGGTGGCCTGATAGTCGCCAACCGGTGTACTCACCCGCTTTCGATACAGCTCCACACCTTGCGCCGAAAGGGCGATGGCCTCGATCTTGGTTCCACCGAGGTCAAGGCCGATGCGAAGGTGTTCGTTGGTAGTCACGGGATTGGCAAGAGATAGGGTTCGGCCGGGTCCGCCCGGCCAAACCCGGCTGAGCCTGAGTGATCAGCCCTGATTGGAGCCCGAGGGGTTGGTGAAGCGGTCGTTCAGGGTCTGAACGTATTTATCCGTGTCGGCGATGACCTGCTTCAGACGTTGGCGTGCGGCCTTACCCCAGCCGGAGGGGTTCTGGGCAAAGATGGAACGCCAGGGACGGGTATTGCGCAGGAAAGCGGCCACCAGATCGCCGCGCAAGCGCATTTCGGGGCCGAGACGGCGAAGATAATAGATGACGGTTTTCGCCGCCAACCGCCGCACGCCGAAATGAATGGCCAACAACAGCAAGGCCGCCGAGCCGAGGGAAAGATAGAAGGAGATGGGGGAGGCGGTCAGGTGGCCGAGCCAGGGGATGTTGAGACTGAATCCGCTCCAATAACCGGCCTGGAGGCTCAGGGTGACGAGCAGCGTGGCCAGCAATCCATAGGCGGCCACGTCACCCCAGAGCACGCGACGACGCCAGCGTTGGATGGCCTCCATCAGGATCGGAACCACCTTGTCTTCGATGTCGTGAGCGGTCTTTTCCAGCGAGCCGACGATGCGATAGGCGCGTTCGACCTCCACCTGGCGCATGCGCTGATGGATATCGCTGAGGTCGGCGTCGCGCTTGGTCTCGAAGCGGGCGCGGCGGTTCGGGTCCTCGATGGGTACCGCGGCATCCGGATTGTAAATGGTGTAGAAGCGTCCGGCGGTCAGGCCGCGCTCGCCCAGGGCCCGCTGCCAGGCGGCGACCACGTCCTCGGGGTTGTCTTCCCGGGCGGCGGTATCGATCTGATTCAGCACATAGAGAAACTTGCTCGAATCCGCGCGATGGATGGTGTCGCTTACCAGATGCCTGAGGGTGTCCTGCATGGCGCCGGGTTCGGGATGACGGGCGTCGAAAAAGACCAGCACCAGATCCGAGAGATCGATGATGTGATCGGTGAGCCTCAGGGTGGCGGTGCGCTGGGCGTCGGCGTCGAAGCCGGGGGAGTCGATGAGGATCTTGCCCCGCAGCACCTCGCTGGGGCAGGTTTTGAGCTGGAGGTAGGCGTCGATGCGCTTGCCTTCGCCTTCCGCCACCAATTCGATCTCGTCGCTGATCTGGTAGAAGGGAAACCTGGGGTCCGCGTCCAGCGCCACGCCCGGCAACACCTGGGGTTCTTGTTCACCGCTGAAACAGATGACGGTGAACTTGTCATCCACCGCCTGATTGCCGGTGCGCTGGATCTTATGGCCAAGATAATGGTTGATGAAGGTGGACTTGCCCGAGGAAAAGGTGCCCAGCACCGAGATCAGTGGCCACCAGGGGATATGGGTGGAGAAGGAGGCCTCGCGCGGCAGGAGACCGATATCATAGGCGACCCGATCCAGCAGCCGGACACTTTGGACCGTGTGCAGCAAGACCGGATTTTCCTGAGCCAGGTGGTTTTCCAGGTTTTTAAGGCGGTTTTCGATGATGTTTCCGGCTGGGTTCATGGTGAGACCTTATCGCTGTACCTTGAATGGGTGTCGCGGGGCATTCCGATGGGGTTGTCGCGCCAGGGGACCTGAGTTTCCCGCGGGAGCAAAAAGTGTAGCCCAGCGGGGCGGTGCTGTGTATGCGGGAGGGCCTCATGGAGTAAAAAAACCTGTGTTGGCCTGTATTAGGCGTTTGGCCCGAACACCCTTGCGGTTCCGCGCCCATCGCGGCTGGTGGGTGGTCGGGCACGGGCGCCGTCCCCTCCCTCGCCGAGGAAAGGAAGACCGGAGAGGAATCGGCCTGAACGCTTATCCGTTCCGGGCCTCGACGAAAAATGGCCGGTTTTTGTTCTTGTTTCGAGAACAATAAGCTATATATAGAGACATTGTTCTCTTATTAAGAACGATAAATCGGGTAACCGCGCCCAGGCCCGGAACGCTGATTCAGGAAGACGGGCCAGCCGATGCGGGAAAACCCGGTTGGCGCACCTGGAAGACGAACAAACCTCCAGCCCACTCCGGTGGATCTTTTCCGGCAGGCGCCTTATTCCCTGAGCACGCATTTCCGATACAGATCCTTCAAGACAGCCTGGGGATCATATTTGGTCTTCAGGGCTTGATAGGCGGCGCGGTCGTAGAGGCGCCAAAACTCCTCCTCCGGGTAATAGGCGTCCGAATACAGGGACTTCATCCCGCCGAGCGCGGCTACCTCGAGTTCCACCAGCCGGTTGTGATGGCCGGGAGGAAATGGCCGGGGGCGCCGGACCACATCCCAGAAGCCGAAGTTGACGTAGAGGCTCGTCGGGTTGAGGGGATAGAGGGGAAAACGCACATCTCCCCGATAGGGGCGGATGGGGCAGATCCAGATCGGCAGGATGCCGATCTCCCGCCGCAGGAAGTCGAGAAACTCGGGTGCCCGCTCGATGGGGAGCTCCACGTCCTGGATCACCGATTCCAGATGCCGTCCCAGCAGCCGCTCGATCCCCCGGCTCAGGCCCCAGCGGCTGTTCCAGCGCATAACCTTGGTATAGAAGCGGGAGTTCAGGCGTTCGCGCCCGACCAGACGGCGCAGCAGGGGCTGTTGCAGTCCGAGGTTCTTGGAGCACCAGAACCAGTCGGTGTCCCAGCGCCAGAGATAGTCTTGGGTACGGAGATAGTCCATGGCCCGCGCCGGAATGGAGCGATAGTAGATGTGCTCGAAACTGTAGTCGCTGGTGTAAGGGGCTTGCTCCAGAAAGCGACCCTCGCTGATGAACATCCGCTCTGCATCGAAGACCACCCCGTCGATAAAGTCGGCATCGCCGCCGCACCTGTCCCGCAGGTCGCGGAAAAAGCGGCGGGGATCGCTATGGGCGATGTGTCTCAAGCCGACGAAGGGCTTGACCGGGATGGTTTGTACCTTGAGCCGCAAGGCATAGCCCAGGGTGCCGTAGGAATTGGGGAAACCGTAAAACAGCTCCCGGTGTTCGTTGTCCGGCCTGGCGAGAACCACCCGCCCATCGGGCAAGAGGATATCCATCTCCAGCAGAGTCTCGTGGACCAGCCCGTATCTGAAGGATGAGGACTCGATCCCCACCCCGGCGGCGGCCCCACCGATGGTGATCGACTTCAACTGGGGCACCACCGTCGGCATCACCCCCTGGGAGAGACAGGCCGCGACCAGGGTGTCGTAGGGGGTCATGCCTTCCACATCCACCCAACCTTGGTCGGTGTTGACCTCGATGACCTGGTTGAAGGCGCGCACGTCCAGGCGGTGCTTGGGTGGCTCGTGTCGGTCGCGGAAAAGATTGGAGCTGTCTTTGCGCAGGCCGAGCGGGGCCTGGGTCCGGGCGCCGGTGAGTGCCTCGATCAGTCTGTGTTGTTTGTCTTGGTATGACATGGCCTTCCCCCGCGGCTGGCCGATCGCCCCTTGCCCCGATTGATTCAGAAACTGCCGCTCGCCCCGCCGGCCTTCCAGGTATAGACGGTGGAGACGGCATAGTTCCATACCGCGCCGAGCAGGATCCCGGCGATAGCGGCCAGGAACCAGGCCGTCTCGATGGAAAACAGATAGGCGGCGATGCCGACATTGGCCACCGCCCCGACACTGCACACCAGGGTGAAAGACAGCAGTCCGCCCCACCAGCGCCAGCCCCGAAGTCTCTGATCCCGATAGGTGAGGATATTGTTGAGGCTGTAATTGCCGGCGATGGCGGTGAGGGTGGCCGCCGTCTGGCTGGAGGTGAAATCGAAGGTGAAGAGATGGAAGAGCATGGTGAGCACGGAGAAATGGATGAGGATGCCGATGGCGCCGACCAGGATGAAGGCGACGAAGCGCGCCGGCACCAGGTGTCCGAAGGTTTTGTCGATGAGCAGCATGACATAGGTCCAGATCGCCTGGGCATCCAATTTGCTGGCGCCCTGTTGTCTGGTGCGGAATCTGTAGGGCAGCTCGGCGAGACGCACAGGTTCCGGGACCGAAGCCAGGATATCGAGCAGGATCTTGAAGCCGATACCGGACAGGGAGCGAACCGACCGCTCGAACAGGGGGCGCTGTAGCATGAAGAATCCGCTCATGGGGTCACTGAGCTCGGTCTTGGTCGCCAAGGCGGCCAATCTGGTGGCAAAACGGCTGACGAGAACCCTTTTTCCGTCCCAATCACCCACCTCGCCTCCCTCCATGTAGCGACTGGCGACGACGATCTCCGCCGAGTCAGTGCGAAGTCGGTCTAACATGCGCGGCAACAGGGTCTCGTCGTGCTGTAGATCGGCATCCATGACGGCGAGATAGGGTGAGGAGGAAGACAACATCCCTTCGATACAGGCCGAGGAGAGACCCCGCCGTCCGAGGCGCTGGATACATCTCACCCGGCGATCGGCCCTCGCGAGTTCTCGCACCCGTTGGGCCGTGCCGTCTGGGGAATCGTCATCGACCAGAACGACCTCCCAGTCGACGCCGGGAAGGGCTTGATGAAGGCTTGCGACGAAGGCGGCGACATTGTCGATTTCGTTGTAGGTGGGCACGATGATGGATAATTCCGGACAGCCCGGTGACTGAGTCAAGGTTCTGCGCTCCTGGTTTGTTGTTGTCATATCGGATCGGGTCCCGCCGCCTGGAGGTTGCATGCCGCCATCAGCGGTATCTCAGGAGGCTCTGCGAGACAACCTGGTAGAGTTCAAAGAAGGATCCCTGATGAATTTTGGTCAGTGATTTTGGATAGGGATTCCTGTCCCAGCGATCGTTCAGCAGCAACACATAATCGAATCGTTCCGGCCAGCGCCCCCAGTAGATATTTTTCGCCTTGCCCTGGTAATTGAACCGGGTGGTGGAGAGCCATCGTGGATCCATGAAGATCTCCGTGGTGATGGGTTTCGCCAACGCATCGTTGCGATCCCTGTATCGCTCTTGCACTCGCAGCAGGTTCATGCCGGTGAAGATCGAAGGCGTGAAGGCATCCCGTTCGATGACGAAGAGATTGGCCAGATGCCAATCATATCTATCGCTGTCGGTGGTCATGACCTGTTGCATCAGGGTCTGGCGCTGGCTGAACTCGATGGGAGTCTTCCGTACCACCAGGATACTGGAGCCCTTCTTGATCTGTGGTGAGACCGCGATGAGTTCCCGAACACGGGCCTCATGATGAAGCCACTGCTCCTGGATGAAAAAGCCGCGGGTACTGAGCAGCCCCAGCAGGGATAGCACGAAGATCGCCCGCTCTCGCCTCCCTCCGAGGTCTGTTTCAATACTGGTCAGAGCCAGCAACAGCCATAACACGGGGAGACGGAAATCCACGAACCAACTGTCGCCGCCAAAGGAATGGGGCAGAAGGATCGCCACCAGAAAAACGATGCCGAGCACCAAGCGCATCGATGGCACCACCCGGCCCTTGACCAGCCAGACAAACAGCGGCACCAGGATGACGAGGAGTGTGAAGGGATCCAGCCAGTCCAATCCCATCCCGACCGGCGACAGAAAGGCCTGTATCTTGTGCTGCCAACGCCCATAGGTGAAGTCTCCGGCT
>WBZP01005636.1_pt1 | contig 12666 bp, 9 predicted proteins | sample 5204301 | NCBI WGS metagenome assembly WBZP01 (sample SAMN12412401, study PRJNA552823) | activated sludge metagenome | isolation source: activated sludge from nitrification reactor of wastewater treatment plant... | place: USA: Pennsylvania | collected 2017
AGAGGCCTGGTTGAGGCGCGTCGCGTTCATCGATCGATGGCTATGGCTGTACGCGGTCGCGCTGAGCGTGTTGGCCACGGTTGCCTCGCTACCGGTGAACTACACCCATCCCGGCCACGGCCTCGCGACGCAGCTGGTCACCGCCGCGGTGCTGTTCGCCGGCGCCTGGCGTTCCGGCTCAACGATTGTCCGCGCCTTTCAGCCGGACGCGACGCCGTTCGTCCTCCGCTCTGAGCGCATCGGCCTGACGCAGGCCGGCTTCGCCTTCCTGTTCGGGGCAGCGGCTTCGTTGAACGGCGTGCTGGACCTTGCCGGCGCGGATCGCGCGTGGGCGCTCACCGCGGTCGCACTCATCCCCTGGGTCATCCTCGCCACGCCGTTCTTCAAGCGCGACGCCATCTGGACGTTCGTGCCAATCGGGCTCGCCGGGATGACGATTGCCGGTGCGCTGGCCAGCAGCGACGACGGTGTACTTACCGCCGTGCTCGCCGCCGGAGCCCTCGGACCGGTCGTCGCCTGTGTTGGCATGCGGCGTTGGGCGCTGCTGGGTATCGCCAACTCGTTCCTCATGCTCGCCATCTGGTCCGGCTGGCGCTGGGCGGGCATCGACATGGCCTACCTGCCCCTGGGCTACGCGGCGGTCGCCGTGGCCGAGTGGGGACTCCTCACCGGCCTGCGGAAGTACTCGCCACAGCCGGGCGAATCCGCGCTGGTCATCGCCTACCTGTCGTGGGGCCCGTGGCTCATCGCCGGCGGCGTGGCGGGCGCCCTGCTCGCGCGCAAACAGAACGAACTCGAGCCCGGGACGAGCCTGCTGACGACGGCGGAGTGGGCACTCGCCGCCGCCGTGTTGGCGATGGTCTCGGCGGCGGTCACCGGCGAAGGCCTCCGACTCTGGAAACGCTGGGTGTGGACCGGCGGGAGCGCCGGCCTGCTCGCGGCGCTGCTCATGGGCATCGCCACCTACGAACCGGGCAACGTCCAGGCGTACACCGCCCCAATCGGCGCCTACCTCGCCTTCATCGGCCTGACCTTCCGCCGGACGCCCGAAGTGTTCCGCGAGCACCTGCTGGCGCACGAGGCGGTCATGCTGATCGGCGCCGCCTTCCTGGTCTTCCCACCCGCCGAGCAGAGCTTCGCCCCCGGCGGCGGCTACTACGGGCTCGAACTCATCGGCATCGCCATCGTCATGATCGGCGTCGGGGTGGTCCTCCACGGGCGCTGGCTCGTCGCCGCAGGCATCGCGACGCTCACCGCGACTTCGATGCGGATGGTCACCGGCGGGCTATTCTCGACCCCCTACTGGTTGTTGCTCGGCATCGGTGGCACCGCCCTGATCGGCTTCGGCGTCCTTGTCCTGCTGGAGCGCGAACGCTGGGACCGCTTCCGCCACCGCGTCGTGGCCTGGTGGGAGGAAACCGCCTCGAAAGGACCGCCCGCGGACACGACGGGCCTCGCCAACTAAGGGAGTGCGCCCTCGGTTCGTTTACTCGTCTCCCATGAGCCGCGACCGGGGAGGGAGCGGGCAAGTCCTGCACACACGGATGCCGCTCCCGTTCCACCATCGTGGAGGGGGCCCGGCCGCGAAATCACCCTCGCAACAGCCGGGTCATCTCTTCAACCACGTGCCAGTAGCGCGTGGTGGCCTGCACCTTCAGGCGCTTTTCGATGTTCCCGTTGAGGTCGACCCCGCGCGGGCGCTCGACCGGGAGGACGGCAAGTACTTCCCGTTTCCGCGCGAGCACATAGCCGTCGGTCTCCGCCACGAACCGCTCTGCCTGTGGTGGCAGGTCGGCCCGGAAGAGCGTGACGAACCGGGTGAAGGCATCGACCGGGTACGGGTCGAACGCGCGGCAGGCCATGAGGTCATCCAGTTCGTCGAGGCCGCGGACGATGGCGGCCGCGTTGCGCAGGCCATGGTCGCAAGCGCCTTCTCGATGGTGACGGCGACCGCTTCCGGCTCGTCGTGGGCGTCGAACAGCAGGTTGCCGGTCTGGAGGTAGGTACTCACGTTCTCCAGACCCGCCCGTTCGCAGAGCTCGCGCAGATCGGCCATCTTGATGCGATTGTGCGTGCCGACGTTGATGGCGCGAAGGAACGCCGCCTGTCTCATGCGGGGATTCTAGCAACGCTCCGCGGCTTCTCCTCGCAGGGGTGTCAGTACACCCAGACCACCTCGTAACGCACGATCGAAACGTCGGTCTTCGCCGGCTTGATGGTGCGCGCCTCAAAGCGGGTGGGGTCCGGCGCGTCGAGCTCCGTGCGCTGTGCCTTCAGCTCCTTGAGCTGCGCTTCGAGTGCTTCCTTGCGGCTTTCGGCGGTGTTTTCCATGCGGTTCTTGGTCAGCACGCTGCCCATGCCGGTGGTCTTCACCTTCTTCGAGCCGCCAGTGAAGACGTTGAGGTTCGCGAGCAGCGCCGAAAAGACGGACATCCACTTCTCGAACTTGCGGCCCTTCACTTCCTGGGACTTCGTGGCGATGTCGCGTTCGAGCTTGGCGATCTTCGTATCGAGGGTGTCGCGCTTCGTATTCACGCCGGCGGTCGTCCCGATGCGCGCGGCGAAGCTGCCCGCGTCCTCTCCCGGCAGGGAGAACCGCTTCGTGATCGGGTCATAGAGGAGGTTCGCCGTCAGCCGGTCGTCCAGGCGGTCGCGGAGCGCCCGTTCGATGACTTTCGCGCCATCGGAGGCTGAGGCGAACGCGGGAAGGTCGCCGTAGCTGAGGCCCCCGGGCGCGGAATCGGCGAGCCGATCGATGTCGATGTCCACCGGGTCCTGCTCGGTGAACTCCCCGGCGCCCATCTCCGGCGTGAGCCGGAACCCGAGCGTCTTCTGCGCTTCCTCGCTGGAGACGCCACCCGCCTTGTAGCGGACGGCAGCGCGGACGACGACGTACGGTTCTGCCATCGAGCCGCCGCGCAGGCTGAAGAACTTCGCCTTGAGCGGGGGTGGCAGCGGAGGAGAAGCGGACGGGGCGGGCGCGCTCGCCGGGCGAGTCGCAGTCGTGGGCGCCGCGGCGGCCGCCGACGCTTTCACCGGCGCGCCGGCCACATCCTCGCCCAGCTTGCGAATCTCCTCGCGCGTGATCGGGCCACGCAGGTACGACATCGCGAACCGCGAGTTCACCAGCTGCGGCGCCTTGCGGTGGATGTCGTGCACCAGGAACACCCGCTTCTGCACACCGGCGATGAGCTTTTCGAACGGCAGGGAGTTCGCGGCGTCCGCAAGCGCCGCTTCGATGCCCTGTTTCACACGGTTCTGGTCCTGCTCCGTCTGCAGCCGGCCGATGGCCCAGAACCCCATGTTCGCGAGCCCCTTGTAGTCCAGGTCCACCGGGTTCTGGGTCGAAAGCAGGATGCCCACGCCATACGCGCGCGCCTGCTTCAGGAGCGTCAGCAGCGGCTTCTTCGTCGGCGGGTTCGCAGTCGGCGGGAAATAGCCGAAGATCTCGTCCATGTAGAAGAGCAGCCGCAGTTCGCTCGTGCCCGGCTGTTTCCGCATCCAGCTCTTGAGCTTGTTCAGCAACAGCGAGGTGACGAACAGCCGCTCTTCGTCTTCCAGGTGCGCCGTGTAGACGATCGACAGCTGCGGTACGCCGTCGGGCGTCCGCACCCACTTCTCGATGTCGATCGGCTCTCCCTGGCGCCAGACCTCGAACGGCGGCGAGGCCACAAGGTTGTTCAGGGCGAACATCAGCGCGTTCCGGTCCTTCTGCGGGTAAAACGCATCCATCGCCAGCGCGCCGACCTTGTCGATCGGCGGGTTGGCCACCTGGCCAATGAGCGTGGGGAGGTCCAGGTCCTGGTTCTGCCGCCAGGCGTTCTCGATCAGGCTGAAGAGCAGGATGTACTCGCGGCTGCTCACCTGGTCCGCCTCGATTTTCACCAGCCCGAGCAGCGCCGTGACCACCGAATCTATCTCGTCGCGCAGTTCCTCTTCGTTCGCCTCGAAGTCCACACCCGGCGCGGAGAGCGAATCGATCAGGTTGATCGGGATGCCGGCCGTTGCCCCGGGGGTGAACATGCGGATGCGGTGGCCCTTCGTGTAGGCGGCAACATCGGCGGGTTCGATGCCCCAGTCTTGCAGGCCCTTCGTCCACGTCGCGCTCGCTGCTTCGGCCATCTCCGCCGTGGTCTTGCCTTCGCGGGCGGCTTCGTCTTTGTCTACCCAGGGTTCGAACTGGTCCGGCGCCAGCCTATCGAAGGCCAGCGCGAGGTTCCCCATGTCACCCTTCGGGTCGACCACGATGACCGGGACCTTGCTTTTCAGCAGCTCCTCGATGATGCCGATGGAGAAGCCGGTCTTCCCGGAGCCGGTCATCCCGATGACGATGCCGTGCGTCGTCAGGTCGCTCGAATCGAGCTCGAACTTGTCGCCCAGCGACTTGTCCGCTGCGTTGAACTCTTTGCCGACGTACAGATCGGGCATGCATGCGCCTCCCCGGGCGGGATGGCCCAAGGGTAGCGTAGGAGAACGAAAGAGGGTGAGACGTGAGACCGAAAGCCGATCACCCGGGCCATCGGCACCTGCCCGGCTATGGGCCGGTGCGATATTCAGCCAGCCCGGACGCTCTCGTCACGAAGGTCTCCGTGACCTCTCGAAAAACTCCGTGTCCTCCGTGCCTCCGTGGTCCAATCGTTCCCCTACAGCCCCCAGACCTCGCAGGCGTTGCCACCCACCACTTTCTTGCCGTCTTCGTCGCCGAGCGTGCCGATGATGTCGCGCACGGCCTGGGCGGAGTAGCCGAGGGTGCTCTCCGGGTGCGGGTAATCCGACGCCCAGAGCACCTTGTGCGCGCCGATGTGCGGCATCAGTTCCATCCCGATCGGGTCTTCCTGGAACGTCACGTAGCAGTTCTGCCACCAGTAGTAGCTCGGCATGTTGGCGAGCTTCGGGTTCATCTCGGTCTCGAAGTCGCGGTAGATACGGTCGGCGTCGAACAGCGCTGCGGGCACCCAGTGCGCGCCGCCCTCCGTGAAGATGACTTTCAGGTTGGGGTGCCGTTCGAGGATGCCCGAAAACACCATGATCCCGAACAACCGCCGGAACGGGGAGAAGCTCTGCATCTGGAAGGTCCCCAGCGCGCCGAGACCCCTGGTCTGGATGTTCTCGCCGATGTGGAACGAAATCGGGTACCCGCTCTCCTCGATGGCGTCCCAGAGCGGCTCCATGTTCCGCGCGTTGTAAAACACGCCGGGGGGCGAGGACGGGATCTCCATCGCCTTGAAGCCCTGCGCCTTCAGCTCCTGCAGGTTGTCCTTCGCGGCGTCCGGGTCCCACCAGTTGAGGATGCCCACGCCGTAGAGCCGGTCCGGGTACGCCTTGCAGTAGTCCGAAAGCCACTGGTTGTAGGTCTTCATGCAGGCGTCGCGCAGTTCCAGGTCCTGTAACCCAACCAGCGAAAGCGTCCGCTGCGGGAAGATCACGTCCTTGTCCACGCCTTCCGCGTCGAGGTCCTTGATCCGCTCCTCGACTTCGGCCATGCCCGGGCGCCCTTCGACCAGCATGGTGTTCAGGCCCGGCACATCCAGCAACCGGCCTTCCGCCTCCAGGTGCGAGAAGCCCTGCTCGTCGTAGTACAGCTTCGGCGCCCGGTCCTTGAACCTCGCCGGCAGCCGGTCCTTCCAGAGGTCGCACGTCTCCATGATGTGGCTGTCCGCCGAAACCACGACGGTGCCCGTTGGCAGCGGGGCGCCCTGCGGCGGGATTTCGCGCTCCCGCGGCCAGGCAATAGTGGTCCCGGCGGCGGAGGGAACAGAAGTAACCGTAGGAATGGACATGGCAAACCCCCGAGTGCCCGGATTATGCCGCTCAGAACGAAAGAAGGTAAGACAAGGAGAGGAAAGAAGGTGAGAGGTGAGAAGGAAAGGGGTTGCGGGTACTGTTCAGCCGGACGTCTTGTTTGCCGACCACCAGGACTCGACTTCGGCGAGCACGTCGCCGAGCGTCGGCCACCCGGCTTCGCTTACGTGCTCAACCCGCTCGACTCCGGCGCCATCCCACAAGTGCTTGTGGTGGGCATCGGCATGCGCCGGATGAGGATGGGCGTTGTCGTAACGCAGAACATCCCTCACACCGTCGCCGCCGCGAATGAGCGCGTGGTATGAATAGGCCCGGGTTCTGACTTCGATTCGACCGGTTCGCCGGCGGACATCCTGCACCCTTGTGACGTGGATCTCCAGGCCGTCCCGGCAGACGAACCGCCCACCCCAAACCACGCTCGTCGGCGTAAGGATCGGGCTCACGTGGTCATCAATGATGAAATACTCGAACCGGCGGAGATTCGAGTGGTGGGCAGCGAGATACTGATCCCAGCTCAGCCAGTCATGTCGATTGGCCAAAACTCACGCTCTGGATCACTTCATCGACAAGCAACCAGTGGCAAATCTCGGCCGTCTGTTCGAGTGTGCCGGCGGCAACCATCGATCGCACCTGGGAGGTCGCGAAGCCATACCGCTGTTCAAGTCGAGCAAGCTCGATCCTGGACTCAACAAGGAGCATCTCGGCGTTCGCTGCCAACGTCGCTTCCGACGGCCATTCGTGCTGGAGAGTTACTGCCATGGCGCGTTCCCTTCGCCATAGTATACGACGGCAAGCTCAGTTCCCGGCACTCACCTCTCACCTTCTTTCGTTCTCACCTCTCACCTTCTTTCGTTCTCACCTCTCACCTTCTTTCATCTCCCGTATAGTCTCCCCACCACCCCGGAGGGCTCCTGATGACCACCACCGAAACCGCGCTCGGCGCGAAAGTCCATGACCTGCTCCTCGACCAGATCGCTCGCGGCACCCAGATCGGCACGCAGGTTGCCGCCTACCGCAACGGCGAGCTCATCGTCGACACCTGGGCCGGCGAGATGGGCCCGCACGATTCCCGCTCCGTCCAGGGCGACACGCTCTTCAGCAGCTTCTCGACCACCAAGGGACCGGCCGCGCTCGCCCTCCACATCCTCGCCGACCGCGGACTGATCGACTACGACGCTCCGGTGGCGAAGTACTGGCCCGAGTTCGCCGCCAACGGCAAGGAAAACGTGACCGTCGCGCAGGCCATGAGCCACCAGGCCGGCCTTCATGCCGCGCCCCCGGCCGATGTCATCCTCAACTGGGACCGCGCGATCGACTACATCGCGAACGGCGCCCCGGCGTGGACGCCGGGCACGGCCACCGGCTACCACGCGATCACCTACGCCTGGGTCGTGGGCGGCATCGTCCAGGGCGCCAGCGGCCGCCACATCAAGGACGTGCTGCGCGAGGAGATCGCCGAGCCGCTCGGCATTTCGGACGAGTTCTTCGTTGGCATCCCTGACGGCGTCGAAGACCGGCTCGCTTCGCTCCAGACGGCCCCACTGCCGACGCCCGAGGAAGCCGCGAAGAGCCCGATGGCGCAAATCCCGCCGGACCATGACTTCTTCAAGGCGATGCCGCGGGACATGGGCATCAACTTCAATGACATGGAAGTGCGTAAGGCCTGCATCCCTTCCGCCAACGGCCACTTCACCGCTCGCGCCCTCGCCCGGATGTACGGCGCGCTCGCCAACGGCGGCGAGATCGACGGCGTGCGCATCGTCTCGCCGGAGCGCATCGCGCTCATGAGCACCATCCAAACCGCGGATGTCGACCGCGTGCTGTTCATGCCGATGCGCAAGAGCATCGGCTTCTTCAACGGGGGCAAGATGATGGGCGTGAACACCGTCACCGGCCCGCGCGAGAACGCCTTCGGCCACTCCGGCGCCGGCGGTTCGACCGCCTTCGCGGACCCGGACGCCGGGCTCAGCATCGCCGTCACCATCAACAAGATGTTGAACAGCCTGCAGGGCGAGGGCCCCGCTTCCGAGATCTGCGAGCTGATCCGCAACGAACTCGGCGTCAACGGCTAACACCACCGCGCGCCCTGCTGGATGCCTTTCGGCAGGGCGCGGCCCAGGAGTCCCCGGTGACCCATTACAAGGCAGCGATCTTCGACATCGGGGGAGTGCTGACGCATTCCCCCGTGACCCGCATCAAGCAGTTCTGCATCGACCACCACATCCCGGATGACGTGCGCTGGGCGATCTTCGCGCCCGAGGACGGCCCCTGGTCCCGCTTCGAACGCAGCGAACTGACGCGCGAAGGGTTCGCCGATGCGTTCGACGCCCACGTCGTGCCCTGTGGCAGCCCGGCGACCGGCCGCTCCTTCATGGAGTGGTTCTTCCAGGGGTTCGGCGAGCGCACGGAAGTGGTGAACACCGTGAAGTTCCTGCGCGGCAAGGTGAAGCTCGCGGCGATCACGAACAACGTAGCGCGGGACGAAGAGGCGACGACGCGCACCTCCGGCATCGACGTCCAGAGCCTGTTCGACGTCGTCGTGGAGTCGGCCATCGAGGGTGTCAGGAAGCCGGAGCCGCGCATCTACCAGATCGCCTGCGAAAAGCTCGACATCAGCCCGCACGACGCAGTCTTCCTCGACGACCTCGGCGCGAACCTCAAGGGGGCCCGAGCGCTGGGCATGTACACGATCAAGGTGGATGACACCCTGAGCGCGCTGGACGAACTCGAGCGTGTGCTCGGCATTCCCTTGCCGCGTTGAGAAAGTGAGGCCCTGACCGTGACTTCCGTACGGCTGGACATCGACGACCGCGGCGTGGCGACGATCACCCTCGATCGGCCGGAGCGGCTCAACGCCATCAACATAGCCATGCGCGACCAGCTCTGGGAGCACCTCGCGGCCTGCCGTGACATCCCGGAGGTGCGGGTCATCGTCTTTCGCGGCGAGGGCCGGGCCTTCAGCGCCGGCGCCGACATTTCGGAGTTCGGCAGTGCGCCTTCCGTGATGGCGGCCCGCCAGGCGCGCCATCACCGGGACGTCTGGTGGGAGCTGCTCAACCACCGCTGCGTCACGATTGCCGCGCTCCACGGATTCTGCTTCGGGGCAGGGCTCGAGCTCCCGCTCTGCTGCGATGTCCGCATCGCGGCCGAAGGCGCCACGTTCGCGCTGCCAGAAGTCACGCTCGGCTACATCCCCAGCGCGGGCGGCACGCAAACGCTGCCGCGGCTGGCCCCGCCCGGCATCGCCGCAGCCATGATCCTCACCGGCGAGCCGATCGACACGGTTGCCGCCGCACGCTGGGGGCTCGTCGACCGCGTGGCGCCGGCCGCGGAACTAGACGGCGCGGTCGAATCCGTGGTCGCGGACGCCCTGAGCGGCGGCGCCGAACGGCTTCGCAAGCGCCGCACCACCATGCTGACGGCTGACATCGCTCCAGCCGCGGCATCGTTACGCTAACGGCATGACGCTCGAAACGACCCCCCAGGCGGTCCGGCCCCCCGTGTTCCTCGGCTGCTTCTTCGCCGCCGCGGCGCTGGTCATCGTGGTCCTGGGGGCCACCTTCTTCATCAAGTTCCTGGAATCCGGCGCGAATACCGGCAAGGTGCGGCTCGATGTCCCTGACGCCTATGCCATCGGCTCGGTGGAGTTCAACGGCGAGCACAACTTCTTCCTGGTGCGGCTGCCTGACGCTTCCTTCCTGGCGATTTCGGACCTGGACGCGGCGAACCGCGCGAACCAGGCCCGCCGCTGCCGCGTGGCCCTCACGGACATCGCCGACAGCTCGCTCGGCGTACCCGCGGACACGCTCTCGAAGCGGATGACGGCGCCAGCCACCGGCGCCCGGGCCGTCTTCCGCGAGACCTGCAACGGCGCCATCTATGACATCGCAGGCGCGCGGCTCAACGGTGACGGGCCCAACCTTGACCGCTTCACGGTCTCCATCGGCGCCGACGGCCACCTCGGAGTCGACACCAGCACGCGAACCTGCACGACGCGCAGCGCAACAACCGACTTCGCGACCTCCCGCTGCGATTGACGGCCCACGGCGGGGACTTCCCTGGGGAGTGACCGGGTTCATGCCGAAGCCAGCGAATAGGGCATTCCCCTAGGTTCAGTGCCCGATCAATCCGTTACTGTGTTTTGTACCATCAAGGGCGCCTCGCGCCGGGCGGTCAGCAATGACATCGGACCAGGGACCTCCAGGGAGCCACGCCGTTACCACACCAGCCAGCGCGTTGAGCGAGAGCGAGAGCGAGAGCGAGGACCGCTACCGCACCCTCTTCGACCAGGCGCCCGACGCAATCGTTGTCTACGACCTTGAGACCGGCCGCTTCGTGGATGCGAACGCCCGGGCCTGCGAGTTATTCGGCCTTTCGCATGAGCGGCTACTCGAAGTCGGGCCGGTGGAAGTGAGCGCCGAACTGCAAGCGGATGGAACGCCCTCCAGCGTGGCGGCGACGGCTCTGCTCGCGCGCGCGATGGCCGGCGAAACGCCCCGGTTCGAATGGCTCCACCAAAACGCCGGCGGCGAGCCGATCGTCTGCGAGGTGCGCCTCGCCCGGCTGCCGCCCTTCAGCCGCCAACTGGTGCGTGGGAGCGTGACCGACATCGGCGAACGCAAGCGCACCGAAGCCGAGCTGGCCCTGCGCGAACGCCAGGCCCGCTCCCTCGCCGCCATCGTCCAGTCGGCCTCGGACGCGATCATGAGCGCCGACCTCGAAGGCCGCATCACCTCCTGGAACCGCGGCGCCCAGCGGATGTTCGGCTGGAGCGAGCAGGAAGTCCTCGGCCGCACCACTGCCTTCCTCTTCGACGACACTACGGGAGCGGCTGACCGGGAAGCCCTGCGCGCCCGGCTGCTGCGCGGCGAAACCATCAGCGGCCTCGTCCGCGCGTGGCGCACGAAGGGCGGTCGGACCGTGGTCACGTCGTCGGACATGTTCCCGCTGCTCAACGGCCAAGGAGAGATGGCCGGCACCGCCAGCGTCGCCCGCGACATCACCGAAGAGCGCGCCGCCGCGGAAGCGATCCGCCAGAGCGAAGAACGGCTTCGCCACGTCCTCGATAGCGCCCAGCTGGGCTCCTGGCGGTACGACATGGCGCGCGACGCGATGGAGTACAGTGAACGCGCCGCCGCGATCTTCGGCCGCCGCCCCGACGAAATGCCGCGGACCATGGCCGAGGCGCTCCGCCTCTTCCATCCGGACGACCGGGAACTGGCCCGCGAACGCGTCGTCCACCCCGAAACAATGCCCGGCGCCCAGCGCGAATACCGCATCCGCATGCCTGACGGCTCGTACCGCTGGATGGGCGGGATCGGCCAGATCGTCGATTCAGGCAACGATCTGGTGAGCGGACTGATTCTCGACATCCACGAACGGAAGCTCGCTGAGGTCGCGCTGCGGGAGAGCGAAGAGCAGTTGAAACAGGTGGTCGATTCCGTTTCGGCCGGCGTCTGGGTGTACGACGGTCAGCGCGTCGTCCTCGTGAATGCGGCTGCCGAGCGCCTCACCGGCTTCTCCCGCGACGAACTCTCCGACCTCGAATCGTTGCAGTCGCTGCTTGGCCGCGAAGGGACGGCGCGGCTCCTCGCCCGCGCGGATTCCCGGCTCGCCGGCGAAGACATCCCCGAACGGCACGAGTTCGCCATCACCACGCGCTCCGGCGAGATCCGCCAGGTCGATATGGTCGGCAGGCGGATCACCTTCCGCGGCGCGCCGGCCGTCATCATCTCCGTGTTCGATGTCACGGAACGTCACGCGACCCAGGCCGCGCTCGCCCAGAGCGAAGCGCGCTTCCGCAGCCTGGTAGACAACTCGCCAGACTTCATCACCCGCGTCGACCGTGACCTGCGCCACGACTTCGTGAACCGCACGGCCGAGCGCGAAGCCGGGCTGGACCCGGCCGCCGTGCTCGGCAAGCGCGCCGACGAAATGGGGCTCGAACCTGAGCTCGCCGCGCTGTTCCTCGCCCGGCAACAGCAGGTCCGCGATTCTGGCGAACCGGTGGAGTACGAGTACGCAATCGACAGCGTCGCATCCCCGGGACGTCGTTCCTACCGGCGCGCCCGCGTGGTGCCGGAGATCGATGAAGCGGGCGACGTGCACCACATCCTTTCGATCGTCACGGACATCACGGCCCAGCGGGATGCCGAGGACGCGCGCAAACGTCTCGACCAGCAGATGCAGCAGGCGCAGAAACTCGAGAGCCTGGGTGTCCTCGCCGGAGGCATTGCGCACGACTTCAACAACCTCCTCGTGGCGATCCTGGGGAACGCCGGGCTCGCCCTGATGGAGCTTCATCCGGAATCGCCCGCGCGCCAGACCGTGCAGGACATCGAACTCGCGGCGCAACGCGCAGCCGAGCTGACCCGCCAGATGCTCGCCTACTCGGGCAAGGGGAAGTTCGTCATCGAACAGCTCAACCTCTCGAAGGTCGTCGAAGAGATGGCGCACCTGCTCGAAGTCTCCGTTTCCAAACGGGCGACCCTCCGGTTCCGTTTCCCGGAGGAGCTGCCGGCGGTGGAAGGCGACGCCACCCAGATCCGTCAGGTCATCATGAACCTCATCCTCAACGCCTCGGACGCCATCGGCGACACGCCAGGACTCATCTCCGTCTCGACCGGCGTGATGCAGGCCGGCCAGGACTACCTTTCGGGCCCCTACACGGAACCGGGCCTGCCGGAAGGGCAGTACGTCTTCCTGGAAGTGGCGGACACCGGCGCCGGCATGGACGAGGGCACCCGCGCGCGGATTTTCGACCCATTCTTCTCGACGAAGTTCACCGGCCGCGGCCTCGGCCTGGCGGCGGTCCTGGGCATCGTCCGCGGCCATCGCGGCGCCATCAAGCTGCATTCGGAACCC
>WBZP01003101.1_pt1 | contig 12661 bp, 9 predicted proteins | sample 5204301 | NCBI WGS metagenome assembly WBZP01 (sample SAMN12412401, study PRJNA552823) | activated sludge metagenome | isolation source: activated sludge from nitrification reactor of wastewater treatment plant... | place: USA: Pennsylvania | collected 2017
CGACTGGCCGGTGGAGAGGATCGTCGGCGCGCCGGAGGTTCTGGGATGGGGCGGGAAAGTGCATTCCATCCCGTTCATCCACGAAAAATCGACGACGGCGCTGCTCGACAAGATTCGCCGGCTATAGCTGGATCTGCGTACCCAACTCGACGACGCGGTTTGATGGAATCTTGAAGAACGCCGTGGCACTGCCGGCGTTGCGGAACATCGCGATGAAGAGTTTGGTGCGCCAGAAGCTCATTTCCGATCCGAAGCGCGGGATCAGGGTCTCGCGTCCGAGGAAGAAGGAGGTGTCGAGCATCTCCATGGCGAGGCCGGCGTCTGCACACAGCGCCAGCGCTGCCGGGATGTCCGGCTCGTCCTTGAAGCCGTACTGCACGATGACGCGATAGAAGTCGCCCTTGAGCTTGTGTACCTCGACGCGGTCGATTTCCGGGACATAGGGCACATCGAACACCTGCACCGATACGAGTACGATGCGTTCGTGCAGCACCTTGTTGTGCATCAGGTTATGCAGCAGCGCGTGCGGAACGCCATTCGGGTCTGCGTTCATGAAGACCGCCGTTCCCGGAACCCGCGTCGGCAGGCCCATGAGCAGCGCATCGATGAAGGCATCGAGCCGGATCGCCTCGCCCTGCAGGCGTTCGTTCAGCAGTTCGCGCCCGCGCTTCCAGGTCGTCATCAGCACGAACACGGCGGCGCCGGCAACCAGCGGGAACCAGCCGCCATCGGGAATCTTCAGGATATTGGCGGCGAGGAAGGTCAGCTCGACGACGAGGAACATCGTGAACAGCACGATGGCACGATTCCAGCCCCAGCCCCACACCTTGGCAACGACGACCGTCGCCAGCAGAGAAGTGATGACCATGTCGCCGGTGACCGCGATGCCATAGGCCGCAGCCAGGTTGTTGGACGACTTGAAGCCAAGCACGAGGATTGCAACCGCCAGCAGCAGGCCCCAGTTCACTGCCGGCAGGTAGATCTGCCCCTGCTCCTTCTCGGAGGTGTACTGCACTTCCATGCGCGGCATGAAGCCGAGCTGCATGGCCTGGCGCGAGATCGAGAAAGCGCCGGAAATGACCGCCTGAGAGGCAATCACCGTGGCCACCGTGGCCAGCCCGACCAGCGGGATCAAGGCCCAGTCCGGCGCCGACAGGAAGAACGGGTTTTCGGCCGCGGCCGGTTCGCTGAGGATCAGCGCCCCCTGTCCGAAATAGTTGAGCACCAGCGAGGGCAGCACGAAGCCATACCAGGCCAGCGTGATCGGCTTGCGCCCGAAATGCCCCATGTCGGCGTAGAGCGCCTCGGCACCGGTAACGGCGAGGACCACGTTACCCATCGCCATCAGCGACATCGCCTTGTTGGCGTCGAGGAAGGCGATGCCGTACAGCGGATTGAGCGCCAGCAGCACATGCGGATTGGCGACGAGGTTGTAGATGCCCAGCGCAGCGAGCGTACCGAACCAGAGCAGCATGACCGGGCCAAAGAAGGCGCCGACGGTCGCCGTGCCGCGTTTCTGCACGAAGAACAGGCCGAAGAGGACCAGCAACGTGACCGGAATCACATAGCTGTGCAGCTGCGGCGCGACGATCTCGAGGCCCTCGACGGCGGACAGCACCGAGATCGCCGGGGTCACCATGCCATCACCGTAGAACATCGCCGCACCGAGCACACCGATGATGGTGATGATCTTCATGCGGCGGGGATTGTCCTTGGCGTCATGCAGGGCCAGCGCGATCAGCGCCATGATGCCGCCCTCGCCGCGGTTGTCTGCACGCATGATGATCGATACGTACTTCAGCGAAACAACGATGACGAGCGCCCAGAAGAACAGCGACAGGCTGCCGAGCACATTCGTCTCGTTGAGCGGGATCGGGTGATTGCCGGCGAACACTTCCTTCATCGCATAGAGCGGCGAAGTCCCGATGTCGCCATAGACGACTCCCAGTGCCGCCAGTGCGATGCCGGCCAGCGCCTGCTTCTGGTGTGCCGCCGACATCAGAGGACGGCCATCGCGGCGGAACGGCCGGCAGACACAAGCCTGCCATCGCGCCCGCCGGATCGAATCATGTTGTTCATGCTACCTCTCGCTGTTCTGGACCAAGCCCGCCTCCGCCTCTTCGAACGGATGTTGCGGCGCATCAATTCTGCACCATTTCGACCCGGAAGTGGTTGCTCTCCGCAAAACCCAGCCGGCAACAAGTGCTTACAAGTTTTACCGAATGGCGCTGGGATCGTCAGGCGCGAAAGCGTTCAATGGAAACCGCAACGCAACCAGCCCCTTGACCGCCACACTGACAGACACGAAGGAGACTCACAATGAAAGCATCCCGCCTCATCGCCGCACTGATGACCATCGCTTCCGGTGCCACGCTCGCACAATCGGCCAGCGAAGAGTTTGTCCAGCGCAACATCAACCAGCAGCAACGTATCGAACAGGGCCTGCAGAGCGGCCAGCTCAATACCCGGGAAGCCGCCCGCCTCGAAAAGGGCGAAGCCCGCGTCGAAGGCATGGAAGCGCGCGCCCTGCGCGATGGCCAGGTCTCCCGCAACGAAGCACGCCACATCGATCAGGCACAGGACCGGCTCAGCCGCGACATCTACCGCGAGAAGCATGATGCCCAGGTCGGCAACCCGAATTCACCGTCCTCGCAGCGGATGCAGGCCGACGTGCAACGCAACGTCAATCAGCAACAGCGCATCCAGCAGGGGCTCAACAACGGTTCGCTGACGCAGCGCGAAGCCGGCCGCCTCGAACGCGGACAGGCGCACACCAACCGCATGGAAGCCCGCGCAGGCCGCGATGGCCATGTCGGGCGCTTTGAGCAGCAGCGCCTGCAGCGGGCCGAGCATCACCAGAGCGCACGCATCAATCACGAGAAACACGACCGGCAGATGGGCGCCGGCTCCCAGGCTCGCGCGGAAAACCGCCAACACCATGGCCCGCAGGGCAACAGCGGCAACCACTTCGGCCAGAACCGCCAGGGCAACCAAGGCCAGCACCTTGGTCAGCAGGGCGGCCGCATGCACGTCGCTCGCCGCTGAGCGGCAACCCGGATTTCACGAACCCTTGGTACTTGGGCCGGCATTGCGCCGGCCATTTTTTTGCCCGAAAAAAAACCGGCCCACCAGGGGCCGGCTTGATCTTTCCATCCGATACGTTCGGGTTAGAACGGGATGTCGTCGTCCATGTCGTCGAAGCTCGGCTTCTTGGCTGCCGCAGCAGGCTTGGCACCACCGTAGGACGGCGCCGGTGCATCACCGCCGTAGGACGGCTCGCCCTGACCCTGACGGGAACCCAGCATCTTCATTTCCTCGGCTTCGATCTCGGTGGTGTAGCGTTCCTGGCCATCCTTGTCCTGCCACTTGCGGGTGCGGATACGGCCCTCGATATAGACCTGCGAGCCCTTCTTAAGATACTGGCCGGCGATTTCCGCGAGGCGACGGAACAGGACGACGCGATGCCACTCGGTGGCTTCCTTCTTCTCGCCGCTGGCCTTGTCCTTCCAGCTGTCGGTCGTCGCCAGACGCAGGTTGGTCACCGGATCGCCGGAGGGCAGGTAGCGCGTTTCGGGGTCGGCACCGAGGTTGCCGACGAGGATTACTTTGTTGACCGAAGCCATGGGTTGTCTCCCTCCAGAGGGTTGATTCAGTTTGTTTGTGCGGCGACCTGCGTCGCTCCGGGCTTTACCCGCACCGGCAGCGGCGCCATGGTCAATCCGAAGCCCAGCCAGATCAGGGTCAGCAATCCACAGACGGCGAACACCGCATCGGCGCCGAAGCGCTGTGCGAGAAAACCGCCCAGGGCGCCCCCTGCGGCCAGCCCGAAAGCCTGGGTCGTATTATATATGCCGAGCGCAAGACCTTTCGACTGCGGCGGCGCAATGCGGGAGATCATCGACGGCAGCGAGGCTTCGAGGATGTTGAAGCCCGCGAAGAAGACGAACAGGAAGAAGGCCAGCGACCACAGCCCTTCGCCGAAAACCGCAAAACCGAGCTGGGTCAGCAGGATCAGGGCAATGGCGCCATTGAAGACCGGCTTCGTCTTGTTCTTCTTCTCGGCGACGATGATCGCCGGAATCATCAGCACGAAGGAGAGCAGCAGCGCCGGCAGGTAAACCTTCCAGTGCTCCGGCAGCGCCAGGCCAGCGGTATTGACCAGCGCCAGCGGAATGACCACGAACATCGCCATCTGCGCCAGATGCAAGGTGAAGATGCCGAAATTGAGGCGCAGCAATTGCGGGTCGAAGGCAATCTTCGCGAAAGGCACCGGACCATCCTCGTGATGCTCGGGCGGCGGCGGCTCCGGCACCACATAAAGGACAAGCAGGATCGCGGCCAGCGCCAGCACACCCGTCATGCCGAACAGCCCGCCCATGCCGACCGCCTTGTAGAGGATGGGCGCCAGCACCAGCGACAGCGCGAAAACGAGGCCGATCGAGGAGCCGATCATCGCCATCACCTTGGTGCGATGCTGCTCACGCGTCAGGTCGGCCGCCAAAGCCGTCACTGCTGCCGAGATGGCACCGGCTCCCTGCAGGACGCGGCCGGCGATCACCCAGTAGATGTCCGGCGCCATGGCGGCGACAAAGCTGCCGATGGCGAAGATGAGCAAACCGATGATGATCACCCGCTTGCGGCCGAACCTGTCGGACGCCGCACCAAAGGCGATCTGCAGCATCGATTGCGTCAGGCCGTAGGCGCCGATGGCGATGCCGACCAGGGTCAGGTCGCTGCCGCCGGGGATGCCCTGGGCGTGGACGGCAAACACCGGCAGGATCAGGAACAGGCCGAGCATGCGCAGCGCAAAAATGGCGGCGAGGCTCGCGCCGGCGCGCTTTTCGTCGCGCGTCATCGGGTCGGCCGAGGGTGAAAACATGGGAGGTCTGCGAGATTGGTTCATGCCGGGGAAGGGCGTATATTAGCAGGTTTGCTCCTTTACCCCTTTCTCGGCCTCAGCCCCCTCCCCATGGAAGAAATCCGCATCCGCGGCGCGCGCACCCACAACCTCAAGAACGTCAATCTCGACCTGCCGCGCGACAAGCTCATCGTGATTACCGGTCTGTCCGGTTCCGGCAAGTCCTCGCTCGCTTTCGACACCCTCTACGCGGAGGGCCAGCGCCGCTACGTCGAGTCGCTCTCGGCCTACGCCCGCCAGTTCCTGCAACTGATGGAAAAGCCGGACGTCGACCTGATCGAGGGTCTTTCCCCGGCCATCTCGATCGAGCAGAAGGCGACCAGTCACAACCCGCGCTCGACCGTCGGCACCGTCACCGAGATCCACGACTACCTGCGCCTGCTCTTCGCCCGCGCCGGCACCCCGTTCTGCCCGGAGCACAACCAGGCGCTGGAAGCGCAGACCGTGTCGCAGATGGTCGACCACGTGCTGGCGCTGCCGGAAGAAACCAAGCTGATGATCCTGGCGCCGGTAGTGGCCAACCGCAAGGGCGAGCAGCTCGACCTCTTCGCCGAACTGCGGGCACAGGGTTTCGTGCGCCTGCGCGTCGACGGCAAGATCTACGAGATCGACGCGCTGCCGAAGCTCGCCAAGTCGCAGAAGCACACCATCGATGTCGTGGTGGATCGCCTCAAGGTGCGCGAGGACATGCGCCAGCGTCTCGCGGAGTCCTTCGAGACCGCGCTGCGCCACGCCGAAGGCCGCGCCATCGCGCTCGAGATGGACTCGAACACCGAGCACCTGTTCTCGGCCAAGTTCGCCTGCCCGGTCTGCTCCTACGCACTGCAGGAGCTGGAGCCACGCCTCTTTTCGTTCAACAACCCGATGGGCGCCTGCCCCAAGTGCGACGGCCTCGGCGTCATCCAGTTCTTCGACCCGAAGCGCGTCGTCGCGCACCCGGACCTGTCGCTCGCCGCAGGCGCCATCCGTGGCTGGGACCGGCGCAACCAGTTCTATTTCCAGCTGCTGACCTCGCTCGCCTCGCATTTCAGCTTCGACATCGACACGCCCTGGGGCGAACTGCCGGACGACATCCAGCAACTGGTGCTGTTCGGATCCGGACGTGACCTGATCCCCTTCAGCTACTTCAACGAGCGCGGCCGCGCGACCGTTCGCGAGCACAGCTTCGAGGGCATCATCAACAACCTCGAGCGGCGCTACAAGGAAACGGATTCGGTGGCCGTGCGCGAGGAACTCTCGAAGTTCATCAGCGACTCGACCTGCCCCACCTGCGAAGGTACGCGCCTGCGCCTGGAAGCGCGGCACGTCAGGATCGGCGGGGCGACCCTGCACCAGATCAGCCACATGCCGCTCGGCGAGGCGCGCGATTTCTTCATCAACCTGAAGATGACCGGCCACAAGGCGCAGGTGGCCGAGAAGATCCTCAAGGAAATCACCAGCCGCCTGCAGTTCCTGATCAACGTCGGCCTCGACTATCTGTCGCTCGACCGCTCGGCGGAAACGCTCTCCGGCGGTGAGGCGCAGCGCATCCGGCTGGCTTCGCAGATCGGTTCCGGCCTGACCGGCGTCATGTACGTCCTCGATGAACCGTCGATCGGCCTGCACCAGCGCGACAACGATCGTCTGCTGCAGACGCTCAAGCAACTGCGCGACATCGGCAATACGGTGATCGTCGTCGAGCATGACGAGGACGCCATCCGCAGCGCCGACTACGTCGTCGACATCGGCCCCGGTGCGGGCGTGCACGGCGGCGCCATCGTCGCCGAGGGCACGCCGCAGCAGGTCGAAAGCAACCCGGCGTCGATGACCGGCGACTACCTCTCCGGCCGGCGCAGGATCGCCTTGCCGGCCGAGCGCCGCAAGTACGACAGGAAGAAACAGCTGCAGGTCATCGGCGCCACCGGCAACAACCTCAAGGACGTCACGCTGGAACTTCCGGTCGGCCTGTTCACGTGCATCACCGGCGTTTCCGGCTCGGGCAAGTCGACGCTGATCAACGACACGCTCTACGCCGCGGCCGCGAAACACCTCTACGGCTCGACCACGGAACCGGCGGCGCACGAGGAGATCATCGGCCTCGACCATTTCGACAAGGTGATCAACGTCGACCAGAGTCCGATCGGCCGCACGCCGCGCTCCAACCCGGCGACCTACACCGGTCTGCTGACGCCGATCCGCGAGCTGTTCGCCGGCGTCCCTGAATCGCGCACGCGCGGCTACGGCCCCGGCCGCTTCTCGTTCAACGTCAAGGGCGGCCGCTGCGAGGCCTGCCAGGGCGACGGCGTGATCAAGGTCGAGATGCACTTCCTGCCCGACATCTACGTGCCCTGCGACGTCTGCCACGGCAAGCGCTACAACCGCGAGACGCTGGAGGTGCAGTACAAGGGCAGGAACATCTACGACATCCTGCAGATGACGGTCGAACAGGCGCGCGAGTTCTTCGACGCGGTACCGGTCGTGGCGCGCAAGCTGCAGACGCTGGTCGATGTCGGCCTCAGCTACATCACCCTCGGCCAGAGCGCGACGACACTCTCAGGCGGCGAGGCACAGCGGGTGAAGCTGGCGCTCGAACTCTCCAAGCGCGATACCGGCCGCACGCTCTACATCCTCGACGAGCCGACCACCGGCCTGCACTTCCAGGACATCGAACTGCTGCTGTCGGTGCTGCACCGCCTCGCCGATCACGGCAACACGGTCGTCGTCATCGAGCACAACCTCGACGTGATCAAGACCGCCGACTGGCTGGTCGACCTCGGCCCCGAGGGCGGCGGCGGCGGCGGCCGCATCATCGCCACCGGAACGCCTGAAGCGGTGACCAAGGTCGCCGAGAGCCATACCGGACACTTCCTGAAACCGCTGTTGAAACGCCAGAAGAAATGAGCCATCAGCTCCCGCTCGATCTGCCAGCCAGCAACTCCGTACTTGAAGAAGCGGGGTTGGCGAGGGCATCTGCCGATGAGCGGGGCGCCATCTTCACGCGCCGTGAAGTCGTCGACTTCATTCTCGATCTGGTTGGCTACACCGAGAATGCTGCGCTTGAAAGTTACCGCCTGCTCGAACCTTCCTGCGGCCACGGCGATTTTCTCTGTCCTGCGGTCGACCGGCTGTTGCGTGTTGCTCGGCAAAGATCGATCCCGCCAGCGAAGTTACTCGGGTGCGTCAGAGCAACTGAGATTCATCCGGAAAGCCTGCATGAGACACGGACACGAGTTGCCGGATTGCTGTCTGAATACGGCATCGCCGAGGCCGATGCGGCGCGACTTCTCGATCACTGGCTAATTGAAGGAGATTTCCTTCTTGCCGACATCGACGGGAAGTTCTCGCACGTCGTCGGCAACCCGCCCTATCTCCGACCGGAGAGTGTTCCGCCAAGACTGATGGCCGAATACCGGGCACGCTACGCGACGATTTTCGACCGTGCCGATCTCTACATCCCTTTTTTCGAGCGCGGTTTAAAGCTGCTCGACCCCAGCGGTAAACTGGGCTTCATCTGCTCCGACCGCTGGATGAAGAACCGTTATGGAGCACCTTTGCGCGAATTGGTAGCTCGCGACTTTCATCTCGCCTGCTACGTGGACATGGTCGATACGCCGGCCTTCACCGCTGACGTCATCGCGTACCCGGCGATTACCGTCATTGAGCGCACTCCTGGCAAAATAACCCGCATTGCGCACCGTCCGAAGATTGACGCGACAACCCTCGGGGCATTGGCTGCGAGCCTGACCGGACTTCAGCTTAAGTCAGACTGTATTGAAGCTGAAGCCATCGCCTGTGGCAGCGAACCCTGGGTGCTCGATACTTCGGCGAAAATGGGGCTCGTCCGGAGGCTGGAGGCTAATCTTCCGACCTTGGCGGAAGCCGGCTGTGCAGTCGGCATCGGTGTCGCTACCGGTGCTGACCGCGTCTTTATCGGTAGCGACGAGGCACTCGACGTAGAACCGGAGCGCAAGCTGCCATTGATCACAACCCGCGACATCGCCAGCGGCAAGATTCACTGGCGAGGCAAGATGGTGCTGAACCCATTCGAGAAGGATGGCGCACTGGCCGCACTTGATAGCTACCCCCGCTTTGCCGCCTATCTTTCCCGCCACGTCGAAGTAATTAACAAACGTCATGTGGCACGCAACAATCCGAAGGCTTGGTATCGCACGATCGACAAGATCGACCCGTTGCTAATGTCGACACCCAAGCTTCTCGTTCCAGACATCAAGGGCGAAGCCCAGATCGTTCTGGACAAAGGTGGCTTTTACCCGCACCACAACCTGTACTACATCACGTCAACGGACTGGCCTCTACGTGAATTGCAGGCAGTTCTGAGCGCAGGAATCGCCAAAATTTTCGTTGCGGCGTACTCGGTCAGAATGCGCGGTGGCCACCTGCGCTTTCAGGCGCAATACCTGCGAAGAATCCGTATCCCACACTGGAAAAGCGTTCCGGCCAGTCTACAGAAGAAGCTGTCTGCTGCACTGGACAGTACTGATAAAGGAATTGTGCAACGGTGCGTTTTCGACATTTACGGCTTGACCGAAAATGAACGGGAACTGATGACATCCCTGATGGAGAACTGAGATGCCGCTCGATCTCGCCAACTTCGAAGCAAAAACAAGCTCTGCCGTTCGCCACTTCTGGAAAACTCGCGAGGGCGCAAAGACCTCCCAGAAAATACGCGGAGCCAAGGACACCGGCGAGCGTGCCGGCGTCACCGCCGGCAAGAACATGGATGGCTTTCTTGCGCTGATCACGCGCATCGTCAGGGCGAACGGCCTCACTGACGCCGACGTTCACCTCGCTCGTCGCGTCGTCACGCTACCCGGTCATTTCCGTCCGACAAAGTTATGGGATGTGCTGGTAATGATGGATGGGCAACTCATCGCCGCCATCGAACTCAAGAGTCAGGTTGGCCCCTCATTCGGCAACAACAGCAACAACCGAACGGAAGAAGCGCTCGGCACCGCCGTCGATTTCTGGACCGCCTACCGGGAACATGCCTTTGGCGAGATTGCGCGCCCCTTCCTTGGCTGGCTGATCCTGCTGGAGGATTGCGACGCATCGCGCAAACCAGTCAGTGATAAATCGCCGCACTATCCTGTGTTCCCGGAGTTCAAGGGTGCCTCGTACGCCGAGCGTTACGACATTCTCTGTCGGAAATTGATGGACGAACGGCTTTATACCTCCGCCGCACTAATCCTGTCGCCACGCCCCGGCGCTCGCCGCAGTTCGTGGTCGTCCCTGTCCGACTTGAGCAGCATTGATAGTTTCGTCGCTACGCTCGCTGGACATATCGCTACGGAAGCCGTCAGGAGAAAGGCATGAGCGCCATCGAAGAATTCAAGGGAAAGCAGGGGCTGACGCGACTGATCAATGCGCTGGGCTACTCGCGCGACGGTCTCGCCTCGGCGTGGAAGCACGAAGCCGCCTTCCGCGAGGAGGTACTGCTCGCTGTCGTCGCCATTCCGCTCGGTCTCTGGCTCGGACAGGGCGGTATCGAAAAGGCCCTGCTGGTCGGCAGCATCCTGCTGATCCTGATCGTCGAGCTGCTGAACTCGGCGGTCGAAGCCGCGGTCGACCGGGTGTCGGGCGAGCATCACGAACTCTCCAAGCGCGCCAAGGACATCGGCAGCGCTGCCGTGCTGATCACGCTGCTGCTGGCCGCCGCCGTCTGGGCCCTGCTCCTCGTTCCGCACTATCTGTAACCCCGTTCTCCGTAGATTCCGCAGAGACTCCGCATGCGCACCGAAACGCCGCAGACCATCCTTCGTTCCGACTACCGCCCGCTGGCTTGGACCGTTACCCAGGTCGAGCTGCACTTTGTGCTCGATCCGGCGGCCACGCTCGTCACCAGCAAACTGACGCTGGTCCGCAACCCGGCTGCGCCGGAAGGACCGCTGGTACTGCTCGGCAACGAGCTGGAACTGGTATCGCTGAAGATCGATGGCCGGGCGCCTGCTGCGCCACGCATCTCGCCGACCGTGATCGAGATCGATCTCGAAGGCGAGTCGGCAACTGCCGAAATCGTCACGCGCATCGCGCCGGAGACGAACACGGCGTTGTCCGGCCTGTACACGTCGCGCGGCGGATTCTTCACGCAGTGCGAGGCGGAAGGTTTCCGCCGCATCACCTGGTTCCCGGACCGCCCGGACGTGATGGCCCGCTTCACGGTCACGCTGGAAGCGGACAAGGCAAGATTCCCGGTGCTGCTTTCGAACGGCAACCTGATCGGCGAGGGCGAGTTGCCCGATGGTCGCCATTTCGCGCGCTGGGAAGACCCGTTCCCGAAGCCCAGCTACCTGTTCGCGCTGGTCGCCGGCGACCTCGCAGTGAACGAGCGGAAGATCAGGACGATGTCCGGCCGCGAAGTGCTGCTGCAGATCTGGACAGAGGCCGCCGCACTCGACCGTACCGAGCACGCGATGGACTCGCTGATCCGGGCCATCCGCTGGGATGAGCAGCGCTTCGGGCTGGAGCTCGATCTCGAACGTTTCATGATCGTCGCCGTCTCCGACTTCAACATGGGCGCGATGGAGAACAAGGGGCTCAACATCTTCAACTCGAAGCTGCTGCTGGCCACCCCGGATACGGCCACCGACGTCGATTACGAGAACATCGAGGCTGTCGTCGCACATGAGTATTTCCACAACTGGACCGGCAATCGCGTCACCTGCCGTGACTGGTTCCAACTGACGCTGAAGGAAGGCCTGACCGTCTTCCGCGATCAGGAATTCACTGCCGACATGCTCGCCGCCGAAGGGGGAGATTCAGCCCGTGCCGTGAAGCGCATCGACGACGTGCGCGTCCTGCGCTCGGCGCAGTTCCCCGAAGATGCAGGTCCGATGGCGCACCCGATCCGCCCGGACAGCTATCAGGAGATCAACAACTTCTACACGGCAACCGTCTACGAGAAGGGCGCCGAGGTCATCCGCATGCTGCAGACCCTGCTCGGCCGTGACGGCTTCCGCAAGGGCATGGATCTGTACTTCCGGCGCCACGACGGGCAGGCGGTCACCTGCGACGATTTCGTTGCCGCCATGGCCGACGCCAACGGCCGCGACCTGAAGCAGTTCCTGCGCTGGTACTCGCGTCCCGGTACGCCTGTGGTCAAGGCAACGGGGGCCTGGGATGCGGCGGCGCAAAGCTACACGCTGACGCTGGTGCAGGAGTCGAATGGCGAACCGCTGCCGATTCCGGTCGCCGTCGCTCTGATCGGCAGCGACGGCCGCGACCTGCCCGGCACATCCCGCCTGCTCGAACTCGACACCCTGGAACACACATGGACCTTCGACGGCATCGCCACGCGTCCGGTGCCCTCGCTGCTGCGCGGATTCTCGGCGCCGGTGATCCTCGACTTCGCCGAGGACGACGCCACGCTGGCCTTCCGCATGGCGCACGACAGCGATGCCTTCAACCGCTGGGACGCTGCGCAGCGTTTCATGGAAGCCACCGTGCTCGGCCTCGCCGCCGAGGCGGCAGCGGGCCGCCCCCTGCTGACGCCCGCACCGCTCGTCACCGCCTTCGGCAAGCTGCTCGCCGAGCGCTCGCTCGACCCGGCCTTCCAGGCAATGGCGCTGTCGCTGCCGGGCGAAACCTATCTGCTTGAACGCATGGGTTTGGCCAACCTCGCCGCCGACCCCGCGGCGCTGCGCGCCGCGCTGATGCACCTGCTGCGCGACCTTGGCCAGCGCTTCCTCAACGACTGGCGTGACCTGCACGCAGTGTGTCGCGTCGAGGGCGACTACCGCTACCACC
>WBZP01004502.1_pt2 | contig 12661 bp, 11 predicted proteins | sample 5204301 | NCBI WGS metagenome assembly WBZP01 (sample SAMN12412401, study PRJNA552823) | activated sludge metagenome | isolation source: activated sludge from nitrification reactor of wastewater treatment plant... | place: USA: Pennsylvania | collected 2017
CATTCATTTTGATCCACATCTGAAACTCCAAAATACATCCAATGTTAAAACCATATTAGATGAAATGACCGGCAAAATGATTTTTGAAACGAATGAAGATATGAACGCCGAACTTAGCCAGTTGTTAAAGTACGATTTTGACCCAAATTCAGAAAATGCTGAGCATAATATTTTAAGGGTCTATCAATATTTAGCCAAAAGTCCTGAATTTCAAATTATTTAGAATTATGGAACGAAGAAAATTTTTGCAATTAACAGCCACAGGAACCAGAGGTTTGTTGCTGTTGCCCAATTTCTTAACCGCACAAAATTTGTTTTTGGGGGACGATGATCATCAAGGTAATGTACTGGTTTTTTTACAACTCAATGGTGGAAATGACGGATTGAATACTTTTATACCCTATGAAAATCCTTTGTATTACGAAAACAGACCTAAAATTGGAATTCCGAAAAGTGAAGTCATTAAAGCGATAAACGGAATGGGGTTTCATCCGGCACTGAAAGATATTGCAAAAATTTCACAGGAAGGAAACTTAACCATTATTCAAAATGTGGGCTACCCTAACCCCAATCGTTCACACTTCAGAAGTCAGGAAATATGGCAAACCGCATCGGATAGTAATCAATACCTGGATTATGGGTGGTTGGGACGATTTTTAGACATTCAATGCAATGACGATAACCTGGCTTCCTTAAACATAGATAATATCGATAATATAGCTTTAAAAGCAAGCCAAGCCCATGGTATAACCGTAAAAGATTTTAATAAAGTCAGAAGATACCATACAACGGATAGTGAGCTGAAATTATCAGACAATCCTCAATTAGATTTTGTTAGAAAATTACAATTTGCTTCCTTAGAAGGAATGGATGAGATCAATAAAGCCCTCCAAAATGCACAAAGATTCAACGAAACATACGCCAGCAACACATTAAGCAAAAATTTAGAATGGATGGCAAAACTCATCAAAGGCGGTTTAAATTCTAAAATTTATTATACTTCCTTAAGTGGATTTGATACCCATAATAACCAAATACAAATGCATCAAAAACAATTGAGTATTTTGAATGATGCTGTTTTTTCTTTCTATTATGATATGAAGCAAAACAACTTATTGAGTAGGGTAACTATGGTCATTTTTTCAGAATTTGGCAGAAGAGTTAAAGAAAATGGCACAGGTACTGACCACGGAACATCAGGACCAATGTTGATTATCGGGGGTAATAACAACGGAAAAGTGATAGGTTCAAACCCTGATCTGAATCATTTAGATAAAGGCGATTTAATTTTTAAAAACGATTTTAGAAGTGTGTATGCCACTTTGCTTAAGCACAAATTTAATTTTGATTCAAATTTAATCAATATTGATAATGAGGTATTAAAGGGCATATTTTAAAATCTTCCGGCAACAAGTTTTTATAAAATAGTGGCTTAAGCGCTACAAAACCAAGGATTTTACATAAGGTTTAGTCCTGAATTTAAACTAACTGCTTCGAAAAACACTACTTTTAAAATATGTTATTGTTGTAATATTACTTTTTAAGCATCCAAAATTAAATATAGGATTTAGGTAAGATTTTTTTTAAAATATTATTTAACTAAATAATGTATAAATTTACTTTAAGGTTCATCCCAATATATTTGCTACAAACTGTCATATATTCTAATTCACCTTCACCTTCCCTTAATATAATCATAACAAATCCATAACTTCAAGTTCCGTTACTTACTCAGTATAAATAAAGAATTTTGCGGCACTTAACCAAAGGCAATTTTCCAATGATACGAATGGTCGTTTTTGATATGGCTGGCACTACAATTGATGAAAATAATGTAGTCTATAAATGTGTTCAGAAAGCATTAAATGAATATCAGATTCCGGCAACTCTAGAACAGGTATTGGAATTTGGAGCCGGCAAAGAAAAATTACAAGCCATCAAAGATGTATACGCAGAAGTTATGCAAGTTATTGTTGCAGAAGAGACTGCACAAACCATTTATGATACATTTTCACAACTCCTACATGATTCTTATGAAATCATCGACATGAAACTCTACGATGGACTAAGATCGACACTTTTTTTCTTATATAAACGTGATGTTAAAGTTGTCTTCAACACGGGATATACCAAAGATGTAGCCACAAAAATACTTAAAAAAGTAGATTGTATTGTTGGCAGAGATATAGATTTATTAGTGACAGCAGACATGGTTGCAAATAGTCGCCCTGCGCCTGATATGATTAATTATGCACTTTCCCATTTTCAGATCAAACCTTGGGAATGTATCAAAGTAGGGGACTCTGCCATTGATATACTCGAAGGTAAAAGCGCTAAGGTGAAGTACGCCATTGGTATCACCACAGGTGCACAGACGTACGATCAGCTCAGCACTGAAAATCCTGATTTTATCATTCACAATCTACGTGAAATAATTCCCATCATCGAAACTGTAAACAATACACTTTGAGTTCACATGTTGGCATAAAAGATTGGTTGGTCAGACATCCTTTGATGTTAACACTCTGGGCTAGCTTCGCTGCTTTTATTTCTTATTTCTGCATGTATATGTACCGCAAGCCATTCACAGCAGCAACTTATGATGATTGGACGCTTTGGGATTTGGATTACAAAATACTGCTTGTCATTGCACAAGTGATTGGGTATGCTATTTCAAAATTCATAGGTATCAGATTTATTTCAGGCTTGGATGGAAGTAAAAGAAATCTATATTTTATTGGCTTGATCAGCTTTTCATTTGCAGCACTTTTGGGATTTATGTGGGCACCTTATCCTTATGGTTTAGTATGGCTTTTTCTAAATGGATTGCCACTAGGATTGATTTGGGGCATTGTATTTCAATATCTGGAAGGTCGTAGGATCACTGAGATATTGACCGTCATCTTGAGTGCAAATTTTATATTGTCTTCTGGTGTAGCTAAGTCAATTGGTCAGTACTTAATCCAAGCCGGAATCACTGAGACATCAATGCCTGCCGTCATCGGATTGATATTTTTTCCAATCATGCTGATTTCTGTTTGGATGTTGTCGTGTATTCCCGCGCCTGATGGTGAAGACATCAGGCTACGTGCACCAAGACAAGCCATGGATGCCCACCAAAGAAAAGAACTCATCAAAAATTACAGACCCATTTTGGTACTTTTTGTCGTCATTTATATTACGCTCACTATGATAAGAGACATCAGAGATAATTTTGGTGTAGAGATATGGGGTGAGTTGGGCTTTAGCAAAAACACTTCCATTTATACCACGACAGAGATCCCTGCTACTATCCTTATTTTGGTTATTCTGGGCATGATGTTTTTGATCAAAAACAATCGTAAAGCACTAAATATCAACATGCTACTGACGCTATCAGGGGCGCTTATGTTACTAGTCACGACGATACTTTTTTCATTGGAAAGCATTTCGCCTGTATGGTGGATGGTTCTTTCCGGAAGCGGGTTATTTATAACTTACATTATTTACAATGGCTTGATATTCGACCGGTTTATTGCTGCTTTCCGGATTACCGGTAATGTAGGTTTTCTTATGTACCTGGCGGATGCCTATGGTTATCTGGGAAGTGTGGGTATCATGTTGTTCAAAAATTTTAGCAATGAGGATATCTCATGGTTGTCATTTTATGTGACGTTGAGTTTAGTTGCAGGGACACTTTGTGTTGGGCTGATCGTATTGACTTATTTTGTGGTCAATCGGAAATATACATCTTCTTCAGAACTTTCTTCATCAAAAGAAATCTTTGTAAATGAGCAGTATGCAAAAATATGATTTGATCATCGTCGGTGGTGGCATCCTGGGACTTTCGCACGCATACCACGCATTGCTGAAAAAGAAAAAGGTATTGCTACTGGAAAAAAACAGCAAAGCCATGGGTGCAAGTGTTCGCAATTTTGGCCAAATCGTACCATCAGGATTTTCAGCTACTTGGCAAGGTTATGGACGCTCATCTGTGCAACATTACATGGATATTGCCAAAAAAGCAGACATTGCCATCCGGCAAGAAGGCAGCATCTATATTGCATCTGATGACGAAGAAATTCATCTCCTGGAAGAGTTGCATCAAATCAACCAAACTAGTGGTTATCCATCACTATTACTTACTGCGGAAGAATGTATCTTTCGATATCCAAATTTGTCAAAAGAATATTGTAAAGCAGGGTTATTTTTTCCTGACGAAATCAATGCAGATTCCCAAAAAACCATTCCTGCACTTACCCTATTTCTCATCAAAAATCTAGGTCTGGACGTCGCTTACAACAGGACGGTCATAGACATTTATGCCAATGTGCATGAAGTGATAGCCTTTGACCATCAAGGAGATAAGTGGCTTGCGGACCAATTGATACTTTGTAATGGTGATGAATTTTCTACACTATTTCCAGAGCTTTTTGTAGAGAGCGATATCACACTCGTAAAATTGCAAATGATGGAGACAGTACCACAAAAAGCAACTTTAAAACTACCTGGATCGATACTGACAGGATGGACCATCAGAAGGTATGAAAGCTTTCAGGAATGTCCTTCATACCATGCGATAAAAGCAAAAGAAAATGAACAAGATTTCCAACGAAGATTTGGCGTTCACATCCTATTCAAACAAACTGCTGAAGGGTCGGTCATCCTGGGTGATAGTCATGAATATGCAGATCTAAATCATAGGGATGAACTGAGACTTTTTGAGACCAATGAAGTGATCAATAGTTTTATGGTCGATGCAGCATCCAAAATTATGGACTTAGATTACAAAATCGCTCGTACGTGGATAGGTTGTTACAGTCAGCGAAAATCAGGAGAGATTTACAACCACACTACTGACGATAGAATCCACATCGTCACAGCTATCGGTGGTAAAGGAATGACAGGAAGCTTAGGATGGGCAGAAGAACATATAAACAAACTATTCTAATGGCAAACGCACTTCGATTTTCTTTGGGTTTGGTGTTCATCTTGTTTTTTTCGACCTTGAATATTGGGCAAGTAAATACTGAGTGGTCTTATGTACATGGAGCAAAAGATGAGACCTTGCTTTCATTTACCATTCCTGATTTTTACAATGCTGAAAAAGTAGAATTGCCGCATAGATTAAACATGCCGAATAGTGTGTTTTGGTATTATAAAAAAGTAAAATCCAAATCGAATGGCATTCTCAAACTCAATGCGGACGATGGTGCCCAAGTGTGGGTAAATCATCAAAGAATCAAGCAAAATAAATATGGATATTTCCCATTCCAAACGACAAATGACAGCATAGAAATCATCATACGTGTATTAAACAATGCTGTAGCAGGTGGATTGCGAAGTGTTACAATATTAGATAGTAAAGATGTAAATATTCAAGAAAATACCAACGAAACAGAAATTCCATCTAGCAACGAACCACTGATGTTTAAGGAAAAAAACATCCATCCTGACAAAAAAGAAATATCCTTTTCGTTTTGGGGAGATAGTCAAGGTGGCTGGAATACCTTTAGTTTATTCGCTCAGAAAATGGCTGGTTTTAATGATGATTTTAGCTTTGGTTTGGGTGATTTGGTGGCAGATGGAAGTCGGGATTCAGAATGGACTTCATTGAGAAAAGCAATAGAGCCTTTAGAGAAAAAAATGCCATTATTTTTTATTCCAGGCAATCATGATTATGACGGATATTACGATGATTTGATTCCACTAAACTACCTGAAACATATCACCGATAAAAATTCCGGCAAAACTTATTATGACTTTTATGTAGGAAAGGCAGCATTTATCGCCTTGGATCCCAATGGCAATTTTCCATTGTCTATCGACATCGAACAACAAAAATGGATGCAAAAAACTATGCATTCCAGCCAATGGAAAGATGCAGATTGGCGTTTTGTAGTCATTCATCAAGTGCCTTATGGACAGGGTTGGGAAGGTTATGAAGGTGATCATTTTATTCGTAACTTAATCGATACGTTGGCTGGTCCTCAAAAAATAGATTTTATATTCAGTGGCCACATCCATGATTACGAACGACTGACCAAAAGGTATGACGATCATTCCACAACATTCATTATTTCAGGTGGAGCAGGTGGTGGTATAGAACCTAAAAATAGTAATCCTATCCCAAAAATGGATCGACTCATCAAACAACATCATTTCGGGAGAATGATGCTACAAAAAAACAAAGCAATGATGTACATTTACGACATCAATGGAGATATCATAGATCAATTAACCATTCACAAATCCAACAAATGAACCGATATTTTTTAGCCACTCTTTTATGTGTTGTTTGTTTTTTACCAATAACAATTAATGCACAGACCACTGATCTAAAGACAGAAAATGTTTTCCTCATCACGCTCGATGGACTGAGGTGGCAAGAGCTTTTTGGTGGCGCAGATGATAGTCTAATTCACAACACAGTATTTACCAAAGATACCGCCGCACTCAAAAAGGAGTTTTGGCATTCAGATCCACTTAAACGTAGGGAAATCCTGATGCCATGGTTTTGGAATACGTTGGCAAAAGAAGGACAAATCATAGGTAATAGAAATTATGAAAATAATGCCCAAGTCACGAATATACATTGGTTTTCTTATCCAGGATACAACGAAATCCTGACAGGATACACCGATCCCTACATCAAGTCCAATGATAAAATCAATAATCCCAATGTAACCGTCCTAGAGTGGCTCAACCAAAAAGAAGCGCTCAAAGGAAGAGTAGCAGCATTCGGTTCGTGGGACGTTTTTCCATTTATCATCAATAGAGACCGATCAGGAATTCCTGTCAATGCAGGCTTCGAACACGCTACAGGTGACAATCTGACATGGAAAGAAAAGTATCTCAACGAACTTCAAGACCAAACGCCTAGTCCATGGAATAGTGTCAGATTGGACGTATTTACCCATCAGTTTGCGTTAGAATACATCCAAAAAAAGCATCCTAAACTGCTTTACATCTCTTATGGTGAAACCGATGATTTTGCACACGATGGGCGATATGACCACTACTTACACTCAGCTCGCAGGACCGATAAATTTATCAAAGATCTATGGATTTACTGTCAGTCAGACCCTGCCTATAAAAACAAAACCACCTTCGTCATCACTACCGATCATGGACGTGGCGACATCGTCAAAAAAGAATGGACATCCCATGGCAAAATCTACAAAGGCAGCAACGAAATATGGATGGCTGTCATCGGTCCCGACACACCTGCCTTAGGCGAAAGAAAAGACAAAACTCGTTTCTTCCAAAATCAAGTAGCCAAAACAGTTGCCGCATTTCTTAGGTATGAGTACATCAATAAGGAGGAAGTGGGTGAAGTTTTGGATGGTGTGATTAGGAGGTAAATGATCTTGGTTGTTGTTAAATAAGTCAGGTGCGATTTTTGGTAGTATCTCCAAAATAAGTCTTCACTGCTGCATCAAATAAATGGAAAGCAAATATCCTGGCCATTAGGTGGTTTTCTATATTTTTGATCAGTTTTGGTATAATTTTAGTTTCAGATTCTATTTTTTTTAATTAAATGATAATAAGGATATATCAACAGTAATTGACTTATTCAATATACAAATTTCGTCATTTGATGCCAAATCAAGGAGGACTAATTTACTTTTCAAAAAAATAATAACTATATTTTGTGATTATTTGTAGCTTTTACTTACTAATAGATTGTACTAAATTTATAATTTTTATTGATGAGTCATGATTTTCTCCAGTCAATTAAGGAAAATGAAGGTATTATCCATAAACTCGTAAATATTTATGCTGAAAAAGATAATGACCAACAAGATCTTTATCAGGAAATTGTTTATCAACTTTGGAAATCCCATCAGACATTTAAAGGAAATTCAGATATAAGCACCTGGATTTATAAAGTTGCCTTAAACACATCCCTATCTCATATTAAGCTCAAAAAGAAATATACGGAAAACAACTCCATTCAAAGAGTAGAATTTCATGTTGATGATACTTCAGATAATCATTATGAAAACAAAATTTCTGAAATGTATCAAAAAATCAGAACACTGAATGAATTGGATAAAGCTATTATTTTTCTTTTTCTGGAAGGCAAAAATCATCAGGAAATTGCAATTATTATAGGTTTATCAGTCTCAAATATAGGTACAAGAATAAATCGAATAAAGCAAAATCTAAAAAATAAAATTCTAAAATAAGATATTTATGGAATTAGAAGAAATGAAAAATATATGGGAAAATCAATCTCAGAAATTGGACTTCAAACTCCATACTTTATCTGATGTAAGAAGTTTAGAATTAAAAAATAAAACGAAGATTTTTCAAGTGAGTGAAGTAGCAGGCTTTATCATTGCTTACCTATTAGCAGGAATGATACTTTTTTATTTTAAAGAATTTGACCATTATCTTTTGAAGATTTGTGGCTTATTCTTGATTGTATATCTTTTGACAATGCCTATTTACACTCTTTCTATTATTAGAAAATTGAGACAACCGGATTTGATAAATTCCAATTATAAAGAAATCATTGAACATTTTTATTTCGCTCAAAGAAAGCTAAAATTTGCTGAAAAAGTAAGTTTTGTTGCAAGTCCATTTTTGTTTATTGCATCTGCTGTGATTATTGCAAAAATATTTTTAAACAAAGATGTATTCGATTTAAATCTTAATGTACAAAATGTATTTCTTCTTGTGGTGACATTTATTGGAGCAATGATACTCAATATTTGGGCTTTTAGAAAAAGAAAAGATCACCTGAAATCGATAACTCAATCATTAGAAGATTAAAAACAATCATAAAACAATATTATGACAGATCAACGAACCAATAGATCGGGTAATGGTATAGGAACAGGCGCTGCGCTTGGGCTTCTTTTTGGACTTATTTACGGCAATAAAACAGGAAATATTTCTCAGAGCATAGCTTTAGGAATTTCTTTGGGTGTTGCTATCGGGGTGATTTTCGACTTTGTTAAAAGCAGATCATAGAATCACACGAAAAATGAGCCTAATCCGAAAACACCGAAAATATCATATTCAACATTTGTGCCAATCACCTTTAAGAATGGAAAATACGATAGTTGCTTTTTAAAAACAACGGAGATTTTAGCTATTAACGATGGGTTCATTTCAAATAGTGGAAATTTATCTTTCATCATATCCGATGACCAAAATATTAATGAAAGATGGACCTTAACTGCTGATGGAGTATGTAATTATCATAATTTGTTCAGTTTGTCATATATGCCATACTTTGCCATGGATTTGGAAGAAAATCATTCTTTGTTGTGGCGCTATCAGGAAGATTTGATCAATTGTCAACTTAAAGGATTTGATATATTGAACGACAAACAAAAAAACGAACTAATTGGTGAATTGGCAAAATATTACTCAAAAGATGCCGGTGGATTTTTCGAGTCCCACCCAATTTTAAATCCAATTCGAGATAGCAATGGAAATCTTATACTAGAAACCAATCAAAAGGTATTTGAGTTAATTGAACCAATATTAAGAAAACATGAAATAACCATAGAAAATTATCACGTCTTATCAAGTAACCAGAAAGGATCATCGAATAATCAAAACCTAAAAGTACTATTAATTAGGAATCCGTTTGTGACTTCAGTAAATGCTATTCGAGAGCAAACATTTATTATTGCAAATGAACTAAAATTTGAAAAAAACAGTACTGTATGAAAATTCAATGAAAAGACAAACTACTTATCGAAAGTGCATCGATACTACTGATTGTTACTGAAATTGCAGGAATAGCGAAACACAAAAAATCAATCTCAAATTGGTTAAAAAAATCGGGTGTTTCCCATTTTTTGCATTTTTGCTTTTAAAGTTTTACGCTAAGAAGCATTAAAACAACACAATAGTTCCTTTAACGCATTCTTGATTAAGGGTCTTTTTTATGAAATAATGGGAAACACCCAAAAAAAGCAACAATCGAAGTGTCTTAAATGACATGATAAATACCTTTTTAGTAAAACCAATCGCCTGGATGATGAATCTGAATTTACAACCCTTCTCAAAGTTATACTTATATTAATTAATCATACTATTTTAACAATTACATCACCCCTAAATAATATACAGCCAACATACACTTAATACTTAAAAGACACCTTTGCGGATTATTTATTTAAACAAAATCAATCTGTATGTTAAAAAGAAAACAATTTTTACCAGCTCTATTGGGTCTGCTATTGGTTCTCTTGTCATTGATCAATAATTATGCTCAGGTAAGAATTACCGGATCAGTTAAAAGTACCACCGGTGAAATATTAATAGGAGCCTCTATCTCTGAAAAAAATACAACAAATGGCACTATTACTGACTTAGACGGCAATTTTGAACTAGTGGTCAATAGTCCAACATCTTCATTGGTAACCACATATGTAGGTTACAAAACCCAAAATGTGGTATTGAACAACCAATCATCTGTAATAGTAACTTTGGAAGAAGATGCCATTGGACTCAGCGAAGTAACAGTGACTGCTTTGGGTATCAAAAGAGAGAAAAAAGCGCTGGGATACGCCGTTCAGGACGTAAAAGGGGACGACTTGATCAAGGCCAGAGAAACCAATCTGCTCAATTCCCTTGCCGGGAAAGTTGCTGGTGTGACCATCGTGGGCAATCCGAGTGGTATAGGTGCTTCAGCAAGAGTAAGCATCAGAGGAGAGCGATCCCTAAATATCAATAACAACCAGCCACTATTTGTCGTCGATGGTGTGCCAATCACCAATCAGTTTAATGGCTCATCAGGTCGTAGCTTCCAGGAAGCAGACTATGGTAACGGTGCGGGATTTGTCAATCCTGATGACATCGAAACCATGACTGTTCTTAAGGGAGCAAGTGCCACAGCGCTTTACGGATCAAGAGCTGCCAATGGTGCCATCGTAATCAAAACCAAAACAGGTGCAAGAAACAAAGGTCTAGGTATATCCATAAATTCTACGATTGCATTCGAAAATGCCCTTAGACTTCCTGAATATCAGAATGTATATGGTCAAGGTTTGAATGGTGAGTTCAACTTTGTAGATGGTAATGGTGGTGGACTACGTGATGGTGTGGATGAGAGTTGGGGACCGAAAATGGATGGTCAACTTCTAGCTCAATACGACTCCCCTACAAGCAATGGTTTTAGGGCAGGTGATGTAGGTAATTTGTATTCTGTAATAGGGCCTGTATCCCTTGCTGCTCAGTTGCAACAAAGAGGTACAATCAATGCAACACCTTTTAGCGCTCAACCAGATAACATCAAAGATTTCTTCCAGACAGGACATGCATACACCAATAATATTGCATTCTCTGGTAGCAATGATAAATCTGATTTCAGAGTATCGTTTACCTCATTAAATCAGACGGGTATTGTGCCGAATACAGACCTAAATAGATACACTACAGCACTCAATGGTGGTTACAACCTTACAGACAAATTCAAAGTAAGAATGAATGTCAACATCATGAATAATAAAAGTGGCAACAGACCCAATCTAAGTTATGGTACAGAAAATATCATGTATTTATTCAACTGTTGGTTCCCCAGAAATACAAGTATGTCAGCATTAGAAAACTACTGGCAAGCAGGCAGAGAAGGTATCAATCAGTTTGGTTGGAATTACAATTACCATGACAATCCTTATTTTAATGTGTATGAAAATACCAATAGCCAGGATTTAAATCGTGTTTTCGGAAATCTGTCTTTGAATTATCAATTCACACCTGCACTTAGCCTGATGCTTAGAAGTGGTACAGATATCAATAATGAATTCAGGGCCAGAAAAAGAGCTTACAGTACTCAGCGATTCAAATTGGGTAGTTACCGTGAAGAAAAAATATTCTCTGAAGAGAGAAATACTGACTTCTTATTGGCTTATGCACCGCAAAGCAACACGGATTTCTCATATTCAGTATCTTTGGGTGGGAATAGATTGGACCAAAGATTTAATTTATCTGATGTAAGTGCGCCTGAATTGGCTGTTCCCGGTATTTACTCGCTGAACAACAGTAAAGTGGCTATTCAATCATTCGCTTTTAACTCTCAAAAAAGGATCAACAGTTTGTATGCATTCAGTAATCTTGGGTATAAAGACTATTTATTCCTTGATTTATCCTTGAGAAATGACTGGTCCAGTACCTTACCTGCAGACAATAACAGCTACTTATACTACAGCGCAAGTTCCAGTTTGGTGTTCTCAGAATTGCTGAATCTGGACAATAAATCACTTTCTTTTGGTAAATTAAGAGTAGGATATGCACAAGTAGGAAATGATACCAATCCATACCAGTTATTGGCTAATTACAATGCACAGACAGCAGCCAATGGCCTTCCGGCTTTCGAAGAGTCATCTGCCCTGCCGAATGCCAATCTTAAACCGGAAATCAGTTCTTCATTTGAAGTAGGTACAGAATTGAAATTTTTCTTAAATAGAGTAGGACTGGATCTTACTTACTACAATTCTAACAGCCGGAACCAAATCCTACCTATCCAATTGAGCAACACTACTGGTTATTCATCGCGAGTAATCAATGCAGGTCTTATCCAAAACAGTGGTGTAGAAGCCGTCCTTCACCTCACGCCATTTAAAAATCCTACAGGATTTTCATGGGATATAGATGTAAACTGGTCTGCCAACAGAAGTACTGTAAAAGAACTTTACACACATCCGGAGTCAGGACA
>WBZP01004799.1_pt1 | contig 12660 bp, 6 predicted proteins | sample 5204301 | NCBI WGS metagenome assembly WBZP01 (sample SAMN12412401, study PRJNA552823) | activated sludge metagenome | isolation source: activated sludge from nitrification reactor of wastewater treatment plant... | place: USA: Pennsylvania | collected 2017
ATGGCCGACCGGTTGCAGGCGTCGCGCGGAGAATTGGAATCGTTGAATGCCGAACTGACGCATCGGGTCGAGGAGAAAACGGCCGAAATTACCCGGCAGATGCGAAAGCTGGAGTTATCCGAACGGCTGGCGACGCTGGGCAAAGTGGCCAGCGGGATCGCGCATGAAATCAACAATCCGCTGAGCATCATTTTGAACCGGATTGAATGTATGGAAGCCGACGCCGCTCAGTCGAACGTCCCCGAGGAAGTCACTCGCGATCTGGTCACCATCCGCTCGCAGGCGGAACGGATCTCCCGGGTGACACGCAGCATTTTGACGTTCTCCCGGGGAACCGTGTCGATGCTGAAACCGCTGGATTTGAACTGCGTGGCACGAACCTGTGTGACCATGGCGGGAGAACGTGTGGCGGCGCTCTCCGTCCGTATCGACGCAGAACTTGTACCGGAATTGCCTCCGGTGATGGGGGACCGCGATCGATTGGAAACTGTGTTGCTGAATGTGCTCAATAATGCCATCGACGCCGTGATCGCCTGCGGGGATCACGGCGTGGTGACAGTGCGTACCGCCTGGATGCAGCTCAATGGGGACGAGTGGGTACGAGTCAGCATTTCGGATAACGGACCGGGTGTGCCGGCCGCGATTGTGGACCGTATTTTCGATCCCTTTTTTACCACCAAACCGGCCGGCCAGGGGACGGGCTTGGGGTTGTTTTTGAGCTATGGAATTGTCTCGGACCATCGCGGGCGCATCGAGGTGCGCAATGATACAGTCGGCGCCGTCTTTGATGTCTATTTGCCGGCGGTGGGTCTCGGCGAGCGAGTCCATGAAGGAGTACCATGGGGATTGCAGGAAAAATCCTGATCGTCGATGACGAGCAGGATGCACTCGATAATTGTCGCCGGATTCTGAGTCGTGGACCCTATGATTGTCTGACAGAATGTAATCCAACCCGTGCTCTCGACGTCATTCAACGCGAGCGGCCGGGACTGATCCTCACGGATTTGCGCATGCCTGATCTCGACGGGATCGAAGTCTTGGCTGCGGCCAAACGCTTCGATCCCTCGGTGCAGGTGGTGCTCTTGACGGCCCATGCCACGGTGCAGACCGCGGTCACCTCGATGCGGTACGGCGCGTTCGATTACATTACCAAGCCATTCACGAGTACGGACCTCTTGCAAGTGGCCCGGCGCGCGTTCGGCGAAGATGGGGACGCAGCTTCGGCCGTGAATGGAGCGGCCGAGGTGGCTGCCCCGCCTGACCAGAATCGTGCTGGAAAGCGGACTGGTCTGTCACGCGTCATCGGGGAAAGCCCGGCCATGGAATCGGTCTTTGGCTTGATCGAAAAAGTGGCGCCCACGCACTCCAACGTGCTGGTCTACGGAGAAAGCGGAACGGGAAAAGAGCTCGTCGCGCGCGCGATTCACGACGCTAGTCTGCGGGCAGACCGGCCTTTTATTCCGGTGGACTGCGTCTCGTTGCCCGACACGCTCCTGGAATCGGAACTGTTCGGCCATGAGAAGGGTGCCTTTACCGGTGCCCATGTCTCGAAGCCGGGGTTGTTCGAAGTGGCGGCGGGCGGGACGGTCTTTCTGGACGAGGTCAGCGGGATGAGTCAGACCCTGCAGTCGAGGCTCCTGCGGGTGTTGCAGGAGCGACAGATGCGGCGAGTCGGCGGCATCCGGTTTTTGGATGTCGATGTGCGTGTCATCGCGGCGTCAAACCAGGATCTTGAAGCCGCCTGCCGCCGCGGGGAATTCCGCGAGGATCTCTATTATCGCCTGAATGTCATTCCAATCGTGTTGCCGCCCTTGCGGAGCAGGGAAGGCGACATTCCGATTCTGGCGCGAGAGTTTCTGCGGCGCTTCATGAAGCAGCAGGGTGCCGCCCTTGGATTCGTCCCCAATCTGGACCCCACGGCTACGGAGTTGCTGTGCGGGTATGCCTGGCCGGGGAATGTGCGGGAGTTACAAAACGTCATCGAACGCGCTGCCGTGCTGGCCGATGGCCCCCTGATTACCGGCGCGCATTTGCCCGAGCGGTTGCGCCAGGTGGCGGTCGACGAGGCGCCGCCGGGAGAGGCCGGCTCCTTCAAACATGCCAAGCAGGCGGCAGTGACCACATTCGAGCGGAGTTTTTTGATCGAGCTCCTCAAGCGAAACGATGGGCACATGGGGCGAGCCGCTCGCGAAGCTGGCGTGGATCGAAAAACGGTCGAGCGGATGGTGAAAAAACATGGGCTCCGCAATTTGATCTGACTCAAGCCCAGGCCTCGACAGGGCACGTAGGCAGAGTATCTAGAGCGCTCACGGCTGTTCCTCGCACCCAGTGTGAGAGGCTTGGGTGAGTGAAGGACGGTCGGGCCATTGAGTGCAAGGTATGTCTTCTGACAATCTTGGGCTGCACCTGTCGAACGCTCTTGAGTCTCGCCATTTCCCCAATGGGGCATCAGTGCCCCATTGGGACAAATTTTTCGGACACTCGCATATCGCCTTTTAATTCGACGTGTTTTTGATGATTGCCTGTTTTTGATGGGGCGACTACGCCCCATTTTCATTTCTGCTCTCAAACCTCCTGTCGTAAATCTCCAACAAAGTTTGCGTTTCTTGACTTGATCGCAGCTGGAACGAGAGTTGCTCTGGTATCCGCCGTCTTTTTGTGCGCAGTTCTTTTTATGCGCATCGATGGGTGAGCCATCGTTTCGTTGTCGCGAAGCAAGGGTGTGGAAACCGAAGGACCGGCCTCCTGGTGTTTCCACTCCATGAGGTGCAGGCCTTCACGGGCCTGCACCGTGCGCGACCTCGTTTCGATGGCAGGGAGTGGGGATGCGGAGGTTTGTTTCATGGTTTCAAGAGGAGGTAGGTCTAATGAGATCGGTACGTAGCGGGCCTAGGAAACTCAGTAAGCGCAGGTCCCAGGCGGCCTGGAAGCTTCTGTTGGGAGTGATGCTTCCATCGTTCTGCGTGGGGGCATTCCAAGTCGTCTCGGCAGCGCCGCCGGACATGCACGCGGCTGCGCACAATCAGCCGGCATGGGCTGAGCAGCTGAAGGGACAGACCATTATCGAGGATGCGCAGGAAGGTCATGTCGAGCGCACTGCCATGATGGAGCGCCAGCACCAGCGCATCATGGAGAAGATCAACGAGCAGTTGGTCCATGATGCTGAAGCGCAGCGGACAGGTGGCCAGTACAACAACGTCAACATGTTGCACCAGTACGGCGCCGGCAATCAGGATCTGTTGTTGATGTCGAACAGCGGCTCTGAGCCCGTCTCTTCAATGGGCGGGAAGTGTCCAGCCAGCGCGCCGGTTCGCACCTATGACGTGTCGGCGATCAATGTGGAAATCACCTTGAACATGTGGCTCGATTTCTATCCGGGCTACATGTACACGCTGACAGAGAATCTTGATAAGGTTCGTGCAGAAGAGACCAAGAATAAAGAGGCCCGTGATAAGGAAGGGTACGATCCGGGCGGCGTCATGAACGGGTTGCAGAATCAGTTCATTCAGCCGTTGGTCCTTCGCGGCAATCAGGGTGATTGCGTGAAGTTGACTCTCCGGAATCAGCTGGAAGGTGATGAAGAAGTCAGCCTGAATATCCATGGTTCCAGCATGGTCATGTCGGCCACGGGACAGCCGGCCACGACCACCAATCCTGACAGCATTGCCGCCAAGGGCAAAGCAGTCGAAATGGAATGGTACATCCCGCCCACTCAGCAGGAGGGTAGCCGCCAGTTCCATTCGTACAGCAACGATCGTGAGTTGACCGTGATGGGTCTCTTCGGGTCCTTCGTGATTGAGCCGAAGGGGTCTGAGTACCTCGAGCCGTTGGGAACCGGCGAGCCGCAGCCGACCAAGAGCGGCTGGCAGGCGATCATCAAGAACGGAAGCGGTCCTGACTTCCGGGAATTCGTCCTGTTCTATCATGAAGTCGGCGACGAGGCCTTTCGTCCATTGAACAAGAAGGGCGACTTCATTCCGCAGCGTGATCCGCTCACCGACGTGTATCGTCCGGTGGCCCGCGCATTGAACTATCGCAGTGAACCGTTCGGCGTCGACAACATGCAGACGCAGCACGAATACTTCGGCTTCGAGGACGAGTCGATGGCTTACAGCGCCTATACCTTCGGCGATCCGGCCACGACCATTCCGCGCAGCTACCTCGGTGACCCGGCCAAGTTCCGGCTGGTGCACGGTGGCTCCGAAGTGTTCCACTCGCACCATCCGCACGGCGGAGCAATTCGTTGGCCGCGGAGTCCGCGGGCCATCGACGAAATGCCCTTGTGGCATGCGGCGAAGAATGGTCCCGTCAAGTATCCCGTGATTCGGACGAAGTCCGATCGCGTTGACGTGGAAGTCATCGGTCCGTCCGAGACCATGGACCTGGAAACGGAGTGTGGATCCGGTCTCTGTCAGCAGTTGGCCGGAGACTTCCTGTTCCACTGCCACGTGGCCCATCACTACATCGCGGGCATGTGGGGCTATTGGCGCGTGTACAACACGATTCAGCAGGGCGCGAACCACAATGACGTCATGCCGGACCTGTTGGAGTTGCCCGACCGCAAGGGCCGTATCAAGACGGGCATCACGTCGGATGAGCTGGTCGGCAAAACCGTCGATTGGTTCGGCAAGCAGTTCAAGATTATTGAGAAGGGTAAGACCGATTGGAAAGCCGATCCGGCCATCGTGACTCTGAAGGACTGGGTGGAAATGCAATTCCCACCGCAGGGTCTTCCGGGCCACAAAAAAGATGAGCGTGACCAGACCAAGTCCTACGATGCCACTGTGCTGAATTGGGGCTGGCAGGGCAATCGTGCTGTGACCGAGCCTGAGAACACGGTGCCGAATCCTCGGTATCAATCGGCCCATCCCGGCGAGCGCTTGCCGATCGTGTTCGAGCCGTTGACCGGTAAGGTCTCCTGGCCGCACTTGAAGCCGCACTTCGGGCGCCGCGTGCCGTTCTCGAAGAGCCATAATCCGTCCCCCTGGCTGGAGATGATCCACCTTGATGAGGACGGCCAGCCGAGTTCCTATCCCGCCAAGCCGGGTGAGAATGGACGCTGGAGCCTGTGCCCGGAGAATGCCGGTTCGAAGAAATACAACGTGCACTTTATCCATACGCCGATGATGCTCGCCGACAAACAAGGCGACACGCCGGCCATCACGGATGAAGGCGGGTTGATTTATGTGTTGCATGAAGAGGAAGCGGCTATCCGGAAGAACAACGACCTTCGGTTCCCGTTGGTCGTGCGGTCGAACATCTATGATTGCGTCGATTGGATGTTGACCAGTGAATGGGATGACGACGACTTCGGGAATTTCCATGCCTCGAAGGTCAACACCCATTGGCACTTCCTGCAGTTCGACAACCAGTCGTCGGACGGCGTGATCACCGGCTTCTCGAACGAACAGTCGGTGCGCCCGTTCACCATGCTGGAAAAGAAGACCGACAAGGGCTTGCCCTTGCCGTTGAACACCACGTTCACCAAGGCGGGGAAGAAGGGCGATCGCGTGATCACCCTCAAGAACGCCGCGCAGTACCATCCCGGCATTGAAATCCTGATCGGCGCGGATAACGTCGGCGGGAATGAGGTCGGGCGGATTCACTCGATCAAGGGCAACGAGATCACACTCGTGCGGCCGTTGAAGAACGATCATCCTGTGAAGGATATCGTGACGGTGGAATTCGTGCGGCAGCGTTTCTGGGTGGATTCCGATGTGGGCACCGTGTTCTGGCACGACCATGCGTTGGGCCGGATTACCTGGGGCCACGGCGGATTCGGTACGATGATTGTTGAGCCGGTCGGATCGACCTATCACAATCCGAAGACCGGAGCGCCGATCCGGAGCGGTCCGTTGGCGGACATCCGCACCGCGGAGCCTGTGGGCTACGGGGTGAACGGCAGCTTCCGTGAGTTGCTGGTGCAGTTGAACGACAGTGTGCCGCACACGATCAATATCGTGACGGCAGGCAATCCTCCCGGTCAGCCGGTGGAAGTTGCCCTGGAAGCGGGGAAGACCATTTCCTTCCCAATTCCCGACCATATCAAGATGACGCCGATGCCGTTCCTGAACGGCGGTACCCATACAACGGGCGGCAGTCTCAACTTCAGGGCGGAGCCGATCAGCGGACGCCTGAAGGCGAATCCGGATCCGTCGAAGCTCTTCAGCAGCACCGTACACGGCGATCCGTACACGCCGATGGTACGCGCGTACCTGGGTGACACGGTCGTGTTCCGGTTGCTGCAAACCATGACCAACGAAAGCATGGTCTGGACGCTGTCCGGTCATACCTATCTGACAGAGCGGTATGCCGGCGATGCGAACCGGAAGAACTCGATCCATGTCGGTATCGCTGAACGATACGACCTCGTCGTTCCGCAAGCAGGTGGACCGCGCCTGCAGGCGGGCGACTACATTCACTTCAACGGTCGTTCGTCGAAGTTCTCGGAAGGTGCCTGGGGTATCTTGCGCGTCCTGGATAAGGACGTGACGGATCTGCAGAAGTTGCCTGCCGGATACAGCGGCCGGAATGAAATTCCGAAGGCTCCGGCGGTGTGTCCTGCCGATGCGCCGGTGAAGAGTTTCAACGTCTCGGCGATCGATTTCCCGTCGATGAAGTTGAACCCGAAAGCACCGGATGCCATCGAGGTCGATTTCGAGCGGACCATCCAGATGGTCAACCCCGAGGCCAAGATTTATGTCTTGGACGAGGACGTGGCGACGGTGGCGTCCGGCGTGCAGCCGATGCCACTGACGTTGCGTGCGAACGTCGGTGACTGTCTCAAGGTCAAGCTGACCAATAAGATGAAGCAGGGTCGGGCGTCGTTCTCGGCGCTGGGCCTGGCATTCGATCCGAAAGATTCCCTGGGTGCCAACGTCGGCAACAATCCGGGCGAGCAGACTGTCGCGCCGGGTGAGAGCCGCGTGTACACCTACTACGCCGATCCGTTCATCGGGGAGACCGCGTCCCTGGTGTGGGATTGGGGGAATGTCATGACCAATCCGCGCAACGGACTTTACGGCGGCATCGTGATCGGACCCAAGGGGGCGACCTATCGCGATCCGAAGACCGGTGCGGATATTTCCACGAAGAACAGCTGGGTGGCCGATGTCATCGTGAATCGGACGATCCAAGGCTACGAGAATCGCCAGAACTATCGCGATGTGGCGCTGTTCTTCCAGGATGAAGACAACATCATCGGGACGAGCTTCATGCCCTACGTGCAAAACACGGCGGGACTGACGGCCGTCAACTATCGCTCGGAACCGTATAAGTTCCGCGAAGCCAGTGGATGCTCGCTGGGCAAGGTGTTCCAACCCTGCTCGGTGGACAAGCCGGAGAGCATTGCCACGCCGCTCATCGAAGCGCATGCGGGAGATCCCGTGCGGATCCATGTGTTCGGCGCGAGCAATGAACAGAATGGCATGTTCAGTGTTGAGAAGCATGAGTGGCCGATTGAGCCGTTCATGCGCGGCGCCGATCAGATCAGCGTCGTCGAATTCTCAGCGTCGGAATCGCTGGATGCCTTCATCCCTGCCGCAGGCGGAAGCTTCCGTCTGCCGGGTGATTATGTGTGGAGCAATCAGCGTCTCCCCTATGCCCAGTCGGGGCAGTGGGGCCTGTTGAAGGTATTGCCCGCGGACGATCAACGGATCCTCCCGTTGAGCCAGCAGGCACCTTCGATCAAGCGGGCGGGGTCAGAGGCGGGAGATCCCATTGTCTCCCGTGCGTCGAACCCCATCCAGTAGGGGTGAGGGCGGCGGCCTCTCCTCAGGGGGAGGCCGCCGTGTGGATGCAGTGCCGGTCCTAATCACCAGACTGCGGGAGAGTCCACGGGGGCTCTCCCGCAGTTGTGTTTCCTACCCAGCGACTTTCTTTACGGTTCCACCTGAATAGTTAAGGATGCTGCGGTCCAGTCCGCCGCTGAGGCTGCTTGCCCTGCCGGTGCCGTCGATTGTGCGACGGCGGGTGTGAGGTGTGTGTTCGTCTGGGGCTGAGCGGGGGGAGGCAGAGGCGCAGGAGCTTCTGGGGCCTGAGTTGGAGGGGCAGCCGGTTGGCTGGTCAATGCCGCGGGAGTCGGATCATAGACCGAAGACAGGCCGCGTGTGGCGATGCGGCTCAAGTCCTGTCGAAGGTTCGTGACGCTGGATGTGACGACCGATCGAGCGGTCACCATCGCTGTGGCGAGAGGGCCAGGGGGAGAGGTGGCTATGACGCGTTGGCGGATGGCCTGCGCGGTCTCGAGATCCGTCGACGCAAAGACACGGACCGTGTCGGTGCCGGCCGGCGGCGCATAATCCCAATGGAATCCGGCATGGTTGCCGGATTGTAGCGAGTCTGGAATGGTCACCACGTCTCCGGCCCTTACCCGGCCTTCCGGGTAGAACGAGGGCTGCTGATGTTTGGTGGGAAACAGAAGATTCAGGTGGCCTTCCGAATCCACGTCGACGATCGTCAGGTAGCTGTCGGCGGTCGCCTGGATTTCCAACTGCAGGCTGTTGCCTGGCATACGTGGTTCGCTTTCACGTCGGATGTGGTACTGCGCCGGCTGAGTGTCTGCGACCACGGCGATGCCGCGGGCCTGGCGGCGAGGTGTGCCGGCGATCCGCACGTCGACTTTGATCTGTGCCGAGGGATTGTCGAGGGTCAAAAGATCGGAGGCGTTGGCGGAGCGGGACAAGACCAGCGCTAGTCCCGCGCCCCACTGTGCGTTATCCAGGGCAAACGAACTGACGAGCTGAAGTCCATCGGCTGAGTACAACTGTAACTGGTTCCCCTTTACATCGACCAGAAACTGCGCCGGCTGACCCGGCTCGACGATCTGGACTTCGCGGCCCTGCTCACGCAGGACCTGCTCGATTTTTTCACGGCGATCCTTTGGAATATCCAACAGGCGAACGGGTACTCGTTCCGGCGATGCTGCCGGCAGGAATGCCACGGCGCGTGAGCCGGGAGCAATCGTTACTGCGGTCGCCTGTGGTGTGGCGACTGCATCCCGTCCACGCATCTGCGTCACGGTGAACAGCCCGAGCGATTTCCCCGGTTCGAAATGAGTTTCGTTGGGCGGGTAGAGGGCCCAGGTCGATCCCGGTGTGGCTCCGAGCAGGATGCCGTTTAGCAGGAGTACCTCTCCACTCTTCTGCGGCTTCGCCTCCACCCAGGGCAAACGGGCAGTCCCCAACGCACTCGCTCCATTTGCTGGCTCGGAGGGTGCGGGCAGCAGCGGCGCATCCATCAGTGCGGGCGGGGCCTCCAATTGCGGCTCCGGCATCGAGATCCGGCCGAAGTGCGATTGGATCCGTTTCATCTCCCGCTCCACCCCGGAAAAAATTTCTCGCGGCGAGGCAGAAGGACCGGCTGTCCCCATACTGCGAGACAGGGAATAGGAAAAGAACCCGTGGTAGCGTCCGCCCACCGGCCCGTCGAGGGCCTCCTGGTTGGCGGCGGCACCGGTCATGAGGACATAGCGGGCAGCCGTGACGGGCACAACCTGACGGGTCTGGACCCCGGAAGGGCGGTACAGTTCCGTCCTTGTATCCTTCGGGACTGAGCGCGTCCGGATGTCCAGCGAACGGGTCGCCGTACCGGAGTGACAGGAGTCGAGGACGATCAAGATGCTGCGCGCCTTCAGTCTTGCGACGATGGCCTCGAGCTCATCATCGGTAATGTCTGGAACGCCCGTGGTGCGCCCGTCGTGTGGGACCAGGGTTTCGTCCAGATGGTCGTCGGTTTCATCGCCGTTGAGGTCCTCGACCTGAGATCCGTGGCCTGAGTAATGGACATAGACCATGTCCGAGGGACCGGTTTCCCGCACCAACCGTTCAAAGGCCCCCAAGATGCCGGTGCGGGTGGCAGCCTGGTCCGTGAGCATCGTGACGTGTTGCGGTTGAAATCCCCACCGCGTAGTGATGACCTGCCGCATGGTTTCTATATCGTTGAGCGAGCCATTGAGGGTCGGCAGCACCTGGTAGCGATTGATGCCGATCAACAAAGCCCGTTTGATCCCTGATGGCGGCGGATCGGCGGCCAGAGTCGGCGATGGGGGAGCCACGAGCAGAGCAATGAGGGCGAGGCTCAGGATGGATGTTCTGGAGAAACGTTGCGTCATATACGGCCCTCGTGTCGCAATGGGTGAGTCGCGCGCTCTCCAAAAAGGTTCACGGTGCGAGGCGCTCAGCACGTCGAATCACATCGGACTGCTGTCGCAGGGTCTGGAGCTGTTGGTCGAGGGAACGTGTCTCCGTCGAAGGCATCTCAATTGTGTAGCGCCCATCGGCAGTCGGCCCATCGACGAGCCTGCCGTTCAACGCCAGGATGGTTGCGCGGATGCGCGCTTCCGATGTCGACTCCTGGAAGACGAGGACGACGCGTGTAGAGGCCGGCTGGATTCCGCGGGCGACAATGTGGCCTGGCGGCACGGCAGTCTGTTCGCCGGCGGTCCAGAGCAGGAGGGTGAGTTGGCCAATCAGGAGCGTGGCTGCCAGCGCAGGGACCCAGCGAGGGGCGAACAGACGACGGAACCACTGCTCCACTGATTCAGCCGGGCCTTTCCCAGGCCTGGTCCGTAGCGGTAGTTGCGCAGTCACTCCTTCGGCGTGAATGCGGCCCATCACCTGTTGCAGTACCCGCAGTTCGGGCGCTGTCTCTTCCAGGAAGGCGGCTTTCATCGGGATGCGCAGTCGGGTCAGATGGTCCAGTTCGGTCCGGCACTCGGCGCAGGTGGCGAGGTGTTCGTCCACTGCCTGCCGCTCGGATTCCTTGAGGGTCCCGGTCAGATACCAGGGCAGCAGTGTGGCCGTCGGGTGCGCCGGGGCTAGGTCGTGGCGGGTCGTCATAGGACAGACTCCCTGGACAGCATCCGGTCCATATGCCGTTTCAACTGTTGTTTGGCATAGAACACGCGGGTCTTGACCGTATTCTCGGGGATAGTAAGGAGCAGCGCAATTTCCTCGTAGGGCAGTTCTTCATAGAAGACCAGCCGCAAGATCTCCTGGTGTTCGGCAGAGAGCTTCGAGAGCGCCTGGCGCGTCACGACCCCGAGTTGCTCGCGTTGGATCCCCTCAATGGGGGTTTCCTGCTGGCTCGGCAGATCGGGGGCGTCGTCAAGGGGGGCGGTGGATTGATCGATCTTGCCGTGACGTCTGACCGCGTCGAGTGCTTTGTGGCGCGCGATACCGAAAATCCATGTGGAGACGCGTGATTGGTGCGTAAAGGTGCAGGCGCCACGCCAGAGCGCGAGCATCACTTCTCCGACGACCTCTTCGGCCAAAGACGCATCCCGGACGAAGGTCCGGATGTAGTGATAGACGCGCTTTTCGTAGAGCCGGTACAGGGTATCGAACGCTTGCGTGTCTCCGGTCGCCACTCGCGCCACCAGCGTGCCTTCCAGTGCGTTATGCCCGTGAGTCGCGTCCATGAGCGTGTATGTTCGAGGAAAATGGGCCACCTGTCCCGATCGGCGTCTCTGCTGTAGCATAGAAACCGTCAGGCCCTCAATAGCTGCCCCCGTTGACCCACCGGGGATCTGCGGCCTACAATCCTTGAACCTTCCCCGGATCGCGGCGACAGACGGATGGACGGTGAGGTGAAATCATGAATCGACACGACAAGTCGCCCTTGCGCTTCACGGGACAGCATGCGGGAATTCTCGCGTTGTTGCCCTTTCTGCTTCTGGCCTCCTGCGCCGCTGCCCCCTTCCTCATCCCGGCCGGAATTGAGTTTGCCCGCAATCTGCTGGTGACGGGCAATAAAAACTACGGCGGGAAGTATTCTGACGACATGAACCGGCTCATGGTGCGGCTGACCACGCCCTACGTGGCAATGGGCTTGCCGATGGGCACTTCGCCCGCCGCGCTCGTACCCCCTGCGATGTTGCAGCAACAACAGGCAATGATGAATCAGATGGGCGCCCAGCAAGGCATGTCCGGGCAATATGGGATGGGTGGATACGGCGGGTATGTCGATCCGTACAATCCGACCGGCGCGATGCCGGGCGCCGGGTATCCCCCGGGTGGCTATGGCCAGCAGGCCTATGGGTATGGCGGCATGTCGGGTTACGGCGGAGTCGGCGGGTATGGCAGCATGCAAAGTTCGCCCTACGGTTACCAGGGGCAGATGGGGGGATATGCGGATCCGAACAACCCCTATGCGTCGGTGCCGGGCATGAATGTGCAGGCTCCGGCCTATGGGATGAGTCAGTATGGTGGCCAATACGGGGCTCAATATGGCGGGCAATTCGGTGGCCAGTATGGGCAGATGGGCGGATTCCCGCCGCAACCTGGTTATCCTGGCGCGCAAGGACTGCCGCCACAGCCCGGTTATCCGGCTGCTGCGCCTGGCATGGCGGCGGCTCCGGCCCCAGCTCCCGGGTATCCTCCGCAAGGCATGCAGGGCTACGGTCAGCAGCCGGTGCAGCCGGGGATGTATCAACAACCGATGGATCCGTATCAACAGCAGGCCATGCAAGGCTACCAGCAGCAACCGATGCAACAGGGGGCGATGGCCGGCTACCAGCAACAGGCGATGCCGCAGGGGGTGCCGGGTGGATATCAGCAGCAGCTGACGCAAGGGTATCAGCAACCGGTTGCTGCGCAGCCCTATGCGTATCAGGGACAGGCGCCCTCCGTGGGCGTTGGGTATCCCGGGCAGATCTATCCC
>WBZP01005641.1_pt1 | contig 12660 bp, 9 predicted proteins | sample 5204301 | NCBI WGS metagenome assembly WBZP01 (sample SAMN12412401, study PRJNA552823) | activated sludge metagenome | isolation source: activated sludge from nitrification reactor of wastewater treatment plant... | place: USA: Pennsylvania | collected 2017
CGGAGGGAACAGAGGCCAGAGCTACGAAACAGGGGACCGGCGCAACAGAACCCGAAAACCGCTGCTGCCGAGCCAGTTGTACGGGTGCCACCAGTCGCGGACGGCGCAGCGGGCGAGGCCTCGGTGACCGCGCCACGAGCCGCCCCGCACGACCCGCAGCATGTCGTCTTCGGCAGAAAGGTCTTCGCGCGTGGCGTCGTGCGCATCGTAGGGGTAGCCGAAATCGGGTTTGGCCCACTCCTTGCCCCAGAGGCTGCGTGTCCACTCCCAGACGTTGCCGGCCATGTCCTCGCATCCTGCTGGACTACGGCCGCGCGAGAAGCAGCCTGCCGTGGTCGTCTGGCCGATGTCCTGCTCGGCATTGGCCCGTTCGGCATCCCAGCGGTCGCCCCAGGGATAGATCCGCTGCGTTTCGGGGTTCGCTTGCAGCGCGCATGGCGGCGGCGCCCAGCCGTCGGCGAGACAGGCGCGAATTGGGCGGTGCGGGATGTCGACGCCGCCGCGCGCTGCTTTCTCCCACTCGGCTTCCGACGGCAGCGTCACCTGCCAGCCCGCGGGCAGGCGCGCGCGCCAGCGTGCGTCGAGCCAGCGGCAAAAGGCGAGCGCGTCGTACCAGGTGACCGACGCGACCGGACGATTCTCCGGCTCCTGCAAGGCTTCGTCCGAGTGCCGGGCGTAGCCGCTCGCCTCGACGAACTGCCGGAACTGCGCCACGGTGACCGGCGATTCGCCGATCCAGTAGTCGTCGTCGAGCGTTTCGTTCTCGTGCAGGGGCGCCTCGCGGTCGCCCGCGTCGCCCATCCAGAAGCGGCCGCGTGGCACGAAGACGAAACGCATGGCATCGACGTCGCGCAGGTGGCGGCGCGGGTCGCCAAGCTGCGCCAGCAGGTCGCCGGCGAGCGCGCGTTCGCGCGCCGGCAACTGGGTGCCGGCGAGCAAGTCCAACTGCCGGTCACGCACGCGCTGACGTTTGTTTTCGTGCCGCTTCTGCAGGTTCGGGTTGAACGTGGCGAGGCCGCTTTCGTGCAGCACTTGCGCGGCGAGCAGCGCGCCCCAATGCGCTTCGCCGGCACCTTGGGCAGCCGCATCGTCCAGCGCGTCGTCTTCGGCGCAAAGCGCATCGACCAGCTCCCAGATCGCCGACGGCGAGGCTTTCGAACGGGCGGCGGCGAGCAGCGTCACTTCGCGCCAGCGGTTCGCGTCGCTGCGCGCCAGTTTGCTCAGCGTGTCCGGGTAGTCGAAGCGCGCCAGGTGGCAGGCAGCGAGGTACTCCTGAAACGAACGGTGCGGGAACTGGTACAGCCCTTCGCCGTGCGCGGTGAGCAGCCCGGCGCGGTCGCGCAGGTATTCCTCGATGCGCTTCAGCCGCACGTCGGGGTCCGACGAGGCGGCGTAGAGCGCCTCGATCAGCGCGTTCTGCCGGATGTCGGCCGTGCCGGTGCGCTGCGGTTGCTGCCGGTGGGCGTTGTAGGCGAGCTCGTCGAGCTGCTCGCGGATCTTGTTGCGCGGGGCGCTGAGCCATTCGCTCAGGCTTGGTTCGCTGACGATCGGCTTGCCGTCGGTGTCACGGCGCAGCTTCAGTCCTTCCCATTCGTCGAGCAGCATGTCGACCGACTGCGCGTAGAGCGCTTCGCGGTTCTCGGGCAGCGAGCCGCCGCCCTTGCTCTGCAGGCGCGCCATCAGCGTCAGCAACAGGGGGCGTTCGGCGAGCTCGCGCAGTTCGGGCCGCTGCGTGGCGCGTTTGAGCAGCGCCGCGCGTCCGCCGGCGTCGCTCGCGGTGAGCCGGCAGAGGTCGTGCGCCAGGTGCGCGTACCAGGTGTCGATGAAACGTTCGATCTGGCCGCGGGTGAAGGGCAGCAGCTCGCGTTCGGCAAAGCCGTCGAGCTTCCAGTCCTGGCGCTGGTAGGCGTAGGTGCGGCTGGTGACCAGGAAGCGGCAGCGCGAGTGGAACGCGGCGAAGTCCTGCACCGCCTGCTTGACCTGCTCGCGCCGGTGCAGCGCGTCCGGCACTTCGTCGAGCCCGTCGAGCAGGATCAGGCCGCCGGCGGTCCACAGCGTATGCTGCAGCGCGTCGGCGTAGCGCTTCAGCGGCACCGGTAACTGGTCGACGATGAAGGTCCACAGCGCGCCGTCGGCGAGCGGACTGCCCGACGGCGGCAGGCTGGCGGCGAAGTCACGCAGGATGACACGCACCGGCAGCAGCGCGCCGTAGCGCCAGTGCTGGGGTTCGGGCGCTTTCTCGGCGGCGGCGGGCGCCTCGTCGCCGTCGTCGATGGGCAAGGGCTGGCGGAGGAGCGACAAGTCGGTTGGCAGTCCGCCGAGCAGCTCGCCGGCCATGCACAGCGCGACGAAGTTGAGGAACGTCGTCTTGCCGCTGCCGGGACCGCCCATCAGCACGAGCAGGCGTTCGTCGTCGAGCGCTTCGAGCGCCGACTGGCGCGGCGCGGCTTGCGGATCACGTTCGCCGACGCCGGTGCGCCGTGCGTTCGCCTGGCCGCGCCCGTCCGGCGCCTCGTCGCGCGCGTGGCGCGTCAGCAGCGCCGTATAGACCGAAGCGAGCTGTACCGGCTTGCCGCTGTCCGCGGCGAGCAGTGGCAATTCGTTGGCGCGCCGGCCGAGCCATTCGAGGTAGGCGCGACGCAGCTCGGCGGCGCCGGCTCCGGCTGGCGCGGCGACCTGGACAATCGTTCGCTGATCGCGCTGATCCCGCTGGTCGTAGATGTGCGTGTCGCCGGTGCTGACCGGGGCCGAGTTGTCGCCGACGATCGATACGCCGCGCTTGCCGACCTTGACCTTCTGCACGGACACCGCTGCGCTCGCCGGCGCGTCTGCGTGCAGCGCGACGAAGCCGGCAGCGGCCAGCTTGTCGAGCTGGTCGTCGAAATGGCGCAGCAGCGCGTCGGTGTTGGCGAAAGGGGTCGGGAAATGACCGAGTTCCTTCAGCTTCTCACGAAACTCGCGCAGGCTGCGCTCGTCGTCCGGCGAAACCGCGGGCGGGTTTCCTGCCGGCGTCTTGAAGTAGGTGAACACGAAAGGCCGCTTCGTCTGCTGGAAGTGGCCGAAAGCAACGTTGAACTCCTCCGCTGTGTAAGGACCGACCTTGTTGGCGACGAGCATGACGAAGATGTCGCACTGGCGGATCGCCCGGTTGTACTCGTCCTGCAGCCGCGTACGTGACATCGCGTCGAGGAAGTCTTCCCAAAGCACGACTTCGAGGAAGACGCCGCGTTGCGCCAGTTTCTTGTTTTCGCGCCCGATGTAGATCTCGAAGGCGCGGCGGTCGTCGGCAAGCTCTTGCGACGAGGCGAGGAAGATCTTCCTGGTCATTGGCATCGGTGGAGGCGGCAGGAGAGGGAGAAAATTCCGGACAGAGGACGCTTTTCGCCAGTCTCACCGTCGTCGAGCGCCCGACGGATGAGGCGGACGATTGCGGACCGGTCGTTCCGGTGGAAGCCGGAACCCGGAAATCGGTCATCCGCCGTGATCAGGGAAGGTTCATTGCGTGCCATCGCCCGCTCGTCGTGCGTGCACCGGCTGCGGGGTGGACCCGACCCGGTCAGGCGAAACGACGCTTGGCCTGCTCGCGCCGCTCCTGGGCTTCCAGGCAGAGGGCGGCGGTCGGGCGCGCGAGGAGGCGGGCGATGCCGATCGGCTCGCCGGTTTCCTCGCACCAGCCGTAGTTGCCGTCGTCGATGCGGCGCAGCGCTTCGCGGATTTTCTGCAGCAGCTTTCTTTCCCGGTCGCGTACGCGCAGCTCCAGCGTATGTTCCTCTTCCGTGCTCGCCCGGTCGCTCCAGTCCGAGCTTATTTCGCTCTGCTGCAGATGACCGGCAGTCTCCTTGACGGCGGCGAGCAGGGCCTGCTCTTCGCCGACCAGCCGCCGGCGAAAGAAGGCCAGCTGCCGGGGGGACATGTAGTCCTCGGATGGGGCCGAGAGCATCGACGCCTCGGTTTCCCGGTCATCTGTCGGCACGGGATCGTTCACTTGTTTTCCTCCTTGACGCTTCGCTCGGCGTTTGGCAAGCCGGTCGGCGGTCGGCCGGACGCTGCCGATGCTCGACACCCTGCGCACACTGCTTGCCGCGAACGGCTAATGGTATAGTATTGTCGTGCTGAGGCATAGCCGCCGCCGCAGATGAGCAATTGGCGGCACAGAAGCCTGCGCCCAGCGTGCAGGCCGGCGGCGTGGGCCGCGATCGACGGACGATGGAGGAGGAGGGCATGGCGTCAGCGGCGCAACAGGGCAAGCGCTTCGACGACCGCCGTGCCTGGTGCGTTTTCCTGCTCTTCCTGCGCCTCGGGCTGACGTCCTTCGGTGGGCCGGTTGCCCACCTTGGCTACTTCCGCAGCGAGTTTGTCGACCGCCGTGCCTGGCTGAGCGAGCGTGCCTACGCCGATCTGGTGGCGCTATGTCAGTTTCTTCCCGGGCCGGCGAGCAGCCAGGTGGGGATGGCGCTCGGCCTGTCGCGCGCCGGTTATGCCGGGGCCCTTGCTGCCTGGGCCGGGTTCACGCTGCCGTCGGCTGTCGCGCTGATTGCCTTTGCCCTCGGCTTGTCGCACTGGGGTGACGGTGTGCCGGCCGGTGTGCTGCACGGTTGCAAGGTCGTTGCCGTCGCCGTCGTCGCGCAGGCGGTATGGAGCATGGGCCGCAGTTTGTGTACCGACGCGCCGCGCGTGACGCTGATGGCGCTGGCGACCTGCGCCGTCCTGCTCTGGCCGAGCGTCTGGGGGCAAGTCGGCGTCATCGCCGTGGCGGCGATCGTCGGGTTGCTCGTCTTCGGGCAGTCGTCGGCTGGCGTGCTCGAGCCTTTGCCGATCGACCTCAGCGCGCGCGGTGGCAGCGTCTGGCTGAGCCTTTTCGTCGTTCTGCTGCTCGGCCTGCCGGCCCTGGCGCAGGCGTTTCCGGATGGAGCGCTGGCGCGCATCGACGCCTTCTATCGCGCCGGGTCGCTCGTCTTCGGTGGCGGTCACGTCGTTCTGCCGCTCTTGCGCGCCGAGCTTGTGCCCAACGGCTGGCTGGCCGACGAGGCCTTCCTGGCTGGCTACGGGGCGGCACAGGCGGTGCCGGGTCCGCTATTCACTTTCGCCGCCTTTCTCGGCGCGGCCATGCATGAACCGCCGAACGGCTGGCTCGGCGGCCTGCTCTGTCTGCTCGCCATCTTCCTGCCGGCCTTCTTGCTGCTTGCCGGTGCCTTGCCGTTCTGGGCGCAGATCCGGCGCAGCGGTCGCACACAGGCTGCCCTGGCGGGGGTCAACGCGGCCGTTGTCGGTCTGCTGCTGGCGGCGCTCTATCAGCCGGTGTGGACGAGCGCCATACGTCAGCCGGCCGACTTCGCCCTGGCGCTGCTCGCCCTGGTGGCGCTGGTGTTCTGGCGTCTGCCGCCCTGGCTGGTGGTGGCCGGCAGCGGCGCCGGCGGCTGGTTGCTGGCGCTCGTCGCCTGAGCCGTGGCCGGCTCGCCCAGGGGCAAGCGCGGCAGCGTTCAGATCTCGTAAGCCGGCTCGCCGCCCGCGGCGGCGGCTGGCGGTGCGAGCAGGGCGACCAGCGCGTCGATGGCGAGCGTTTGCGCGTCGAGCACGACGTGCGCCGGGTCGTCGGCGGGCGTCGGGGCCTGCTCGCCGGCCGGACAAATGCAGACCACACCGGCGGCGTTCAACTGGCGGGCCATCCGTTCGGCGTGCTCGGCCGCAGTGTCGTCGTCGAGCACGACGCAGGTGTAACCGCGGTCGAAGAGACGACGTTCGAGCTGGCGCGCCGCCTGCCGACGTTCTTCGCCGGTCAGCCAGAAGGTGAGCGCGCGTTGACCGAAGCGCACGGCGCGCTCTTCCGGCGTCACCGGGTGCCAGTGCTCCCGGCGGGCGGCCGCCCGCACGATCATGCCGGCGGCGACCGTGGCGTGCGTCAGCCGGTCGATGAGGATGAACGAACCGGTGCCCTTTACCTGCGTGTAGGGATCGAGCGCAAGCGGTGCGCTGAGCGCCAGCTCGCAGAGGCCGATTTCGTTCAGGTTCAACTGCTGCGCCGCGCGCGTGGCGAGCGTATTGATATCGATGCGATGGACGATGCGGGCCACGGCGCCGGCGACCGTGCGCGTCGTCTGCTTGATCAGATACTGCCGGCCGGGGATCAGCGGCGCGTCGTTCATCCAGACGAGGTGGGCGGTGAAGCGCGCGGCGAGCGCCGGCTCCTGCCCCGGTCTGACCAGCATGTCGCCGCGGCTGACGTCGATTTCGTCCTCCAGCGTCACGGTGATCGCCTGCGGCGGGAACGCTTCCGCGAGCTCTCCGTCGTAGGTGACGATCGCTTTCACGCGGCTGGTTCGGCGTGAAGGCAGGGCAAGTACCGCATCACCCCTTTTCAGGACGCCGGCCGCCAGCGTGCCGCTGAAACCGCGAAAGTCGAGGTTCGGCCGATTGACCCACTGCACGGGGAAGCGCAAGTCGTCAAGATTGCGGTCGGTGGCGATTTCGATCGTATTGAGTACATCCATCAGCGGCTCACCGGCGAACCATGGTGTCCGCTCGCTGCGCCGGACGACGTTGTCGCCCTTCAGTGCCGACAGCGGAATGAAGCGCAGATCGGAGAAGCCGAGGCCGTCGGCAAATTCCAGGTATTCGCCGCGAATCCGCGTAAAGACCGTCTCACTGAAAGCGAGCAGATCCATCTTGTTGATGGCGACGATCACGTTCCGGATGCCGAGCAGGGAAACGATGAAGCTGTGCCGCCGGGTCTGCGTCTGCACGCCGTAGCGCGCGTCGACGAGGATGATGGCGAGGTCGCAGGTCGAGGCGCCGGTGGCCATGTTGCGCGTGTATTGCTCGTGGCCCGGCGTATCGGCGATGATGAACTTGCGCTGGGCGGTCGAGAAGTAGCGGTAGGCGACATCGATCGTGATTCCCTGTTCGCGCTCGGCCTGCAGACCGTCGACGAGCAGCGCCAGATCGACCTCGTCGCCGGTCGTCCCCGACTTGACGCTGTCGCGCTGGATGGCGGCGAGCTGATCCTCGTAGATCATTTTCGAGTCGTGCAGCAGACGCCCGATCAGGGTGCTCTTGCCGTCGTCGACGCTGCCGCAGGTCAGGAAGCGCAGCAGATCCTTGCGCTCGTGCTGCGCCAGATAGGCGTGGATGTCGCTGCTGATGAGTTCGGATTGGTGGGACATGGCTTGCAACCTCGGGACGGGCGACCGGTCAGCGCTGCGTGGACGGCGCCTCGGCAGATCGCGGAAAGGACGGCCGGGCAACAGCGCGGCCGGGCAGGTCAATGACGCGGAAAATCAGAAATAGCCTTCCTTTTTCTTTTCTTCCATCGAACCGGCCTGGTCGTGGTCGATCACCCGGCCCTGGCGCTCGGAGGTTCTCGTGAGCAGCATTTCCTGGATGATCTCGGGCAGCGTCGTCGCGCTCGATTCGACGGCGCCGGTCAGCGGATAGCAACCGAGCGTGCGGAAGCGGACCGTCTTCATCGTCGGCTGCTCGCCCGGACGCAGCGCGAAGCGCTCGTCATCGACCATGATGAGAACGCCATCGCGCTCGACGACCGGTCGCCGGGCGGCGAAGTAAAGCGGCACGAGCGGGATGTTTTCCAGATGGATATACTGCCAGACGTCGAGTTCGGTCCAGTTCGAGAGTGGAAAGACGCGGATGCTTTCGCCCTTGTTGATCTTGCCGTTGTAGAGGTTCCACAACTCGGGGCGCTGATTCTTCGGGTCCCAGCGATGGTGCGCGTCACGAAAGGAGTACACCCGTTCCTTGGCGCGCGACTTCTCTTCGTCGCGCCGGGCGCCACCGAAGGCGGCATCGAACTGGTACTTGTCGAGCGCCTGCTTGAGCGCTTCTGTCTTCATGATGTCGGTGTGCTTCTTGCTGCCGTGACGCAACGGGCTGATGCCCTGACGGACGCCGTCTTCATTGATATGGACGATCAGCTCGAGGCCGAGCGAGCGGACGTGCCGATCGCGGAATTCGATCATCTCGCGGAATTTCCAGGTCGTGTCGACGTGCATCAGGGGAAACGGCGGCTTGCCCGGAAAGAACGCCTTCATGGCCAGATGCAGCATGACGGCCGAATCCTTGCCGATCGAGTAGAGCATCACCGGCCGTTCGAATTCGGCGGCCACTTCGCGCAGGATATGGATGCTCTCGGCCTCGAGTGCCTTGAGATGAGTGAGTTTGCGGTCGGTCATGACGCCGGGCAGCGAAAGGGAAAGGGGTGCACTTATACCAGAATTCTTCCGCTTCGCCGACTGCCCGGCGACGCGGGCTAGAAACGGCGGTGCGTCTGGCCCAGGTCGGCCGCCTCCTCGACGCTACGGGCGGTAATCTCGCAGACGCGGCGCGCATAGGCGCCGAAGCGGTCGCACAGCGGCTGGCTGAAGGCGGCGGTGAGCGCCAGTACACGCTCGAGGTCGCGCGCTGCGGCGAGTGACTCGCTATAGAGAAAGGCATCGCCGAGGAGGGCGCGCGCGGTATGCAGGTGCAGGCTGAGGATACGCTCGGTGGCGTCGAGTGTTGCGCTGGTCAGCGCTGCCAGAGCGTCGATGCCGGCTTCGCCGGCGGCGATGAATTCTTCTTTGGCAAGGGTCATGTCGCGCTCCCGCAGGTATGGCTGGACAAGCCGGCAGTGCCGAAAGCAGCAACCCGCCGTCGAATGCGGCGGCCTGCTGCTCGGATGAGAGGCGCAGCATAAGTCAATTTTCGTCGTCGGCCAACGCTTTTTTTTTCTCGTTCGCGACCATGTTCCTGGCCAAAGAGCGCATGGCACATCGCGAGACGGGTGTCCTGCGCCCGCCTGGTGCTCAGAAGGATTGAGTGAGAGAGAGGGCGATCAGCTGCGTCGTTTGCTCCGGCCTGACGAAAACTCGTGTTCCGTCGGCGTAGATCCACTGCGTCCAGGTATAGTCATCGATCTTTCGCCGATCGTGAATGTAGTCCAGACGCAAACGCGTTCCCTTCCCCAGCGCGTGCGCGACGAAGAGCTTCAGCGTGTCTTGCGCGTAGAGCGTACCGGGCAGTAGCCCCATCTCGCTGACGACCGTACCGTAGGTCGTACAGTTTGTTCCGGCAAGGGCCGTGCAGGTGCGTTGGCCCGCCAGCGGCGAGACCTGCTGATCGTTTCGCTCGCGCGCATGGAGATACTGAGCGCCGACGTCGAAGGTCCGAATCCTGCCAGTGATGGCGAAACCGAATTGCTCGGAACGCGCGTCGAGCTGGGCATTCCACTGAATATAGGGCGAATTGCGCGCCGTCTTGGCGAGGCAGTCGGCACTCGTACAGGCGCCCCCCTGCATGTATTGCCTGGCCGAGCCTCGTTGCTGGGAATACCAGGCGTTCAGCTTCCACCGCTCGTCAACCGCGTAGCTGGCGTCGAGCGAAACCACCTGACCGGAGCCCTTGTCGAGGCCATACGTATTCTTCCGATAGTCGTCGACGTCTGCCTCGTAGGCGATCTGAATGCTGAGCTCTTCCGTCGGCAGCCAGTCGACCAGGCCGCGCACCCGGTCACGCCGGCGATCGGCCAGGTAGACGGGGTACTGGCGGCCGACCACCGCATTGCTTGCCGAATCCCAGGCTGAACCTGTTCTCTCGGCGTGGGCGACCGACAGCGAGCCATTCACCGACTCGCCCATCGCTTTGCGCAACGCCAGGCGCCATGTCGATTCAGCCACCTGCCGGCGATCCCACTCCCGGCTTCGTTTCTGCGTATGGTCAAAGCCTGCGCTCAGCGCGTAGCCGCCGCCCAGCGTGTAGTCGGCCTCCAGCTTGCCCCAGTTGGCGACATGCGACTCCGGATTGTTGTCGATGCCGGGCAATACCGTCAGACGGCGCGGCGTCTGGTCGTCCTTGTTCTCGTGGCGCCAGGTGGCGAGCAGCTTGAGGTCGCGGCCGAGACGCGAACTGAGCGAAGCGAAGCTCTCGCGGGTTCGCACACGGCCGCGCAAGCCTGAGCCGACGCTCGGGAGCGCCGCTTGCCCCGCGAGAAAATCCGCTCGCTGCTCGCCGACCGAGTCGACGATCTTCAGGCTGCCCCGCGTCTCGGCGGAGAAATTGTAGGCGCCGGAAAAGTAGATCTGCTGCGCCGAATTGTCGGGCGGCAGCCCGACCGGCGAGAGATCGGCGGCAACCAGCCCCGTATTCGTTCCCGGCGTGATGAACAGCGCGTCGTGGCGGGTGCTCAGAAAGCTGCCGTAATAGCCGGCTGCAAGCTGATAGGCGGCCTGCTCGTAGTCGATTGTCGCCTCGAACTGCTGGTGATTCTGGTTGATCGGTTCAGGGGCAAAGAGGAAGCCGCCGTAAATGTTCTTCTGAGCGAGCGGTGCCGTTGGCGCCGCGCCACGCACGCCGTCCATACGTATTCCCGTCTTGTCTTCGTTTCTGAATGAGAGGCCGAACCTGAGGCCGTCGAGCGGACTGGCGCCGGCGGTGAGCGTCGTGATGTCGCGTTCCGTGTGCAGCGTGACCTCGGCCAGGGGCGGATCGCTGCGAAAGATTCCGCTGCCGGAAAAGGTCGACCCGGCATACGACGGCTGGCGAAGGACGTTCGTCCCGCTGCCGGCGACCGCGCTGTGCACCGTGTACGGCGCGTAGCGCGGGATCTGGTTGTAGTCGAGGGCGACGAGCCAGCTGCCCTGCTTTTCGTAGGTGACGGAGAGTTCCTGCGTGCGCAGGCCCAGGTCGATGCCCTTGATCCTGAACCATTCGCCGGCCTCGTTGCGCTTGATCAGGTCAAGCGCCAGACTGCCGTTGAGGCCTGGCTGGCGGACGCCGTCGTACTGTCCGAACAAGGGGTTTACGCTGTCCTGATAGGGCAGCTTGAGCGTTACCTCCGCCAGGTCGGGCCGGATCTGCGCGTCGACCTCTTCGGCCGGGGCAAGGATGGGGAATACGGCGCCCAGCGCAAGGACGATGCGCAGGCGTTGGCAGTTGCAGCACAGTGCCATGGTTTGACCTCGCGTCTAGCGGAAGAAGCGGTAAGCCCCGCTCGATGTTGCCTTGCTCGGGTTGTTGCTGCCATGAATGTTGGTATGGCAGTTGCTGCAGCCGCGCGCCTGAGCCATGCCGGGACCGATGTTGGCGCTCAGCGCGTTCGGCATGTTGCTGCGCACGGCCGGCACATTGCCCGGATGCGACGCGTTGCCGTGACATTGCTGACAAAGGAAGGGCATGCGCGTCTTGAGCATGGCGTCAGCTGTCGTGCCATGCGGGTTGTGACAGTTGGCGCAATCTTCGACGACCGGCTGGTGGTTGTGCAGGAACGGCCCCCGTTTCTCGGCATGACAAGTGAAACAGGTCGCATTGGTGGTGTCCTTGACGAGCATCTTCTGCCCGGCCGAGCCGTGTGCATTGTGGCAGTCGGAGCAGGCCATCTTCCCCTCGGGAACCGGGTGGTGCGAAGGCCGGCTCATCTCGGCGCGCTGCTGCTTGTGGCAGGTGTAGCAGATGCCGGCTTGCGCGCGTTTGTCCTGTACCTTGTCGGACGGCGCGTGCACCTCGTGGCACGCTGTGCAGGCCACCTCACGCGTCGCGTGCGCGCCGGCGTGCCAGTTCATTCGCTTGCCGCCCTGGTGGCAGGATAGACAAGGAGCGCTCATTTCTTCGCCGCTCAGCTTGGCGTGCCTTGAAAAGTAGCGCTCCGGCTTGGGCGGCGTCGCGCTGCCCTTGTAGTCGACGTGCGCCTGACTCTCGCCGTGGCACGCCGTGCAGTTCGGCGCGCGGCGGTCGGCCACGACGCCGTGTCGCGTCTTCCCGATGCTGAGGACTTTCGGCCCTTCTTCTTCATCGTGACAGCGCGTGCAGGCGGCATCGCCGGGGTAGACGATATCCGGCGGCGGCTTGTCGCGCGACGTTTCGGCTGCGCCGACGAGGAGCGACGAGAGGAAGACCGCGCAGGCGACGGCCAACTGCCGTGCCCGGCGCGATCGGGATGGGGTCAGGTCGTGCTGTGGCGCTTCCATCTGCTGCGGCCTAAAGGGTCAGAACCCACTGCAGCATGTTTTTCAATGGTGCCGAGTCCATGGCCTCGATGATCTTGTGCTCCTCCTCCGTGCCGTCGTCGAGCTTTACTTTCGGCCCACTGGTCGCATGCTTCATCATTTTCGTCTCGCCCTCGGCCTCCTTGCCCTTGTACTTGGCGGCGATCTTCTTCAGCGAGGGTCCGTTCTTCGCCTTGTCCATGGCGTGACACTTGAAACAGTCGTTCTTCTTGGCAAACGCCTTCGCCGCCTCCTCATCCACCGCCGGACACGCGCTTGCCGAGACGAGCAGAAGCGCCGCCAGGGCAAGGCTCAGGCGGCGTGCGCGGGAAAAACTTGACCTCATGGACGACTCCAGGACGAACGTCGCCGCGCCGCGCGACGCGCAGCGAGCGGGCAGAAGATGAGGGATGGTCGCGCCACGCCCGCCGGCAGCCGGACGGGCTGCGGAAGGAGGACTAGGCGACCTTGAAGGCGGAAACGGCGCCGGCCAGATCGTTGGCGATGGTGTTGAGTCGTTCGGCGTCGGCGAACAGCGAGCTGGCCGTGAGCTGTCCTGCATCCGAGATGCGCGCAACCTGCTCGACGTTGTCTGCAATCACCCGACAAAACGCACTCTCCTCACGAATGGCACTGGATATTGCATCCACCAGCTCGCCCACTTTGGCCGATTGTTCCTTTATATCGGCAA
>WBZP01005643.1_pt1 | contig 12658 bp, 10 predicted proteins | sample 5204301 | NCBI WGS metagenome assembly WBZP01 (sample SAMN12412401, study PRJNA552823) | activated sludge metagenome | isolation source: activated sludge from nitrification reactor of wastewater treatment plant... | place: USA: Pennsylvania | collected 2017
CACGTCACCGCCCGGATCGGTCGATGGGAACACCGACGGCATGCCCCCCACCGACCTCCTCCCCTTCGCCCCTCGAGGCACCGGATCCGACCGCGTTCCGAACGCGCCGTCGTCGTCGGACGGCCCGACGCGCCCGGGCCTCGGGCCGCGTCCTGCCCGACCGGTCCGTCCGGGGATCGTCGCTCTGACGGTGATCGGCCTGCTGGCGGCCGCCGCGGGCGCGCTGTGGCCCGAGCTCTCGCCGCTGCTGCGGTCGCTCGGCGTCGCCCATCCGACCCAGGTCGTCCGGGTGCTCGGGTCGCTCGTCCTCCTCGGCGGCGCGACAGCCGTGTCGGTCGAGGCGGTGCGCAGCAGGGGACGCCGCCGAATCGGGCTCGGCCTGGTGGCCGCGGGAGCCGGGATCCTCGCGGCCGGGACGCTGGCCGTGCAGACCTCGCAGCAGTCGGCCGCCGCGATCATCACCACCGCCGGCCCCACGACGCTGCAGATCGTCGGGATCGCCGCGATGGTCGCCGGGGTGATCGCCCTGCCGTCGAACCTCGACTGGAGCTGGATCGCGGTCATCGACGTCGGTCTGGCCGCGACCGCAGCCCTGTCCGCGCTGTGGTTGGCCCCGGTCCGCGGGGGCTCGGGTCCCGAGGGTGGGCTCCTCGACGTCACCCGACGGGAGCCGACCGCGATCATCCTCGTCGCTCTGATGGTGGCGGGGGTCGCCCTGGTCGTCCGGGTCGTGCAGGACCGTCGGCCCGGCGACCTCACCCTGGCCGCCGCGGTCCTCATCCTCCCCTCCGCCCTCTACACCGCCGTAGTGGGTCAGAACCTGGCGCTGACGGCTCCGTCGCTGCGAAGTGCGGTGATGTGGTGGCTGGTCGGCCCACCGATCCTCGTCCTGGCCGGATGGCAGATGAGCCGGGCCCGACGCGGAGCACCCGGCGACGCCCGGCCGAGAGCCGAGGCGGCAGGCGGAGCGAGCAGCGGGGACGCCGGGAGCGAGATGACCGACCACGAGCTGCGGGCCCGTCGGGCCGAGTGGGTCTTCGTGATCGCGATGCTGCTCACCCTCGCGTCGGTCGCCACGCAGCGCCTGTTCCTCGACGCGCTCGACCCGGTCCTCCTCCTGCTCGGCCTGGTCGCGGTGATCGCATCCGCCGGACGACTCGCGCTGCTCCAACGGGAGCAGACCGACCTCCAGCAGCAGCTGGGATCGATCGCCGAAGAGCTCCGTGTCCGGGCCCGCACCGACGAGCTCACCGGTCTCGGCAACCGGCTGGCCCTGGTGGAGGAGGTCGATCGTGTGCTGCTCTCCGGCGCCCGCGACGTCCACGCCTTCTACATCGACATCGACGACTTCAAGACGGTGAACGACGCCCTCGGCCACGAGGTCGGCGACCAGCTGCTGGTCCGGACCGCCGAGCACCTGACCGCCGCGTTCGGCCCGCGCACCTTCCGCCTCGGCGGCGACGAGTTCGTCGCGCTCGCGGTGGACGCGACCTGCGCCGACGCGGCGGAACGGGCCCGACGGGCCGTGGCCGACGCCACCGAACCGGTCGACATCGGCGGCGTGGCCGTGACCGCCCGACTGAGCATCGGCATCTCCCACGCCACCGTCGACGTCGACGGCACGCCGTCGGACTCACCCGAAGAGCTGGTGCGGATGGCCGACCTGGCCCTGAACCGGGCCAAGGAGCTCGGACGGTGCCGGGTGGCCCCCTACGACACCTGGCTCCAGGATCGGGTCGACCGGCGGCTCATGGTCCAGCGCGGCCTGTACCGGGCCGTCGAGCACGACGAGTTCGAGGTGAGCTACCGACCCGAGGTCGACCTGGCCACGGGCCAGGTGCTCGGCGCCGAGGCCGTGCTCCGCTGGGAGACCCCGGACCACCACCTCCTCCATCCGGCCGAGTACCTCGGGATCGCCTCGGACTCGGGTCTGGTCCCGGCGATCAGCCGGTCCGGCCTCCGTCGGGCCACAGCTCCGTGGACCTCGGCCAACCCTCCGACCGTCCCGCTGTCGATCAACCTCACCCGCCCCGAGCTGCTCCACGGCGGCCTGTTCGATGACCTCGAGGAGATCGCCGGCTCGATCCCGCGCTCCGCGCTGCGCCTGCAGATCCCCGAAGCCGCGTTCATGGACCCCGCCGCCCAACCGACGATCGACAATCTGATCAGGGCCGGGTACCGGATCTGCGTGAGGGACTTCGGTACCGCATCCTCGTCCGTCCGGCGTCTGAGCGGGCTGCCCGATCCGGCGATCCGGATCGACCGGTCGTTCATCTCGGGCCTCGCACAACGTCGCTCCGACCGGGCCGTCCTCTCCACGATCGTCAAGGTCGGCATGGCCCTCGGCGTCCAGATCACCGCCGACGGCGTCACCCAGCCCGGTCAGGTCCCGATGCTGCGAGAGCTCGGCGTGACCCGCGGGCAAGGCTGGCTGTTCGGACGACCGGTCCCGTGGCCCGACTTCCTCCGCCGGACCGACGGCGGTTCGACCTCCGCTCTGGGGTGGCGACCCCCGACCGCCCCGATGACCACCGGGGTCGTCACGTGACGGCCGCAGAGGTCGTGCGTCGACGGCGACCGGTGGTGATCACGGGTCTGATCGTCGCCTCGGTCTCGCTGCTGTCGGTCCCCGCCGCGAGTGCTCTGGGTCTCGACGCGAGCGACGACGCCGTCACCCGACTGCGGATCGCGGCGGACATCGTGTTCAGCGCCGGTGCCGCGATCGCCCTCGCCCTGGTCGCCCGGCGTCGGCACGGCACCGACCGATCGGTGTGGGGCCTGCTCGCCGCGGGGTGCGGCGCGTGGTGCCTCGGGTCGGTCCTGTGGGCGTCCTACCTCGCCCGCGGCGCGGAGCTGCCCGTCCCCAGCCCGGCCGACGCCGCGTACCTCGTCCTGCCGCTGGCATGGATCGCGGCCGGCGTCGTCGGTGGAGCCCGACGCCAGCGGGACCGACCGGGGCGGCCCCGAGCCATCGACCTGATCGACAGCGCGATCGTCGGGCTGTCGCTGCTCATCATCCTCTGGGTCGTCGCGTTCCACGCCGGGAGCATCGACGCCGGCGACACCGCCACCCTGGTGACGATGATCTATCCGATCGGATCCGCCGTTGCGGCCACGCTCCTTACCCGGTCCCTGGCTGGCGATACGGCGGATCGACGGGCGTTCACACTGGTGGTGGCGGGGGTCACCGCCTACACGATCGGCGACGTCGGCTTCCTGGTCGCCACCCGGACATGGGCCATCAGCGACGCTGTCCCCACCCTGGTCGACACGGGATGGATCGTCGGCTTCACCCTGCTGGCCGGGGCGGCGTGGGTCGCGTGGCCGGGTCCCGAAGCACCGCTCCCCCGGACACGGAGGACACGCAGCGGCCTGCTGGCGGTCGGGTTGGCATCCGCGGCCGCGGTCGTCGCCCTGGTCGACCTCACCCAGGACGACGGCACGACCTGGACCACCTCCACGCTCGTGGCGGTGATGATCCTCCTGCTCACGCGTCAATCGCTGACCCTGGCCGAGAACCGACGGCTGTCACGCGATCTGGTCGACCGGATCGGCGATCTCGCGCACCGTGCCGATCGCGACGAGCTGACGGCCCTGGCCAACCGCTCGCACCTGAAGGATCGCCTCCAGGCCGCCGTCCACCGATCGGACCCCGCCACCCCGGGGGCGGTCATGTTCCTCGACATCGACATGCTGAAGCCGGTCAACGACTCGCTGGGCCACGACCGCGGCGACGAGCTCATCCGGACCGTGGCGGGCCGCCTCCGGGATCGCTTCGGCGACGACGTGGTCCGCTTCGGGGGCGACGAGTTCGTGGTGATCCTCCGGGACCGTCCGTCGATCGAGGCAATCCTGGCCGACGCAGAGGAGACGGCCCGGGACATGCGCCGGCCGTACCGGAGCGGCGGGATCACCCTGGCGCCGTCGATATCGGTCGGCGTCGCCGTCGCGGAGGCCGACGCCACCCCCGACGAGCTCCTCCGACGCGCCGACACTGCGCTGTACCACGCCAAGGACACCGGCCGCGGACGAGCGGCGCTCTACGACCCCTCGATGGACGCCGTGTCGACCCGGCGACTGCGGATCGCGCCGGAGCTGCGCCGGGCCGTCGACGACGACGAGCTCGAGCTGCACTACCAACCGATCGTGCACCTCGCCACCGGACGGATCCAACGGGTCGAGGCCCTGCTGCGGTGGCGTCACCCCGAGAAGGGCATCCTGACCCCGGATCGGTTCCTGCCCGAGGCCGACGCCCTCGGGCTCCTACCGGAGATCGGACGGAGATCCCTGCTCGAGGGGACGGGTCGCATCGCCGAAGTCAACCGCCGGAACCCGGATCGGGCGGTGCAGATCGCTGTCAACCTGTCCGCCAGCGAGCTCGGCACCGACGTCCTCCTCGGAGTCGACGAGGCCCTCGCCGCCAGCGGGCTCGAACCGGCGATGCTGGTGCTGGAGATCACCGAGGACGTGATCGTCGACGAGTCGATCCGCCGGACCCTGGCCGAGCTGCGCAGCCGGGGGGTGACGATCGCCATCGACGACTTCGGCACCGGCAACTCGTCGCTGCGCCAGCTGGGTGACTACCCGGCGTCGGTGCTCAAGATCGACCGCAGCTTCGTCGACGGCATCGACGGCGCCGACGACCGACTGATCGTGCGCGCCGTCATCGACCTGGCCGCTGAGCTCGACCTGGTCACGATCGGCGAAGGGGTCGAGACCGCCGAGCAGGCCGAGCTCCTGGCCGCGATGGGCTGCGTCCACGGCCAGGGGTGGCTGTTCGACAGGGCCGTGCCGTTCGAGACCCTGGAACGGCGGTGGTTGCAGGGGCCGCCGTCGACCGCCCGGGCGCTGCGGGCCCTCGGTCGCGCCGGTGCCGGCTCCGCCGACGGGGATGCTGGTGTGGACCCGACCGGGTCGAGCGGCTCGACCGGCTCGACCGGCTCGACCGGTTCGGCGGGATCGGCGGGATCGCCGTCGATCAGGTCGACGGTTCCGGAGACGGTCCGCACAGCCGACTGAGGGCTCCGTCGGCCTGGTCCATGATCCGCTCGAGCAGCTCGGCGACCGTCGGCAGCTCGTCGATGACCCCGACGACCTGACCGGTCGGCAGGATGCCGACCTCGACGTCGCCGTCGACGACCGACGCCCGGGTCATCATCGGGGCGTTCGCGGCCAGGGCCACCTGCGACCACGACAGCTCCTGGTCCTTGTGCATCTGCACACCGGTGCGGGCCAGGTCGGGCAACGACACCCCGGCCTGACGGGCGAAGCGCCACGCGTTGCCAGCCGCGCGGGGGAACCGCAGCAGGCCCGGCGAGCGCTCCAGCGCGTCGATCATGGCGGTGCGGATCACCCGCTGCGGGGCTCCGTCGATGGCGGTGGTGACGACCGTGCCGGTGAGCGGGGTCCCGAGGTAGAGGTCCTTGACGTGGTCGGGGACGTGGCTCTCGGCGGTGAGCAGGAACCGGGTCCCCATGGCCACGCCGTCGGCCCCCCATGCCAGGGCGGCGGCGAGCCCGCGACCGTCGGAGAAGCCGCCGGCGGCCAGCACGACCACGTCGGTGCCCGCCACCCCGTCGACCACCTCGGGCAGCAGCAGCGACGTGGGCACCGATCCGGTGTGACCGCCACCCTCGCCGCCCTGGGCGATCACGGCGCTGACCCCGATCTCGGCGACCTTCTGGGCGTGGCGCTTGGCGCCGACGGTGACGATCGTGACCACGCCGGCGTCGCGGAGGCGCTGCACCTGCTCGGACCGCGGCGCGGCCGCGAAGCTGGCCACCCTCACCCCGCGGTCGACGATCAGCGAGATCCGCTCCGCGGCGTCGGGCTGGTTGGGCAGGAGGTTCACCCCGAACGGGTTCGACGTGCGCGACGCGACCTTGTCGATCGCCGCGCCGAGCTCGTCGAGGGTCATGGTGGCCGAGGCGAGTATCCCCAGACCGCCGGCCGCGGCGGTCGCCGCGGTCAGGCGGGCACCGGAGACCCACCCCATTCCGGTCTGCACCAGCGGGTAGCGCACCCCGAACCGCTCACAGGCCCGCGTGCTCAGCGCCGGGTGACGGGCCGACTCCGATCCGTTCGGAGCAGCATCGGGGCCGGTCGGGGTGCTCACTCGTCGGGGACCTCTCGGAAGCGGAGCCCGCCGGGATCGATGCGCTCGAGCTCCTCGACCTCGGCACCTTCGGGACCGCGGCTGGTCGGGACGTGCTCGGGGACCTGCAGCTCGAAGCCGGTCGCCTCGACCACCTGGTCCACGCTCACGCCGGGGTGCACCGACGCCACGCGCATGGTGGGGACGGCGTCCCCTCCGTCGGAGCCCGCGGCGACGAAGTCGAACACGCCCAGGTTGGACACGACCCGGCGGATCTCGTGGAACCGCGAGCTGGTCGGGCCGAGCTCGGCGGCCCGGTCGTAGCCGATGCCGCAGACGACGTCGACGGCCTCGACGAACACCTTGGGCGAGTGGTTGGGCACCCAGTAGCTGGTGGTGTGGTTGATCGTGTTGCCGGGCGCGCCCCGGAACCCGAGCAGCTGCGATCGGGGCTGGTGCCAGTCGCCGATCGCAGCGATGTTCTGGTTGCCGAACCGGTCGACCTGGGTGGCGCCCATCATGACGTGACGCCGGCCGTGCCACAGCAGACCGAACATCTCGCGGTACGGGTTCCAGCGACCGATGACCCGCTGGGCCTGCCGCTCCTCCTCGGACAGGCCGACGGCGGGCACGTTGTCGATCAGCGTGTAGAAGCCGTCGGTCAGCGCCAGGTGCGGTTCGAACGTGGCCGCCGCCAGTCGGCCCCCGATCAACGGCAGGTTGCCGATCGGGTTGCAGAGGCTCTCGCCGTCGCCGCGGAAGGCCTCGGCGATGGCCACGGCGCAGACATCGGCCCGTCGGGGATCGCTCACTTGTCGCCCTCCTCGGCCGCGGCGGCCAGCTCCCGGACGTGCGCCCGGTAGGTCTCCTCGTCCACCTGCACGAACCGCTCCGAGAACTCGGCCCACGCCTCGTCGGAGCGGGCGGAGCCGGCGTAGTGGCGCTGGAACGCCTCGTCGCGGCCGTAGTCGGGCAGGCACTCGGTGAAGTGCGCCCCGCCCGGCGCCTCGACGACGCCGGTCACGTCCATGCGGGAGATGCTGTGGTGGGTGACGTCGGTGCCCGCGCCGAGCTCGGCGGTGGGCAGCACCTTCTCGCAGGACACGAAGGACCGCTCAGCGGCGCGCACCGTGATGTCGTCGAAGTACGGGTCCTCGCCCAGCCACACGGCGTTGCCCGAGGCGTCGGCCCGGTGCTGGTGGACCAGTGCGACGTCGAGCCGCAGGGCCGGCGCCGCGATCAGCTCCTCGTGCTCACCGGTGTCGGGATCGGGGTACGGGGAGCGCACCGTGGTGATGTGCGGCATCACCCGGGGGACGTCGGAGCCGAGGCCGGCCCGGGTGGGCAGGAACGGCAGGCGCCACGCCGCCGCCTGCAGGCCCGACAGGAACATGCCCTCGTCGAGCTCCTCGGCCCGGATCGACCCGGACTGCCGCGCCGCCCGGTAGTGCGGCTCGAGCGGGATCGTGTCGAGCGACACGAACCCGGAGATCACCTTCGATGCCTGACCGGAGCGGCACAACAGGCCCACGTCGGGACCGCCGTAGGCGACGACGGTCAGGTCGGTCAGATCCGAGCGGAGGATCGCCCGGATGATGGACATGGGCTTGCGCCGGCTCGCCCACCCGCCGATGCCGATCGTCATGCCCGAGCGCAGCTCGGCCACCACCTCGTCCTCGGTGCACCTCTTGTCGGGCCCTGGCACCTGTCTCTCCTCCGGTGGTCGGCTCCGCCGCGACCGAGCTTTCTGACGCGGCGTCAGATGGGACCGTACCGGAGGGACCACCTGAGAAGGAACCCGGCGACGCGCGCACCTGACCGCCGGTGCCGGTAGCGTCGGAGAGACATCTCGACGCCGAACCCCCCAAGGACCACCATGCGCCGTCGCCCCATCCTCCTGCCGTTCATCGCCCTGTTGGCGGTGGTCGCGTTCGTCGCCGGGTCGTGCAGCTCCGACGACTCCGCCGACAAGGACTCCGACAAGACGACCACGACCAAGAAGTCCGACGACGACGCCGGGTCGGGTTCGTCCACCGTGGCGCCCGCCGACTTCGACGCCGCCCTGAGCCAGGCCCAGAAGGCGCTCGAGGGGGCCAAGGACGACCCGTGCAAGATCATGGAGGCCGCCACCACCATGAGCACCGCCATGACCGGGGCCACCACTCCCGAGCAGCGTGAGCAGGCGGCCAAGATCGCACTCGACGCCATCCGGGCCATGGCCGACTCCGCCTCGCCGGAACTGTCGGCCGAGGCCGACAAGCTGCGCGACGCCGCTGACGCCATCGAGAAGGAGGGCGAGCAGGCGAACTGGTCCGAGGAGTTCATGCAGCAGCCCAAGGCGATCAAGGACAACGAGGCCTACACCGAGGCCTCCTCCAAGATCACCGGCGAGCTCACCCAGAAGTGCACGCCGACCTCCACCACCGAGGCCAAGTGACCCGTCGCTCCCCGCTGTCGATCCGAACCGGCCGAGGCGCCCGCGGCGCCGTCGCTGCGGTCGGAATCGCCTGTCTGATCGCCGTCGGGGTCTCCTGCTCCGGCGACGACGACACCTCGGCGCGATCGTCGACCACGGCGCCGAGCACGTCGGTGGCCGCACCGTCGACGGTCGACGACGCGGACTTCGACAAGCAGGCCACCACCGCCGAGGCGATGATCGCCAACGCCGGCAACGACCCGTGCCGGATCGTCACCGCCTTCGCCCCGGCGTCCAGCCTGCCGACACCCATCAACGCCGAGCAGACCCAGCGCGGGGTGAAGGTGATCGCCGGGCTGTTCACCAGCGCGGCCGACAGCGCGCCACCGGCCGCGGCCGGCGACGCCGCGGTGCTGCGTCAGGCCGCCACCGACCTGGTGGCCGAGGGCGAGGCGGCACAGTGGAGCCCGGACTGGCTCCTCAAGATCCCCAAGGCGATCTCCGACGCCAAGGTGGTCCAGGCCTTCACGAACTACCAGAAGGCCGTGGCCACGACCTGCGGGGGCGCCACCACCACCCCGCCCTGACCCACGCCCCCACGCCCATCAACCCCCGGAACCCCGTTCTGTAGTGCGAGATCCAGGCGTTCGCCTGGATCTCGCACTACAGAACGGGAGTGATGGGAGTGGCGGGAGGGGCGGGCCGTCGGAGGCGTCAGGACGAGTAGTCGGCGTCGCGCTTCTCGACGAAGGCGTCGCGGGCCTCGTCGCTGACCCCGGTCAGGTTCAGCTCGAAGGTGAACCCCTGCTCGAAGCGGTAGCTGCGGTTCACGTCGACGGGGTCGATCCCGTTCAGCGACTCCTTGGCCCGCCGGATGACCGACCGGCTCTTGGTGCAGATCCTGGCCGCGACCTCGAACGCGGCGTCACGCAGCTCCTCGCGGGGCACGACCCGGCTGACCGACCCCCACGCCGCCAGCAGCGACACGTCGATCGGCTCGGCGGTGTACACCATCTCGCGCATCCGGTGCTGGGGCACCAGGCGCGCCAGGTGCGTCGCCGCGCCGAGCGCCCCCTGGTTGACCTCGGGCAGGCCGAACGACGTCCCCTCGGCCGCGACGATGATGTCGGCGTTGCCGACCAGGCCGATGCCGCCGCCCAGGCAGAAGTCGTGCACCGCGGCGATCACCGGGACCTCGCACTCGTAGACCGCCTTGAACGCGGCGTAGCAGCCCCGGTTGGCACCGATGAGGGCGTCGAAGCCCTCGGTGTTCTGCATCTCCTTGATGTCGACGCCCGCGTTGAACCCCTTGCCCTCGGCGCGCAGCACCAGCGCCCCGACCTGCGGGTCGCGTCCCGCGCGGGTCACGACGTCGGCCAGCTCGAACCAGCCGGCCACGGTCAGCGCGTTGACCGGCGGGTTGTCCATGACGACCTCGGCGACGCCGTCGGAGATGTTCGTGGTGATGCTCACGGTCGCCGACGGTACCCAGTCCCCCGCCCCGTCGGCGACCCGGGACCGACCGCCAGGCCGGCGACGGCATCGAGGAGGACGGCGTCGCTCAGGTAGGAGCTGTGGCCGCGCCCGGTGTGCGGCAGCGACGGCACGGCGCCCACCCCGTCGGGTCCGTACAGACCGGGGGCCGCGCCGGCCACGGCGCCGATCGGATCGGCAGGTGCCCGCACGGCGCGCAGCTCCACCCCCCGTTCCGCCGCCGCTTCGAGAACCCCCGGTGCGCCGAGGCCGGGAGCACCCAGGTAGACGACGGCATCGGCGTCCATGCCGGCGAGCAGCGCGCGACCGGAGACCACCCCGCCGTAGCTGTGGCCGACCACGATCACCCTCTCGGCTCCGCCGGCGCGCAGGGACCGGACCTCGCGGACGAGAGCGGCGGCACCTTCGTCGGCAGCCCGGACGTCGAGAGCTCCGGGCACCACGTCGGGCGGGTCGTAGCCGAGCCACGACACGACGGCGACGTCGTCGGAGCGGTCGACGCGGTCCGCCAGGTGGTCCCACATCCGAGTCGCGGTGTCGGCGAGCCGTTCCCGGTCGGCGGGATCGGTCCCGACCCCGGGCACGATCACCACCACGATCGGCGCCGCCATAGGGCCGACCCGCTGGACGAGCCGTCCGCCGCCAGCGGGCAGGTCGACCCGAACCCGCACGGACCGCCCACCGGAGGAGGCCTGCCGCTGCGTTCGGGCGGCACGGCGCAGCACGTCGGCACGCCCCTCGAGCTCGACCGCCACCCGACGGCGGGCCGAGGTGACCTCACCCAGTCGCGCCAGGAGCGCATCGGCGTCCCGGCCCGTCCAACGCTCCATGGCGTGCGCGGCGGGCGACGGTCGGGCCAGCGGCCCGGCCCGCAGGAAGCGGGCGGCCGACTCGAACTGGACCGCGACCGCCTCGAGCGCGCCCGGGTCCGAGCCCAGCCGAGCGCCCGCCGGTCCCGTCGCGTCACCTGCCGCCATCGGGCGCGACGCTACGGAGCCCGCGGTCGGCTGTCACCGGGGACCGCGACCCGGTCGGGGTACCGTCTCGGCCGTGCAGGACCACGACCCGACGACACCTGACCCCCACGCCGGCGAAACGTCCGACGACGCACTCGACCACACCGGCCGCGTCGTCGTCGTCACCGGCGGCACCAAGGGCATCGGGAGGGTCCTGGTCGAGCGCTTCCTCGGTTGGGGTGCCGAGGTGGTCACCTGCGGACGCACCGAGCCGGACCGGCTCCCGAGCGCGGGCGGCCGCACCGCGTCGTTCGTCGCCGCGGACGTCCGAGATCCCGAGCAGGCCGCGGCGGTCGTCGACGCCGCCGTCGAACGCCACGGCACCGTCGACGTCGTCATCAACAACGCCGGCGGAGCACCCGAGGCCGACGCCGCCACCGCGTCGCCCCGCTTCAGCGAGTCGATCGTCCGGCTGAACCTGCTGGCACCGCTGCACGTCGCGCAGCGCGCCAACCACCACATGCAGGCCGGCGCCGGCGGCGTGATCGTGAACATCGCCTCGGTGTCGGGCACCCGTCCTTCGCCGGGAACCGCGGCCTACGGAGCGGCCAAGGCCGGCCTGATCAACCTGACCGAGTCGCTGGCGGTGGAGTGGGCGCCCAAGGTGCGGGTGGTCGGCATCGTCGCAGGACTGATCGCCACCGAGCAGGCCGAGCTGCACTACGGCGACGCCGACGCCCAGGCCCGGGTCGCGTCGACGGTCCCGGCCGGCCGGCTGGGCACCCCCGAGGACCTGGCCCAGGCGTGCCGCTGGCTGACCTCGCCCCTGGCGTCCTACGTGAGCGGATCCTCGGTCTGGGTCCACGGCGCCGGCGAACGCCCCGCGTTCCTGGCCGCGGCCCGCGGCGAGTAGGCCCGTTCGGCCCCGCCGGCCCGCGGTCGAACGGCGGCCCGAGCCGGCTCGGGTCCGCGTCCCGCGCCGGGGTGCTTCCTACGCTGGTCGGATCGCTCCGCTGGCCACCTCCTTCGCGCCGTCGATCCGACGAGGCGTCGCCGCCCTCGCCCTGGGGGTGCTGGTCGCGCTCGTCCTCGGCGGGTGCTCGGACCTGGTCCAGCAGGCCGACGCCACCGTCGACATCGCGGCGGAGGACGCCAACCAGGCCGCTCAGCTGCGTCAGGACCTGCTGCAGCGTGCGCCGTCGTGGGGCGGGGTGCGCGTGGCCGAGAACACCGACGAGCAGCACGGAGACATCTCGCTGACCTTCTCGTTGCCGGGCCGCAACCTCGACGCCGCCCTCGGCACCATCCACTCGCTGGACGCCGACGTCGCGTCTCAGTCGATCGACGTCGAGCGAGGCGACGTGGAGCGCACGACCACCACCGCCAAGGAGGGGACCCCGAGCGCCGGCGACGACGGCCAGGTCACCCTGCGGGTGAACATCAGCTCGCAGCCCGCGGCCGCCGGCGCGGGCGCGGTGCTGCGCCTGGTCATGGCCGTCTTCAGCATCATCGGGATGGTGGCGACGGCACTGTGGATCAGCCGGGCGTGGAAGAAGCGCTTCGGCGCCGAGGACTCCCCGCGACCGCGGCGGCGCAACATCGACGTCGACCTCAGCGACCCGCCCACCCAGGAGACCCCCCAGGTCCCCCGCGGCCCCTGGAACTGACCGACAGGCGAACCCGGATCCGGCCCGACAC
>WBZP01005644.1_pt1 | contig 12657 bp, 12 predicted proteins | sample 5204301 | NCBI WGS metagenome assembly WBZP01 (sample SAMN12412401, study PRJNA552823) | activated sludge metagenome | isolation source: activated sludge from nitrification reactor of wastewater treatment plant... | place: USA: Pennsylvania | collected 2017
GGAGGTCCTCGTCGCCGGCACGCGCCTCGCGCTCGTTCCGGCCGCGCTTCTCGCGGCGGGCGTCGCCGCCCTCGGCGGCCGGGCCCTCGTGCTGTGGGTCGGCCCCGAGTTCGCCTCCGGCACGTGGCCGATGATCCTTCTCGTCGTCTCGATGGCGCTGACCGTGCCCCAGATGATGGTGTTCAGCGTCCTCACCTACACGGACCGCCACGGCCTCCCGGCGAAGGCCTCGATGGCGGCCGCGGCGCTCAACGTCGCCCTGACCCTCGCCCTCGTGAAGCCGCTCGGCCTCGTCGGCGTCGCCCTCGGCACCCTCGGCGCGACGCTCGTCGTCGACGTCGTGTGGGTGCTCGGCCGCGGCTGCCGGGAGATCGGCGTGCCCCACGCGACCTACGTCCGCGAGGCGCTGCTGCCGCCGCTGTGGCCCGCTCTCGCGCAGTGGGCGGTGACGGCCGCGCTCGCCGCCGCGCGGCCGCCGGCGACGCTCGTCGAGCTCGTCGCCTACGGCGTGCCGGGAGCCGTGCTCTACCTCGCGATCTTCCGGGTGACCGGGCTCGGCCGCTTCGAGCGGGAGTGGCTGGCCGCGCGCTTGCGCCGGCGCACGCCGCTCCCCGTGGCGGCGAAGGCGGCGGCGTGAGCGCCCCGTCCGCTCTCCTCCTGCTCGTGCCGGCGCTGCCGGATCCGCCGACGACCGGCGGCGAGATCTACAACCGCGAGCTCGCGTCCCGGCTCGCCGCGGGGCGGGAGCTGCACGTCGCGACCTTCGCCGACCTCGGCGTGAACGCGGCGAGCCCGGCCGATGCCCTCGCGGAGGCGGCCCGGCGGTGGCTCGAGTGGCGCCGCGCGGCGCCGTGCCCCGTCGTCGAGGACACCTACGTGTACGGCCGGGCCGGGCGTCTCCACGCGGAGCTGCGGCGGCGCGGCTTCGGGCCGATCGTGGGATTCGGCCAGGCCCTCTACCCCGACCGCTACCGCTCGCCCCTGTCGCGCGCGCGGCGGTGGTGGACGCTGGCCCGCCACCTGCACGAGTGCGATCACCACGTGGTCGTGAGCGAGGCCATGCGCCGCGCCTACCGTCGCCTCGGCATCGCGGCCGAGCGGGTCGACGTCGTGCCGCCCGGTTTCGACCTCGTCCGCCGCGGGGCGCCCGCGCGCGCCCCGCGCGCTGGCGGTCCCCTGCGGGTCGTGACCGCGGGCACCTACATGCCGGCGAAGGGGCAGCACATCGTCGTCGACGCGGTCCGGCGCGTCGCGGCCGGCCGGCCGGACGACGGGTGCGCGGTCGAGCTCGACCTCTACGGCGCGCAGTCCCAGGCCCCGGACTACGTCGCGGTCGTCGCGCACCGGGCCGAGGCGCTCGGGCCCCGGGCCCGGCTGCACGGGGCCGTGCCGCAGGAGCGGCTGTGGGAGGCGTTCGCCGCGAGCGACGTCTTCGCGTTCCCGGCGGCCGGGGAGGGCCTCGGGATGGTCGTCGTCGAGGCGATGCTCGCCGGCTGCGTGCCCGTGGTGGCCGACGAGGGGCCGCTGCCCGACCTCGTGGCCGGCGGCGCGGGCTTCGCGGTGCCGCGCCGGCCGGAAGCCGTCGCGGCCGCGATCGAGTCGCTCGCGGGCGATCCGGCCCGGCTCGCGGCGATGCGGGAGGCCGCCCGGGAGAGAGCGCGCGCCTTCGCCCGCGACTGGAACGAAACCGTGTCCGCCTTCGCGCGGGCCGTGGACCGCGCGGGGGCCGGCCGGGCGGCCGACCCCCGCGCGGCGTCCTGACTGGAGGTCACGTGATGGCCCTCGCCACCGTCTTCCCGACGCAGGCCTTTCCGCCGGCGGACCCGGTCCGCGTCCGGCGCGTCGTCTGGGTGAACGAGGACGCCCGCCTCACCGGCGGCGCGGAGCTCTACGTGCGTGAGACCGCGCGGCGGCTGCGGTCGCTGGGGTTCTCGAGCACTCTCCTCTACTCCACCGAGGGGCGCGTCGATCCCGCGTTCGTCGCGTCCTTCGACGCGGCGTTCCCGATCGTCGAGCTCGCCGCGCAGATCCGGGACGTGGCGCCCGATCTCGTCTACCTCCACCGGGTGAACGGCTGGCGCCGCATCGAGGAGGCCCGCCGCGGCGGCGCGCCCGTCCTGCGCTTCTTCCACGACCACCGCCCGTTCTGCCTCCGCGAGCACAAGTACACCGCCATCGGCTCGCGGACGTGCACGAGCCCGATCGGGGCCGGTTGCTACAGGTGCCTCGGCTTCGTGAACCGCAGCGACCGGTTCCCCGGGATCGCGCTGCGCACCCTGGGGGCCCTGGAGGCCGAGCTCGCCGTCTCCCGGCGCCTCGACGGCTTCGTCGTGGGGTCGGAGTACATGGCCCGCCACGTCGCCGACCACGGCTTCGACCCGCGGCGTACCCACGTCCTGCCCCTCTACGCGCCGCCGCCGGCGGTCACTCCGATGGTGCGGCGCGACGAGAACCTGCTGCTCTCCGTCGGCCAGCTCGTCTGGGGCAAGGGCATCGACGTGCTGCTCGAGGCGATGGCGCTCCTGCCGCCGCGCGTCCGGCTCGTGATCGCCGGCTCCGGGCGCAAGGAGCCCACCCTGCGGGCCATCGCCGCGCGCCTGCGCCTGGGCGAGCGCGCGCAGTTCGTCGGCTCGCGGTCCGGCCCCGAGCTCGACCGCCTCTACGCGGAGGCGCGCGCGGTCGTCTTCGCGAGCCGCAGCCCGGAGACGTTCGGCCTCGTGGGCCCCGAGGCGATGCGCCTCGGCACTCCCGTCGTGGCGACCAGGGTCGGCGGCATCGGCGAGTGGCTCGAGGACGGGGTGACGGGCCTCGCGGTGCCGCCGAACGACCCGCTCGCGCTCGCCACGGCCCTGCACCGCCTGATCGACGAGCCCGGCCTCGCCGAGCGCCTCGGCCGCGCCGGGCGCGCACGCTACGACGCCCGCTTCCGGCCCGAGTCGCACCTCGAGGCCCTCGCCAACCTGTTCCGGAGGATCGCCCCTTGAGCACTCTGCCTGCCGTCGGCCGCCTGACCCTGCGCGGAGGCCCCGAAGTCGAGGCCTCGCTGAAGACGCTTCTCGAGGAGATCTCGCGCCGCGTCTCGTCCGTCGTCGACGCGGACCACGTCCGCGCCCTCGTCCTCCTCGGCGGCTACGGCCGCGGCGAGGGCGGCGTCGTTTCGGAGGGCGGCGAGGAACGTCCGCACAACAACCTCGACCTGCTCCTCGCCTCCCGGGCCCTCGACGTCGACAGCCGGCGGGAGACGCAGTTGAAGCTCGACGCCGCCCTCGGGCCGGTCGCCCGCGACGCGGGCGTCGGGATCGACATCTCGATCCGCGACGCCGGCGCGATCGCCCGCGACGACTGCCGAGTCATGTGGTACGACGCCCGCCACGGGCACAAGACGCTCCTCGGCGACGCCGGGTTCTTCAAGGGTCTGAAGCACTTCACGGCCGAGCGCATCCTGCCGTCCGATGCCCTCGACCTGCTGGTCAACCGGGGCACGCTCCTTCTCATCAACGAGCTGCTGCTCGCCCGGCCGGGCGAGGTCGACCGCAAGCCGATCGTGAGGCACGCGGCCAAGGCCGTGATCGGCTACGGCGACGCGCTCCTCTTCTTCCTCGGCGTCTATCACTGGAGCTACGCAGAGCGGCAGAAGCGCATGCGCGGCCGAAAGGACGTGTCGGAGCGTTTCCGCCGGCTCTACGAGGCGGCGATGGAGTTCCGCTTCTCGCCGGTCGACGCGCTCTTCGCCCCGCAGGACCTGGGGGAGTGGACGGCCGCGCTGCGGAAGGTGCTCGAGCCGGTCCATCGGCGGGTGGAGTCGCTGCGCCTCGGCCACGAGCTGACGCACTGGGGCGGCTACCCGGAGAGGGCCGCCGCGCGCGTCCTCTTCGAGCCGGGCTCCCCGCGCGACCTCGCGCGGAAGGTGGTGCGACTCCTCCACGGGCCGGGCCCGCGGACCGGGTCCCTCCTCGCGCGCCTCGGCAGCCGCGCGGCGGGGCCGGGCGCCGTGCTGCGGGCCTTCTACCCGGTGGTCGCCTACGGCGCGGGCAACGCGCAGGACCGCGCCTTCGTGCGCGAGACCCTCGAGGCCGGGAGCGACGAGCGGCTCGCCCTCGTGCGCGCGTACCTGCGCGCGTGGGGCCGCCACCGCGACACCAACCTGCGCCTCTCTCTCCGCCGGCTCGGGCTCGACATCGAGGAATCGGCATGGGCGTGATCTGGCTGACGGGCGACCTCCACCACGCGACGCTGCGCACGGGCAACCAGGCGCACGCCGACGACAGCGAGATCCGCATCGCCGGCCGCTATCTCCGGATGCTGGAGGAGGCGGGCGTCAAGGTCACCTTCTTCGTGAGCGGCCTCGCCGCGGTGGAGGAGTGGGACGACCTGCGGCCGATCGCCGAGAGCCCGGCCGTCGAGCTCGGCGGCCACAACTACTCCTGCTTCACTCCCGCGCTGCCGCACCGCGTGTGGAAGAAGGTGCTCGGCAGCTACAACGGGCCCCGCCCCGTCCAGCGCCGTGACTGCCGGCGCACGCAGGCGGCGATCCGCGAGCGCACCGGACGGACGATCCGCGTCTGGCGAAACCACATGTACATGCACGGGCCGTGGACGGAGGAGGTGCTCGCTTCGTGCGGGATCGACCTCGTCTCCGACGCGACCTCGGCGACCGTCGCCGGCCCCGTGCGGCACCCGGACGGGATCTGGACCTTCCCGTTGAACGTGATCCCGGACCACGAGCACCTGTACCACGCCGAGCGAACGCCGGAGTGGGTGGCGTCGTGGCTGGCGCGCTACGGCTTCCGCGACGCCTTCGGCTCCGACTCGTACCACGTCGAGGACTGGACCGACCTCGTGGTCGAGCAGCTCCGCGCCCACGCCGCGGCCGGCCGCGTCGCGTCGATGATCGTCCACCCCATCACGCTCTACCTCTGCGACCGCTTCCGCTCGTTCCGGCGGATCCTGGACGTCCTCGCGTCGAGCGAGACCGTGCACGCCGCCGCCCTCGTGGAGCGGGCCGCCGCCGCGCGGGGCGAATCGCCCCGGGCCGTGGCGGCCGGGCCGCTCCCCGGCTCCGCTGTGGCGCTGAACAGGGCTTTGTCTGCAACGACTTAGAGGCGGCGGCGGCGCGCCCGCCCGCGCACCGGCCCGGCACGCGGATTGAAGAAGTCCCACGCATGAGCCAGCCGCGCGTCAGCGTCATCATGAGGTCGAAGAACTCGGACTGGGTGATCGGCGAGGCCCTCGAGGGCCTCTTCTCCCAGGCCTTTCGCGACTTCGAGCTCCACGTGGTCGACTCCGGCTCGACCGACCGGACGCTCGAGATCGTGGCCCAGTACCCGGGGCGCCTCACGCGCATCAGCCCCCGCGAGTACTACCCCGGCCTCGTCCTCAACGAGGCGATCGCCCGGACCTCCTCGGAGATCGTCGTCTTCCTCAACTCCGACTGCGTGTGCCTCACGCCGAACGCCCTCGGACGGCTCGTCGCCGCCTTCGACGACCCCGCGGTGATGGCGGCCTTCGCCCGCCAGGTGCCGAGGCCCGAGGCCGACGACTGGGTCCGCCGTGACTACGCCGAGGCGTTCCCGCAGGAGGGACCCGCTCCCGACTGGCTGCCGCTGTCGCTCCCGATGGCCGCGATGCGCCGCTCGGCGTGGGAGGCGCAGCCGTTCTACACCGCCGCGTGGGGCTCCGAGGACACCGAGTGGGGGACGCGGGCCCGTGCGCGCGGCTGGCGCGTCGCCTACGTTGCGGGAGCGGCGGTCATGCACTCCCACAACTACACGCTCCGGCAGCTCTACGGCCGCCGCTTCATCGAGGGCGAGGCCGACGCCTTCATCCAGCCGGCGGGAACGCGCGTGTCGCTCGCCGCCTCCGCGTCGCGGGCCCTCGTGGCGACGGCGAAGGACGCCGCCTTCTCGCTGCGCCGCGGTCACCTCACCGAGGCGGCCCTCGCCGCGCCCCGCCGCGCCGTGTACCACTGGGCCTACTACCGCGGGCACGGCCTCGGCGCCGGCCGCCGCGCGACGGGGAACGCCGACGCGAGCGTGGGCCAGCAGGCGGTCCTGTCCCGCTACGAGGCCTGACGTGAGCGAAACCGTCCTCGCCCGCCCCGCGCACGCCGACGAAGCGGAGCCCCGCCGAGCGCCGGGCCCGTCGCCGCTCCGCTTCGGCGTCACCGCCCTCGGCGCCGACGGCGAGCGCTCGGGCATCGGGCAGTACGTGATCCAGATCCTCCGCGCCATGGCCGAGATCGAGGGCGGGAAGGGCGCCGAGGTCGTGGCCCACGACTCCGAGACCGGCCTCTTCGCGCCGGAGCCTCTCGGGCTGGGCCGCGTCCGGGTGAGCGACCGGTTCCGGACGCCCCTGGCGAACGTCGCGTGGCACCAGCTCGCCCTGCCCGGCCTCTGCCGCCGCCGCGGCTGGGACGCCGTCTTCCTGCCGGCCGCCAACCGGCGCCTGCCCGCTTCCGTCCCGTGCCCCAGCGTCGGCACGGTGCACGACTTCTCCATGCTGCACGTGGCCGGCAAGTACGACCGCCTGCGCGGCGGGTACATCGCCCACGTCCTGCCCCGTCTGACGAGGCGGCTGACCCGGGTCGTCACCGTCTCGGAGTCGAGCCGCCGCGACGTCGTGCGCCACGGCGGCGTCCCCGAGGACCGCGTGCACGTCATCCCGCACGGCGTCGACCACGAGCGCTTCCGCCCCGGCGACCGCGCGGCCGCGGCGGCCACGGCCGCGCGCTACGGCGTCCGCGGCCCGTACGTCGTCTACGTGTCGCGGCTCGAGCACCCGGGCAAGAACCACGTCGGCCTCGTGCGCGCGTTCGAGAGGCTCCACGCGAGGGGCCTGCCCCACCAGCTCCTCGTCGCCGGGGCGGACTGGAGCGGCGCCGAGGCGGTCCACCGCGCGATCGAGGAGAGCCCGGCCCGCGCGTCGATCGTGCGCGCCGGCTTCGTGCGGGGCGAGGACCTGCCCGACCTCTACCGGGCGGCCCGCCTGATGGTGTTCCCCTCCCTCTACGAGGGCTTCGGGATGCCGCTGCTCGAGGCGATGGCGTGCGGCACCCCCGTCGCCACGTCCGACACCTCCTCTCTGCCCGAGGTCGCCGGCGACGCCGCGGTGTTCTTCGATCCGGCCTCGCCCGACTCGATGGCCGACGCCATGGACCGGGTGTTGCGCCAGCCGGCCCTCGCCTCGGACCTCGTCTCGCGCGGCCTGCGCCGCGCCGCGGACTTCACCTGGCGCCGTGCCGCGGAGGACACCCTCGAGGTGATCCGCCGCGCGGCAGGAGAGCGTCGATGACCCTGGAGCGCCGCGTCGAGCTGATCGCGGAGATGAGCCGCCTCTACGGCAGGTCGCGCCGCCGTCGCCTCGCCGTGTGGACGAAGACCCTGGCCTGGCGGAGCGTCGTGGGTTGGGCCGAGGCGGTGAAGCGCGCGCTCGACCTCGTCGTCGCGGCCGAGCTGCTCGTGCTGCTGACGCCTCTCTTCCTCGCCGTCGCCGCGGCGATCAAGCTCACGGACGGCGGCCCCGTGCTCTTCTGGCAGACCCGGGTGGGTCGCCACGGCCGCCCGCTCCGCTTCCCGAAGTTCCGCTCGATGCGGGTGGACGCCGAAGCGGTGAAGGCGCAGCTCGCGGCCGCGAACCAGCACGGCGCGAACGGCGTCACGTTCAAGATGAAGAGCGACCCGCGCATCACTTCGATCGGCCGCCTCATCCGGAAGCTCAGCATCGACGAGCTGCCCCAGCTCTGGCTCGTCCTCACCGGCGACATGTCGCTCGTCGGGCCGCGCCCGCCGGTGCCCTCGGAGGTGGAGAAGTACACGGTCACCGACCGGCGCCGCCTCGACGTCAAGCCCGGCCTCACCTGCACGTGGCAGGTGAGCGGCCGCTCGGACATCCCGTTCGACCGCCAGGTCGAGCTCGACGTCGAGTACATCCAGAGCCGCAGCGTCCTCGTCGACATCGGGCTGCTCGCGCGCACGGTCCCCGCCGTGCTCCTCGGCCGCGGGGCCTACTGACATGCCCGGCACCCTGGACCGTGTCCCGGCCGGCGCCCGCGCGGCGGACCTCGCGCTGTCCGGCGCGGCCCTCGCGGCGTGGACGCCTCTCCTCGCCGCTCTCGCCGCCGCCGGCTGCCGGCCCCGGCTGCACCGCGCGCTGCGCGTGGCGCGCGACGGCTCCTTCTTCCTCGAGCGGCGGCTGGTGTTTCCGGACGACCGCCTCGGCCGCCTCGCCCGCCGCCTCGGCGTCCACCGGCTCCCGTCGCTGTGGAACGTCGTGCGCGGCGAGCTGTCGTGGGTCGGGCCCCGGCCGCTGAAGCCGTTCGAGACCGACCCCCGGGACCCGGAGCAGCGGGAGCGCGACGCCGCGCCGCCCGGGATCGTCGGGCTGTGGTGGGTTCGCCGGCGGGCCAACGTCGGGTACGGGACGGAGATCGAGTCGGACCTCGAGTACGTGAGGCGCAAGAGCGTGTCGACGGACGCCGGCCTCTTCGCGCGGGCGACGGCGATGTGGTTCCTCGCCTCCGAGGGCGGGGAGACCGCGGACACCCTCGAGATCCTCGGCCACCGGATCGACAACGTGACGATGGCGTCGACGCTCGACCGGCTCGAGGCCTGGGCGAAGGGGAGCGAGCCGCGCCGGGTCGCGTTCGTGAACGCGGACTGCGTCAACCGCGCGCGCGGGGACGCGGCCTACACGGGAGCCCTCGCGACCGCCGACCTCGTCCTCGCCGACGGGATCGGCATGAGGATGGCCGGGGCGATGCTCGGCCAGCGGGTCCGAGAGAACGTCAACGGAACCGACCTCTTCCCGCGGCTGTGCGAGAGGCTCGAGCGGGAGGGTCTGTCCCTCTATCTCCTCGGCGGCCGGCCGGGCGTCGCGGAGGACGTCGCCGCCTGGGCGAGGTCCCGGTACCCGCGCCTGGAGATCGCCGGCACCCACCACGGCTACTTCCCGGCGGCCGAGGAGGACGGCGTCGTCCGCTCGATCCGCGCCTCCGGCGCGGCGGTTCTGCTCGTCGCGTTCGGCGCCCCGAAGCAGGACCTGTGGATCTGCGGGCGGCTGGCCGCGTCGGGCGCGCGCGTGGGCATCGGCGTCGGCGGACTGTTCGATTTCTACTCCGGACGGATCCCCCGCGCGCCGGCGTGGCTGCGCGAGCTGGGGCTCGAGTGGACCTGGCGATTCGTGCAGGAGCCGGGTCGCATGTGGAAGAGGTACTGGGTCGGGAACGTCGTGTTCCTGGCCCGTGTGACGCGGGCGCGGCTCGGCCGCCCCGCGCGGCGGGAAAAGGAAGGTGCGGAATGAGGGCAGTCATCCTGGCGACGACCGAGGCCGACGCGGGGAGCGGGCGGACGGAGCTCGCGGCACTCCGGCCCGTCCTCGACCGGCCGATCCTCCAGCACCTCGTCGAGCGCCTCGTCGACCAGGGTGTCCGCGAGCTGGAGGTCGTCGTGTCCGACCACCCGGAGGCGGTGCGTGCGCTCCTCGGCGACGGCCGCCGCTGGGGCGTCTCGGTCCGCTATCAGCTCGCCCGCGACGGCGCCCGCCCGGCCGCGGCCCTCAAGCGCGCCGCCCGAGGCGGTCTCGATCCGGTCGCCCTCGCCATGGGCGACACGCTCGTGCCCGCGGCGCTCCCGATCGGCTCGCCTCACGCGACCGTCTTCTGCACGCCCGGGCCGGCCGACGACGAGAACGGCGCCGCGGCCGGCCCGCAGTGGAGCGGCCTCGCGTGGGCGCCGCCTCGCCTCTTCGAGGAGCTGCCCGACGCGACACGCGTCGCCGAGATCGGGCCCTGGCTGATCGACCGTGCCCACGCGTGCGGCGCGATCCGGGCCGTTCCCGGCCGCCTCTCGACCCGCACGCCGCGGGAGTGGATCGCGGCCCAGTCCGCCGCGCTCGCGGGGGAGGTGTCGGGCCTGCTCTTCGACGGCCGGGAGAGCGAGCCCGGTGTCTGGCTCGGCCGCAACGTCCGCGTGGAGCCGGGCGTCCGCCTCGTCGCCCCGGTGTGGGTGGGGGAGAACACCCGCGTCGAAGGGTTCGCGACGCTGGGCCCTGGAGCCGCCGTCGGAGCCGGATCGATCGTCGGCCCGACCGCGCGCGTCGAGTCCGCCGTCGTGCTCCCCGGCACCTACGTGGCGAGGGGCTCGAGCTCCGCGACGCCATCGCGAATCACGGCACGCTGACGCACGCGCGCATCGGGGCGTCGGTCGACGTCGCCGACGCGTTCCTCCTGAGCGCCGTCGAGGGCCGCCGCCGGCCGCGCGGATCGGGTTCGGTCCTCTCGCGGGCGATCGGAGCCCTTCTGCTCGTCCTCCTCTCGCCCGCCCTCGCCGTCGCCCGCCTCCGGCTCGCCCTGCGCCGCGAGCGGCCGGTCGCCCGCGACGTCGTGCGGCAGCCCGTCCTCGCCCGCTCGGGCGCGCCCGCAACCTTCAGGCTCACGGCGCTCGGCCACCCCGCGGCGGAGGGCCCGTCCCTCGCCGACCTCTTCGGCCGCGTGGCGCCCGGGCTCGTCGGCGTCGCCGCGGGACGCCTGCGCCTCGTGGGCGTCACGCCCCGCTCGCCGGCCGAGCTCGCCGACCTGCCCGCGGACTGGCGCGAGGTCTGCGCCCGCACGCCGGCCGGCCTCATCACCGAGCCCGCGGTGCAGCTCGAGCCGGGCGCCTCGGCCGAGGAGGTGGCGGCCGCCGACGCCGTGTACGCCGTGTCCCGGACTTTCCGTCACGACCTGAAGCTCGTGCTGCGCTACGCCGCCGCCCTCTTCTCGTCCCCGTGGCGGCCGGCGGAGCTGGCGCGGCAGGCGGCGCGCTAGCCAGGGGCGCCCGGCCGCTAGACCGCCTCGTCGACCTCTTCGATCACCGCGGCCACCGCGGGCTCGATGGCCGCCTCGACCGCGGGCGTCATGAACTCGCGGAACTCGAGGACGCTCTCGGCCTCGATCGCCACCAAGCGGACCGCGGCTGGCATCGGCAGACCGAGCGAGAGCCCGAGGGCGAGCGCGCGGGGCAGATCGATGCCGTGGGCGATCGCCGTGCGCTGGGTCGGCAGCTCGTCGGGACCGATGCGGCGGATCGTCCCCGGTGCGCCGCCGCTGATGCAGGCGTCGACGAGCACGGCGCGATCGAATCCGGTGAGGCGCTCCATGAGGCGCAGGCCGCCGGCCTCTTCTTCCGCGACCTCGACGTCCGCCCGTCCGGCCAGGCGCTCGCGAACGAGCGCCACAACCTTCAGGCCGACCGAATCGTCCCCGAGCAGCGGATTGCCCAAACCCAGCACCAGCGTCTTCACGCCCCGCAGTATGGCCCAGGCGGACCGCGCGGCGCCGGCATGGCTCATGGGGTCTATTGGCACCCCCGCACGGCCGGGCCAACACTGGAGCCGTCCCGCGCCCGGCGAAGCGGATCCACCGCTGGCCTCCGCGCCCCCATCCCCCGGGCGAAGACGCCCCCGTGACGGGCGCGGGACTCTTCGCTCTCCCCGCGCCTCGCTTCCCCGAGCGGCCCCGTATACTTCCGGTGGTGAGACGTGCGATCCAGCGGCTGCGGCCGCGCCGCCCGCTCCGGGCGCTGGCCCTGCTCTTCAACCTGCTTCTCTTCGGGATCGGCCTCTACTTCGAGGTGCACCCGCGCGACCGGGAGGACGCGTGGTCGGCCGGCGGCGTCGCGGCCGTCGCGGTGCTGAACTCGTCGGCGCTCACGATGCCGTACGCCGGCGGCGGCGGCACGCGCCGATTCGTGGCCCGGCTGCGGCGGATCGCGGTGATCGCGAACGTCCTGCTGCTGGTGGTGGCGACCGTGATCGTCGTCTTCGAGGTCGTGAACGACTGGTCGCACGCGCTCGTGCACGGCACGGCGCTCGTCCTGCCGCCGTTCTTCACCCTGCTCGCCCTCGCGGAGCAGCGGCGCGCCTGACGTGGCCCTCCCGGAGAAGCTCGAGCAGGTGCCGAACCGGCCCGGCGTCTACCTCTTCAAGGACGCCGAGGGGCGCATCCTCTACGTCGGGAAGGCGCGCGTCCTGCGCGACCGCGTCCGCTCGTACTTCCAGGCGTCGCGCCCGACCGAGTTCCACAAGGTCCGCATGGTCGAGGAGATCGCGGACCTCGATCTCGTCGTCACCGACAGCGAGATGGAGGCGCTCGCCCTCGAGAACAACCTCATCAAGCGCCACAAGCCGCCGTACAACGTGCGGCTGCGCGACGACAAGAACCACCCGTACCTGAAGCTCACGCTCGCCGAGGAGTACCCGCGGCTCTACGTGGTGCGCCGGCCGGCCGAGGACGGCAACGTCTACGGCGGGCCGTACATCCCCGCGAGCCTGGGGCGGCGGACCGCGTCGCTCGCCCGCAAGCTCTTCGGGATCCGCACCTGCAAGGAAACCCTCAACGGCCGACGGCCGCGCCCGTGCCTTCAGCACCAGATCGGCCGCTGCCTCGCCCCGTGCGTCGAGGAGGTCTGCGGCCTCGACCGCTACCGCCAGTCGTGCGAGGACGCGCGGCTCTTCCTCGAGGGGCGGACGGAGGAGGTCGTGAAGCGCCTGCGCGCGGAGATGGACTCGGCCGCCGCGTCCGAGCGCTACGAGGTGGCGGCGTCGCTGCGCGACCAGGTGCAGGCCCTCATGCGGCTCGAGGCGCCCCAGAAGATCACGACCACGGACCTCGAGGAGCGCGAT
>WBZP01004286.1_pt1 | contig 12653 bp, 7 predicted proteins | sample 5204301 | NCBI WGS metagenome assembly WBZP01 (sample SAMN12412401, study PRJNA552823) | activated sludge metagenome | isolation source: activated sludge from nitrification reactor of wastewater treatment plant... | place: USA: Pennsylvania | collected 2017
GAGAGGCCGATCCGCTGGAGGTCTCGCCCTGCAACCGCAGAGAGTCGCTCGAGCACGCCGAGCATGTGCCACCCCCGGTCGTCGCCACCGAACGCGTGGACCTCGTCGATCACCACCGTTCGAAGACTCCGGAACACCACCCGATGGTCGGTCTTCACCGACAAGAGCATCGCCTCGAGCGACTCGGGTGTCGTGAGGAGGATCTCGGGAGGATCTTCGAGGATTCGCCGTCGAGCGGCGGCGCCGATGTCGCCGTGCCACAGGCCGACGCGCAGGCCGACGAACGATGCGTACTGCTCGAGACGGACGTGCAGGTTGTTGAGCAGCGCTCGCAGCGGGCAGAGGTACAGCGTCGACAGACCGGGGCGGGGTTCGGCGAGGATCTGGGTCAGGATCGGGAAGATCGCTGCTTCGGTCTTGCCACCGGCGGTGGGTGCCAGCGCGAGCACGTGCTCGCCGTCCAGGATGGGGGCGATCGCCTCCTCCTGCAGCGGACGCAGTTCTCGCCAACCGAGACTGTTGACGATGTGGTGCTGCACGATCGGATGCAGCGCATCGAAGCCGCCGCTCACGAGTGATCCAGGACGGTCTGCACCAGCCGCCAGACCGAGGAGCTCGGATTCTCGCGTTCTAGCGAACCATCGAGCCGGTGCTTCTCGTCGAGATGCTGCGCCCGACCGCGAGCAGCGGCGTAGTTCTCGTTGAGCAGATCGAGTGCATCTGAGCTGAGATGTTTGCCCTCGCACCCCGACAGTTCTCTCCACTCCTTCTGCACGTCGTGCCGTTCGATGTACGCGGTCTGATCGCGGTCGTGGAGTAGCAGCCAGAGCTCCATGCACGGGTTGGAGAACGCCACTTCGATCGAGTTGTTCCTGGCCAGTTCGAGCGCCGCCGGGATGTTGGGATGGTCGTCGTGATCGAAGACGCACCAGTACTCGTCACGAGCTGTGCCCCGCTGCTTGCGTTGCAGCTTCAGGTCACGCTCCCGGGCCTTGGCCGCGTGCTCGACCAGTGTGAGCGGAACACCTCGACGATGATCGATGGTGATGACCACCTTGTCGCGATGACGACGCTCCAACTCCTTGAGGTACTGGACCTCTGTGACCTCGCCCTCGGTGAAGACGAGCAGCTCATGGCGAGGCGCCCGCTGAGGTTGACGCCGAAGTTGGCGCGCCTGTCGACTCACTTGGTGCCCGTCACCAGTTCGGCCGCCGCCGCAAACTCGGGCCACGACACGATCGGCACCCCGCCGTATCGGCCTTCGAGATAGCGCTTCTCGATGGCCTCGTGCTTGCGCGGCTTCAGGTCCGCGAGCGAGTAGAGACTCGTGGCACCGTCGTTGGTCTTCTCGGCCAGCCACACTTGGTCGCGACCGAGTGGCTGGGCATCGGCATCGAGCAAGGTCGCATCGTGCGAGTTGAAGATCAACTGGGCTCGTCGCGGGTTCGTGGACTGGTCCTGGAAGAGCCGCACGAGGTGGCGCACCAACGCAGGATGCAGGCTCGCATCCAGTTCGTCGGCGAGGAGGACCGCTCCCTTTTCGAGCGCGTCGAGCACCGGTCCGACGAGCCCGAACCACACGAGCGTGCCGAGGCTCTCCTCTGCGGGGCCAAAGGGGACCTGGCCGTCGGCGCTGCGGTGAGTGAGCGTCACGAGCGTGCCGAGTTCGATGTCGTCGTCGGACTCCGCATCGTCGGTTTCACCGGCGAGCACCCGCATCGCCTTGGCAACGCGCTCCTTCACCTTCGGGTCGATCTCGTGGCGGATCGCCCCCGTGATGCCCAGGTCGGCGGCACGAAGCAGAGCGAGTACTCCCTCCTGCCGCTTCGGATCATCCAACATCTGCGCGGTGAAGGCCTGGCGCGGATTCCTGGTGTCGACCTCAGCGAGGAGAAGGTTGCGGTGGAACCACTCGAAGAGTGGGAGCAGCGCAGGATGGTTGGCCGAAGCAGCCGTCGAGAGGAACAACGCATTGGGTCGAAGCAAGTCGAACGCTGCTCGACTGCTGCGACGGGCTTCGCTACCGAAGTCGACGTCGTCACCGTTCCGCTCGAACAGCAGCTTGGCCCGGCCCTTCGGGAAGTAGAAGGCCCACTCGGTCAGCACCCGGTCGTCGTCGAAGCTGAACCCGTACTCGTAGCGGATCCCTTCGACGATCAGATCCACCTCGAAGCGGGTGGGCAGAGCGCTCGTTCCATCTAGCCGGAACGGGTGTCGTTCGATGCCACCAGTCGGAACTCCGAGTCGGAATGAGGTGAGAACAAGCCGGCGCATGTCGTCCATGATTCGGAGCAGGTTCGACTTGCCCGACGCGTTCGCTCCGAGGACTCCTGCGACTGGCAGCACCCCGATTGGCGATCCACCCTCTCGCCACGGCACCTCACGAACGACCTCCGACTCGGCCATCGCCGTGGGGAGCAGTGACAGCTCGAGAGGGTCGCGGAACGACCGTGCGTTCTCGGCACGGAAGGACAACAGGACGGACGGAGCCGCTTCAACACCAGTTGCGTCACTCACAGGCCCACTATCGCAGATTTTCTGCGGGAATCCACCTGAAAGTGGCAGATTCTTGCTATCGCGCCCGTGATCAGCTGTCGCCACTGCTCAAGTCGAGCCCGATGTCATCGATCGTTCCGCCGCGTTGGAGATTGCGCTCGACCTCCAGCATCTCGGCGTCGCCGACGGTCAACTGGTAGTGCTCCCGAGGATCGAACTCGGCGTGGAGGTCGACCTTGTCCATCACGTCGCCGACGAGCTTCTTGAGGAACAGGCGAGGTGCGATGCCGACCTGGCCGCCGAGCTTTCCCGCAACGGCATCGGCGAGGTCCGAGACGTAGCGGTCATCGACCAGTTGGGCGACTCGATCGGGCGCCTCCGCGCCGGCGACGTACACGGTGCGAACGTTCGTGCCGAGCTCGACGAGCCGGTCGTGGTCGAACCCGGCCAGCCGGATCTGCACGGCTCGCGGGTTGTCGAAGCGCGGGTCGCCGGAGAAGTCCACGGCGAGGCGCTGAGCAAGCGGAGCGAGCCGCTGCACACCCTGTGGCCCGTCGAAGAACGCCGGCGTGCCGGTGATCAGTAGGTACAGCCCGGGGAACCGGCCGCCGTCGACTTCGTCGATGAGCTGACGGAGCGCGTTGAGCGACTTGTCGCGGGTGTCCGAGCGGACCCGTTGCAGCGTCTCGACCTCGTCGATGATGACGAGCAGACCGCTGTTGCCCGAGTCGCGCACCACGGTGAGCAAGCCCTGCAGGAACGAGAGCGCTCCGGCATGATCGATGTCGCCCTTGATGCCTGCGTACCGCTTGACCGACGCGGCGACGTTCGGCTGTCCTCCGAGCCACGCGACCAGTCCGTCGGCGGTAGCGAGGTCGCCTTCGAGCATGGCTCGCCGGTAGGAGCGCAGGACAGTGGCGAAGGTTGGATTGGTGCGGCTGACGTCGGACAGTCGCGCTTCGACGAGACGGTCGGTTGCTGCGGCCAGGGCGGCTTCGTCGTGTTCGTCGATCGTGCCGTCGGCCAGGACGTCTTCCTCCAACACGAAGAACCAGCCGTCGATCAGCGATCGGAAGGCACCAGTGTCACCGTCGCCGACGGCGAGGCGTTCGACGAGTCGGCGGTACACGGTCTGGAGGTGATGCAGCGGCGTCTCGGTCTCGGAGATCTGGATCTCGCTCGTGACGAACCCAGCCCGACGGGCACGATCGGCGATCCATCGTGAGGCGAAGGTCTTGCCCGATCCCCACTCGCCACGGATGCACTTGAAGACCCCCGCGCCGCTGGCCGCACGAGCCAACTCGTCGTCGATGGAGGGACCGAAGCGGTCCAGACCGACGGCCAACAGGTCGAGGCCCCGTGCTGGCACCGTGCCGCGCCGCAGCGCATCGATGACCTCGTCACGGCGAGCCTTGCTGGGGGCGGGTGCGTTCATGACGCACCGCCGAGGAACTGGGCGCGCAGCAGCGCCTCGTCGAGTCGTGCCTCCTGGGCGGTTGCGTCGACCGTGAGCACGCCGAAGCCGTCGACGTTCAGCACACGGGTGAGGATTGCCAGGAAGCCGCCCACTCGGCCGAGCGGCATGCGGGTCGCCTGTGCGATCACTGCGTAGTTGGCGACACCTCCTCTGCGATGGAGCACGGCGAGCGTCGAGCGGACCTTCGCGGCTTCGGGCTTCCCACGTCCGATCGAGCCGAGCTGCAGGGAGTACACGTCGGAGCCCAGCACCTCGTCGACCCATGCCGGCACCGCTTCGACCTCGGCGGTCTCCACAGAGTCCGGCTCCTCGGCGCCGGCCGCAGATGGCTCGAACAAGGCTCCCTGGCCAGCCCCCGGATCGGTGGCTTTCGGCTTCGACGGCCGACGCGCCGGCCGCTTGGGCTTCGGCGCTTCCTCGACCACGTCGACGTGCAGGTCCCACCACGCCGGCTTGGCCACCGAAAGTAGTTCCCAACCCTTCGGCAGCTCGACACCGGCCGGAGCGAACACCGACAGCGGCACGATGCACTCATCGGGCGTCGCGCCACCGTGGTAGCCGCCGTGTTTGGCCGAGTAGCGCAGGTCGTCGTGCCACGGGGCGAGCACACCGCGTTCGTCACCCAGGAGAACGCGCGGGCCTCGCAGGAGTACCTCGTCGTCAGACGGGTCGCGGTCGGCGACCCGCCAGCGGTCGCCCCCCTCCCCTGCTCGAGCGACGTCGCCCTTGCCGTCGAGCCCGACGCCGAGCACGTGGCCGTGGTCTGCGGTGATGATGACCACTCGCCCAGCTGCCGCAGCGGCCCGCAGCAGCGCCGGCAACGGTCCGAGGTGCTCGATGCGGTACTCGGGGTTGAAGGTGCCACGGCTGAGCTCATCATCGATCGTGTTGACCACCGCAGCGACGACTCTGGGGCCATTCTCGCCGAGCGCCGCCGCGACGTGCGGGGGCAGCCCGAGACCGACCCCACTGACCAGGTCGGGACGGTGGTGCACCACCATCGCCGGCGGCCCGTCGAGCTTCGAGACCTTCGGATGCTTCGGTAGCTCTCGCTTCTCGTCGGCTGCGGCGCCGATGCGAGGCCGTCCCGACAGCAGGGAGGTGCGGGATGCCTCGGTGACCGTCGGCAGTGTCGCCAGGGCAACGCGGCGTCGGTCATCCCGGCCGATCTCCTTCAGACCGAACTGGGCGAACTGTTCCGCGAGCTCGAGGAACGGCGCGAGCCCACATCCATCGAGCACGACCAGCAGCGTCGGGACGTCCTTCGCGAGCGGTGCGACCACGTCGCCCAGCACCGACTCGACCGCGACGAGCTCGGCCGACGGCAGCTCCGCGGCGGTCCCGTCGGTCGTCCACCGCGCGAGTGCCTCGGCGAAGCCACGATTGCCCTCCGCTCGGCGTTGATGTGCTGCCTCGCTGATTCGTCGGAGCGCGGCAGCGAACCGTGGCGGTGTGTCATCGCCTTCGCCGACCCTGCGGCGGGCGGCGTCGACCCATGCGCCGTCGTCGAGGTAGGCGTCGACCGACTCGGCGAGCGTCAGCACACGCGGGCCATCGCCTGAGGGTGCCGCATTGTTCACGCCGGTGCCGTGCATGGAGCTGACCGGGTCGCGCAGCCATGACACGAGTCGTGCGGCGAGCTGCGCGCGTTGGGCGCGGGGGCGGCCGGGTTCGGTGCCGGCGATGCGGTGCGTGACGACGCGGTGCACGGCACGGCGAAGCGTGTCGGCGTCGACGGGGCCGTTGTCGTCCAACGCCGCGTCGAGCAGTACCGCGAGCTGATCGAGCCGTGCTTCGAAGCTGACACCGAGTACGTCGCTTGCGTCGGGTGAGGCGACCTGCCAGTCCTCGACCAAGGCCGAGCCGGCGTGTTCGATGTCGAAGATGCTGGCGAGTTGGTCGCCGCCGAGGGTGGAGAGCTCGCCGAACGCTCGCTCCGCGGCGCGCGCCCAGGCGTCGAGCGCGCCGTCGGTGACGGCGTCGCATCCCGTGAGGTCTTCGATGCGTGCTTGTGCTCGGCTTCCGCTGGTTGATCCGACGACGGTGCGGGCAGCGAGCCCGGCGGGCAGGCACCGCTCGCCTCGACCCTGAGCGATCGCGCCGGTGACCAGCTGGCCGGCGGGACCGAGCAGGTCGCCGAGCGTGGAGCACAGCGACGACACAACGCCCGAGTCTGCGGACTCGACCTTCGAGGTGAACGAGCGGTCAGCGGTCGCCAAGAGCAAGCGTTCGAGGGTGACTCCGTTGGCGCCGAACACCGCAGCGACCAACGCTCGCAGCGCTGCGTCGGCGGACAGGACCACTGCGCCTGCGGGTAGGGACTCCACAGGCACGTCGAGCAGCGGATCGGCCATCCACGAGAACCGTGATTCCCCGAACGCAGGATCGAGCGTTCGGGCGCCGAACCGCTGACGCACCGCGTCCCACGGACTAAGCCCGAACAGCTTCGGTCGTACGAAGCGCCCGAGAAGGTCTGCACCCAAGTCGGCTTCGGGCACGTCGGTCAACAGCACCAGTGTGGTGTTCGGGTCGCCGGCTGCAGCTGCGTCGAACTCCGCGATCGCTCGACGCGCCGCGAGCGGGCTCGGGCACGGCTCGACTCGGATCGTGCCGACCACCGTGTCGGTCAGATCACCGAGGTTCCACACGGGCGCGGCCTTCACCCCGACGACGAACGGCTCGGGGTGCGAACGACCCTTGAGGCCGTCGCGCAGCTGCCGCACGAGCTGACGGATCAGCTCGGACGTGGCAGCCCGAGTCGGCCGGTCGGTGGTGACCGCGTGGGTCACGATGGCGTCTCTCCGGTGGAGCGGATGACGATGTCGAACGGACCCTTGCCGTGCTTGCCGTCCTTGATCTCGTCGCGGAGCACCTTGAGGCGCTTCGCTGCATCGGCGGCGCTCAACCCCGATTCAGCAGCGATCTCGGTCGCGGCCTCGGCGACCGGGGCCTGTCCGCCACCGGGCGTGGGGCCGGGCGGCGCGATGACAGGCGGGGTCTCGGTGAAGACGATCGCGCGGGCTTGTGCCACGAGGTCACGAAGCTGCGGGGCCAACGCCTCGACGTACTCCTCGGTGTCGAGCAGCTGTCCGAGGCGATCGCCGATCGCAGCACCCTCATCGCGTGCCATCGCAACGGCGAGCAGTTTCGTGTCAACCCCCGCGATGGTGCCGTTGATCGCATCCGCTGACTTGATCGACGCACCAATCGCCTCGGGGCTCGGGCTCAGGTCTGCGGCGAGGAACGCTTCGACCTTATCGAGGTCGCTCCCCGCAGTCGCGACCGATCGCAGCAGCTGTGCTGCGTGTTCGGCGGTGGTGATGCGAGGGACGTCGTCGCTGTCGACCAAGGCTGCGAGGGTGCCGAGCTGACTGCTGAGCGACTCGACCGCCGCCAGGTGCTCGTTCGCTGCAGCGGCCAGCGCACCGCTGAGCTTCGCAAGCGCAACGGCGGACGGCTCGGGCGGCAGACCCGCCAGTCCCAGTACCCGACCGGCACGGTCGACCACCGACGACCACGCACCGGCATCGGGCAGGTCTTGGGCGACGACCTCGTAGTGGTCGGCGAGCCCGTCGATCGCGACGCGAGCGGGACCGCCGTGGTCGGTGAAGACCCGATCGGTCGCTGCGGCCCACACGATGAGCACCAGGTTCTGCAGTTCCTTGCTGAGTCCCATGGGCGCCGGGTCGTCGATCCATGCACGCAGCTCGGCAACCGTCACGTGACCCTCGGCCCCCGACTGCGCACGCTCGGCCAGCTTGCGGGTGAAGTGCGTCTCCCACCGCTGAGAGACGTCCAACAGGAACGCCTGCTCGGACTGCACCCCCAAACGCAGCGGGTTCGCGATGCGCGCCATGACCCGGCGATCTGCGGTCGCCACCTGCGGGATGCGCCGGTCGGGCGCTTCTAGCGCCGCGTCGCACACCTCTCGCACGGTTCGAAGATCCGCGGGGCGCACCTCGGCGTCGATCTGCGGTGCTGCTGGATAGCTGTGCTCGAGCGCCTGTTCGAACACCTTGTCCAGCGCCTCGCGCAACGATGTCGCAACCGGCGGGCGGACAGTGAATCCACTGAGCAGGCTCGAGAAGTGATCGGCGAGCGCGTGGCTCGAATCGACGACCGCAGCGTCGGGTGTGCCCAGCCCGTAGGCCTGTTTGAGCGCAGCGAGCAGACGGCTGCGCGCCGCGTTCTGCTGGGCTTCGAGCTGTGGGCGCGCCGACTCGCGTGCCTCGGGGCTCAGGTGCCGGGTTGCCTCGGTGAACCGTTCGCTGCTCTGGCCGGGAACCGGCAGAAGGTGGTTCAGACGCACGAGTGCGCCGAGCTGGGCGCGCATCTCGGCGGTGAAGAACGACGGGATCCAACACAGCGTGCGCCACTCGTTGCCGAGCTCTCGCAGACCGGTGACACGGGCGAGGTCTTCGTGTGGGCTGTGGCCCTCGTCGTCGAACGGGAAGTCGATGACGATCTTCCACGCGGAGCCCGTCGACGCGAACGAGGCATCGTTCAGCTCTGCGGTGTCGCGCACGTTGCCGAACACCAGGTCGGCTTGGCGCTTCACTCCCCGCCACAGGTGCGTCGTCGATTGCATCAGCTGGTCGGTCGACACCCCGAGCTCCTCGGCGAGCAGGTCGCGTACGAGCTTGCGACGGCTGCCCAAGTTGTCGACGCTGCCGACCGAGTCGAGGATCGCTCGGGTGTCGACCTCGCTGAGCACCAGGTGCACCGTCGGGTTGTGCGGGTCGCCGCCGACCTGCAGCTCACCGGCTCGCGCCGCCCAGGTGTTGAGTTTGGTGACGACGACGCCGACCTCCATGCCCGGCACGGGGCTCGAGATCAGGCCGTGGTTCAGCGCGACGAGCTTGCGGGCGGTCAGGTTCTGGAACGGCTGGGAGTGCGGCACCAGGGCGGCCAGGAGCAACGTCTTGACCAGGCGGTCGTCGGTGACGAAGGCCGGCGACGGTCCGTCGGCGGCGATCGACTCCTCGGTCAGACCGTGTTCGGCCAGCAGCATCGGGCGCAGCGACGTCTTGTAGATGCGTCGCGCCGATTCGAACTGCGGCTTCATGGTGTCCGACAGCGGCTCGTCGCTGTCAGCGAGTACGTCGAACAGATCACCGACCGGCACCAGTTGGCCGACCTCGAGGGTGTCGCGGTGACGTACCAGCAGGTCGAGCAGCACCCGCAACCCGGTGCGGGTGCGCTGCAGGGCGCCCGCGACGTCGACGACGACGTTCAGGAACGCCGGCGAGAACGGATACGTCAGCCGGAAGTCCGAGTCGGTGCCCGACTCGCCCCGCAACGCGTCACGCTGGTCATCGGTGAGCGCGAGTGATGCGAACGCCGCTGCAAGCGCCTCCGCGCCGGCGTCGTCGACGGGCTGCAGCAGGCGGTGATGCGCGACGACGGGCAGGTTCGAGTCGTTGAGCGCGATGTCGGAGAAGCGCCCGGCCTGGAAGTTGAGCTGGTCGATGAAGCCGAGTCGTTCAGCGCCCGGCACATCGGTGCCGATCAGGTCGCGCAGGTCGCGCTGACGGGCGATGATGCTGATCAACGGTGCGGGGCGCTTCGCGTCGCTGGCCTCGACGAGCTTCGAGATCTTCGACGCCTCAGCCGCGACGAACGACGCGTCGGCCATGCGCGACATGAGCCACAGGATCAGCTCGTCCAGGAACAGGATGACCCCGGAGTAGCCGAGGCTGTGGGCGTGACGGCTGATGGCCGCAAGGCCGGAGTCGATGTCGACATACCCCTCGCGGTTGGCTGCTGCGCCCTCGGCGTACGCCGACAACAGGTCGGCGAGGAGCGCCTGCACCAACAGCCGTCGGTCGTCGCCGTCGACGGCCTGCGCTCGGGCGGCCTCGTAGCGGGCGGCATCCCAGCCCCCCAGATCGCCCCAACCATCGTCGCCGCTGCCGCCATCGCCGTCGCTCTCGTCCAACGCGGCGAAGAACGCCTCATCACCCAAGCGCTGGCGCAGTTTGTCGGCGTTCTCGAGGATCGGCTCATCCGCGAACAGATCCGGGAGCGGTGCCTCGGGGTGGAGCTGGCGGACGTGCCGCACATAGGTGCCGAAGATGGCGCTCTCGAGCGACGTCGCCCCGATCAGATGGAACGGCACCGTCAAGAACCGCTGGCCATCGCGCCACTCGTTCATCGACGCGACCACGGGCGCGAGCTCAGGCCGGGCGAGCGCAGCCGGGTTGCCGTCCAACAACAGCTGCAGCATGCCCATGAAGTTCGACTTGCCGGCGCCAAAGCTGCCCGACAGGAACGCGGCCTTCGAGCTGTGCTCCTTGACCGCCGCACCCACCAGGGCGGCGGCCTCGCTGAACGCCGAGAGCAGCTGATCGGTGACCACGTACTGGGCGACCGTCTCTGCGGTCTGCTCGGTCGCGTCGGTCAGCTTGAACACCAGGTCGCCCTGGCGCACTTCGGTCGGGATCGTGATGGCGTCGCGCAGCAGCATGATGATCAGTTCTCTGAGGTCGGGGCAGCGGTATGGGCGGAGTCGGACTTCTTCTTGCGCCCACGGGTGGAGGCTGGGGGCGCCCAGGCGGCGACGGTCTCGGCCGTCGCGCCGATCGAGGCAAGTACTTGGTCGACCTGCCCGCGGTAGAACGCGGCGAGGGGCTGACCCAGCCCGGCGGCAACCTCGGGATGCCACTGCTCGACCCACGGCAGCACTTCGTTGAGCGCGGCGATCAGCGGGATCAGCTGCTCGCCGGTCCAACCGTCGACGGTCTGACGTTGGAACAGCAGCGTGGCGAGCGCCTGGGCGAGCTGGGCGTGGTCGAACCCGGCCCATGCCAGCACCATCGTCGAGTCGCCAGAAGATGTATCGCGCTCAGCTCCGATGACCGAGGTGAACCGTTCCTTCGGTACGTCCAACTTGCCGCGCTGCTTCCAATAGGACGGTCGAACGAAGTCGGCCTGCGCGTACTTCGGCGGCGCGGCGATGCGGCCGACGTCCTCACCGCGGTCCTCGGCGCGTTGCAGGTCCCAGGTGCGTTCCCACTCGGCCCGCTTCTTGCGACCCGACGGCTTGTAGCGAGCGGCTGCCTGCGCCGGCACGTGCTCGTCGGCGACGAGCGACGTCACGACCGCGAGGGCGTCGACGTCGACGTTGCCGGTATAGACGCGTGCGACCGACATCCAGTCCTCATCAGTCGAGACACGGTCGGCGAGCTGGGCGACGGTGCGGGTCACGGCGTAGTCGCCGTCGAACCACAGCGATCGGTCCTCGAGCCGATCCAATAGCCAGTCGCGGAGTGCAGCCTGTTCCAGGTCTTCCCATGGCGTGCGGTTCCAGCGACGCTTGTGCTCGGGGCGTTCAACCAGACCGACGTTGCGGTCAGACTCGATCAGATCGATGCGACGGTTGACCAGGTCCCGGTACCAGTCAGGCCAGTGCGCTGGCAGCTCGGTGATGGGAGTCGAACGATGCCGCGTGAACCACGCCGTATCGTCGTCGCCCGCAGCGACCTTGCGAGCCAGCACGATCTCGAACGCGCGTTCACCAAGCTGCAGCGGCGGCGCGGTCTGCCCGTCGGGTGCCAAGAGGGGTTCGCTAGTGAGTCCGTAGAGCCCGAGGCAATGCCAATCGAGCTCCTCCTGCGCCGAGACCATCTGTGCGAGCAGATGGTCCGACTCGGCGTGAGCAGCATCGAGCACCTCATGAGTGGGAGTAGCCGATGCTGCGACCGCCGAAGGCAGGAGCCGTGCGACCGCGTTGGCCATTTCGTCGAGCCAACGAGCGGCTTCGATCGGGCGGTCACCTCCCGGCAACGGAAACTCAAGCAACTTCGTTGAATCGAACTCGGCAAAGCCCTCCCAGAGCTCTGCAGCGCCGCCCGTGTGCTGATGAAACTGCTGCTTCATCCAGAAGCAAGCAGTAGAGGAGTTCAGGAGGGCAAGTAGGCCGAGATGGTCCTCCACCGCCGCGTCGGTCGATAACTTGATCACCGGCGCCGATTGCTTGAATACCCTGCCGCCACGCTCTAGGACAAAGTGATTGTGAGTTGCCATGAATGAGAACGTGATCGACAGCTGAGTTCGGAGCTTGTTGACGTAGAGCTCCTGCCATTCCCACCAAGTGAGTCCGCGCTCCACCATCGGCGTCCCGAATCGCTTTCGTCGGTTTATTGACGACCTGTTGCGCCAAAGCAACTGGGACTCGGCGGAGGGCAGGTCGACTATGTCAGTTACCGCGAAGTCTGGTTCGTAGGGCCATAGCACAGCGCTCCCCCGAGCCGGAGACCAGTCGCGGATGGCGTCACCGACGACTAGGCCAGGCCCCGGGCGCAACCTGAGCCGCTCCAGAGTCTTGGTTGAGCCAATCACGTACAGACTGTCCTCGCCCGTGACAGACGTGATCCCGATCTCTTGGGTACACGTCGAGAGGGGCGATGCACGTCGAGCATCCAACTGCTCCTTCAGCTCAGCGGCGCCGCCACCACCGAGGCTCCATGGGTGTGTAGCGAATCGAGCTCGGTCGGTATCGGTGACGCTGATGTACTCGGACTCGCTCCCAGGTTCGTCGACCTGTCCCACGATCGCGGACCACACAAGTCCCTTGGTCGGGTCGGCAGGCGTCGAAGGCTCGCCCCGGATGCCCTCCACCGCTCGAATGGTGGTGTTCGCTGGGTTCCTGTGTCGGCCCAGCAGGATCACGGTGGCCATG
>WBZP01005645.1_pt1 | contig 12651 bp, 13 predicted proteins | sample 5204301 | NCBI WGS metagenome assembly WBZP01 (sample SAMN12412401, study PRJNA552823) | activated sludge metagenome | isolation source: activated sludge from nitrification reactor of wastewater treatment plant... | place: USA: Pennsylvania | collected 2017
AATCGAGGACGTCGCCGGCACGGTCAAGGAACTCATTGCTCAGGGGAAGGTCCGCCACTTCGGCTTGTCGGAAGCTGGCGTGCAGACAATTCGGCGGGCCCATGCCGTGCAACCGGTCACTGCTCTGCAGAGCGAGTACTCGCTGTGGTGGCGGGAGCCGGAGGCGGAGATCCTTCCGACGCTAGTGGAACTGGGAATCGGCTTCGTGCCGTTCAGTCCTCTGGGCAAGGGGTTCCTCACGGGAACGATCGACGAAAGCACGCGTTTCGCGGAGGGAGATTTCCGCAACACCGTGCCGAGGTTCACCGACACTGAAGCACGGCGCTCCAACCGGGCGTTCGTGGACCTGCTGACGGACATTGCTGACGGCAAGGGCGCATCCCCTGCGCAGGTCGCTCTGGCATGGCTGCTCGCACAGAAGCCATGGATCGTCCCCATCCCCGGAACCACGAAGCTGAACCGGCTCGAGGAAAACATCGCGGCGGTAGAGGTTGCACTCACCGACGACGAATTGGATGCCTTGACCAACGCCCAGATCGAGGGTCGTGGCGAACGCTACTCGGAGGCCAACCAGCAGATGATCGACCGATGAGCCAGCACCCAGGAACGCTGCTGGTCGTCGGCAGCACAGGCAGTGTTGGTCGGCTGGTTCTCCAAGAAGCAATGAAGTCGGGCTGGAACGTTCGCGCTCTCATCCGGTCACCTGATCGAGCGAAGGACCTGCCAACTGATGTGCAGCCTGTCGTGGGAGATCTCACTGACGCAGATTCCCTATCTGACGTCGTGGAGGGTGTGGATGCTGTCGTCTTCACCCATGGTGCTCATGGGAGTCAGACGGACATGGAGAAGGTTGACTACGGCGGGGTACGCAACATCCTTGCCGCACTGGGCGATCACCCATGTCGAGTGGCTTTGATGACGGCAATCGGCGTGACCAACAGGGAGGGCTCATACAACCGCACCACTCATGGCCCCGATTGGAAGCGCCGATCCGAACGGCTCGTGCGGGCGAGCGGGCGTCCCTACACGATCGTGCGCCCGGGCTGGTTCGACTACAACGCCGCTGACGAACAGAGCCCGGTATTCCTGCAGGGTGACCGGCGCCGCGCTGGCAATCCCAGCAACGGAGCCATCTCCAGACAGCAGATCGCATGGATTCTCGTCGCCGCCCTCACGAGCCAGGCTGCCAACCGCAAGACGTTTGAACTTGTATCCCAACGGGGCGAACGACCCCGAGACCTGGAGCCCTTGTTCACTGAGCTCGACCCGGACCCGCTCGGTGCCCTGGACGCCGTCCGCGACGAGGACAACATGCCCCTTTCGCACGAGCCGGAACGAGTCCGCGAAGACCTTGAGCGTCAAGGAAGGTACTGACATGACAGACATCCTCGTCGTCATCGGCCCCGGCCAGATCGGCCAAGCAATCGCTCGCCGAGTGGGCGTCGGCAAGCACGTTGTACTGGCGGACCTCAGGCAGGAGAATGCCGAGGTCGCAGCGAGCGTCATGAGCAATGCCGGATACGACGTGAGCGTGGCTCAGGTGGATGTGGCATCGCGCGAATCGGTGCACGAGCTCGTCTCGAACGCGAGGAATCGCGGGCAGATCACAGGGCTGATCCATGCAGCTGGCGTGTCGCCGTCGCAGGCCAGCCCGGCCGTGATCCTTCGAGTCGATCTGTACGGAACAGCCGTCGTGCTGGAGGAGATTGGCGAGGTCATTGCGCCAGGTGGAACAGGTGTCGTGATCGCCTCGCAATCCGGGCACCGACTTCCAGCACTGACCGTCGAGCAGAACATCGCACTTGCCACCACTCCGGTCGAGGAACTGCTGGGACTGCCCTTCCTGCAAGAGGTCAACGACCCGTTGCATGCCTATCAAGTGGCCAAGCGGGGCAACGCACTGCGCGTCTCGGCGCAGGCTGTTCGCTGGGGTAAGCGGGGCGCACGGCTGAACACCATAAGTCCCGGCATCATCATCACCCCGCTGGCGAAAGATGAACTGAACGGACCTCGCGGTGAGGGTTACCGACGAATGATCGAGGTGTCTGCTGCCGGGCGAGCGGGCACGCCCGACGAAGTGGCGAATCTCGCCGCTTTGCTGATGGGTTCCGATGGGGGCTTCATCACGGGCAGCGACTTCTTGATGGATGGTGGCGTGACCGCCGCATACTGGTACGGCGACCTCGGGGCAGCTCGCTAGGGCTTATCAGGCGACGCGGCTGGGTGCATCCTTGGTCTTATGACGATCAAGTGGCTGCTGGCGATCTGCCTCCTGGGTTTGCTGTCCGCAACCCCGACCGCAGCTTCCGCAGCCACAGGGCCGGGCTGGGGCCTCGACCGCATCGACCAGCGCTCGCTGCCGCTGGACGGCACGTTTACAGCCCCCAACAACGGCAGCGGCGTCACGGTCTACCTCGTCGACACCGGCCTGGATGTGGGAAACGCGGCCTTTGGTGGCCGGGCGTCGCTAGGCAGGAATTTCACCAACAGGAACCCCGGCGATTGCGCCGATGAGATGGGCGTTGGTCACGGAACGTTCGTGGCCGGAATCGTGGGTGGCGCAACGACGGGGGTTGCGAATGCGGTGACCCTGGTCGAGGTGCAGGCGCTCGCGTGCAGTGAGGGCGGCTCGACCATGACGATCGCGCAACAGCGTCGGGCTGTCGTGCGAGCGGCGAACTGGATTCGGACTCACGCGACCCGGCCTGCCGTGGTGAACATGTCGCTGACGTTCGGTGGTTCGGATCGGGTTGACACCGCAGTCCGACGGCTCATCCGGGCTGGCATACCGGTCGTCGCGGCAGCCGGGAACCAGGGGGTGGACGCCTGCCGGAAGTCCCCGGCCCGAGTGCCTGCGGTCATCACGACCGGCGCCAGCACCGAGCGGGACCGGCCGTGGAGCGGTTCGAACCGCGGTTCATGCGTGGACCTGTGGGCACCCGGCAAGGACATCACATCGGTGCTGTCGGGCGGCGGGGTGTTTCGCTATCGGTTCGTCGGCGCGACGTCGTGGGCGGCGCCCTTTGTGACGGGGGCTGTGGCGCAATTCCTGCAGACGCATCCCCAAGCGCGCCCGGCGCGGGTGCAGCGGTTCATCAAGCGCACCGCAACGCGGGGCCCACTCACAAACGCCTCCCCTAACCGGTTGCTGTTCGTCGGATAGGGCGCAGAACACGTCGTCCACAGTCCTTGTGCTTTTCGAACAGGTGTGCGATACTGGGGTATGCCCGGATCGACACCCACCGCTTCCTCCGCCTTGGAGGTACTGCGTGCGCAGTTCCGGGCATTGGACGATCAGGAGCACCTGCACGACTTGCAATCCGCTGAGCAGGCCCGCCGCCGGGACGACGCCATCCACGCGGTGCGGGTCAGCGAGTTGGCGGCCCGGGCCGAGGCCGCCAACGCCGGGATCGTGGGGGCGGGAGTGGAGGAGATCGGCTGGCTGCTGGGCCTGTCGAGCCGCTCGGTGGGCTACCTGGTCGACACCTGTGAGGCGATCGTGTCCCGGCCGCTGGTCTGGGACGGGTTGCACACCGGGCTGATCGACCGGCCGCGGGCCTTGAAGATCGTGCATCTGCTGGCCGACGTCCCAGACCCGCTACGCGAACAGCTGGAAGCCCAAGCCATCGCGTATGCCGCTGAACACACCAACGCCCAGCTGCACCGCAAACTGCTGCGGATGATCTGCGACAACGACCCCGAGGAAACCCAGCGCCAAGAAGCGATCGACCACCGCGGGGTGTGCGTGGTGCCCAAGGGCCACGGCATGGCCTCGATTGCGATCGACCTCTCCGCCGAACAGGCGCACGCGTTCATCCAAGGCCTGGACGCCTACGCCAAGCAGAATCCGTGCGACCCCTACCAGCAAGGCGAGGACCGCAGCCTCGAGCAGCTGCGCGCCGACGCGCTGGTCGGCTGGCTGGACGAGCACACCATCTGGAACATCGACGTCCAGGTGGTCATCCCCGCCGACATGCTGCTCGGCGTCGAAACCAAAGGCGCCGATTTGAACGGCTCCCCGGTCACCCACTCCCTGGCCCTGCACCTGGCCTGGTCCCCAGATGCCCGCTGGACCCGGCTGGTCACCGACCCGCTCACCGGGGTACTACTCGACGCCGGCACCACCAAATACGAAATCCCGCCCAAACTACGCACCGCGGTGCGGCTGCGCGACGGCCTCTGCCGCTGGCCCAACTGCACCCGCCCAGCCGAATACACCGACACCGACCACGTCGACGCCCACCGCCACAGCCATCGGACCGAACCCGACGGGCTGGTCTGCCTGTGCCGCTACCACCACCGCCTCAAAACCTTCGGCAAATGGACCATCGGCACCGGCTCCACCTACTCGATGGACCTGACCATCACCGGACCACTCGGAACCACAAGAACCACCTACCCGAAACGCTACCCACGAAGAGACTGAATCAGCCGAACAGCGCGAGCGGCCCGTCCCACATCACCTGTCGCATGTTCAGGTCCGCGTCGAGGAGCACCTCGACCTGATGGGCGTACGGGTACGGGATGTTGGGGAAGTCCGAACCGAACAGCACCCTGCCCTGCGCCGACAAGTCCCGCAGCCGCGGCAGCAACTCCGGCGGGAACGGCCGCAGCGACTGCATGAAATCGGTGAGCGCCATGGTGGTGTCCAGCCACACGCGTTCACCTGCCATCGACACGAACTCGGCGAATTCTCCCGCGCCTAAGTGCGCCACGATCACGCGCAATTCCGGGAAACGCGCCAGGACCTCGCCAATGGGTCCAGCCCCGGTGAAGCGGCCGGCCAGTGGCGCCGACCCACAGTGCACCAACACCGGGACACGGGCCTCGGACAGTAGCCCCCACACCGGATCGAGCAATGGATCGCGCGGGTCGAAGTCGCCGACCTGCACATGGATCTTGAATAACCGCGCTCCCCGTGCCAGCGCCTCGGCAACGTAGTCGGCGGCCTCAGGCTCGGGGTAGAACGTCGCGGTCGGCACGCACTGCGGCACCCCTGCGGCGAACTTCAGCGCCCACTGGTTCAGCCACGCCGACATGCCCGGTTTGTGCGCGTAGACCAGCGCGGTGAACCGCCGCACCCCCATGGCCCGCAACTGCGCCAGCCGCGCATCGTCATCACCGCGATACGTGATCGGCCAGGGCACCCCGTAGTTCTGCTGGGCAGCGTCGAAGTACGCCCAGACCTTGCGCAGCACCTGTTCGGGCAGAAAGTGGGTGTGGACGTCGAACGCGCCCGGGATGCCCACCTGCTGCCACAGCGCGGGCAGGTCCTCGTCAGTGAGCACGGCGGGCGGCCGCTACGGCCCGGTCCGCGTCACGCTTGGCCTCCCGGGCTGCCAGGTCTTGGCGCTTGTCGTAGGCCTTCTTGCCGCGTCCGAGCCCGATCTCGACCTTGGCCTTGCCGTCCTTGAAGTACAGCTGCATGGGGACCAGGGTCAGTCCGCTCTGCTTCGTCTTGCCGATCAAGCGGCTGATCTCCTGGGCGTGCAACAGCAATTTGCGGGTGCGGCGGGGTTCGTGGTTCGTCCAGGTCCCCTGGTCGTACTCAGGGATGTGCAGGTTCACCAGCCACACCTCACCGTCCCGGACCTCCGCGTAGGCGTCGGTCAGATTCGCCTTGCCCGCACGCAGCGACTTCACCTCGGTCCCGGTGAGGACCAACCCCGCTTCGTAGGTGTCACTGATCGCATAGTCATGACGTGCCCGGCGATTCGTAGCGATGACCTTGCGACCGGTTTCCCGGACCATCAGCAGGCCACCGGGGCTTTCGTCCCGCCGAACCAGCCCATCGGGTCGTACGGCGTACCGTTGACGTGCACCTCGAAGTGCAGGTGCGGTCCGGTCACCCAGCCAGTGGCACCCACCGTTCCGATCACCTGACCCTGGGAGACCTTTTGGCCCGGGCTCACAGAGGCCGACGACTGGTGGGCATACATGGTCGAGATGCCCGACCCGTGCTGGATCAGCGTGTGCAACCCGTAAGGGCCTCCGTTCTCGACCGACACCACGACCCCTGCCGCTGCGGCGTGGATAGGCGTTCCGGCGCCCGCACCGATGTCAGTGCCGGTGTGACACGAGCGATACCCGTAGACGGGGTGGATGCGGGGCCCGACGTTCTGCACGACACCGGCTCCAGGGGTCGGCCAGGCCAGCCCGCCCGACCCGATCTGGACCGGCACCCCGGCAGTCTGCCCGCCCTGCGCCTTCGCCGCGGCGGCGCGAGCGATGGCGGCGATCCGCTCCTGCTCGGCCTTGTACTGCTGGTACTGCTTCCTGACCGCGGCCTTCTGGTCCTTGGCATCACGCAGCGCTGACGCGCGGTCCGCGACCAATGCGTCGATCGTGGCCTTCGCCTCGTCGGCCTTCTGCTTGGCTGCAGTCGCCGCATCGACTTCCTTCTGCGCCTGCGCCTGGGCGTCCTGCGCCTCCTGCTCCGCGGCCTTCAGGTTGCCGAGCCGGATCGTCAGCTGCGCCTTCGCGGCGTCGAGGTCGGACAGGGTGTCGTTGTTGCCTTCGGCAATCGATCGCAGCGTCTCGAGCCGGGACGCGAAGTCGCCCGGGCTCTGCGAATCCAGCAGGATCTCGACCTCGGAAACGGTCCCACCGTTCTGGTAGACGTCGCGGGCCATCCGGCCGATCTGCTGCTCCAAGTAGGCGATCTGCTGCTCAGTCTCGGCGATGTCCTGCTTGGCCTTGGTCACTTTGGCGATCGCCTGCGCGACCTTGAGGTCGGCGGCCGCCTTGCGCTCCTGGGAGGCCGTCAGCTCGCTCTGTGCGTCGGCGAGCTGCTGGCGGGCGGCGGGAAGCTTCTCCTTGGCGGCCTGCAACTTGTCGATGGCGGACGAGACCTTGGCGTCTGCCCGGGCCAGATCGTCCTGGGCGTTGGCGACCTTCTGGTTGATGTCGTCACCGAGCGCGGGTGTCACCCCGAGCGCGAGCCCGCAGGCCATCACCGCCGCTGCCACGCGGGCGCGACGGCTGCTGGAACGGGACAAGGCGGACATGTTCTTATCAGGCTACCTTCACACTCTGAGATATCGGCGCAATGTGAGCGCGGCTGCAATCGCGGCGATCAGAATTCCGGTCAGGAACACCACAGGCAGGATCAACAGCACCTGGTCCCACCCCACGAACGCGGTGAAACGGTAGGACGGAGCGATGACTTTGTCGATGAGAACGGCCTTGGTTGCCACGATCGCGCCCACCGCGATCAGCCCGCCAACGGCCGCCGACATGGACGCCTCGAGCAGGAACGGCATGCGGATCATGAAGTTGCTGGCGCCCACCAGTCGCATGATCCCGACCTCGCGGCGCCGGGCATGCGCAGCCACCCGGATGGTGTTGACGACCAGCAATGCGGTCACCACCAGCATCGCGACGGCGACACTCAGCGCGATCACCTGCAGGCCATTGAGCAATCGGAAGAAGCGATCCAGCAACTGCCGCTGGTCCTGCACCTGCTCGACCCCCGGCCGGCCGGAGAAGGCGGCCGCGATCACCTCGTACTTCGTGGGGTCGGACAACTTCACGCGGAAGGACTCGGGGAGCGCGTCGGGGGTCACGTTCTGGGTGATCGGGGAGTCCTGGAACTGCTCGAGGAAGTGCTGGTAGGCCTCTTCCTTGCTCTCGTAGTAGATCGTCTGGACCAGGGGTTTGAGCGCTTCCAGTTCCTGCTGGATCTGGGTGCGTACCTCGGGGGTCACGGCGCCCGTGGAACAGCTCGGCGTCGATGAGTTCGCCCCGCACAGGAAGATCGAGACCTCGACCCGGTCGTACCAGTAGTCCTTCATCGAGTCGACCTGCGCCCGCACGAGCAAGCCGGCGCCGAACAGAGTCAGCGAAACGGCCACGGTGATGATGACCGCGAACGTCATCGTCAGATTGCGGCGCAGGCCCTGGAACGTCTCGCTGAAGACGAAGCGGAGTCTCATGGCTGATGGTCCTGTCCGTAGACGCCGCGCGCTTCGTCACGGACCAGCTGCCCCACGTCGAGTTCGATGACCCGCTTGCGCATCTGGTCGACGATCGCGGCGTCGTGGGTGGCCATGATGACGGTCGTGCCCACGCGGTTGATCCGGTCGAGCAACTTCATGATCCCGACGCTGGTCGCAGGGTCCAGGTTGCCGGTCGGCTCGTCGGCCAGCAGCAGCGGCGGGCGGTTGACGAAGGCACGGGCGATCGCGACGCGTTGCTGCTCCCCACCGGAGAGCTGGTCCGGGAAACGCTGCATCTTGTCGGCCAGTCCCACGAGTTCCAGCACCTCCGGCACAGCACGCTCGATCTGGGCGGACTTGCGGCCCAGCACCTGCAGTGTGAACGCCACGTTCTGGTACACGGTCTTGTTCTGTAGCAAGCGGAAGTCCTGGAAGACCGCGCCCATCCCCCTGCGCAGCCCGGGCACCTTGCGCCGCGCCATCCGGCCGACATCGCGGCCGGCGACGATCACCTTTCCCGCAGTGGGTTTCTCCTCGCGCAGGACTAAACGCAGGAACGTGGACTTCCCGGACCCAGAAGCGCCCACCAGGAAGACGAACTCCCCCGCGGAGATCGTCAGGCTGATGTCGTCGAGCGCAGGGCGGTTGCGCTTGTCGTAGCGCTTGGTGACGCGCTCGAACGTGATCAAGTTCTTCCACCCCTTCGTCTTGCTCGAGTCTAGGTCGCTGTCAGCGTGGTCCCCGTCAGGCGAGCGCGGCGGGTCGCGTCAGCCGGGGTTCTGTTGCGTTGTTGTCCTTTCTGTCGCGTTGTTGGTGTTTCCCTCGGCGTGTCGCACCGACAACGCAACAGTCGAACCAACAACGCAACAAAACGCGGCGGACGATCTACCCCTGCTGACGCCGCCAGCGGATGCCCGCCTCCACGAAGTCGTCGATCTCGCCGTCCAGCACGGCCGCTGTGTTCCCGGTCTCCTGCTCGGTACGCAGGTCCTTGACCATCTGGTAGGGGTGCAGCACGTAAGAGCGCATCTGGTTGCCCCAGGACCCGCTGGAATCGCCCTTGAGCGCGTCGATCTTGGCCTGCTCCTCCTGCCGCTGCCGCTCCAGGAGCTTGGCTTGCAGCACGGCCATCGCCGTGGCCTTGTTCTGCAATTGCGAGCGCTCGTTCTGACAGGAGACGACGATGCCGCTGGGGAGGTGGGTGATCCGGACCGCGGAGTCGGTGGTGTTGACGCCCTGGCCGCCGGGTCCAGACGAACGGTAGACGTCGATCCGCAACTCGTCCTCGGGAATCTCGATGGCCTCGGTCTTCTCGACCACCGGCACCACCTCGACCTCGGCGAAGGAGGTCTGCCGCCTGCCCTGGTTGTCGAAGGGCGAGATCCGGACCAGCCGGTGGGTTCCCTGCTCGACGCTCAACGTGCCGTAGGCAAAGGGCGCATGGACGGCGAACGTGGCGGACTTGATGCCCGCCTCCTCCGCGTAGGACGTCTCATAGACATCCACCGGCCAGCCGTGCCGCTCGCAGTAGCGCGAGTACATCCGCAGCAGCATCTCGGCCCAGTCGGCCGCATCCACACCACCGGCACCGGAACGGATGGAGACCAGCGCCTCCCGCTCGTCGTACTCCCCCGCCAGCAGCGTGCGGACCTCGAGCTCACCGATCTCCGACTGCAACGTCGAGAGTTCACGGCGGGCTTCCTCCAGGGATGCCACGTCCCCTTCGGCCTCGGCCAGTTCCACCAGCACCGGCACGTCGTCCAGGCGCGCGCGCAAGCCGGTGACCCGACGGCGTTCGCCCTGTAGATAGGACAGCCGCGACGTTACCTTCTGCGCGGATTCCGGGTCGTCCCACAGATCCGGCGCACTGGCCTGCTTCTCCAGGTCCGCGATCTCGGCCTCGAGCGCGGGCAAGTCGACCACGGCCTCGATCTGCCGCAGCGTGCCATCGAGCGCGGTCAACTGCTCCTGGATCTGCTCATCGGCCACGTCAGTAGCCTAACTGCGCTCACCAGTTGGCGACGTAGCGCTCCTGCTTGTCCTTGAACGACCCCACCAGGATCATGATGAGGTCGATCAGCGGCCAGATCCCGAAGAAGCCACCGATCGTCAGGATGATTGCAATGCCGGTGCCGATCTTGCCGACGTAGAAGCGATGAATTCCCAAACCACCGAGGAAGAACGCCAGCAGCGCCGCGGCCAGCCGGGACTTCGGCGAGGCGGGCCGGCCCTGGGCGTCGACCATGGGCTTGCCGTCCGGGAACGTCGGCACACCCGCGTTCGGCTGTTGGGTGTAGCTGGGCGCTGGCGGGGGCGGAACCGCAGCCGGCGCAGGGGGCGGCGGCGGGACTGGGGACGGCGCACCGGCCACAGGCGGCGGGGGCGGCACGGCCGCAGTCGACTCGTCGCTGCCGAGCGGCGCTGTCGGTTCAGTGGGCTCCGGAGGTGGAACGCTCGTGCTCATGGCGGCAACGCTACTGGGTCGGGCGCCCGGATCAGCGCAGCGACGTCTGTCCCACCGGCGCGCCGGAGTCCGCGGCGCTCATCGACTCGGCCAGCGCGACGACTGCCGACGCCGCCCGCGGAATGTACGGAGCCACCTTGTAGCTGGCAGGAAGTTCCACAGTCACGAACCAGGCACCAGTCACCCGCGAGGTCCAGCGGTTCATCGTGCCGGGCAGCCAGTTGCCGCAGTTCGACGGGTTGGCAGGCGTGTGTACGCCTGTGAGTTGGGCGGTCAGCCGGACCCAGTACGCCGACTGGGTGTCACAGACGCTGAGCGTGGTATCCCACGGCTGGTGGAAGCTGAGCACCCCGGTCGGCGCGAGGGTGCGCAGGAAACGCATCATGGCCCTGGTCTCGGGCTCACTGGCAGGTCGGGATCCGGTGCGGGACTGCCGGGACCAAGTGCCCGGGAAGTTGCGGTTGAGGTCGACTCCGCGGGCGTTGTACCGATTCCTGCGCGCGGCGCCATCGGGGTTCATCGTGCGAATCGTCCAGAGCTGATATGGGGCGTCGTCGGGCACCGAGGCCGAACGGACCCGCTTCGTCACCCGCAGGCCGGCCGGTTCCGAGCCGTGCATCTGTCCGACACTGAGCAGGATCACCGGCGCCAGCGGGTCGCCCTGTCGCTGCGCGACGATCTTGCGGCCCTTGAGGCTGCGCCCCACCACGACCCGGTCACTGCTGAAGCGCGGTGCCGCCAGACGGGCACGCAGGAACAGCGAGGCGCTAGGCGTCGAGGGCACCGAGGTCACGATGCCGTCCGTGGCAGTGACCGTGAACGAGTACGCGGCCCGCGCCGGCAACCCGGTGATGACGCAGGACGTAGCTCCTGTCGTACAACTCTGGCCGCTATCGGCGCTGGCGGTGTAGGCGGTTGCACCCGTGACCGGCGCCCAGGAAACCTGCACGTCAATGCCGGTCTGTACAGCGGTGACGGATTGGGGTGCGTCCAGGACAGCCGGGCTCGGCTCGTCGGCGAGTGCTGGCAGGGGGACCATCAGAAGCACTGCCGTCACCGCGGGTACTGCACGCATTGCCCCACCATACGACGGGGATTGTCTCGTACACGTGTGCGACGTATTCTGAATCCGTGCTCGATCTGCAACCGACGCTGGACACCGGGGGTGTTTCGGCCGACCCCTGCGGCCTGCAGCGACTGTGCCGGACCGACCTCGGGTCAGGTGCCTGGATCGACTACCTGGAGGGATGGCTGACCGACGACGTCGAGGTCTTCGACACCCTCGTACGGCACGCACCGTGGCGGCAGGACCGGCGTCAGATGTACGACCGGGTCGTCGACGTCCCGAGGCTGACGGCGTGGTGCACCGACCCCGGCCGGCTGCCGCACCCGACCCTCGTGCGCGCCTTCCTCGCGCTCAACGATCACTACGACGAGCCGTTCACCAGCGCGGGTTTGTGCTGGTACCGCGATGGCCACGACAGCGTGGCCTGGCACGGGGACACCATCCGCAAGCGCCGGGCCCGCACTGAGATCGCGATCGTGTCGCTAGGTGATGCCCGCCCCCTGCAACTGCGGCCGCGCGGCGGTGGCCCGAGTTTGAGCTTTCCGTTGGGTCACGGCGATCTGCTGGTCATGGGTGGCACGTGCCAGACCACCTGGGAGCACGCCGTACCAAAGGTGCGCCATGCCGGCCCGCGGATCAGCGTGCAGTTCCGGCAACGCGGCGTGGACTGATGTGGATCAGCGCCACCCACGCTGGTCAGGGACTCTTCACGTCAGCCGTGGCGGCATGCTGGACGCGTGCCCAGCACCCCATGGCTCCCACCCCAGGCAGCGGCCGCTGTCCGCGCAGCCGTCCTGGAAGCGGTCCGGCGCTACCACCGCCATGACGTGCTGATCGACGCCGAACCACCCCGCGAGCCGGTGCTGTTCGTCGGCAACCACGGCTTTGGCACCGTGACCGACCCGAACGTCCTCGCCGTGGCGTCAAGCCTGCGCCAGCGCGCGCGACAACAGACCTACTTGGTGCACGACATGGCGTGGACCCTGGGCGTCGGCGGCTTAGTGGCGGCGTTCGGTGGGGCTCCGGCATCGGAGGAGTCGGCGGTCGAGGCCTGGACACATGGCCGGGACGTCGTTGTGTTCCCGGGCGGCGACCGGGAGGCGGGCAAGTCCTGGCGGGACCGCAACCGCGTGATGTTCAACGGCCGTTCGGGCTTCGGGCGGTTGGCGATGGATCACGACAAG
>WBZP01005647.1_pt1 | contig 12649 bp, 9 predicted proteins | sample 5204301 | NCBI WGS metagenome assembly WBZP01 (sample SAMN12412401, study PRJNA552823) | activated sludge metagenome | isolation source: activated sludge from nitrification reactor of wastewater treatment plant... | place: USA: Pennsylvania | collected 2017
ACCGAGAAGTCGGGGTCATCCCAGTCGATGTCGCCGTATGCGTGGAAGTGCCGGCGCACCGAACCCTGGCACAGGGTCGCCAGGGCGGCCACGTACTCGGCATCGTCGACGACGTGCCGAGCGCGTCTGCGCCGACAGACGCCGCGCCGCCATGCCAGCGCGACACCTGCACAGACGGCAACCACCAGCAACCAGCAAACGAGCGCTGCCACCCGCTTCCCAACCTCTCTCACACTCGGATGCCGGCCCCTACTGCGCGACAACAAAGGCAAACCGTCGTTAAGATACATGGTGCATAGACGTTTCGCTCAGCAAACTAGCTGAGACATTTTTCGACAGGCCGGCGGGCCGGGTCCGCCGCAGTTCGCGTCAGCTAATCGATGCAGGTCAACCGACCCGCCGGAATCCGAATCCGACAGCGGCCCGGCTTTATGCGACACCCAGGTAGGCCGCACGCACACTGTCGTCCGACAGCAGGTCCCGCGCCGGGCCGGAGCGGGTGACCGAGCCCGTCTCGAGGATGTAGGCCCGATCCGATCGGCTCAACGCCTGCTGGGCGTTCTGTTCCACCAGCAGCACCGTGGTGCCCTGCTTGTTGATCTCGGAGATGATCTTGAAGATCTGAGATATCACCATCGGCGCCAGACCCATGGACGGCTCGTCCAGCAGGAGCACCTTGGGGCGCGCCATCAGGGCCCGGCCGATGGCCAGCATCTGCTGCTCACCGCCCGACAGGGTGCCGCCGATCTGGGAGTGGCGCTCGGCCAGCCGCGGGAACGTCTCGAACACCCAGTCCAGCCGTTCGTCATGCTGCGACTTGTTCTCGAATGTCCGCCCGTAGCAGCCCATTTCGAGGTTCTCGACGACGGTCATGCCGGGAAAGACCCCGCGGCCTTCGGGTGCCTGGATCAGGCCGTCGCAGGCCCGCTTGTGCGCCTTGACCCGGGAGATGTCCCGGCCGTCGAACCACACCGAACCCGATGTCAGCGGCCGCAGGCCCGAGATCGCCCGCATCATCGTCGTCTTTCCGGCGCCGTTGGCGCCCAGCAGCGTGACCAGCTCCCCGGAGGCACAGCAGCTTCGGCTCGGTCGCCAGCGCCCGGGCGATCTCCAACCGCCGCTGGTCCCCGTAGGGCAGGTTCTTGGCCTTTTCCTCGCCCCGGTGCGCGATGCCGACGAATTGCAGGAGCGCCGCGGCCTTTTCGATTGCGGTCTGTTCCTCCCGCCGGTGCCGCGGCGAGCGGAAGACCGCGCCGGGCACCGACGTGCGGTGCCGGGCGTCGGTCGCGACGACGACGTTCTCCAACGCTGGTCCAGGCAATCGACGATCATCCGGTGGCGGACTCCTTCACCTGTTTGGAGTGCAGGACGCGCCCGAGGCCATCGGGTCTCGGGCGCGTCTCACGCGTGTCCGCCTACTGAACCTTGTAGATCCAGACCATGGCATCGGTCAGTTCGCCGGTGTCGCTCCACTGGTAGTGGCGCGCCACGCCTTGACCCTGGTAGTTGCGCACGAAGTCGAGCAGGTCGGCCCGCGTGATCTTGCCGGAGTCGATGCCCTTGAGCATGATCGTGCCCAGGTCATAGCCCTCCAGGCTGTAGGTGCCGGCGTCCTGGCCGAACTTGTCCTTGTACTTGGTGGCGAAGTCCCCGGTAGCCGGGCTGCACGGGCAGGACAGCACCGCATCCTTGGACGCCTCGCCGGCCTGCTTGACGAACTCGGGGTCCTTGGTGCCGTCGGCGCTGGCGAAGGTGCCGGTGAAGCCGCCGTTGCGCAGCTGCTGCACGAACGGCGCGGCCTCGGCGTAATAGCCGCTGTAGAACACCGCATCCGGGGACGCACCCTTGACCTGGTTGACCGCGGCGGAGAAATCCTTGTCACCCTTCTTCACCGAGATGTTGCATGAGGCGTCCGCCACACCGCCGAGGGTGTCGCGGACGACCTTGGCGAGCCCGAGCCCGTAGTCGGTGCTGTCGTCGACGACGCAGACCTTCTTGTAGCCGAGGTTGTTCTTGAGGTAGTTGGCGACCGACTGGTCCTGCACCCCGTCGTTCGTAAGGCCGCGGAAGAACGTCCTCCAGCCCTGTTCGGAAAGCGTCGCATTGGTGGCCGAAGCCGTGGCGGCGGCGAGACCGGCTTGGTCGAAAATCTGACCGGTGGCCCTGGCCTCACCCGAGAACGCCGGACCGATCAGGCCGATGGTGAAGGCGTCGTCGACGATCTGTGGGGCCACCTGGGTGGCCTTCTGCGGATCGCCCTCGGTGTCGAAGGTCTTCAGCTGGACCTGGCAGCCGGGGTTGGCCGCGTTGTGGGCGTCGACCGCCATCTGGACGCCGTTCTTGATATTGACTCCGAGTGCGGCATCGGCCCCGGTCAGCGCTCCGGCTACTGCGAGCCCGACGGGCGGGCACGTGGCCTTTCCGTCACCGGCCGGATCGGCGGGCATGGAGCCGACCCGGGTTCTGACCTCGTTGCCGTTCGGGTCGATCGGTAGCTGGCCGACGATCTTCAACCCGCGCTCATCGTCGTGTCTCGATGCGGCATGTGTTACCTCAGCGGACTCATGACCACGCCCGGCAGCTATCGCATATGTGGTCACCCCAGCGGCGACCAAAGCAGTGGCTATGGCAGCCGCTAGTCGAATCCGCCGACTCCTTCTGGGAGCCAATGCGATTTGGGCGGGATACCCCGACGGATCGCCGGTAGGCAACTCAGCCGGACTTAGTTGCTGTTCCTGCCGTTCTGTTAAAGGTGCTGCAAGTCGCTGCGCACGTCTCTTGGACCGTTCTGATTCAATTGCACACCACGGACACGGGTCCGCGTCGATCGGGATCTGGTGACCTCGAGAGCAACTAGAAAACCTAATCTCTTGTAGAGCTTGTCGCCACTCGGCAGCAGAAGGCCTACTACTCGGATTCTCCGAACCATCGGTGAATGCTCGTTCGAACAACCGTTGAATCTCAGCTGGCAGGAACGCCACCGAAGGTGCAAGAGGATGAGCCTTCAACCTCGAACCGGGGCCGCCTGCCCATTCGCCTGATCGGGCCAGGGTCATAGCATCGGGTTGTTCACCCTCTCCAGTCCAGTTGCCACGCAAGAACGGATGGTTCCCTGCCATCAGCAGCAAATGGATGTGGACCGCGAGCGCGAACAGATCCGACGGCTTATCCCTCACTGTCTCCGACAGGTTGCTGCCGGCTAACTCTGGTGCGGTGAATTCGGGACGGCCCACCGCACACAGATACTGACGCCCAGTGGCGGCGTCGGTGAACTGCATCGAATCGCAGTCGACCAAAGTGACGCGTGTCGTGTCGTGAACCAAGATGTTCCGTTCTTGGAAGTCACCAATGACCGCGCGAACTCGATGCACGACGTCAACGGCGAGACACAGATTTGACGCAACGTTGACCAGATGCGCCCACGTGACGTTCTTGGTCCATTGTGGAGCAGCTGGAAGCGGAGCCAGCCGGTTCGATGGATTGCTTACCGAGTGAATCTCCACGGCATTTCTAGTGTCGATTCGAGACATGACGAATCCCGTAGACCCATCGGTGCCTTCTGCTAGATGGAGCGGCCAGGCAAGGACCACGAAACCATCGGACTGGATTACACCATCCGGCATCGACGGGATCATCGCCGCAACCTTGCTTCGCTTCACCGACACGTCCGCCAGATCTGGATGGAAGATCTTCACGACCCAATCTGGACGCTCTGCGACACCGAAAATCGTGCCTTCGCCGGCGCGTGCGATCACCTCACCCAACGTCACGACGGACCCGTCCTCCAGCCGCAGCACCAATGTCATGCTGTCGCCTCTCCGTCGCCCGTCACCAAATCAAGATCCTTTGCCAGCGTGAGACTTTGCCCGATCTCCCGGCATGAAGCACTCAACTTATGAATGCTCGACATGACAAGTTGAATAGCGTGTCCAAGGCGCACTGAGAGGGATCACGCTACGCCGAGATAAGCCGCACGCACGCTGTCGTCTGCCAGCAGATCTCGCGCGGCTCCGGAGCGGGTCACCGTGCCGGTCTCGAGGATGTAGGCCCGGTCGGATCGGCTTAGCGCCTGCTGAGCGTTCTGCTCCACCAGCAGGACCGTGGTGCCCTGCTTGTTGATCTCGGTGATGATCTTGAAGATCTGCGAGATCACCATCGGCGCCAGACCCATCGAAGGTTCGTCCAGCAGCAGCACCTTGGGCCTAGCCATCAGGGCCCGGCCGATGGCCAGCATCTGCTGCTCGCCACCCGAGAGCGTGCCACCGACCTGCGACCGGCGTTCGGCCAGCCGCGGGAAGGTCTTGAACACCCAATCCAGGGTCTGGTCGTGCTGAGCCTTGTTCTCGAATGTCCGACCGTAACAACCCATTTCGAGGTTCTCGACCACCGTCATACCGGGGAACACTCCGCGGCCCTCCGGGGCCTGGATCAGGCCGTCGATCACCCGCTTGTGCGGTTTGATCCGGGAGACGTCCTGACCGTCGAACCACACCGATCCCGACGTCAGCGGACGCAGCCCCGAGATCGCCCGCATCATGGTGGTCTTGCCGGCCCCGTTGGCACCCAGTAGAGTCACCAGCTCCCCCTCGTGCACCACCAGCGAAACACCGTGCAGCGCTTCGATCCTGCCGTAGTTCACCACGGCATCCCTGACTTCGAGCAAGACCTTCCGCTCACTCGGGTTCGTCATCGGGCACTCCCAGGTAGGCGGCGATCACCGCCGGATCCTCCCGGATCTCGGCGGGCAGTCCGTCAGCGATCTTGCGACCGAACTCCAGCACCACGATCCGGTCGGTCACACCCATCACCAGGCGCATGTCGTGTTCGATGAGCAGCACGGTGTAGCCATCATCGCGGATCGCGCGGATCAACTCGATGAGAGCGGCCTTCTCGCTGGGGTTGAACCCGGCGGCCGGTTCGTCGAGGCACAGCAGCTTTGGCTCGGTGGCCAGTGCGCGCGCGATCTCGAGACGCCGTTGGTCGCCGTAGGGCAGGTTTTTGGCCTTCTCCTCGCCGCGGTGAGCGATCCCGACGAACTGCAGCAGCGCCGCGGCCTTCTCGATGGCGCTGTGCTCCTCCCGACGATGCCGCGGAGACCGGAACACCGCCCCGGGCACCGAGGTCCGGTGCCGCGCGTCGGTGGCGACGACGACGTTCTCAAGCGCCGTCATCTCCCCCCACAGCCGCACGTTCTGGAACGTCCGGGCGATCCCGCGACGGGTGATCTCGTGACGTTTGATCCGGCCCAACGGTTCGCCGTCGAAGGTCACCGAACCGGACGAGAGCCGATAGACCCCGGTGATGGCGTTGAAGCAGGTGGTCTTGCCGGCGCCATTCGGTCCTATGAGCCCGAGGATCTCACCTCGCCGGATCTGGAAGCTGACCGAATCCAGTGCGGTCAGGCCACCGAACTTGACGTTCAGATCCGTCGTCTCCAGGAGCGCGTGCCCCTCGGCGACGTTGACCTGACGGTGCAGGGCAGCCATCTCCTCATCGGGCGCGGTCATGCTGCTGCCTTGGAATCGTCTGCACCACGCAGTAATTCGCGTGCGCGCTTACCGTAGGCGAGAAGTTGCTGACGCACCGGGAACAGGCCCTGCGGTCGGAAGATCATCAACAGCACCAGCGCCAGACCGAAGAACAGATACTTCAGATCACCCAGGTTCACCCCGAACAGGTGCACGCCCATCAGCCGGTTCGGCAGGTAGACGATCACGAATGCGCCGAAAATGACGCCCAACTTGTTGCCCTGCCCGCCGAGCACCACGGCCGACAGGAACAGCATCGAGTTGATGATGTTGAAGCTGCTCGGTGCCACGAATTGCACCTGCCCCGCGTACAGCGCCCCGGACAGCCCGCCGATCCCCGCGCCGATGACGAACGCCCACAGTTTGAACTTGAAGGTGTTGACGCCCATCATTTCCGCGGCGTCCTCGTCCTCCCGGATCGCGACCCAGGCGCGGCCCACCCTGCTCCGCTCGAGGTTCCCGACAACTAGGAGGGCCACGACGACAAGTGCCAGTCCGAGCCAGTACCACCATGTTCCGTAGTTGACAGTGCCAATAGCGTTACCACTGGAGAAGACCCCTCCACGCGCCCAGCCTTCGCCAAAGCGTGGGTAGGCGACCGAGCTCAGACCGCGCGCGCCATTTGTAATATCAGAGAGATTCTCAGCCGATAATCGGATGATCTCGCCGAAACCCAAGGTGACGATCGCCAGGTAGTCGCCGCGCAGCCGCAGCGTCGGGAAGCCCAGAATCAGCCCAGCCAGGGCAGTGAAGGCCATCGCCAGCGGCACGCACGACAGCCACGCCCAGTTCTTGCTGAACATCCCGTGCGCACTGAGCTGGTTCCACGGACTCTGCGGACTGGTCAGCAATGCGACAGTGTAGGCGCCGACCGCGTAGAAACCCACGTAGCCGAGATCGAGCAGACCGGCCTGACCCACCACGACGTTCAGTCCGATGGCGACCAGCGCGATCATCGCGAACTGCGCCATCACACCGTCGAAGCTGACGTTGGGGGTGTTCAAGATCCCTGGTGTGTAGAGGGGCAGCAGGAACATTACCGCGAGTCCCAGGACGCCGAAGCCCCACGTCTGCACCCGGGTCAACTCACCCCACCACGATCGCAGGACGTCACCCGGCGCCCCAAGGAAACGAGCCGCACCCTGTCTGGAAGTCATGCGCGTGCCTTCCCTAGGCTCTCACCGAGGATGCCGGTCGGCCGGATCAGCAGTATCAGGACGAGCAGGACAAAGGCGACGACGTCGCGCCACTGTATTCCGAAGAGCATCTGGCCGTAATTCTCCATCATGCCTAGGATCAACCCGCCCAGCAGTGCGCCCCTCAGATTGCCGATTCCGCCAAGCACCGCGGCGGAAAACGCCTTGATGCCCAATAGGAATCCGCCAGAGTAGATAATGCCCTGCGGTACCTTGAGCGTGTAGAGCAACGCGCCGGCGCCGGCTAGCAGACCGCCGATGAGGAATGTCGTCATGATGGTGCGCTCGCGCGAAACCCCCATCAGCGTCGCCGTGGTCGGATCTTGCGCCACCGCACGAATACCCCGTCCGAACTTTGTTCGATTGACCGCAAAATCGGTCAGGGCGGCCAGGGCCAGCGCCGCGGCCACTACCGTCACCGTGACGTTCGTAACGTTGGCCCCCAGCAGAGTGAATTGAACCTTTGGCTGCACCAGGATGATCGGCTGTTGTGCATTCGTGCCGCCATAACCCGTCCATAGCCGGGGCAAAACAAAATGAACGAATTCCTGGATCACGAATGAGATACCAATAGCAGTGATGAGAAAAGCTAGGGGACGTGCTCCGCGCTTTCGCAACGGCCGGTATGCCACGAGTTCGAGAGAAGCAGCGGCAGTTCCAGACACTAGCATCGCAAATAGTCCGGCGACTGCCAAATAAAAAATTGTGAGTGCCAGCCCTTTATTGTAGGCATTTCCGCTAGGGGTGAATCCGAGAATTTTATCTAAACAGAAATATGCACCGAACATGCCGAGCATGAATATTTCTGAATGCGCGAAGTTGATTAACCGGAGGACGCCAAAAACCAAGGTATAGCCGACCGCCACCAGGGCGTAGATCGCACCCCAGGCCAACCCGTCCACCGTCAACTGCCAGAAGCCATGCAGAAGGCCGTCCACATCGAAGTCGACGTTACCGGCCAGGCAGGTGTACTGATACAGACAATCGGTGATCGGAGTAGCTCCCTCAGTGAACACGAGGCGCGCCCGAAACCAACTGGCTAAGGACGCGCCTCTGTCAAACAGCGACTACTGGACCTTGTAAATCCAGATCAGGTTCGTGGTGAGCTCGCCGTTGTCGTTCCACTGGTATTTGCGAGCCAAACCCTGCCCCTGATAGTCGCGCACCCACTCCAGCAGATCTGGGCGTGTGTTCTTGCCCTTGTCGATACCGGCCAACATGATCGTTGCCAAGTCATAGCCTTCGGTGCTGTAGGTGCCAGGGTCCTGGCCGAACTTATCCTTGTATTGCTTCGCGAATTCTTCGGCAGCTGGCCCACACGGGCAGGACAGAATGGCGTCCTTGGCGGCCGCGCCAGCCTGTTTCACGAATTCGGGATCCTTGGTGCCGTCCGCACTGGCGAACTTTCCGGTGTAGCCACCATCGCGAAGCTGCTGCACAAACGGAGACGCTTCCGCGTAGTAGCCCGCGTAGAAGACACCATCAGGCGATGCCTCCTTGATCTTGTTTACGGCAGCCGAGAAGTCCTTGTCCCCGCCCTTGACGGAGACATCGCAGGACGCGTCGGAGACGGGCCCCAAGGTCTCACGGACAACCTTCGCGAGCCCGACGCCGTAGTCGCTATTGTCCTCAACCACACAGACCCTCTTCAGGCCCAAATTGTTCTTGAGGTAGTTCGCCACCGACGGTCCTTGTACCCCATCGTTCGCCAGCCCACGAAAAAAGGTCTTCCAACCCTGTTCCGAGAGAGCCACATTCGTCGCCGATGCTGTGGCCGCGACGAGACCAGCCTGATCGAAGATCTGGCCTGTGGCCTTGGTCTCGGTCGAGAACGCCGGGCCGATCAGACCGATGGTGAACGCGTCGTCAACGATCTGCGGGGCGACCTGAGTCGCCTTTTGTTCAGTGCCTTCCGTATCGAACAGCTTCAGCTGCACCTGGCAACCTGGATTGGCCGCATTGTGCTGATCGACCGCCAACTGCACGCCGTTCTTGATATTGATTCCCAGATTGGCATTGGACCCAGTCAGCGCACCAGCCATCGCGAGCGACAGCGGTGAACAGACCGCCTTTCCATCTCCAGCAGGATTGGCAGGGAGGCCGCCTGCTTCTGGCTTGACCTCCGCGCCGTTCTGATCGATCTGAATCTGCTCGACGATCTTGAGATCCGCGGGGGCGGCTTCGCCGCCGCTGGACTGCTGCTGGCAGCCGGCAACGCCGAACGCCAACAGTGCTGCCGAACCGAGAACCACTGCACTCCGCACCCTGCGACCGCGCACTTTCCACCTCCAGGTAAATGTTCACCGAGGCCCCGGCGGGCCTGCCGGCCCCCCAACGCTTCGCAAAGAACATAGCCAACCAGCGACGGAATCGCGTGGTCTTGGCGCGGGCGTGCCGTCACCGGAGGCTGCGCACCCGACAAAGCAGGCGGTCAGCGCAATTCCCGGGTCCTGCATCGCCGCTACGGGAAACGCAGTGTTAACGCATGCTTCAGCCGGTCGGCGGGCCTTACGGGCTCTCGGCGGCGCCGTCTGCGGGCGGATCCAGGGTTTCCAGGACCACCTCGGCCACCCGCTTCATAGTGGTGCGCCGGTCCATGGCCGCACGCTGGATCCACTTGAACGCCTCCGGCTCGGACATCCCCTGCTTGGACTGCAGCAGGCCCTTGGCGCGTTCGACGAGCTTGCGCGTCTCCAGCCGGTCGCCGAGGCTGGCCACCTCCTTCTCCAGCGCCGAAATCTCGCTGAACCGGGTGACCGCCAGTTCGATGGCCGGGATGAGATCGCTGATGGAGAACGGTTTGACCAGATACGCCATCGCGCCGGCGTCGCGGGCCCGCTCGACGAGGTCGCGCTGGGAGAACGCGGTCAGCACCACGACCGGGGCGATGCGCTTCTCGGCGATCTCCCGCGCGGCGTCGATGCCGTCGCGGCGCGGCATCTTCACGTCCATGATGACCAGATCGGGGGTGAGTTTCTCGGCGAGTTCGACGGCCTCCTGACCGTCACCCGCCTCGCCGACCACCTCGTAGCCCTCTTCGCGCAGCATCTCGGCCAGGTCGAGCCGAATCAGCGCCTCGTCTTCGGCGATGAGAACGCGGTGCGGCTGGGTTTCGTCGGGGTCGGTGCTCATCGGCCCATTGTCGCGCAGTCGGTCCGTGATCACCGACCACGGGGCCGACGGCGGCGCCGAAACGATCCTCTATCGTGGTTAGTCGCGCAAGCCCTCGTATCCCAATTGGCAGAGGAAACGGATTCAAAACCCGTGCAGTGTGAGTTCGAGTCTCACCGAGGGCACAGTAAACGGCAGATCAGTCGATATATTGCTCGGACACTGCGGCTCGCAGCGGCGCAGTCGTCCGCAGATCGTCCGCAGTAGTTCTCGCGCAGAGATGGTATGGGGGACCTCAGATGAAGAAGATCGCATCGCTGGCCCTGGCGTCGCTTGCTCTGGCGGGGTGCACCCCAACATCGGGGACCGCGGCGAAGACAGTCACGGTTACTGCAGTGCCGTCCACGGTCACAGTGACCGCCCAAGCCTCCGGACCATCGACGGCTGCGACTGCCCAACCATCGACGCCGCCGGCCGCCATGGGAACCTACGGGCCCAATGGAGCCTATGCAGTCGGTCACGCCCAAGGCGGGTTGGACAATGTCATCGCGCCGGGCCGCTACAAGGGCACCGGTGACATGGGCGTCATCTATCACTGCCCCACAGTCGTCTGCCAGCAGCAGCAGGAAAATTACACAAGCAGGGACAGTGTCGACGGGAATACTCCTGTGATCGTAGAGATCCCACCGACCGACGTGGCGATCTATCTCTGGGACGTGACGCTGGTGGGGCCGGTTTCGTAGCCCCGACGACCCATTGCGAGCCCTGCCGCGACGTCGAGGGCGTCCGCAATGCGGCCCAGGTCGTCGGGTAACAGATGCCCGTGGCGGTCCGGAGTCGCTGACGAGACTGCCTAACCCAATTTGTCGGACCTACTCCATACGATGAAGAACGTGGCAGCCCCAACCCCCGACCTCGACCCCAACTACGGCGAAGTGTTCACCCGCCGGTGGGTCGTTGACGCGATGCTCGACCTTGCCGGCTACCGAGCCACCGAGGACCTAGCGGCGCGAACTGTCGTTGAGCCGTCGATCGGTAGCGGCGCTTTCTGGGTGCCGATCGTTGAACGCCTCGTAACAAGTGCGCTCGCACACGGGCGGGACTTCGCCGAGCTTGCCGACTGCCTGCGGGGATTCGATCTGCAAACGATCCACGTCGATACTTGCCGGAAGGAATCGGTTGATGTCCTAACCGGTGCGGGTTGTGACTCCGAGACTGCCGACCGGCTCGCGACGACGTGGTTACGTGCCACCGATTTCCTACTGGACGACGAACCTCTCGAAGCCGACCTAGTTATCGGCAACCCGCCATATATCCGGTGGGACGATCTAACGCCCGCAGTCGCCGCAACCTATCGGCACCTTTGGCGCACCATGCAAGGCCGCGTAGACATTTACGTCGGGTTCTACGAACGCGGCTTGTCGATTCTCAAACCGAGCGGCAAGTTGTCGTTCATCTGTGCGGACCGTTGGATGCGCAACGCCTACGGAGCGGGCCTACGGGCGTTCGTGACCCGCCATTTCGCCGTTGAGCACGTTTGGCAGATGCACGACGTGGACGCATTCGAGTCCGCGGTATCCGCGTATCCGGCGATTGTCCAAATTGGGGCGACGTCGCAAGGTCCGGTTGTAGTTGCTGACTGCGGAGCTGGGTTCGTCGGTGCCGACGCCCAAGAGCTAGTTGCATTCGACCACGGATCCACCCTCACCACCGACACCTTCGCCGCGCACCGGGTGGAGGGTTGGTTTAGCGGAGCCGACCTTTGGCCTGCGGGTTCGCCAGACCGGATTGCACTAATTGAGTACCTCAACGAAAATTTCCCGCCGCTTGAAGAAACCGGGGTCAAGGTTGGTATCGGCATTGCCACGGGAGCGGACAAGAGCTACATCGCGCCGCAGGACGTAGACGTCGAGCCAGACCGAAAATTGCCGATCACGATGACGAACGACGTCCGGGCCGGTTCGTTCAAGTGGGGCGGCAAGGTGTTGTTGAACCCTTGGACAGAGAGCGGAAAACTCGTTGACCTTGCCGACTACCCGAAACTGCGGGCATTTTTCGAGAACCAACCTGCGTTGCGAAACCGGTTCGTGGCGAAGAAAAACCCAGCGGGGTGGTACCGGACCATCGACAAGGTGACCGCATCACTCACTGCACGTCCCAAGTTGCTGTTGCAGGACATGAAAGCCGCCATCACCCCGGTCTACGAACCGGGTGGGCACTACCCGCACCACAACCTCTATTACATGGTGTCCGAGGACTGGGACCTGAAGGTTCTGGGCGGCCTCATGTTGTCCCGGGTCGCCCAGGCGTTCATTGAGGCTTACGGGGTTCGGATGCGTGGTGGCACGCTGCGCTTCCAATCGCAATACCTGCGGAAAATCCGGGTCCCTCGACCAAGTGACATCGCACCCGAACTACAAGCTGAGTTGCGGGCATCGTTCGAGGCCAACGACCGCGATCGGGCGACACGCGCAGCCGAAAGGGCTTACGGGCTACCGGTCGGCGCTCTGTGATGATCGGCGTATGACGCCGCGCCCTGACTACGACAACGCAATTCACGCGATGTGGACTGGCCGGGACCTACAAACGCAACGGCAAGTCGAGTCGGGTCGTATCGACGCGGGAACTCGCGGATCGGTAACCGGCGGTCAACATATGACGCCGCTGCAAGACGTGATTGCCAACCAGTTCGCCCCGCTCGTCGTGCTAGGTGCCGAGGTTCGTCAGGACGGCATCATTCCTGTGCCGGGTTTCTACCGACGCACCAAGAACTGGGACATCGTGGTGACCTACAAGGACGTCCTTGTTGCCGCG
>WBZP01005648.1_pt1 | contig 12649 bp, 16 predicted proteins | sample 5204301 | NCBI WGS metagenome assembly WBZP01 (sample SAMN12412401, study PRJNA552823) | activated sludge metagenome | isolation source: activated sludge from nitrification reactor of wastewater treatment plant... | place: USA: Pennsylvania | collected 2017
TGATCAGATTGATAAGGCGCCGGAGGAGAAGGCTCGGGGTATTACGATCTCGATTGCTCATATTGAGTATGAGACGGAGAAGCGGCATTATGCGCATGTGGATATGCCGGGTCATGCGGATTATATTAAGAATATGATTACGGGTGCTGCGCAGGTGGATGGGGCGATTTTGGTGGTTGCGGCGACGGATGGTCCGATGCCGCAGACGCGTGAGCATGTGTTGTTGGCGCGTCAGGTGGGTGTGCCGTACATCGTGGTGGCGTTGAACAAGGCTGACATGGTGGATGATGACGAGCTGCTCGAGTTGGTCGAGTTGGAGGTTCGTGAGTTGTTGAACGAGTACGAGTTCCCTGGGGATGACGCGCCGGTGGTGCGGGTGTCGGCGTTGAAGGCGTTGGAGGGGGATCCGGTGTGGCAGGACAAGGTGATGGAGTTGATGGCTGCGGCGGATTCGGCGATTCCGGAGCCGCAGCGTGATTTGGATAAGCCGTTCTTGATGCCGATTGAGGATGTGTTCACGATTACGGGTCGTGGGACGGTGGTCACGGGGAAGGTGGAGCAGGGGAAGGTGCACACTGGGGACGAGATCGAGATTGTTGGGTTGCGGGCGACGCAGAAGACGACGTGTACCGGGGTGGAGATGTTCCGGAAGTTGTTGGATGAGGGTCAGGCTGGTGACAATATTGGTGCGTTGTTGCGGGGGACGAAGAAGGAGGATGTGGAGCGGGGTCAGGTGTTGTGTAAGCCTGGTTCGATTACGCCGCATACTCATTTTGAGGGTCAGGTGTATGTGTTGACGCAGTCGGAGGGTGGGCGTCATAAGCCGTTCTTCAATAATTATCGTCCGCAGTTCTTTTTCCGGACGACGGATGTGACGGGGACGATTCAGTTGCCGGAGGGGACCGAGATGGTGATGCCGGGTGACAACGTGACGATCACGGTCGAGTTGGGCAAGCCGATCGCGATGGACGAAGGGCTCCGGTTCGCGATCCGCGAAGGCGGCCGTACCGTTGGCGCCGGCCGCGTCACCAAGATCACCAAGTGATCCTGGCTACCACGAAGAAGCGAGGCTGACATGCCGAAGAACGACAAGCGGGTGAAGATCACCCTGGAGTGCACCGTGTGCAAGCGGCGCAACTACATCACCATGAAGTCCAAGATCAACGATCGGGAACGCCTGGAGATGAAGAAGTACTGCTCGCACGATCGCCAGCACACCACCCACAAGGAAACGCGCTGAGGGTTCCCCGCCCGAGGCCCCTCGAACCGGGTGGCTGGTAGGATTGCCAGCCACCCTTCCGAGGGCAGTAGCTCAGCTGGTAGAGCATCGGTCTCCAAAACCGACGGTCGGGGGTTCGAATCCCTCCTGCCCTGCCCACCCAAGCGCCGAAACGCATCGACAGAACCGAGCGCAGCACGATGTCACTGGATGACCTGAACCGAGAGCAGAAGCGGTCCCTCAAGCGGATGGGAGCGCTCGACGACCAGGGTCGTCCGACGCGCGCCCCGGCGCCGCAGGCCCGCAAGGCGCCCGGAGAGGAGCGTGTCGGCCCGGTGCAGTACATCGGGGAAGTGCGCGACGAGATGCGCAAGGTGGCCTGGCCCAAGTGGCCCGAGGTCCGCCGCTTCTCGATCATCGTCTTCGTCACCGTGGTCGTCTACATGATGTTCATCTTCGGCCTGGACTCGCTGTTCGGCGTGCTGTCGGGGTGGTTGTACGACTGATGAGCGACGACCCGATGAACGAGACGATGAACGACACGAAGAACGACACCAGCACCTTGGATCCCACCGCAGAACTGGCGACGGCGCTGGACGACCGGCCGGCCGAGGACACCACAGAGGCCGCCGCCGATGACGTGGTCGATGCCTCCTTCGACCTCGGCGAGTCCACCGGTGAGGGCGAGGAAACCGATGAGGTCGAAGCCGAGCCGGTCGACGACCCGTGGACCCGTCCGGGCGCGTGGTACGTGGTCCACACCCAGTCGGGCTACGAAAAGAAGGTCACCGCCAACCTGAACGCCCGCATCCAGTCCATGAACATGGAAGAGCGGATCCACGAGATCGTCATCCCGATGGAGGACGTCGAGGAGTTCAAGAACGGCCGCAAGCAGACCGTGCAGAAGAAGGTGTTCCCCGGGTATCTGCTGGTGCGCTGCCACATGGACGACGAGAGTTGGTACTGCATCCGCAACACCCCGGGAGTCACCGGGTTCGTCGGCCAGAGCCGCCAGGGTCAAAAGCCCACGCCGCTGTCGCGCCGTGAGGTCCAGACGTTCCTGGCCGCCAAGGGCGACGGCACCGGCGGCCTGCCGGCGCGCAAGAAGCCCAAGTTGCAGTACGAAGTGGGCGAGAGCGTGCGCGTCAAGGAAGGCCCGTTCGCCGACTTCGCCGGCACCATCGCCGAGATCAACGCCGACCACATGAAGCTGAAGGTGTTGGTCAACATCTTCGGCCGCGAGACCTTGGTGGAGATGGACTTCGCCCAGGTCGCCAAGCTCTAGATCGCTAGTTAAGGAACCGTCATGGCAAAGAAGAAAGTCGCTGCGATCGTCAAGATCCAGATCCCCGCTGGTAAGGCCACCCCGGCCCCGCCGGTGGGAACCGCGCTCGGTCCGCACGGCGTGGCCATCATGGACTTCGTCAAGCAGTACAACGCTGCCACCGAAGCCCAGGTGGGCACGATCATCCCGGTCGAGATCACCGTGTTCGAGGACCGCACGTTCACCTTCGTGCTGAAGACGCCGCCCACACCGGTGCTGCTGCGTCAGAAGGCCGGATTGGCCAAGGCGTCATCGAACCCCGGCAAGCAGATCGTCGGCTCGGTCACCGAGGACGACATCGAAGAAGTCGCCAAGATCAAGATGCCCGACCTGAACGCCTATGACCTGGATGCCGCCAAGCAGCAGGTTCGTGGCACGGCCCGCAGCATGGGCCTCACGGTCAAGTAAGCCCAACCACACCACCGCCTGGACCGGGACGACCTCGCCCGGCCGGCCGACACATCGAGGGAGACAGCACATGTCCGGTAAGAAGCACACCGATGCTCTGAAGAAGTTCGATCGTGACCAGTTGTTCACGCCCACCGAGGCGATGACCCTGGTGACCCAACTGGCCTCGGCCACCTTCGACGAAGGCGTCGACGTCGCCGTGCGCCTGGGCGTCGACCCGCGCAAGGCCGACCAGATGGTGCGTGGCACCGTCGCCCTGCCGGAAGGCACGGGCAAGGACGTTCGCGTGGCCGTGTTCGCCACCGGCGAGGCGGCCCAGGAGGCCCGTGACGCCGGCGCCGACAAGGTGGGCGCCGACGACCTCGCCGCCGAGATCCAGGCCGGCAACTTCGACTTCGACGTGGCCATCGCCACGCCGGACATGATGCCGCTGGTCGGCCGCCTCGGTCGCGTCCTCGGCCCGCGTGGCCTGATGCCGAACCCGAAGACCGGCACGGTCACCGCTGACGTCGGTCGGGCAGTCGGCGAGTTCAAGGGCGGCAAGGTCGAGTACCGCACCGATCGCTACGGCAACGTCCACGTCACCATCGGCAAGGCCAGCTTCACGCCGGGCAAACTGGAGAACAACCTGCGCGCCGTGCTGGACGAGCTGCAGCGTGCCAAACCCGCCGCCGCCAAGGGTCGCTACCTGAAGAAGATCTCGATCAGCTCCACCATGGGCCCCGGGATCAAGATCGACACCAACCGCTTGCGCCCCGAGGCCGCGGCAGGCTGATCGCGACGGTGGGCGCCCGACTCCGCGACGTGCCCGCCGCGTTGAGGTTCCTCTGGGTTCGTAGCGCGTTGGCCATCCACATGTTCGGGTGGCGTCACGGCGCCCCGATCGCCTGGCACGGTCTGCGCGGCCGCAGCACGTTGCGTTGCGTGCAACTCCCCGGCACCACAGTTCGCGTGTGGTGCCGGCTCGGCAGGACCCACAGCGACCTGAACACCTTGGCAGACGTCTCCCGCGGCGCCTACGAATTCGGCGTCGAGGATCCCCAGGTGGTCGTCGATGCCGGGGCCAACGCCGGGTACTCGGCGGTGTGGTTCGCTCGCCGCTACCCGCAGGCGCGGGTGCTGGCCATCGAGCCCGACCCGGCCAATCTCGCCGTGCTCCGCAGAAACGTCGCCGACTACCCCAACGTCGAGGTGATCGAGGCGGCGTTGATGAACTTCGACGGCACAGGCCAGGTGATCGATCCCGGCCTCGGCGGATGGGGCATGCGCGTCCAGCCGGAGGGGTCTCGGTGGTCACCGGGGCGCGTGGTCGGGAGCATCAGGTGTGTCTCGCCACGGACGCTGTTCGAGCAGTGTGGCATCGATCACGTCGGCTATCTCAAGGTCGACATCGAAGGCAGTGAGGTCGATCTGTTCTCCGGCGATACGTCATGGATGGACGTGGTGGACAACATGGCGATCGAGTTGCACGACCGCTTCCGTGACGGATGCTCGGCCGCCTTTCGCCGGGCAACGGCGCGCTTCGGCTGGGAGCAGCGGCGCGGCGCCGACACCTTCGTGTCGGTCGTCAAGCCCGCCAGCGTCTCGTGACCGACGCCGCCGACTCCGGTGGGTTGCGGGTCTGCGCGGTGGTGTGGACCTACGACCGCCCCACGGTGTTGCAGTCCTGCCTGGAAGCGCTGCTGGCCCAGACCCATCCCGTCGGCCGGATCGTGGTGGTCGACAGCGCCAGCCCGTCGCCGCTGCCGGCCGACGTCATCGACCGGTTCGAGGGGCAGGTCGAGTTCGCCCGGTTGCCGGACAACGCCGGCCCAGGTGCGGCCATCGCCGAGGGGCTCGGTCGGGTGCCCACCGGCGACACCGACTTGGTGTGGTTCGTCGAGGATGACAGCACCCCCGGACCGGCGTGCCTGGAGGATCTGATCTCCGCCGGCTCGGGTGTCGACGTGGTTGGCATCGACGGCGCCATGGTGCGGCGTGGTGAATGGCGCACCGTGCCTCGTCCCCGGCCGGGTGAGACGGTTGCCGTTGACTTCGCCTATCTCGACGGCGTGCTGGCGCCGATGTCGGTGGTGACGGCGGTGGGAGTGCCAAGGAGGGACTACTTCTTGATGCTCGTCGACGTCGAATACCCGCTCCGCTTTCGTCGGGCCGGTGTGCGCACGCTGTTGGTCGGTACGACCTTCGAGACGAGGCGGTTGGGGAGCGATCCTGGGACGTCGCGGTTCAGGGCCTACTACCAGACCAGGAACCACCTCCACATGGTCCTGCACGCTCACCGAAGCGTCTCGATGTGTGCCGGGTTCGTCGTGCGCACGCTTCGTCAGACGTTGAGCGCGTTGATCGGGCGGCGGTGGTGGGAGATGGGCCTGCGGTCTCGTGGTGTGGCGGACGCGCTGCGAGCCAGGATGGGACGCACCCTCAACCCGGGTCGACCGTCCGCCCCAGGCGACCTCGCCAACCGTCGAGGAGACCCCGCAGGGTGAGGGCGGCGGATCGCAGATCGCGGCGGACCACCGCGTCGCGGGCAGCGGCTGTGACCAGGCGAAGCGTCGTCACGATCGGCGCGGAGGCATGTCCATGGGAGCGGGCGATCCAGGTGAGGTTGCGGCTCGAGTAGTAGCAACGCCAGGGCGCCCGGACGCGAATGCTGTTCACCTGACGACCCGAGATGCCGAGACGATCGAGCCGTGAGCGGCTCTCGCGCAGGACCTCGCCCGGCACCAGCAGGTCATAGCCGAGCGCACGCAGGCGCAGACCCAGCTCGAGTTCCTCGTAGCCGAAGAACAGGTCCGGTCGAGTCGCCCCGGTGGCGACGAGCGCCTCCAACAAGTAGATCGGCTGCGAGCCGCCGCCCAGGGCGTCCACAGGGATCCAGCCCGACAGCTCATCGTCGGCCGGCCGCTCGGTCGTGCCCGTCCACCGTCGGTACCGTCCGCCGGCCCCGCCGATTCCTCCCGGACGGAAGCCCTCGGTCCTGGCGGCGTCCCACGACGTGACCAGTTGATCGAGGATCGCCGAGTGCGCCGGAGGGTCGTCGTCGTCCATGGAGAGCACGAGGTCGTGTGGCTCGGCCCAGCATGCGAGATCGGCCACGCCGGCCGCGATGGCGCCCGCCGGTCCCCCGTTGTCGGGCTGGGCGACGTAGCGCACGCCCAGGCGGCGGGCGATCGACTCGACCAGCGGGTCGGCGTCGTTGTCGACGATGGTGATCGTGTCGGGCGGCCGAGTTTGAGCGAGCAACGCTGCGACGGTGGCAGCGGCGGCGTCACGACGGCGGTACGTCACCATGATGGCGTGCAGTCGTGGCTTCAGCTGCGGCACTCCTTGATCCTGGGCGATGGAGCGTAGTGGGCCGCCCGGGCGCCCGGCAGGGAGAACTCTAGGCTGGGCGGGTGCGGCGCAGCGTCCCAGGAACCAACGTGAGTTGGGCTCGATTGGGCGCGCTCGGCGGGACCCGCGTGGTGGGCCTGATCGGTCTTCGGGTTCGCGGGGCGATCTGGCGCACGCTCCACGGTGTGCGAGGCGCCGCGCACCTCAAGGTTCATCGCCGGGTCCACTGCCTCCCGTTTCGGCCGGGTCGTGGTCTGGTGGTGGGTGCCAGCGCCGAGCTGTTCCCCAACGTGCGCCTGGAGCTGCGCAACCGCCAGGCGCGCGTGGTGATCGGCGACGGCGCCTACCTGAACCGGAACACCTCGGTGACCGCCACCACGCTCGTCGAGATCGGCGCCAACTGCATGATCGGCTTCGAAGTGGCGATCATGGACGACGACCTGCACGGCACTGCCGGACCCGCGCCGGTCCGCATCGGCACCGGTGTCTGGATCGGCGCCAGGGCCGTCATCACCAAGGGTGTGTCCGTCGGGGACCGTGCGGTGATTGCTGCGGGTGCCGTGGTCACCCGGGATGTGCCAGCAGGGGCCCTCGCCGGCGGCGTGCCGGCGCGGGTCATCAGGGATCCGTACGAATGGTGAGGACGAATCCTCTGGTCTCGGTGATCATGCCGGTGAGGAACGGCCAGCAGACGATCGAGCGCTCCGTGCAGTCGGTGCTCGGCCAGACCATGGCCGACTTCGAACTCCTCGTCGTCGACGACGGCTCCACCGACGGGACAGCTCGGATGGTCGGCGCGGTCGCCGATCACCGGTGCGCCCTGCTGGCACAGTCCCACGCAGGTGTCTCGGCAGCGAGAAACGCCGGTCTCGCCAAGGCGAGCGGCCGGCTCGTCGCCTTCCTCGATGCCGATGACGAGGTCGACGAGAGGTGGTTGGCCCACCTCGTTGCGCCGTTCGACGATCCCAACGTCGGTCTCGTCTGTTGCGGCGGGGTCCAACGAGACGCGGCCGGAGGCAGCGAGTCGCTCAGCCCTCACCCGTCCGGCGAACTCCTCCGCGGCTATGTCGTGCTGTTCCTCGCGGGCGCGTTCATGGTCCGGGCCGATGTGCTCGCCGCCGCTGGGGGGTATGCGCCACTTCGCTACGGCGAGAACTTCGAACTGGGCTTTCGGATCACGCGGGTGCTCGCACAGCGCGGCTTGCGGGCGATCGGGCTGGCCGACGAGCTGGTTCGGTGGTTTCCCGACGCGGCGCGCTCGGCGACGCGTGACGCGTCCCGGCTCGAGGCCGCCGAGTACACACTGTCCCACTACGGGCAGGAACTGACCAGGCACGGCAGGGCCCTGGTCCACCGGGTCGCCTCGGTCAACGCCCGGCGCACGGGCGGTCGGGCCGTGGCGGTGGCCCACGGCGTGCGGGCCGTGGCAGCGCGGCCCGATCGCCTGGAGAACTGGCGCACCATGATCGGCGCCGTCATCGGGCGCGCCGCCCGCTCACCGGTTCAGCCCACCGGCGCAATGCCATCAACCCCAGCCGGGATGCCGGTGAGCGGGCCTGCGGTATCGGTGGTGATGCCCGCCTTCAATGCGGCGTCGACACTGCAGCGAGCCATCGACAGCGTCCTGGCCCAGACGTATTCGAACTTCGAGCTCGTCGTGGTGGACGACGGGTCAACGGACGAGACGCCGACCATCCTCGCCCGCCAGGTCGACGAACGGATTCGTGTGATCCGGATGCGGGACAACGTCGGCATCGTCGGAGCATTGAATCGCGGGCTCGAGGAGGCTCGGGGCGCGCTGATCGCCCGCCTCGACGCCGACGACGAGGCGCTCCCGGAACGGCTGGCACTCCAGGTCGAGGCCTTCGCCACGCACCCGAATCTGGTGCTGTGTGGGTGTGCGGCGGATCGGGTGGACCCCCAAGGCACACGGCTCGGTCGCTCGGTGCCCCCGGCTTCTCACGCGCGGCTGGCGGCTGCCATGGTGACGGGGAACCGGCTCGTGCACTCGACGGTGATGTTCCGCCGGGACGCGGCCCGCGCCTGCGGGGGGTATCGACCCGACCAGCTCCTCGCCGAGGACTACGGGCTGTGGCTCAGGCTGATGCGTGCCGGTGAGGCGCTGGGGCTGACGGCGGTGGGTGCCAGGCACACCGACAACCCCGCAGGTCTCTCCCGTCAGCACGAGGCTCGACAACGCGCCGTCACGCTGAGCATTGCGCCCGCCGGGCGGGTCCCGGACCCTGGTGCTCGCCGCGTCCGGCTGATCAGCCGGCAGACCACGGGCCTGCGCGCCGACCTGCGCCGACGGGGCATTCCCGTGCAGGGCAGCGCACTGCAGTGGCAACGCATCGCCTTCGCCGAGAGCCGCGGTGGTCGGCTACGGCGCTGGCTGACCGTGTTCCTGGCGTCGCCTCGTCTGTTTCTCCTCGCGCTGATCGAATCCCGTCCTGGTCAGGCGGCGATCTGGGGCAGGCCGTGATCGCGTCGGTGGTCGTGCCGGCCTTGGACGCCCAGCTGACCATCGTCCAGCAACTGGCGGCACTCGACGCGCAGGACGTCGCCGAGCCCTTCGAGGTCATCGTCGTCGACAACGGATCATCCGACGGCACCGCTGCCGTCGTCGCCGGCTACCGGCCGCGGCGCTACGACCTCCGCCTCGTGAGCGAGCCGCGCCGGGGGGTGAACCGGGCCCGCAACGCCGGCGTGCGGGTCGCTCACGGCGATGCCGTGTTTCTCTGCGATTCGGATGACCAGGTGGGCGACGGGTGGTTGCGCTCGTTGCTCGGTGCGCTGGCGCCCGGCGTCTGGGTCAGCGGGGCGTTGAGCTACGAACGGCTCAACTCAGCCCGTACGCGGCGGATCTGGGGGGTTCCCGAGCTACCGCGGACGGGTTCGGCACGCCCGGGGGTCGATGCCGGCTTCGGTGGGAATTGCGGATTCAGCAGGGACATGTGGCGACGGCTCGGCGGCTTTGACGACGACCTCAGCGGTGACGGCGACGAGACCGAGTTCTTCCTACGGGCCTGGGACGCCGGGTTCGTCCTGCGCTGGGTACCCGAGGCGGTGGTCCATCAGCGGCTCCGACCCGGACTGGTTGGCATGGCCCGTCGCCGGTATCGCCAGGGCCGATCCCAAGTCAGGATGGGCGACGCTGCTGGCGGCAGGCTCTCCGGGCCGGGCTTGTCGAGGGCCGCCGAGCTCCGGGCGGTCGCCTGGCTGATGCTGGCCACGCCGAAGTATCTGCTCGGCGACCGCCGCTACCAGTGGTTGTCGTCCATGTCAGGGCATCTCGGCCGGCTCCGCGGACTACGCGACTCGGTGGGCGCGGCCACGCGATCCCGCTAGCCTGTCGCCCACAACCAAACCGGTCGCTCGCCGTAGACCGCTGGTCCCAGCCCCACGGGCCGGGGTAATGATCCGCCAGGATCGCCAGCCGAGGTGGATGTCGCATCGGAGCCTCTCAGCTCCTCGCGGTGTTCGCTGTTGCGAGCACCACGAGTCGAAGCGAGAGGAGGTGACAATGACGACAGACAATCCCCGTGCCGAGAAGGTCGCGGTGGTCCAGGAAGTGGCCGACAGGCTGGCCAACGCCGACGCGGCCATCATCACCGAGTACCGCGGCATGAAGGTCAGCCAGCTCGGCGGCCTGCGCCGCCAGCTGCGCGCTGCCGGAGGCGAGTACAAGGTGTACAAGAACACCCTGGCACGCCTCGGCGCTGCGCAGGCCGGCGTGGAGGGTCTCGACGACATCCTGGTGGGTCCCACCGGCATCACATTCGTCAGCGGTGACGCCGCTGCGGTGGCCAAGGCCCTGAAGGACGCCGCCAAGACCAACCCGCTGCTGGTGTTGAAAGGCGGGGTGATGGCCGGCAAGGCCATGACCGCCAAGGACATCGAGGCCCTGGCCGACCTACCCAGCCGCGAGACGCTGCTGGCCATGCTGGCCGGTGCGTTCCAGGCGCCGCTGGTCAAGACCGCCGGGCTGTTGCAGGCCCTGCCCCGCAACTTCGCCTACGGACTCAAGGCGCTCATCGATCAGAAGACCGCGGCCTGAGCCGCACCACCCCAACGAACACACATCTTTCAAGGAGAACCAACCATGTCGAAGGACGACATTCTCGAAGCAATTTCCAACATGACCGTCATCGAGCTCAGCGAGCTGCTGACCGCGTTCGAGGAGAAGTTCGGTGTGACCGCCGCTGCTCCCGTCGCCGTCGCCGCCGCTCCCACTGGTGGCGCCGCTGCCCCGGTGGAGGAGGAGAAGGACGAGTTCGACGTCATCCTCACGGGCGCCGGCGCTCAGAAGATCCAGGTCATCAAGGTGGTGCGTGAGCTCACCAGCCTGGGTCTGAAGGAGGCCAAGGACCTCGTCGACGGCGCACCGAAGCCGGTGCTGGAGAAGGCCAACAAGGACGCCGCCGAGGCCGCCAAGGCCAAGCTGGTCGAGGCCGGCGCATCGGTCGAGATCAAGTAGTCACCGAGCGCCCAGCTGGTGTGGCGGCGGGTGGACCGCCGCCGCCACACCGGCGGGCATCTCGTAGCCTGACCAGATGGCTGCCCTCCCCGCCGGCGTCGGCCCGGACGCGCTGGTCCGGCGTGGCGACGTGCTGTGGCGGTCGGCCCCCGGGTTCCTGGCGTTGTGCACGGTCGACGGTCGCGTCACCACCGCCTCCGGTTCCGCCGACGTCATCTGGGCGCTGCTCGACAGCCCCGCGTCCATGGGCGCCCTGGTGACTGCGGTGGCCGACGTGTACGACGTCGCCCCAGAGGTCGTCAGCGCCGACATCGGCGCAACCATCGAGTCACTTCGTGCACTGGGCTGCGTGCATGTGGACCACTAACCATCCAGCGCTGGTGGCCGCCGCACGAGTGGGGCTTCGCCCTCCCGGCGCTCCGGCAGTGATCGGCGAGGCGGACGCCGAGTTCGTGCGCCGGGCGGCCCGCAGTGACCGGCTGAGCGGCATGATGGTGGCCGCCCTGGAGGAGGGCTCGGTCGAGGCCAGCGAGGCTGTTCGTGCCGCGTTCGTGGACGACTGGCATCAGCAACTCGTGGCCTGCGTCGTGGTCGAGGCGCTGGTCGTACGCTGCGCCGCTGCCCTCTCGGCGGCGTCCGTGGAGTGGCGGCTGACGAAGGGCGCCGCGGTCGCCCATCTCGACTACCCCACGACGTCGTGGCGTGGGTTCGGTGATGCCGACGTGCTGATCCGTCCCGACCAGTGGGACCGCGCTCGTCGTGCGCTGGAGGACGCCGGTTGCCGGCCTCAGTTCGACACCGTCGACGACCGGTTCGTCGCCCGCTATGGCAAGGGCGTGACCCTCGATACTCCCGAAGGCCTCGAGCTCGATCTGCACCTCCGCTTCGCCGTCGGGCTGTTCGGGGTCAGATCGCGGATGGAGGACGTCTTCGGCGACGACCCCGAGTACATCGAGCTGGCCGGCGCGGCGATCCCCGTCCTGGCGCGGCCATGGCGCCTCGTGCACGCCTGCTATCACGCGGTGCTCGGGGGATTCGGCGAACTGCGCGCATTCCGCGACGTCGCCCAGTTGGTGCACGCCGGCGCCCGGCTCGACGATGCCGCCCGCCTGGTGGGGCCGTGGAAAGGCTCGGCGGTGATCGCCGAGGCGGCCGCTCAGACGGCGATCCGCCTCGATCTGGATCCGAGCGAGGTGGCCCTGTCCCGACCGATCCGTCCGAGCATGGTCGAGCGCAAGGTGCTCAGGGTGTTCCTGGCCGAGCGGCCGTTCCGGGCGCAGGCGCTGACCTCGCTTGCCGGCCTCGGGCCGCGTCAGGCGGCGGACTTCGTGGCCGCGATGGCGCGCCTGCGACGATCGCGCCGTGGATGAGACCTCCAACCCGGACCCGGAACGCGTTGCGCGCCGCAACCGCGGTCCTCGATGAACGAGCCGTGGTCTTCGTCGGGGCGACGATGAGCGACAACACGACCTGTGCACGGCCAGCACCAGCATGATGACCGCACGGGTTGTTCCAATCCGGTTCCGGCGTCGTTCGTCGCCACGATCAACATCGTCGGGAGCTGCACCGCTCCAGCCTGCTGTTAACCGGACTCGTACGTTCCCGCAGATCCGCGGCATCGGTCCTTGACTTTCGACGCCGCGAGGGCTTACCGTTCGCGCCAACTGATTTCAGCCGCCGGGTGGACGCCCGTGAGCGGTTGACGTTTGTCGTGCCGGGCCGGTAGGCTCGCACGTTGCCGTGCGTGCCGTCTCCTGCCACTGCTCTGTCCCGTTGACGTTGCGCGCCCCGATTTTGCCCCCGTTCACCCCGCCTTCGAGCCAGGAGTAGCCCATGGCCTCACGATCCGTGTCCCGCGAGCGTTATTCGTTCGCCAACCTGACCGAGC
>WBZP01000716.1_pt3 | contig 12645 bp, 12 predicted proteins | sample 5204301 | NCBI WGS metagenome assembly WBZP01 (sample SAMN12412401, study PRJNA552823) | activated sludge metagenome | isolation source: activated sludge from nitrification reactor of wastewater treatment plant... | place: USA: Pennsylvania | collected 2017
AGAAGCGTGCCGGCGATGGCGATGATCACGCCGCTGAGCACGCCAAGGCTGATCGCGCCCCACATGCTGATGAGGGCGAATCCGAACTCCATGCGGCTGATCCGCCAGGTTTCCCGCAGCCCCTCGATATCGATCAATTCGATATGTTTGCGGTCGACCCTGAGTAGGCCATCTTCCTGAAAACGGGTGAACAAACGACTGACGGTTTCCACCGCCAGACCCAGGTAATTGCCGATCTCATGGCGCGACATGCTGAGATAAAACTCTCGTGGGGAGAAACCGCGCCGCATGAATCGCTCGGAGAGGCTGAGAAGAAAAGCCGCCAGACGTTCGTCCGCGCTCCGCTTGCCGAGCAGCATCAGCATCTCGGACTCCTGGGTGATCTCCTTGCTCAGGAGTCGGAACATCTGGTGTTGCAGGCTCGGAATGGTGCAGCTCAGTTCTTCCAGGCGATCGAACGGGACCTCGCAGATGGCCGAGGTCTCCAACACCTTGGCGGCGCAACCGTGAACATCGCTCTGAATAGCGTCGAGGCCGATGAGTTCACCCGGCAGATGAAATCCCAACACCTGCTCGCCCCCATCCTCACTGGGGGTAAAGGTCTTTACCGAGCCGGTTTTGACGATGTACAGGGCCTTGAAACGATCCCCTTGTCGAAACAAGGCATCCCCCCGGTGCAGGGGCCGGTTACGCTTGACGATGTTGTCGAGCCGTTCAACGTCCTCGATAGTAAGCCCCATGGGGAGACAGAGGGCGTTTAAGCTACAGTTCTTACATGCCACCTTGATGTTCTCAAGCGAGATGACCCTGCGCTCTTCCACCTTTTCCCCTCTCCACGAAATGTTCCTGCATTTTCCTATGCGAGTTGATCTGGATCAAGAAGTTAGCATCTTTATTCGGCGTATGGGGCCGTCCCTTTGCGAACCCTGTCAACGGGGTCGGCAAACACCATCCCCGCCAGCCGGGACGGGATCCGGTGGACCACCCAGGGTTCAACCCAACAAGGGTTCTGAGTCTGCTGCGGAGACATGGAGACGCCCTCGGGGTTGTCCAGCACGCTCCCGGCGACAACGGATCGATGGAGCCCCCTGGGCGGATACGCCAGCATAACAAAAGTGCCACCAGAAAGGGCGGTTGGCGGCATCCGCTGATCTGAAACCAATCTCCGGGGTCTGACGGGCCGACTCCACGTTATTCATATTCTGAATAGATTATAGTCATACGATCGGTCTGGTGCAGGCGCTAGCCCTAACCGAAAACCGATGAAAAAGGGAAAGACCAAGCAGGAGCTGGTATCCGCACTCAAGTGGTTCCGGGCCTGGGCTGAAAATGGTCATTTTTTGTTCTTTTTTAGAGAACAATGCGGCACAAATAAAATAAATTGTTCTGTTTTTAAGAACAAGGGCCTAACATTACAGGATGGGGCCATCAATGAGCTTGGCTTCGCTCACCACATCCGAGCCGAGCACCGACTAGGGTTTTCAATGCTCGCCTGGACGCGGGCGGCCACTGGCCAGCCTATAGAATAAAACCTACAGGGAATATCCATTCCATTCCCAGACAGCGGCTTCGCAAAACACCCATATTCTCCCGGCTTGGTCTTCCCGGGCCGCTGATTCCCTGCGGATAAGATACAAGCTGCGCCGCGTTGAGGAACCAGCCTGGTTCTGGTACCTTTTCCGCGGTTCATCCGACCCATTCCCCTTAGGCATCCCCCACATGGCTCGATTCGTGTTCGTTACCGGAGGCGTGGTTTCTTCCCTCGGGAAAGGCATCGCTTCCGCCTCCCTTGGTGCACTGCTCGAAGCCCGCGGGCTCAAGGTGACCATGGTCAAGCTCGATCCCTATATCAACGTGGATCCAGGCACCATGAGTCCCTATCAACACGGCGAGGTGTACGTGACCGATGACGGCGCCGAGACCGATCTCGATCTGGGTCACTACGAGCGCTTCGTGCGCACCACCATGGGGAGGCACAACAACTTCACCACCGGGCAGATCTACGAGAGCGTGATCCGCAAGGAACGGCGGGGGGAATACCTGGGCGGCACGGTGCAGGTCATCCCCCATATCACCGACGAAATCAAGCGCAGCGTCCTGGAGGGGGCGGATGAGGCGGACATTGCCCTGGTGGAGATCGGCGGTACGGTCGGTGATATCGAGTCCCTGCCCTTCCTCGAGGCCATCCGCCAGATGGGGATCGAACTCGGGCGTTCCCGGGCACTTTTCATGCATCTCACCCTGGTGCCCTACATCAGCACCGCGGGGGAGATCAAGACCAAACCCACCCAACATTCGGTGAAAGAGCTGCGTTCCATCGGCATCCAGCCGGATATCCTCCTGTGCCGCTCCCAATGGCCCCTACCCGCGAGCGAGCGCAAGAAGATCGCCCTCTTTACCAATGTGCCCGAAGAGGCCGTCATCTCGGCGGTGGATGCGGACAACATCTATCGCATCCCTTTGCTGCTCCATGCCCAGCGACTCGACGATCTGGTGGTGCGGCAGTTCGGGCTCGAGGTCCCCGAGGCCGATCTCCATGAATGGCAGGCCTTTCTCGCCGGACTGGAACACTTCGACGCCGAGGTTCGCATCGGCATGGTCGGTAAATACGTCCACCTCACCGAAGCCTACAAGTCCCTCTCCGAGGCCTTGGGACATGCGGGGGTGCACACCCACACCCGGGTGAAGATCGCCTACATCGACTCCGAGACGATCGAGCGGGAAGGAACCACCGCATTGGAAGAGATGGATGCCATCCTGGTCCCTGGGGGATTCGGTCGCCGGGGGGTCGAGGGCAAGATCGCCGCGGTGCGCTATGCCCGGGAACGAGGGGTGCCCTACCTGGGGATCTGTCTCGGCATGCAAGTCGCCGTGATCGAGTACGCCCGTCACCTGGCCGGGCTGGAAGGCGCCCACAGTACCGAATTTCGTCCGCATGCCGAACATCCGGTCATCGCCCTGATCACCGAATGGCTGGGGGCGGATGGGCGGCTAGAATCCCGCACTTCCGCTTCGGATCTGGGCGGCACCATGCGCCTCGGCGCCCAGGAATGCCGACTCAGGCCGGATTCCCTGGCGGCTCGCCTCTATGCCAAGGAGATAATCAGGGAAAGGCATCGCCATCGTTATGAAGTCAACCAGAGCTACGTCGACCGCCTCGAAAAGGCGGGTTTGCGGATCTCCGGGCGTTCCCTGGATGGGAGATTGGCGGAGATGATCGAGATCCCGGAGCACCCCTGGTTCGTCGCCTGTCAGTTCCACCCCGAATTCACCTCCACCCCCAGGGACGGACATCCCCTCTTCACCGGCTTCATCAGCGCCGCGCGGGACTATCACCGGCAGCGTTCCAAGGGGGAGCCACAATCCCGATGAACCTCTGTGGTTTCGAGGTCGGGCTGGACCGCCCCTTGTTTCTCATCGCCGGACCCTGTGTCATCGAGTCTGAACTCTTGGTGATGGAGACTGCCGCCGCCCTCAAAGAGATCACCGCCGGGCTTGGTATCCATTTCATCTTCAAGGCCTCCTTCGACAAGGCCAATCGTTCCGCGCTTACCAGTTTCCGTGGTCTGGGACTAGAGGCCGGGCTCGCCATCCTGGCCAAGGTGAAAAGCACCCTGGGTCTGCCGGTGTTGACCGATGTGCACGAGGAAACCCCCTTGGACGAGGTCGCCGAGGTGGTGGACGTGTTGCAGACACCAGCCTTCCTCTGCCGCCAGACCGATTTCATCCAGAAGGTAGCGCGGGCGGGGCGTCCGGTGAACATCAAAAAGGGCCAGTTCCTCGCCCCCTGGGACATGCCGCAGGTGGTAGCCAAGGCCAAGGCTATGGGAAATGAGCGGATCCTGGTCTGCGAGCGTGGCTATAGCTTCGGCTACAACAATCTGGTGTCGGATATGCGTTCCCTGGCCATCATGCGGGGTACGGGCTGTCCGGTGGTGTTCGACGCCACCCATTCCGTACAGCTCCCCGGCGGGCTGGGGAACCGTTCCGGCGGTCAGCGGGAGTTTGTGCCCGTACTGGCGCGGGCCGCGGTGGCGGCCGGCGTATCCGGCCTCTTCATGGAAACTCACCCCGACCCTGACCGGGCCCTGAGCGATGGACCCAACACCTGGCCACTGGGGCGCCTGAGTGAATTACTGGAGGTGTTGGTGGGGATCGACCGGCTGGTCAAGTCCCAGGGCTTCATCGAGTCCGGATTGGGTCTTGGTACCGAGACGGGCCGCGGAAATGATTAATTCACAGTGCCGTCAACAGGGGGAAAAGGCATGTCCGAGATAGTTGAGATACGAGGCCGCGAGATTCTGGATTCCCGCGGGAATCCCACGGTGGAAGCCGAGGTCGTCACCGCGAGCGGGGCGCTGGGGCGGGCGCCGGCGCCCTCCGGGGCCTCCACGGGTTCCCGTGAAGCCCTCGAATTGCGGGATCGAGACCCAAGACGCTACGGCGGCAAGGGGGTCCTGCACGCGGTGGGGCATATCCAGGGGGAGATCCGTAGTGCCCTGTTGGGCCTATCGGTGTCTGATCAGGCGGCCTTGGATCGGCGTCTCATCGAACTCGACGACACGCCGAACAAGGCGCGTCTCGGTGCCAACGCCATCCTGGCCGTCTCTCTGGCCGCGGCCCACGCCGCCGCCAAGGAACAGGGCTTGCCGTTATATCGCGCCCTCGGCACCGGCCCCTATCGGCTACCCGTGCCACTGATGAATATCCTCAACGGCGGCGCCCATGCCGCCAACAGCGTCGATCTTCAGGAGTTCATGATCCTTCCCCTCGGGGCCTCCAGCCTACGCGAGGCGGTCCGCTATGGGGCGGAGGTCTTCCATGCCCTCAAATCGGTGCTGTCGGCGCGTGGTCTGGCGACCGCGGTAGGGGATGAGGGCGGTTTTGCCCCAGATCTGCCATCTAACGAGGCCGCGATCGAGGTCATCCTGGAGGCCATTCAAAAAGCCGGCTTCGTCGCCGGGCGAGACATCCATCTGGGCCTGGACGTGGCCAGTTCGGAGTTCTACCGCGATGGGCTCTACCACCTCGAATCCGAGGGGCGGCGGTTCACATCAGCAGAATTCGTCGAGTATCTGGCCGATTGGGTGGACCGTTATCCCATCATCTCGATCGAGGATGGGATGGCGGAGAACGATTGGGAGGGCTGGAACCTCTTGACCCAGCGCCTGGGCTCCCGGATGCAACTGGTCGGCGACGATCTCTTCGTCACCAATACCGCCATCCTGTCCAAGGGCATCCATGAGGGGGTGGCCAACTCCATCCTGATCAAATTCAACCAGATCGGGACCCTCACCGAGACCCTCGACGCCATCCATATGGCCCATCAGGCCAGCTACACCGCCGTGATTTCTCATCGCTCCGGGGAAACCGAGGACACCACGATCGCCGATCTGGCGGTAGCCTCCGCCGCCGGGCAGATCAAGACCGGCTCCCTGTCCAGATCCGACCGGGTAGCCAAATACAATCAGCTCATGCGGATCGAGGATGATCTGGGCACTGAGGCGAAATACGCGGGACGGGAGGCCTTTCCCCGGCTTTGAACCTGCGATGGGTGATCCCTACGCTGGTACTGCTGACCGCCTTTCTGCAGTACCGCCTCTGGGTTGGCGAGGGCAGCCTGGCCGACGCAAGCCGTCTCAAGCGTGAGATCCAAGCGCAAAAAGAGGAGCTTGCCCGGTTGCAGGAGCGCAATCGTCTGCTCCAGGCCGAGGTGGATGATCTCAAGTCGGGGCTCGACGCGATAGAAGAACGCGCCCGGGGTGAACTCGGCATGATCAAGGAAGGGGAGGTCTTTTATCAGATCATCCAACCCCCGCCGAGGGTCAGGAAATGAGCCCGCCGGGCTATTGGGGATTGATCCCTGCCGCCGGAATCGGACGGCGGCTCGGCGGCCCGATCCCGAAGCAGTACCTCAGGTTGCGGGATTCCCTGGTGTTGGACCTCAGTCTGGAGCGGTTGCTGGCTCATCCAGGCGTGATCGGCCTGTGCGTCGTGCTGGCCCCACAGGATAGCCTGTGGCCGGAAAGCCGCTTCGCCCAGGATCCCAGGGTGCGAACGGCTATCGGTGGAGAGGAGCGCTGTCACTCGGTGCTCAATGGGTTACTGAGGTTGTCGCAGGAGGCGGACGCGAGCGACTGGGTTTTGGTGCATGATGCGGCTCGCCCCTGCCTGCGCTCCACGGACCTGGACAAGCTGCTCCGGGAGGTGTCCCTCCATGGGCTCGGCGGCCTGTTGGGCGGACGGATGCGGGATACCATCAAGCAGGTCAATGCCGCTTCTGAAGTCGTCGTCACCCTCCCCAGGGAACATCTCTGGCAAGCCTACACGCCCCAGATGTTTCGCCTCGGCGAATTGACGTCCGCCATGCTGGCGAGCCTCCGCGCCGGCATCCAGGTCACGGACGAGGCCGCCGCCATGGAATTCGTGGGATATTCGCCTTTGATGGTGGAAGGGCATGGAGACAATATCAAAATCACCCGCTCGGAAGACCTCGCCTTGGCGGAGTTCATCCTGACTCAGCAGGAGTTGGCCCATGCGCATCGGCCAGGGCTTTGACGCCCATAGATTCACCCCCGGCAGACCCCTGATCCTCGGCGGCGTGAAGATCCCCTTCGAGCTGGGGCTGCTGGCCCATTCCGATGGGGATGTGTTAATCCATGCCCTGTGCGATGCCTTGCTCGGAGCCGGGGCCCTGGGCGATATCGGCCGTCACTTTCCCGATACTGACCCGGCCTATCGTGGCATCGACAGCCGACAACTGCTGCGGCTGGTGCTCCAGAGATTGGCGCACGCCGGTTTGCAGCCGGTCAATGTCGACCTCACCCTGATCGCCGAGAAACCCAGGATCGCCCCCCATGTCGAGGCCATGCGCCAGCATCTGGCCGCCGACCTGGGTCTGTCCCTTCAAGCCGTCAACATCAAGGCCACCACCACCGAGGGCATGGGGTTCACCGGTCGTGGCGAGGGGATCGCGGCGATGGCGATCGCCCTGGTGGATGACCTCCAATTCCCCGCCAATGGCTGATTTCCCGCAAGACTCGACCTTGATCGAGAGCACTCCCCCCTGGCTCACCTCCGCGGACTGGCCCTATGCCTACGGCCCACCCCCGGCCAAGGCGAGGCTCAGGGTCGAGGCCGAGGATTTCCAGGTCGAAGAGGTGCTCAGCTTCAACCCGAGCGGGGAAGGCGATCACGTTTACCTGCAAGTGCGCAAACGGGATACCAACACCCGTTGGCTGGCGGAACGCCTGGCCGTCCTAGCCAAGGTTCAGGTGTCGTCCGTCGGTTATGCCGGACTCAAGGACAGGCGGGCCCTAGCCTCCCAGTGGTTCAGTGTGCCGGTACCACCGTCTCGTGAGCCGGACTGGCGTCTGTTGGAGGGACCGGATTTCCAACTCCTGGCGATCAGCCGACACCCCACCAAACTCCAGCGTCGAGACAGTCTGCTTTGCAACCGCTTCGTCATCCGTCTGCGGGATGTGGCCGGAGAGCGGCCCGAGACCGAGGGGCGGTTGGAGCGCGTAGCGGCCCACGGAGTACCGAATTATTTCGGCGCTCAGCGTTTCGGACAGGATCTCGGCAATCTGGAACGGGCGGATGCCCTGCTACGTCGTAAGTTGGGGCGGGTGGATCCCTTTCATCGGGGGCTCTATATCTCCGCCGCACGCTCGCATCTATTCAATCAGGTGTTGGCCCGGCGGGTGCGGGAGGGGACCTGGAATCGGGCCCTGCCGGGAGAACGGCTGATGGATGCTGCGGGCCAGCTCTACGCCTGGGATGGGGTAGGCGGCGGCCAGGAGCCCGACCGGCATCCCTCGGGTCCCCTCTGGGGGCGGGGGCGTCCTTTGGTCGGCGATGAGGTGGGGAAGCTCGAAGAAGAGGTGCTGGCCCCTTTCTCCGCGTGGCGTTACGGCCTGGAGCATGTGGGTCTGGTCCAGGAACGCCGCGCCCTGCGACTCTGCCCCACAGATCTCCGCTGGGAATGGGAACAAAAAGATACCCTGGTATTGGCCTTTGCCCTGCCGGCCGGAAGCTATGCCACCATGGTGGTGCGGGAAGTGGCGGATACGGAAGAAAAGCCTGCCCTTGGCGATGGGGATCAGGGCGTGCGAGCCTTCGGCTTGGCCGGGCGCAACAATACATAAAGGGCGCCGGTGCCGCCATCCCGGCGGAGCGCCGAACAGAAGGCCAGCACATCCTGGCGCTGGCGCAGCCAGAGATTGACCTTCTGTTTGAGTACCGGCTGCCGCTCCCCGGATCCACGGCCCTTGCCATGAATGATCTGGACGCAGCGTAAGTGATGGCGTTGGCAATGACGCAGGAATTCGGCCAGCAGATCCTGGGCATGGGCTGTCGTCAATCCATGCAAATCGAGTTCAATCTCCACTGGGATGCGACCGGCCCGCAGATCGGCGAAGAGGCGGTGTTGAGTCCCCGGGCGCTGGAAACTCAGATAGTCTTCGGTTTCCACTTCGTGTTCGGAGAGCAGCTCGCCGAAGCCGGCTTCAAGATTCGCCGGCTCCTCCCTGATCTGGCGAGCTGGGCGCACCCGGCGGCGGAAGGGTTCGCTTTGCTCCTGTGACAGGGGTTTCACATCCCTGACTTCCTCACGGAACAACTCGATTTCTGTGGGAGCCAGTTCGGGGGGATGACGCATAGCGGATTCCTGGACAAAGCCGATTATGATATACCCAAGTCTTCACCACTTTGCCGATACTGTGTCGGTGGCGGTTTTTCGGTATAGTTCCGCTCACTCGAATGGGTGAGATCCTCTATCGGCCGCCCAGGTAGTGTTCCACCACTCATGACACAACAACCTTGCCTTGAGGCGCGGTGAGCGCTCGGCTATGCATATCCTCCTGAGTAATGACGATGGTTATCAAGCTCCTGGACTCCGCGTGCTGGCAAGGGCGCTGGCGAATCTGGCGGAGGTGGTCCTGGTGGCGCCCGAGCGCGATCGCAGCGGTGCCAGCAACTCCCTTACCCTTGACTGGCCGCTCCGTGCCCGTGAGGTCGAAACCGGGGTGATCGCCGTCGACGGTACCCCTACCGACTGTGTCCACCTCGCCATCACCGGCCTGCTGGAACAAGAGCCGGACATGGTGGTGGCGGGGATCAACTCGGGTCCGAATCTGGGCGATGACGTCATCTATTCGGGTACCGTGGCGGCCGCCATGGAAGGGCGCTTCCTCGGTTATCCGTCCATGGCCATCTCCATGGCCACCCACAACCCCAGGCATTACGATACCGGAGCCCAGGTCGCCGTCTTTCTGGTGGAGCATCTGCGCCGACAACGACTGAACCCGGATAACATCATCAACGTCAATGTCCCGGATCTCCCCTTCAGTGCCTTGCGTGGTTTTCAGGCCACCCGACTGGGAAACCGCCACAAGGCCGAACCCGTCATCAAGGAACGGGATCCCCGGGGACGCACCGTCTATTGGGTGGGACCGGCGGGGGCGGAACAGGATGCGGGGCCGGGGACGGATTTCCATGCCGTACGCGAGGGTTATGTGTCGGTGACCCCGCTGCATGTCGATCTCACCCGCCATAGCCTGGTTCCCGATCTGGGGCACTGGCTCGACGGGATCTCGCGAGCATGAAACCCGATCATCGTGGTATTGGCCTGACTTCACCCCGTGCCCGCGAACGCATGGTGGAACGCCTGCGGAACATGGGGATCAAGCATCCGTCCGTGCTGGAGGCGATTCGGGAGACCCCGAGACATATTTTCGTCGAGGAGGCCCTGGCCTCTCGCGCCTATGAGGACTCATCCCTGCCCATAGGTTTCGGTCAGACCATTTCCCAACCCTATGTGGTAGCGCGCATGACCGAGGCCCTGTTGGAGGGGGGCGCTATCGATACCCTACTGGAGGTGGGCACCGGCTCCGGCTATCAGACAGCCGTGCTCGCCAGGCTGGTCCACAGGGTGTACACGGTGGAGCGCATCAAGGAACTCCTCACCCAGGCCCAACATCGTTTTCGTGAGTTGGAATTGCGCAATATCCGCAGCAAACATAGCGACGGCTTCTTAGGTCTGCCGGAATACGCCCCCTTCAACGGTATCCTGGTCACCGCGGCCCCCGAAGGGGTTCCCAGGACCCTGGTCAACCAGCTTGTCGTCGGTGGTCGTATGCTGATCCCCATGGGACAGAGGGAACAGCAGGTGCTGGTGCGGATCCAGCGTACCCAGGCCGGATACGATTACGAAGTCCTGGAGCGGGTCTCCTTTGTCCCGCTGGTGAGTGGGGTCGGTTGATGCCGCCGACGAGGTTGGATCCGACTCGGGCCACGGGGAACCTGCCAGGTTGGGGCCTCCGGTCGATCGCTGCCTGGACCGCCGGCCATCGGCTTCTCCTGCTTTGTTGCCTGACGTTGGTGGTAACCGTCGGACTGACCGCTTGCAGCACCCCAGCCCCCGCCCCGGTGGAGATCCGGGAGGAACCCTCCTCCCAACCATCCCAGACGGAGTCAACGACGATCTACCGGGTACAGCCCGGGGACAGCCTCTACATGATCGCTTGGCGTTTGGGACTCGACTATCGGGTCCTGGCTGCCTGGAATCAGATTCCACCCCCTTATGTCATCCACGCCGGTCAGGAACTTCGACTACAGCCCTCGGAGTCGCGGCTGGCCGCCGGGCGGGCGACGGCGGCGGCCCGTGGGGCCAAGAAACCGACCCGTCGGGCTGGCGCAATCGCCAAATCGGTTCATAAAAAGCCGAGCCGACCCAAAACCATGCCTCCGGAGCCGGTGGATGACGACTCTGGCGAGGACAGCGGCGGCGAATCCCGGCCAGGAGGGACCCTGAGTTGGTTGTGGCCAACCCAGGGCCGAGTAATACAGACTTATGTCCCCAACGATCGCGCCCATCAGGGGATCAAGATCGCCGGTTCTCCGGGACAGGCTGTGGTGGCCGCGGAAAACGGCAAGGTGGTCTACAGCGGCGATGGCCTCATCGGCTATGGCCGACTCATCATCATCAAACACAACAAGGATTATTTGAGCGCCTACGGGCTGAACAAACGGGTGTTGGTGAAGGAAGGTGACCAGGTCAGCCGGGGGATGCAGATTGCCGAGATGGGAGGGCCGGCCGGCGGCGGCCAGTCCCTTCTGCACTTCGAGATACGCAAGGATGGAGATCCCGTGGATCCGGCCCGCTTGTTACCCAAGCGCGGTTGAGACCAGGGCAGAATGACAACAATAACTTCAGGGAGCTGTTTTAGCGAAGCTGAACGAGGGGAGGTGGCGGGGTATGGTGGGAAAGGTCGATGAAATGGAGCTGGTGACTGAGGACGAACCCCAGGAGGAGTATGGGTTCGAGGTTGTGGAGGAAGCTTCGGAACAGGTCGAGGATTTGCTCGGCGACGAGGCCTCGGAATTGGTTTCCGAACCTGAGCCGACGTCCGGGTACGGCGGCGAACAGGGTGGAATCGGGCCCATGGACGCCACCCGACTCTATCTCAATGAAATCGGCGCCTCCAAGCTGCTGACGGCGGATGAGGAGGTCGCCCTATCCCGACGCGCTCAACGGGGAGACGGCGCGGCGCGAAAGCGCATGATCGAGAGCAATCTGCGGCTGGTGGTGAAGATCGCCCGCCGCTACATGAACCGCGGTCTGGCCTTGCTGGATCTGATCGAAGAAGGCAATCTGGGGTTGATCCGGGCGGTGGAGAAGTTCGATCCCGAGCGGGGCTTTCGCTTCTCGACCTATGCCACCTGGTGGATTCGCCAAACGATCGAGCGGGCGATCATGAACCAGACCCGGACCATCCGCCTCCCCATCCATGTGGTCAAGGAGATCAACGTCTATCTCCGGGCGGCGCGCAAACTCTCTCAGCATCTGGATCACGAACCCTCGACGGAGGAGATCGCCCAGATGCTCGACAAACCGACGTCCGAGGTCAAACGCATGCTGGGGCTGAACGAGCGGGTCACTTCCGTCGATACCCCCTATGGCAGGGATGCGGATAAACCCCTGTTGGAGACCATCCCCGACGAGATGACCCCGGATCCGGCCGCCCGTATCCAGTACGAAGGGCTACAGGCCAATCTGGAACACTGGTTGGCCAAGCTCAGCGACAAGCAGCGGGAAGTGGTGGAGCGGCGCTTCGGCCTCCACGGCTATGAGAATTCCACCCTGGAAGAAGTGGCCAACGAACTCGGGGTGACCCGGGAACGGGTGCGGCAGATTCAGTTGGACGCCATGCGCCGATTGCGCGAGATCCTGGAAAAAGACGGCTTCTCGGTGGAAACCCTCTTCAAGTAACAGCGGTTTCGTTTTGGTTTTGGCTCGCAGGATGGGCTGAACGAAGCGGAGCCCATCGATCCCTGAAGTCCAAGAGGTCTGGGAAAGTCCATGAGGTCGACCGCGAGGGAAGGAAAGCCCTTGCGGCTGGCCCGTCCGTCCCTGGCGTTCCCGGGCACGGGCCTTTTTATCCGGCTTTTCGTTCTCGTATGAAGAACAATACCTCTAAAATCGACTTATTGTTCTCTCAGAAAGAACAAATACCAGCCCTTTCCAGCCGATGCCCGGCACCACCAAGCCCCGACCAATGTCATACCATTTCCTATTAGGCCGTGTTCACAAAATCATGCTTCATGTGCGAGACTGCGGGCTCTCATCCACAGCCAGAGGGGTTG
>WBZP01003435.1_pt1 | contig 12644 bp, 15 predicted proteins | sample 5204301 | NCBI WGS metagenome assembly WBZP01 (sample SAMN12412401, study PRJNA552823) | activated sludge metagenome | isolation source: activated sludge from nitrification reactor of wastewater treatment plant... | place: USA: Pennsylvania | collected 2017
GACGGGCTGGTACCGGTACAACCCGGGGAAGGGGACACGCTACCTCGCGCAGTACGCGAACACCTCGATGCTCGATGAGGATATCTACAACGACTTCTTCTCGTACGAGGGACCGGAGGTCAAGCTCGTGATGCGGCAGGAACTTCCGTTGCAACTCCAGGCAACGGTCAGCGGCGGCTGGGCGCGCCGCCAATTCAGCGCATCCGCCCTTGAGCTGGACCAGACAGACACCGGGAAGAAACGCCGGGATGTGATCAGTGATTGCGAGATCGGCATCTCACGGTTCTTCCCGGTGAGCGAAGGCTTCGGGATCGATCTTGCCCTCACCACCGCCGCCATGCGCAACCAGTCCAACGATGCCTACAACGACCACGGACTCTGGCAGGCGGGGCTGAGCCTCGGGATCGGGTTCTGAACCGTCAACGGTAGAGGTAGTTCCACTCCGCGATGCCGCCTTCGAGACTGGCGACGTTGTAGCCGAGTTTCTTGAGCCGTGCGGCGCCCATCAGGCTGCGGCTGCCCGCCTGACAGTAGCACACGATCTCCTTCTCCTTGTACTTCGCCAGCTCCCCGGCGCGTGCCGCGAGTTCCTGGACGGGGATATGGATGGCGTTCTTCAGATGACCGCCGTTGAATTCTCCCGACGTGCGCACGTCCAGCAACACCACGCCCCCCTCCTTCAGCCGGTCCGCGAGCTGCGACGGCGAATAGCGCGTGACCGACCGGGTGAGGAAGAACTTCCGCACATAGATGAACGCAATGAAGGCGATGAAGGCGTAGAGGATGATCTGGCTGGTGGTCATCAGTGTTCCGGTTGAAGGATGATGAAGTACTGTGATGGGTTCAATGATCCGCGCTCCACGACGGTATACCGTCCGGCAACGCGTGCAACAAGGTCCGCCTCCGCGAGGCGCTCGGCCTCGGGCGGTCCGTTCTCTTCCTGCTGTTTCTTCCACTCCACGATCGCGATGCGTCCGCCCTTACGGGTGATGCGCGCGGCCTCGTCCAGGAACCGCAGCAGGTCCGGGGTCTCATGTGCGACGAACGCCATGAACGCCATATCCGCGATGCCATCGGAGACGGGCACGCTGTACTCGTCGGACAGGATGGCCGTCATGTTCTCCGGCATACCCTGTCCGCGCATGTAGTCGAGCATCCCGGGAGCGATGTCCGCTGCGAACACGCGCCCCGTTGTTCCGACGATCGCGGCGGCGGGCCGGGAGAAGAACCCCGTGCCTGCACCGATGTCCACGAACGTCATCCCCGGGCCCAGGCCGAGCTTCAGCAGGGTCTCGCGTGGCGGGATGAGCGCATAGCGATCCGCCCGCTCGAGGCGTGCGGCATTGGACGGTTCGAATTTATGCATGTGCAGTATCCTTCGGCGGCTCGATGCGGTACGAATGCGTGAGTGCCACGCTGGCCTTCAGCATTGCGGAGACGGCGCAGTACTTGGTCGTGGAAAGTTCGATCGCGCGCTCGACGTCGGCGGGGTTGATGCCCGTGCCGTAGAAGACGTATTCCACATGGATGGCGGTGTATACCTGCGGGTGCTCCTCGGCCACCGTGGCGCTCAGGTGCATTGCGAAGTCCTGCACGGGTGCGCGCTTCTTCTTCAGGATCGCGGCAACGTCGCTGCCGGTGCACCCACCGAGCGCGAACAGGAGGAGTTCCTTGGGGCGTGAGCCCGCGTTGCTGCCTCCGAAGTCGGCCGGGCCGTCCATGGCCACCCAGTGACCCGAATCGCCCTTTGCCATGAACGTGACACCACCGCCTATTTGCTTTACCACCGCCTGTTTCGTTGCCATGGGGTACCTTTCGACCTCCGGAAGTGCAATTCTTACCATAGGATGCAGTGAAAGGGGAAAAAGGGGCAGATCGGTCAGGGTGTAACGAATGCATCGACCATGGCCTGCTCCCGGCCGGGCCCCGCGCGGTCGACCGGCCAGACCCGGGCAGCCGAAAAACCGAACTGTGCCTGCGCCCGTGCGAGCAGGTCGGGGCGCACCACCATGATCACAGTCCCGGTCTCCTTGTTCAGGAGTGCCGGCAGTGCCGGCGCCCATCCGCTGCCCCGCATCTCGAGCGGGCCCACTTCATCCACGATCCACACACCGTCCTCATCATCCACACCCTCCGCCAGTGCCGCCAGCCCGGCTGCGATCGCCTCGCGCGAGAAACTGAACGGCCCGACCTGCTCGCCCCCGAGTGCCGTATCCGACCGGCAGAGGGGCATGCGCGCTCCTGTGAAGGGGAAGCTGATGTCGTATCCCGCGCGCCTGCCATCCACCATCACCACGTGCGAGAGGAACCCGTATACCGCAATGCCGTGTGCCTGCAACGCCTGCACCACGCGCGAAAGAAAGGCGGTCTTCCCGGCACCCTGATGGCCGGTGATACAGTGGATGACCACACGCGAGCCGGGAGGGTTCATCTCCTCCAGGCGGCGCAGGATGAACGCAAGCATGCGGCTGGAAGAGCGGAGCGGGTGATGCAGCCCGATCCGCTCCTGCGAGAGCCCCTGCACCATCGACGGCAACGCCTGGAACGCCACGCGCATGGCGGCGGATAGCGTGCCGAGTCCGCGTTTGAAGAACCACGCCATGATCACCGGGTTGCGCAATTCGATGCTGATCGCGCCGAAGGCGGCGATCACGATCACCGCGCGTGCGGCCATCACGATGCCGCTCTGCAGGCCGGTCCACCACGTGCCATTGCCGTCCGGCAGCAATTCGCCCAACAACAATCCGGCGAGCAGCGCCACCAGCGTGAGATCGACCCACAGGCGGATGCGGCGGAACTTCGCCCGCAGGCCGGGATAGCGCACGAGCACCGCAACGAGATACGCCGCGGCGGGAAGCGGTGTGATCACGGGCGGCAGTATCGGGAGCGTCACGAGCAGGGCGCCGAGGAGCACCGCGTGCACCGCGAGCAACGGGATCGAGAAGTCCTGCGGCGTGCTGTGCAGAAGATCGGGCATCGCCTCCGGATCGTCGGTCCACGCGAGCGGTTCGACCGGCGTGGACGTCACCCCGCGGGCGATCGCGATGCCCGCAACGGCCGCGGCGGCACCGGGGAGCGCCTGAAGCGCGACGAACCAGAACAGCGCCTCTCCCGCGTCCGGCCCCTGGATGTGGAACACGCCCGTCACGAACGCGAAGAGCGATGCGTACATCCGCACAGCATCGGTGCCATACGTGACCAGGAGGGCGATGAGCTTCTGGATCAACGGCGCGATGGTGGCGAGCATGCCGCCGATGATGGCTCCGGGGGTGGTGTGGCGGAACGCGCCGGCGATGCCCGCCACGATGAACGCTTCGAGCATGATCCCGATCATCGGGCCGAGGATGACGGCGCTGGGGGAGATGGACTTCATGAGCGCGCACACGACGCCCGCGCGCCAGATCACACCGGCATCGCGCCAGAGGCGGGAGCCCGCGACCAGCAGGGCCACCGCCATGGTCGCCAGCACGGTGCCCGCAAAGGGGAGACGCACATTGTGCAGAAAACTGCCGAGCACGATCTCGTTCGCTGCCCAGAGGCTTCCGAGCATCGCGGCACGTTGCCACCGCAGCGAAAGCGCCGCGGGTCCTTCACTTCTCGTCATGGGTGCTATCTATGGACGCTGCTGCATCGCCGATGCGGCCCGGTCCAGATCGTCCGAAAAATTGATGTTCGCGAACAGGGAAGGGTGGTACAGCGGATGGTCCCCGTCAATGTCAAGATACACATGTTGACACGCGGAAACAAATCCCAGCACCGCGCGCTCGCCGCGGTCCAGATATGCGCGCAGAGCGGGGCGCAACGACGTGGCATACCGTCCGCACAGGGGTTGGGTGATGCCGGCGGAGCGGCCGATCACGATGGGAACATCGGGAGACGTGCTCAGCAGTAGCTGCATGAGCGCGGTGGTGACGAATGGAAGATCGCATGCGAGGGCAAGGACCACGGGCGCATCGGTGGCGTCGAGTGCGGCAAGGAGTCCGGCGAGAGGACCGCCATCGGCCACGGGGTCAGCGAGGCACGTGATTCCGGGGAGCGCATACCGTCCGGCCATGCCGCCGGCGATCACCACGGGGTGTGCCACCGGTTCCAGCGTGTGCACGCTCCGTTCGAGCAGGGTGCCGCTGCCCAGGCGCAACAGCGCCTTGTCCGTGCCCATGCGGCGGCTCCGCCCTCCGGCGAGAACGACGCCGCTCGCGGCAGGCTTCCCCCCGTTCACGGGCGACAGATCAGCACCCTTCTTTCTTCTTCTTCGCGCCGGCCACGGGCGCGGCCGGTGCACCTGCCGCTGCCGGCATCTCCATCTTCGGCATCGCGATCGCCGGCGCCGCGGAGGAATCCGCTGCACCCGATTGTGGTGTGCCGCCGAAGTACGTACTCACCGCGGACATCTTCGCGAACTCCACGGTCTCTGCGGGCGTGGCGTTGGCCGCCAAACGCGGGAACAACACCTTGTCCTTCCACTCTTCGAGCCCGCCGAACAGCATGTACGCCGCACGGTAGCCCTTCGCGCGCAGCAGGAACCACGCCTGCGCGGAATGGATCCCGCCTTCGGAATACAGCACGATCTTCTCCGTCATGCCCAGGCCATGATCGGCCAGGGCCGTGAGCGGCACATTCTCCGCGCCGGGGATATGGTACGCCCCGAACTCCTGCTCCGTACGCAGGTCGATGAGCCGGTAGTCGGTCTTCCCCTGGATGATCCAGTCCGCCAGCTCCTGCGGGCTCACATGGTCCACGGTGGTCTGGACCACGCGCGCGAGTTCCTGCTCGTCGATGGTGTACGTGCGCCCGCGGTACGGATCGCCTGCGAATAACCCGATCACGCCCAGCAGGATGGCGCCGATGCCCGCCTTCTGGGGCACCGACAGGGAAGCGAAGACATTCATCATGCGGGCTGCCCGCCTTTCTTCGCGGCCATGGTCTTCTCGACCCACGTGGCGCCGGCGAACCCGCCCACGGCCATGAGGATCACGAGCAGCACCACCACGCCATACGGCACGTGCAGGAGCTGGGGCAGCGTGATCGTGCCCATCGGCGTGGCATTATAGAACGTTTCGATAAGCGGGAACATCTCGCCGAAGAGGAAGATGCCCGCTATCATCCCGGCGACGAACACGATGGCATCGATCTTCCCGGTGGCAACCGCGACGCACGAGGTGCCCGGACAGTATCCGCCCACCACGAACCCGATGCCGAGCAGGAGTCCGCCCACGGCCTGCGGCACGATGTAGGTGGGCGTGAGGTACACCTGCGAGAGGTCCACGACGCCCATCCAGGCCAGATAGAAGAGGCCGGTCATGGCCGTGACGATGGCGGTGAACATGACCTTGAACACCGCGAGGTCGGTGAAGTAGAACTGTGCGGTGAGTTTCCGGACGTTGCCGAAGCCGGCGCGTTCGAGCGCGAACCCGAACGCGATGCCGATGACGAATGCGAGGATCAGTCCGACGTTGTCGCCGAAGAGGCCGAATTTGAAGAACGGTGCGTTCATTGCCACTGTCTCCTTACGAAGTAGGCCATCGCATATGCGCCGGCGAAGATGCACATCATCGCCGCCCAGCTCCCGACGTTCAGGAGCGCGCCCCCCGTGAGCGCCTGTCCGCTCATGCAGCCGCGGGCCAGCTTCGCGCCGAACCCGAGGATGGCACCGCCGACGAACGCGAAGATGAGCCGGGTCATGTTCGTGACGCCGGGACCCTTGCCGATCTCCTTCTTGAAACGTCCGGCGAGGATGCCCGAGATGAACCCGCCGACGAACACGCCCAGCACCTCGAACACCAGCCAGTCCATGAACGGCGACCGCTCACTGCCGAGATATTCGCCGTAGAAGGCGTTCCCCTGGGCATGGGACGGTGCCACCGCACTGATGCCGCCGGCGATGACGGAGCTGAACGCACCGGACGCGCCGAGGCCGCGGCCCATGATCACGAATGCCGCGAGAAGGACCAGCCCGAGGCCGAACCCGGCAAGATACGGGTGCACGTACGGCTGCGGCGCGCGGGGCGCCCTACCGTCCTCCACCGGAGTTGCGTCTGCATGCATGAACGGTTCTCCTTAATTCGAATGGAACATGCGTGTCCAGTGACTCACCTGCCCGGCTTGCACGATCACGAACCGGAGGATGAGCCCGCCCAGCACCACCAGGACAGGCGGGATGGGCGTATGGGCCACCTTATGATTCACGGCGAGCGACTGCACGAACAACGGGACCACGATCCCGAGTCCGATCACGAACACCCAGAACACCGGCGCGAACGGCCCGCTCAACAACAGCATCGCCGCCTCGCTGTGCACGGCCGTGCTGCTCAACAACCCGATGAGGAACATACCGATGATGATCAGCTCGGCGGTCAGGAACGCGTTGTCCGCCTTCGCCAGCAGCTTCTGCTCGAACTCGTCGCGCGCCACCAGGTGCACGAACGCGGCGGCGGAGGAGAGTCCGGAGGTGAGGAAGAGCAGGCCGAGGATGGAGCTGTTCCACAACGGCCGCGCCCCGAAGGAGCTGAGCAGGATGCCGGTGTACACGCCGAGCATGGCACCGAGCAGCATGTTCGCGATGCCGATGAACTTCACATTCGCGCTCCGCGCACCGACCCGCGCGGACAATCCGGCGATCCACGGCAGCCGGCTCACCAGCCACGCGGGCGGACGGATCAGCGCGTTCGCGAGCAGGGCGGGGTAGACGAGCAACAGGATCCACGAGCCCCACGACATCGGGGACGTGGGCTGGAACGTCATGTACATCCGCCAGAAGTACCACCGGTGCGCGAGGTCCAGGAACAGCGCGAACATGCCCAGGCTCAGTAATACCACGCTCAACGACGGGAGCGTGAGACACGAGGTGGCCATCTCTTTCTGCCGCCCGCGGAAGAGAAAGTAGCCGGAGATCATCATCATCCCGGCCACGAGTCCGCCGAGGAAGAGATACACCGGGATCTCCCACCCCCAGATGTGCATCCCGGGGTCGATCATCGGATTGGTGCGTGTGGAGACTATGTCGTGCATCGGTACCTCACGTCCTGGTCATTGTCGGTTGCCGTGGTGTGTGGCCCGTGTTACTCCAGATAGAAGATCTGCGGCTTCGTCCCCGCCGCTTCCACCAGCGCATGGTTCTTCCGCGCCGCCAGGATCCGGCTCACCTCACTGTGCGGGTCCTCGAGGTCGCCGAAGTGCATGCAGTGCGTCGGACAGACCGCCACGCACGCCGGGTCCTTCCCTGCTTCCACACGATGGATGCAGAAGGTGCACTTGTCCGCGTAGCCATCCGGATGGATGAACCGCGCGTCGTACGGACACGCTGCGATGCAGGCTTTGCACCCGCTGCACTTGTCGTGATGCACCAGCACCACGCCGCCGCGCTCGTGCACATGGCTCGCGCCGCACGGACAGCATGCCACGCACGGTGGGTCGTCGCAGTGATTGCACCGCTCGCTGCGGATCTCCATGTGCAGTGTGGGGAATTCTCCCCGGGTATCATACACGATCCAGTCACGGTCGTACCCCTCGGGCACGCCATTCTCGGTCTTGCAGGCCGCAACGCAGTCCATACACCCCACGCAGCGGACGGTATCGATCGCCATGCCGTATCGTGCCATGGTCAGGCCTCCGCCGGTTCAAAGGTGACGAAATTCACGTGCATGCCCGTGCCGCCCATGAGCGGATCGGTGGCGTACCGCGTGATCAGTCCGGCATCGCTCGCCCCCTTGCCGTACGCATGGCGCAACCCGCGCGCGGTGTGACCGAACCCGTGCACCATGTACACGCACTCCGGACGGATGCGCTCGGTGACCTTCACGCGCACCCGGTTGCTCGTCACGCCGTCCTGGTTCTTCAAACGCACGTACGCGCCGTGCGACAGGCCATGCTGCCGGGCCGTGTGCGTGTTCACCCACACCTCGTTCTCGGGCATGAGGTCGGACAGGATCCGGTTCGTATGCGTGCGGCTGAAGGAATGCACCGGCGCGCGGCCGAAGAGGAGCCGGTAGCTGCCGGGCGGGCCCGCTGCCGGACGCCGGTACACCGGCACCGGATCGAACCCTGCCTGCTGGAGCTGCGGTGAGACGAACTCGATCTTCCCGCTGGGCGTGGCGAACGTTGGTGTGACGCCCTCGGCGAAATACACCGGTTGCTTCCGCCCGCGGATGATGCCGTTCTTCTTCAGCACGTCATAACTGTACCCGCCCGCCGCAAGACGCGTGCGGAAGTAGTCTTCGATGTCGGCCCAGGGGAAGTACGATCCGAGCCCCAGCTTCTCCGCCATCGTCTTCGCGATCCACCAGTTGGGTTTCTGCTCATCCGGGGACGGGACCACGGGTTGGCGCAGGGCGATGAACGGTTCGCGGAACCACTCCACATTCAGATCGTCGAAGCGTTCGAGGTAGACCGATTCCGGGAGGACCACATCGGCCCAGCCGGCGATCTCGCTCGGGACCACATCCACCACCACCATCAGGTCCAGGTTCTGGATGGCCTTGATGGTCTCCGCTTCGTTCGGCAACGCATGGATGAGGTTCGTGGCATACACCCACCACCCCTTGATCGGGTACGGCTGTCCGGTGATCGTGGCCTCACGGATACCGGTGGTGATGCTCTCGTGCGCGAACGGATACTTGTGTCCGGGGTTGTCGACCTTCCCGCGTTCGCTCACCGGATAGGCGGGATACGGATAGCCCGGCACATCCATGCTCACGGGTGTGTAGAAGCCGCCCTTGCGGCCCCAGCTCCCGAGGAGCGCGTTCAGCAACGCGATCGCGCGGCTGCGCTGCGCATCGTCGCCATACCAGGTGGCATGGCGGCCCGGGTGCACGAGCGTGGCGGGCTTGTGCGCCGCCATCTCGCGTGCCGTGGCCTCGATCACCGCTGGCTCGATGCCGGTCTCGGGATAGGCCCACGCCGGTGTGTACGGGGCGAGCGATGCGGCGAACTGCTCGAACCCGAAGCCGTGCTGCGCGACGTAGTCTTTGTCGTACAGCCCTTCGGTCACGATCACGTGCATCCACGCGAGGAGCAACGCGATGTCGGTGCCCGGCTTGATGGGGAGGTAGTGCTTCGCCTTCCCCGCGGCGATGGAGAAGCGCGGGTCGGCAACGATCACGGTGGCGCCGCTGCCCACGGCGTCCGCGAACTCCTGCACTTGCGTGTTGTGCATGTTCTCGCCGAGGTGGCTCCCGATGAGCACGAGGCAGCGGGCGTTGCGGATGTCGGTGCGCTCGGGCGAGCTCACGTCCTCACCGAACGTGAGCCGGAACCCGACGTCGCGCGGGCCGCGGCACTGGGCGAACGAGGGTGCCGTGATGTTCGGACTCCCGTACGCCTTGAGCATGTGCTTGAGGAAGTTGCCGCCGATGCCGTGCGCGAACATCGCGACCGCCTCGGGGCCGTACTGCGCCTTGATCGCGGTCATCTTGCGTGCGATGAAATCGAACGCTTCGTCCCACGTCACCTCCACCCACTCCTCTTCGCCGCGGAGGCGCTTGCGGAGGAGCGGCGAACGCAGGCGGTCGGGGTCGCGCTGTGCGCCGATACCGCCGGTGCCGCGCGGACAGAGCCGCCCCTCGCTCAGCGGGTCGAGCGGGTTCCCTTCGATCTTCCACACCTCGCCGTCGCGCACGTGCGCGACCGCGCCGCATTTCCAGAAGCAGATGTCGCAGGTCGTGGCCACGGTGCGCGTACCGCGGTCGGGCGTCCGCTGCAACAGCGTTTCGGCCGCGCGCGATCCGGCCGCACCGGCAGCCGCAACGCCCGCCGCGAATCCCGTGACCTTCAGAAATTTCCGACGGGAGAGGGAGGACATCGGATCACTCCTTGTCGATGGTGTACTGCGCGATCGTACGCTTCAATGCGGCGGCATCGGTGACCTGGTTGTACACGCTGCAATTCCGGCAATCGGCGTTGCTGCAGGCGTACGGACGGTCCTTCACGGCCCAGCACGGGGTCTGGTCGTCCTTGAACGCCGGACAGTTCTCGCGGTCGGGTGCCTTGCATTCGTGGATCTTCCAGCACGGGACCAACGCGAGCAGGCGCCGCATGCCGGCGATGCCGACCTTGTCGTCGTTGATGCTCTTGCGGAGGCACTTGATGCGCTCCAGGTCGACCTGGGCGTACAGGCGGTGGCGGGACTTCTTGCGGATCGGTACGATGAGGCCTTCGCGTTCGTACAGGCGAAGGGTCGGAACGGACACCCCCAGAATATCTGCAGCCTCCCCGATGCTATAGAGTGTTTCCATGGGACTTTCCCGAGGCATGTGTATCGGTCTGGCCGGTGCGCGGGGCGCACCGGATAAATCTCTACCTGCAATTAGCAGATATTGTGCCAATGGTCGTGATGCACAAATATCTGTCAATCAGGCGGAAGAGCGGACCGGGTTTCTCAGGAGTGGGAAGGATACGGCGAAAATGAGAGATTCAGGCGGGGTGGGCGGTCTCGGCGTCGCGGTCGATACCAAGGCGCGACATGCGTCCGCGCAACGTGCTGGGCTTGATGCCGAGGCGTTTCGCGGCGCCGCGGGCGCCTTCGATGATCCAGTTCGCCTGGCGCAACGCGGTGAGGATCCGCTCGCGTTCGTCGGATGGCTCCGTCCCGGCCGCGGCCGCACTGACCGCGCCGCCGTGTGCCGGCGTTGCGGACGAGGCCGTCGTGGGGAGAGGAAAATGTTCCGCCGTGAGCACGCTGCCGTCGCACAGCACCACGGCACGTTCCACGAGGTTCTCCAGTTCGCGCACGTTGCCGGGGAACGGATACTGCTCGAGGCGGTGCAGCGCATCGCGCGCGATCTGCTGCACGGGTTTGTGGAAGCGTCGCGCATACTTCTGCACGAACGCGGTGGCGAGCAACGGGATGTCTTCGCGCCGCGCACGCAACGGTGGTATCGCTATCGGCACGACCGCGAGACGGTAATACAGATCGGCGCGGAACGTTCCCGCGGCCACCATCTCCTCGATCGCACGGTTCGTGGCGGCGATGATGCGCACGTCCACGTGCAGCGACTCGTGTCCGCCCACGCGCGTGAACTCGCCTTCCTGCAGCACGCGCAACAGCTTCACCTGCATGTCCAGCGGCAGTTCGCCGATCTCGTCGAGGAAGAGCGTGCCGCCGTCGGCCACTTCGAAGAGTCCGACATGACGGTTCACCGCGCCGGTGAACGCGCCCTTCTCATGGCCGAAGAGGGTGCTCTCGATGAGTCCGGAGGGGATCGCGCCGCAGTTCACGCGCACGAGCGGACGGTGTGCCGATGCGCTGCGTGCGTGCAGGGTGCGCGCGAACAGCTCCTTGCCCGTGCCGGTCTCGCCGATGAGCAGCACCGACGCATCGGTGGGGGCTGCGCGCTGGATCTGCTGCATCGCTTCGTTCATCGCACGGCTGGCGTAGATGAGTCCGCCGATGTCCGCCGCGCGGTCGATCTCTTCCTTGAGGTACTGTCCTTCGGCCTCGAGGCGCATCCGCAGCCGCGCGTTCTCCTGATGGAGCTGGATATTCTCGATGGCCAGGCCGATCTGCGTCCCCAGCTGGTCCAGGAACCCGAGATCGTCCGGAGAATAGATATAGCCGTCGGTATTGAGTCCGGCGGCAACGGCGAGGATGTTGTGTTCCCGTCCGTACACCGGGAGGAGCACGATGGCCGCGGGCTGACCGGGCACGGGGGTATGGAGGCCGACGAACCGGGCGAGAGCCCGGCGTGCCTGGTCCTCGTCCAGCAGGACCGCTGTGCCTCCGGCGCAGATGGATTCGAGTGCCGTGCCGGAGCGGGGAGAGGGCTCGAGGCTCACGATCGAGCCGTCGGCGGTCATCGCCACACCCCGCGTGAACAGGTCCGTCCGGGGATCGTAGTACGAGATCCCGAACGTCGTCACGGGGAAGATGCTGCGGAGATGGCCGGCGACGGCGGTAAAGAGGCGCTGCGGGTCATACGCTCCCAGCAGCGCGCTCGTGATCGCGAGTAACTGTTCGTGACGTGAATTCACGGTGCTTCTTCTTCAATTAAGAATTAAGAATTCTTCGTTCTTAATTCTTAATTTCGATAGGCGGCAAAGGCGGATCCGTCGGTCCCTGCGCCTTCTCTTCCGCCTTCGGCTTGTACACCGCGTATCCGATCAACCCGCCGATGAGGCCGAACAGCGGCGAGGTGATGAAGGACCCGACCACCGACATCGGCTTGATCGAGGTCTCGGACATCCCTTCGCGCATCTGATCCAGCGCCTCGGGCGGCATCTTCTCGAGCAGGCCGATCTTGTCGTACACACCGACGATCATGTCGTACATCGCGCTCGCGGCGATGTTGCCCACCGTGAACATGAACCCGGCGGCAATGATGTTGGAGAACAGCGCTCCGAAGAGTCCGGCCAGCGCGCCCAGGGCCATTGCGTCGTTGTTCGTGAGCGGCGGTGCATCCGGCGGCAGGTCCTTCTTATAGAAGAACACCGCCAGGAACCCGCCGAGCATCACGCCCGCGCAGCAGAGGCAGTTGATGAAGCTGATGAAGGGGACGCCGGACAGCAGACCGATGATGATGCCACCGTACAACGCAGGCATCAGTTTACTCGGCTTCTCAGGCATCGGGTGATCCTTTCTGGAGTTGGGTGATGGGTGGTTGGTGGTTGTGCGATTCATGGACAGCGCCAAGGACGACCGGCATCACGACATA
>WBZP01004911.1_pt2 | contig 12644 bp, 13 predicted proteins | sample 5204301 | NCBI WGS metagenome assembly WBZP01 (sample SAMN12412401, study PRJNA552823) | activated sludge metagenome | isolation source: activated sludge from nitrification reactor of wastewater treatment plant... | place: USA: Pennsylvania | collected 2017
GCTGAGGTCGGCGGCCTGGCTGACGAGACGGTCGAAGATCAGCCCCGTTGCGGTGTTCAGCATCGTGGCCTTGATCGGGTTGTAGGTGGGGGCTCCCACTTCGTTGGTGGCCATCACGAAGACGGCTTCCTGTGCGCTGGCGGCTTGCGCGGCAATCAGGGCAGCCAGGCTGACGCTGGCCGACAGCAGGGTCTTGCGGAAGAAATGGGTCATGACGGGTCCTTTCTGTTGGTTGGGTCAGGGTCTGCCCGGGTTTCGCCCCGGGGCGGTATGTCCGATGAAGTCGCCGTAAAGTTCCGAGACGCGCGCCATCCGGCCCTCGACCTCGGCCCCGAGGTCGCGGAAGACGCCGTTCACCATCAGACCGATCAGCGACGACATGGCAGAGGTGGTGTCCCAGAAGTGGTTGAGGTCGGTCGGGACGGCGAACAGCTCGGTAACGACGCCCGGACCCCAGTCGCAGTAGGGGTCGGTGATCAGCGTCACGGGAATTCCCTCGTCCCGCGCGGCAAGGGCAAGATCGCGGGTCAGACGCGAGTAGCGGCGGCCGTCGATCAGGACCAGCGTCGTCTCGGCGGGGTCCGACAGCAGCACTTCGGCGAAATGCCCGCCCGCGATGTCGGCCAGGTGAACACCCGCCCTCAGGTATTGCATGTTGTGAACAAGTTCGGCCGCGTGCCCGCGTTCGGTCTGGAAGCCTGCGACCCAGACGGCGCGCCGACGGGCCAGCCTGTGCACTGCGGCCTGGAAGGCAGGCGTCGCGGCAAGTTCGTAGACTGTAACGACGGCCGCTATCTCGTGCTCCAGCGCGCGGGCAAGCTCCCCGCTGCCCTGCTGGCTGCGGCGGTGGAAATCCTTCAGCCGGTCGCCGATGAGCCAGGCCTTCTCGCCAAGATCGAGCTGGAGGCTGGACTTCAGGTCCTTCAGGTGCCGGTAGCCGATCGAGCGGCAGAAACGCCCGACCGAGGCCTCGGACACGCCGACCTTGCCCGCCACGGTGGCTGCCGTCTCGAAGGGCAGCGAGGGCAGGTTCGCCAGCAGGTAATGCGCCAGCGCGCGTTCGGCGGGGGTGCCGGTTTCGGTTGCCTGGGTCAGGCGCTGGCGCAGGTCGCCGGACGGGGCATCGCCGGTGCCTTCCACCTCTGCATGTTTGACCTGGTCCATCCTTGCGGTCCCCCTGCAAGTAAGCGTGTCAGGAATCTTTCATTCGGTCAACGATGCAAGTAAGCTGAAAAAAAGCGCCCCTTGTCGGAGGACCGCAGATGCCTACCCCCGCAGCGACCCGCGCCCCTTTGCGGATTGACGGCGCCACCCTGCGCCTTGTGCGTCTGCCCCTGGTCACACCCTTCACCATCGCCACCGGCACGCTGACGGAAAAGGTGTTTCCCCTGTTGACGTTGCGGGCGGATGGGCTGGAGGGCCACGCCGAGGGCGTGATGGATCCGCTGCCCGACTACCTGGAGGAAACCGTGGCGGGCGCGATGGACTTGCTCGCGACGGCGCTGATCCCGCAGGTGCTGGGGCAACGCTTCGCCCACCCCGAATCACTGGCCCGCCTGTTCGCCCCCTGGCGGGCGAACTTCATGGCACGAGCGACGGTCGAGATGGCGTTCTGGGATCTTTGGGCGAAATCGCTGGACTTGCCCTTGCAGGCCGTGCTCGGCGGCGAGGGGGATGCGGTCGATGTCGGCGTGTCGCTCGGAATCGGTCCCGTCGCCGGGACGCTCGACCGGGTGGCGGCGCATCTGGCGCAAGGCTACAGGCGGATCAAGCTGAAGGTGAAGCCGGGCCACGACATCGGTCTCTTGCAGGCGGTGCGGAAGGACTTCCCGGACGCGCACCTGACCGTCGATGCCAACTGCTGCTACACGCTGGCCGACAGCGATCTGATCCGACGGATGGACGAGTTCGCGCTGGACTACATCGAACAGCCGCTGGCCTGGGACGATATCCACGACCACGCGACCCTGCAGCAGCGCATCAGGACGCCGCTGTGCCTGGACGAATGCATCCGCACGGTGGACCACGCCCGAAAGGCGTTGCAGACGGACGCGGCGCGGGTGGTCAACATCAAGGTCGGCCGCTCGGGGGGCCATACGGCGGCGCGGCAAATCCACGACCTGTGCCAGGCCTGGCAGGTGCCGGTCTGGTGCGGCGGGATGCTGGAATCGGGGATCGGCCGGGCGCATAACATCCACCTGTCCACCCTGCCCAACTTCACCAAGCCGGGCGACACGTCGTCGGCCAGCCGCTACTTCAGCCGCGACATCGTCGAGGAGAAACTGGAATGCGTGAATGGGCGGATGCCGGTTCCGCGGGGGCCCGGGATCGGAGTGACGCTTGACCTCGATTACCTGAAGTCCGCCACGCTGTCGGCACAGGACTTCACGGCATGACCGAGGTGCTCTTCCGCGACCTGTCCGGCATGGACGAGTTCCGCGCCGCCGAAGGCCTCCAGCGCGCGGTCTGGGGCGAGGGCGACCTGCCCGATCCGGCGGACCTGATGATGGTGATCCAGGCCGAGGGAGGTCTGGTCGGCGGCGCTTTCGTCGCGGGACGACTGCTGGGGTACGTCTTCGGTTTCCCGACGCGCGACCCGCAGGTCCAGCATTCGCACCGGCTGGCCGTGCTGCCCGAAGCGCGGGGGCAGCACCTGGGCCTCCGCCTGAAGACCTATCAACGGAACTGGTGTCTGGAGCGGGGAATCAGCCATGTGCGCTGGACCTTCGACCCGCTGCGCGCAACGAACGCTTCGCTGAACATTCACCGGCTTGGGGCGACGGCGGACACCTATCTTCCGGACTACTACGGCGCGATGGCGGGCATCAACAGCGGCCTTTCCTCGGACCGGCTGCTGGTCGACTGGGATCTGGCAGCGCCGGTGGCTGCCGCGCTGGCGGCGGGCCAGGTGCGACCGTCCGAAGCCCTGGTCGCGCTGGACGTGACCCTGCCCGAGGACCTGGAGGTTTTGACGCGCACGGCCCCTGACAGCGCACGCACCTTGCGGCTGGCGTTGCGGGAAGAGATGCAGACCGCCTTTGCCAAGGGCCGCAGGATCGCAGACTTCGACCCGGCCCGGCGCAAGTACCTCCTGACGCCCTAGGCTCGGGACTTCGGGAACTGGGCCGCTCCGGTCAAGTGGTTTTGGGCATGCAGGGCTGGCCGCCGGGCGCGGCTTCGACATTCCCGCTCGCCCGTCACCGACGCCCCCGGGGGGCAAGACCACGATCACCGTCGCCAATACCGGGCTGAACGTAATGCAGGTCTACCAAGACCTGCCGTCGGGCGACAAAACCGTCGACGGGTTGCAGGGCTGGCTTCGGCCTCGGCTACGCCCTTTGCCGCGTTGACGGCGCTTCTGATCATGTGCGGGGTCGCAATCGCGCTTCCGCTGACCTGGCCGGATGCCAGGGCCCGGCACCTGCGACCGGAAATGCCCTGACGGGCAGTGCGGACGGTAGAAGGAGTCACAGCTTCGCGGTCCAGACCCGGAACCTTCCCTGCCCCGTGACCTCGCGCACCAGCCCGCGGGCCTCCAGGAGGTCGAGGTTGCGCAGCACCGCCGCCCGGCTGGCCCCGGTCTCGGCTTCCGCCTGCGGCGCCCCGAGCATCGGATGCGTCGCCAGCGCCGCGATCATCCGGGCGGGTGTCCGGCCCGACAGGTCCGCCGTCTGCGTCTCGGCCCTTGCCCGCCACAGCGCCAGCCGATCGAGCGCCATCAGCGCCGCCAGCACCGCGCGATGCGCCCCCTGCAGCCAGGCTGCCAGCCGCCGCTCGGGGGCTCCGCTCGCGGTCAGCGCCCCGAAACCGGTCAGCGCCAGTGGCAGGAAGGCAAGTCCACCCTGCCCCGTCGCCAGCCCCGCCCCCTGCCCCGTTCCCGAAAGCCGCGAGGCCAGCACCGCCGCTTCCAGCCCGCGCAGATGGTCGGGGCGCTCATCGAGGCTGCGCCACAGATGAAACGCCGCACAGCCCCGCGTTGCCCCCGCAAGCCCTGTCACTCCCGACAGCGCTTCGGCCACCTCCTGCGCGAAGGCCGGATCGCCCCGCCCGGCCTCGCCCAACATGTCGGCGACCAGCGTTCCGACGCTCGCCACCGGCGGCGCCATCAGCCGACGCGCGGCCCAGGCCGTGCGGATCAGCCCTTCGCCGCCCTCGTCCGCCGCGCCGATCCGGTACGAGAGCCAAAGCGCCAGCCGGTCCGAGCCGATCCGGTCTCCCGTCCACCAACTCAAGGCGGCGGCCTCCTCCAACGCCAGCCGCTGCACCCCGCCCGGCCCCGGGCCGCGCAGCCGCTCGGAAAGCCGTCCGGCCTCGAATGCCAGGTCTGACAGCTCCCCCGCGAGCGATGCCTCCGCCGCGCGCCAGGCCTCCGGCTCCACCAGCCGCCCCGCCGCCGGACCCGGCAGGGGCAAGCTCTCCTCCGGCTCTTCCGGCAAGAACCACAGATCCGCGGCCTCAGCCCGGTCATAGGGGCCGGGCAGTCCGGCGTCATCGTCTGGCAGGACTGGCTCGGGTCTCTTCATACGCGCAATATGTCACATTTTTGCGCGTTACTGAAGCGGATTGGTCTGGGATCCGTCACACATGATAAGTTCGCCTTATCATGACTGTTGAACCAAAGGGGATCTGGCGATAGTCTCTTGGCGAAACCCAACGTGGCCCAGCCTGTTACTTGCCAGAATGGTGCTACCTGGTCATACTACTTCGACGGAGGATGCCATGACGATCAAAAGCTCCATCTCCCTGCGCGATGACCAACACGCCTTCGCAAAAAGCCTCGTCGATGGTGGTCGATTTCCCTCGGTCAGCGCTGTCGTCCAGCAAGGGCTCGATCTCCTGCGCCAGCAGGACGCCGATGCGCGGGCTGATCGCGCTGCCCTTCTGGCGCTGCTGACCGATCGCGCCAATGGCGCCTTCGTGTCCGGGGATGCCCTGCGCGCACAGCTTGCACATCGCCGCCCTGCCACCCGGGAATGACCGAGATTGACTGGACCGTCGTCTTCGCTGCGGGTGCGGTCGGCGACCTGGCCCTGATCGAAACCCACCTGACCCGCGCCTATCGGGAGTTTGGAGAAACTCCAGCCGAAGCGGCGCGCCACGCCGGGGCGCGGATGGACGCAATCATCACCACCGCCGAGCGTCTGGCAGCGGCCCCTTTCCGGGGCGAGGCGCATGCGGAACTGATGCCGGGCCTTCGGCACCTGGCGCTGGACGGTGCGGTCTACTGGTTCATCGCCGACGCCACCACGCGGCAGGTTCGGGTTCTGGCCGTGTTCTTCGGTGGGCAGGACCACCAGCGCCATATGCTGGTGCGGCTTCTGGGCAAGACCCGGCCATGACCACCCTCGCCTTGCCGTCCTATGCCCAGTTGTCGGATGCCGACGAGGCCGCCCTGACCGATCTCTACCGGCGCGGCACGCCGCCCAACACGCTGCGCGCCTGGGAAAGGGATCTGGCCTATGTAGCGGCCTGGAAGATGGCCGCCTTCGGCCAGCCCTTGGCCTGGCCCGAGGACGAGAAGGTGGCACTTCGCTTCATCCTGGACCATGCCCAGGATCTGACCGACAGGCATGGCCCCGCCCGGGATACCGCGCTCGAACTCATCGTCCTCGGCCTCCGCGTCGCCCTCACCTGCCCTGCCCCGGCCACTCTCGACCGCCGGATCGCCAGCTGGCAGGCCTTTCATCGTATGCGGAACCTTACCTCGCCGTTCGCCGCCCCGCTCGTGCAACAGGCCCGCCAGAAGGCCCGTCGCGCCAACGCCCGACCACGGGCGCCAAAGTCGCCAAAGCCGATCACCCGTGACATCCTCGAATCCCTGCTCGCCACCTGCGACGACAGCCATCGCGGGATACGGGACCGCGCCATGCTGATGCTGGCCTTCGCCTCGGGCGGACGGCGGCGCTCGGAGGTGACGGCGCTGAACGTCGAGGACATCGGGCGCGACGACTTCGACGCCAAGGGGGTGCTCTGGATCCGGCTTCTGGAGACCAAGACAACGCGGAAGGAGCAGGCCCCGCGCCTGCCCCTGAAGGGTCGCGCGGCGCGCGCGGTGGTGCACTGGCTGGAGGTGACAGCGTTGACCGGAGGCCCCCTCTTCCGGCCCGTCAGCACCTCGGACCGTCCCCTGCCCCGTCGTCTCGCCTCCGACGCGCTGCGCACCATTCTGCGCCATCGACTTCAACTGGCAGGCATGCCGGAAGATTTTGCGACACCGCATGGCCTGCGCGCCGGATTCCTGACCCAGGCCGCTCTGGACGGCGCGCCACTGGCGGCAGCCATGAAGCTGAGCCTGCACCGCTCCGCCGTGCAGGCCCAGAAGTACTACGCCGATGTCGAAATCACCGCGAACCCGGCCACCGACCTGCTGGGCGACTGAAGCGACCCACCCCTAGGCCCTGCCGAGAAGACGCTCCAGTTCGCGCAACAGGTCATCGACCAGGACTGCGTCCACCCGCTTTCCCTCGATCCGGATGAACCAGTGCTGTCCGTCATGGCCCGAGGACAAACGCACGCCGCTCGCCAACGCGGTACTGCGCCCGCGCGGCCCCGTCGGTCGCCCACCCCGTTCAGGCCGCTGCGGCGCAGGTTCAAGCCGGTCAAGAATACCCATGAGGCGGTCCAGTTCATCCGCCGGTGTCTCGGGCGCATTCTCGGCCAGGCCGTCCCGCAACCGGGCCTCGGCCCCCTCGCGCAGTGCTGCCGCCAGGCGGAGCCCATCCTTTTCGCGCAAGGCATCCGGGAAGGACAGCATGTCGCCCAGTTCCTCGAAGATCAGCGCGAAGGAGCGGATCTTGGACCGCTTGGCCTTGGAAGCCTGGGAAAACAGCCCGTCAACGGCCGCCTCGACATTCGGAAACACCCCCTGCTGCGCCGCGATCACCGCGATGCGGCCGCGCTCGAAATGCGAAAGGCTGGAGCGGATCTCGTTTTCCTCGACCATGGCGGCGAAGGGACCCCCGAGTGAGGCCGGATTGCGCACCATGGCCTTGATCGTCGCATATTTCGCCTGCCCACTGAGCCCGCGCAGGTTCTGCACGGCGCGCAGGCGACGGTATCCGGACAGAAGACCATAGGTCGGGGTGCCCTGCCCTGTCCCGACGGTTTCAAAAACCTCGATCGGCAGGCGGAGGCCATGCGCGGCGATCGAGGTCTGCAACTCCATCAGCTCGTCGGCATCCAGCACCATGCGGTCACGCACCAGCGCGTCGGCGTCGATCTGTTCCAGCGGAATCTCGCGGATCACCAGCCCGTGCTCTTCGGCGCTGCGCAGGCGCAGGGCATCGGCCCGGTCGCGGGCCTCGACGGCGCGGTCGGCGGCGGGGCGCGGATCAAGCGCGGCGGCGGTCTCGGCCGCGACATGGGCGATCGGCGCGGCGAGCGGTGGCCGTCCCGAGGTTTCGCGGCGAAACTCGTCCTCGAGCCGCGAGAGGTCTTCCGACGAGGGAGCGACAAGGGTCTTGCGCTTGGCCATGGTCTAGCCCTTTTCCATCAGTTTCAGATCGCGCCACCAGGCACCCAGGATGACCTGCTTCACCTCGGCCCAGGTCCGGTCAAAGGTCTCGCGCCCCCGGACATAGGTATCGCGGTTGAAGTCGCGGTAATCGGTTTCGTAGATGCCCGAAACCTGCTCGCCCGCCTGGCCCACCATCGCGGTGACTTCCTGGCGGTAGGTGGTCATGAAATCACCGAAATAGGCCTGGATCACATTCGCAAGGTCCGTCTGTTGCGCCGCGTCGAAGCGGGTGATCAGCGCGCGGACCGCGTCCCATTCGAAACGCATTTCAGGCAGGCCCTGTGCGCGTCGGGTGCGGTTCTCGCCCTCTTCGATCGAGGCGAAGGTCGAATAGATCATGTCGAAGAACCGGCCCGTGCTGTCGAATTCCAGGAAGGAGGCACCAAGCGGCACCAGAAGGATATCGGCCGCGGACAGCGCGTTGATGGTGAGATAGCCCAGGGCTGGCGGGGTATCGAGCAGGATGATGTCATAGTCGTTCACGATCCCGGTTTCGGTCAGCGCCCCCCCCAGGCTGTCCCAGAGCGGCCAGTTGCGCAGCTGCATCCGCCAGACCGGGACCTGGAATTCCGCCCAGTAGAGATTGAGCTGCGCGCCGATCAGGTCGATGTTGGGCCAATGCGTCTTCTGCACGAGGTTTCGCGGCGAAACCTGCAACGCCTCGGTTAACGTTTCGTCAAGCGGGAGTTCGCCCTGACCGGCCGCCACCCGCACGGCATTCTCGGCCTGGACATGCATCGCATAGTCGCGGGCGAGGAGGGGGAAGACGGTCTGCCATTCGTCGGCCACCTTGCCGCCCATGATCGAGGTCATCGAACCCTGGCTGTCGAGGTCGATCACCAGCACCCGGTAGCCGTCGAGCGCGGCCGACATCGCCAGATGGGCCGCGGTCGAGGTCTTGCCGACGCCGCCCTTGAAGTTCGCCACCGCGACCACCTTGGCCGGCAGGCCTTCGGGGCGCCAGGCCTTGTACTCGCGCCAGCCCGCGCCTTCGGTGGCGAAATGGTCGCGCAGGGCCAGGACCTCTTCCAGCGTGAACCATTTGGCACCGCTTTCGCCCGAGCCCTGCGGAAGGTCGGGGTTCTGCTTCAGCACCCGGCGCAGATGCGCGGGATTGACCGGGATCAGGTAACGGCAGACCTCCCAGGTGGAGAACTTGCGCAGGCGCTTCTGCCCATCGGGCGCATAGCCGCGGCGGGCGAGGTCATCCCGTCCGCGGGCCGCGAAGGCAGCGGCCTTGGCGAATCGCGTGGTATCTATAGGCTGCGCCAGACGGCTGGCGGCAGCTTCGGGATCGATGCCGAAATAGGGGGGGAGGTCGTTGGAGTTTGCCATGCAGGAACCCGGATGTGCGTTGGTTCGCGTGATATGCACCGATGTCTCGCACATCTCGGGAGAAAAGGGAATCGAATTGGGCAAATCCTGCCCCAAGACCACAATATCTGGTCAAGGCAGGGGCGCTGTTTCGGGATTCTTAGAAGCTTTAAGATCTTTCCGACAGAAAAACCATTTGTAAATCAAACGATTGCGGAACTCTCGGCACCCGGCGACGGGAGGATAGGTGCCCGCATCCGGGACAAAAGGTACCAGGATACGGGATCAGGCGTGCCGATTCGCGGGAAGGTGCCGGGTGATTCGCAAATTCAGCCGGAATAGAGCCGTTTTCCGGCGAGGGAGGGCAGGGGCCGGGATCGGGGCTCCCGGAAACGGGTACCTTTCGTCCGACAGTCCTGCCCCGGATTATGGTTCCCACCACACCGTTGCCGAAGGGTACCTTTCAGGCTAGACTACCGGCGAGAGGCCCGGCAAGGGCCCGGAGCAGGAGAGGCGATGGACGACATTCCGCGCGACCAGTTGACGGGCGCCCTGCGGCGGGCAGCGGTGAAGAAGCATGTCGCGGCGATCCATGTCTCGGGCAAGCTGACGCTTCTGCAGCGGCGCCTGTCGAACGTGCTTCTTCTGAACGCCTATGACACGCTGACGACGCAAGGCGTGCACCGGATCGATGCGCGGACGCTGTGCCTGATGATCGGCTACAACAGCAACGACACCGACACGCTGAAGGCGGCTTTGCGCGGGCTGGCCGAGACCGTTGCCGAATGGGACATGCTGGACGGGGAGGGGCGCCATCTGCGAATACGGCTATTCCCCGGCCCTCGCGCAAAAGCTGCATGATCCGAAGGTCTTTGCGCTGATCAACATGAACATCCAGCGCCGCTTCACCAGCGGCCATGCGCTGGCCCTGTACGAGAACTGCTACCGTTTCGTGCGCACCGGCAGCACCGGCTGGTGGCCGATCGAGCTGTTCCGGCGGCTGATGGGGGTCGGGGACAGCGCCTATTACGAGGTGTTCAAGCAGCTGAACGCGAAGATCATCAAGCCGGCGGTCGAGGAGGTGAACCGGTCGTCGAACATCATCGTGACGCCGGAGACGCGCAAGATGGGCCGGGCAGTGACGGATATCCGCTTCCTGATCCGCGAGAACCCGCAGCTTGCAATCCTTGACCTCGACGATGGCGAGGGGGTGCGCAGGTCGCCGGTCTACGAGCGGCTGAAGGGGCTTGGCGCCTCGGACCGGCTGGCGCGCCAGTGGATCGCCGAACATGGCGAGGCGCTGTTGGTGGCGAAGCTTGACTATGTGGAAGGGCAGGGGGAGGTGCGCAACCCGGTGGGCTACCTGACGGCGGCGCTGCGGAAAGACCCGGCCGGGCCGGCCAAACCCACCCCGGCGGCGACGCCCGAGATCCAGGCAAGGGCCGAACGGCTGCGGCGGATCCAGGAGGTGGTGGCCCGGCGCACGCCGACGCAGCGCGACGCGGACCGGCGGCTGTTCCTGTCGCGGCTGGAGGGCGCGGCACGCGGCGACTTCGAGCGCTTCGGCTGGATGAGCCCCTTGAACGCCGAGGCGATCCGGGCGTTCTGGGAGGACATCCACCCCGGGCTGTTCGATGCCGCGGCGGACGAGGGCGAGGCCCCCTGACGGCAGGGTGCGAAAATGGGGCCTTCCCTGCGGCCTGTCCTGTCGGCACTGTGCGGGGCAGGCGTGGGAGTCGGCGAATGGAGCTTGGGCTTGAGCGGCAGGCGGTGGTCGTCACCGGCGCGGCGAGCGGGATCGGGGCGGCGATCGCGCGGGGCCTCGCGGCCGAGGGCGTCGGCGGGCTGGTGCTGACCGACCGGGATGCCGGGGGCCTGGAGCGGGTTGCGGGGGAGCTGGGGCCGGGCAGTGCCGTGCGGGTGGTGGTGGCCGACCTGGGCGATACGGCGGCTGCGGCAACCGTGGCCGCGGCGGCGCGGGAGCGGTTCGGCCGCATCGACGGGCTGGTGAACGCGGCGGGGCTGACGACGCGGGGGTCGTTCGAGACCGGGACGGCCGCGGTCTGGGACCAGCTCTTCGCCGTCAATGCCCGGGCTGGGTTCCTGCTGATGCAGGCGGCCATTGCCGACATGCGGGCGCGCGGGGCAGGGGGGACCATCGTCAACATCCTGTCGATGAACGCCCATTGCGGCATCCCGGAACTGGCGATCTACGCGGCGACCAAGGGCGCGATGGTCACGCTGACGAAGAATGCGGCGCATGCCCACATGGCGGACCGCATCCGGGTGAACGGGATCAACCTCGGCTGGGTCGCGACCGCGGCGGAGCGGCGGATGCAGGCCGAGGTCATGGGCCGGGGGCCGGGTTGGGAGGCGGAGGCGGCGGAGGGGCTGCCGCTGGGTCGGCTGGTCACGGCCGAGGAATGCGCGCGGCTGGCAGTGTTCCTGCTGTCCGACGCCTCGGTGCCGATGAGCGGGGCGGTGATCGACCTGGAGCAGAAAGTGGCGGGGGCGATCTGATGGAGGACCCCGCCCCCCGCGATTTCGAGGCCTTGCGCGCGGCGCTGGTGGCCCGGTCCGGCACCCTGTCGAAACGTCTGGCACAGGTGGCGCAGTTCTTCCTGAACCATCCCGAGGAAGTGGCGGTGTCGACGCTGGTCCGGCTGGCCGACTTGGCGGCGGTGCCGCCGGCGACGATTACCCGCTTCGCCAAGGAGCTGGGGTTCCAGGGCTTTGCCGAGCTGCAACTGGTGTTCCGCGAGCGATTATTGGGGCCGCGCCTGCCCTATGCCGAGCGGGTGTCGGGGATCGGCGACAGCGATCTGGACCAGCCGGGCGCAGTGTTCGGCAGTTTCGTGCAGGCGGCGGTGCAATCGCTGTTGCGGATCCAGGAGGCGCTGGATCGCGACCAGCTTGCCGCTTGCGTCGAGGTGTTGGCGGCTACCGACGTGGTCCATGTCGCGGCGGCGCGGGGGGCCTTCGGGCTGGGGGCCTATACGGTCTATGGCCTCGGCAGCATCGGGCGGCGGGCGCAGCTGATCGACAATCTGGGCGCGATGCGGGGCATGCAGGTCGCGGCGATGGGGCCGGGGGATACCCTTCTGGCGATGACCTTCGACGACTACACGCCGGAGACGGTGGAGGTGGTGAAGCTGGCCGCCGCGAAGGGCAACCGGGTGCTGGTGATCACCGACAACGCGCTCAGCCCGGTGGCGGGGCTCGCGACCCATGTGCTTTATGTCAACGAGGCCCGGCTCGGGCATTTCCGCAGCCAGGTGCCCGCGATGGTGGTGGCGCAGGCGATGATCGTCGGGCTGGGGCGGCGGCTCGGCTCGGTTGGAATCGCTCAAAATCTGGAAAATGAAAATTCCGTTGCATCGACTCGGGCGATAGCCAAGGATGGCCGGGGGAGGACGTCATGATGCACAGCCGGTTCGACTTTGCGGGCGCGGATGTCGTGGTGGTCGGCGCCAGCCGTGCGGGAATTGGGGCGGCGATTGCGCGGGCGTTTCAGGATGCGGGGGCAGGGGTAGAGATCACCGGGGCCGAGCCGGAACCCGCGCCCCAGGATGCGGGGCGCTTCGGCTATAGCCAGCTTGACGTGACGGATGGGGCGGCGGTGCGGGACTTCGCCGCGCGGAAGGGTAAGGTGGATGTGCTGGTCAACTGCGCCGCGATCACCGCGCGCGGCGAGGAGATGGCGCCGGAGTTCTTTGCCCATGTCGTCAACGTGAACCTGCACGGCACCTTCCGCATGGCCGAGGCCTTCCACGCCCAGCTGAAGGCGGCGAAGGGGGCGCTGATCAACATCGCC
>WBZP01005652.1_pt1 | contig 12640 bp, 3 predicted proteins | sample 5204301 | NCBI WGS metagenome assembly WBZP01 (sample SAMN12412401, study PRJNA552823) | activated sludge metagenome | isolation source: activated sludge from nitrification reactor of wastewater treatment plant... | place: USA: Pennsylvania | collected 2017
GCCTAGACGCTGGTGGAGCAGCTGCCCTTAACCTAGGTCTTACAAGTGCTAACGCAGTAAGTATTTCTAGAACTGGCATTACTACTACTGTAAATGGCAACCTAACAGTAGTAGAGAACACTAACCTCAACGGCAATACTACTATTGGCAACGCCACCACCGACAGACTAACTGTTACTAGCCAAATACTTGGTCAAGACGCATTAGTCTTCCAGGGTGCTACCGACAACGGCTTTGCTACAACCTTTAGAATTACTGATCCAACAGCTAATAACACTATTACGTTCCCAGATGCGAGTGGAACGGTGCTACTCGCCCCAGCTGGTTCTGGTAATGGTTTAGTGCAAGTACCAACATCTAATACCGCTGGCACAGCCGGGGCTAACGTAATATCACCAACTGCAGACTTTATTAATGGTCTAGTCGTTAATGGTACAACTGCAGCTACTAATAAAGCAGATGCATTAATCGTTAACCAGACAGGCACTGGTGTAAATGCAGCAACCATTCGTTTGCAAGCAGCTGGAGCTTTGGCGGGTACAGAAATTAAACTAGAAAACGCTAGTGGAACTACTAGTGCTGGCTTGCTAATTACTCGCAATACAGCGGGTGGTACCACCACAACTGGAGTTAATGTTAACAATAGTGCTGGCACAATGGTAAATGGCTTTAGCGTAGATAATAGCAGCACCTTAACAAATGGTCTAAACATTGCAAGTTCAGGCACCGGAACAATGACAACAGGTATTCTTATCAACAATACTTCCGGTACTATAACAAATGGGATAAGCTTTAACGGAACTATTGGCACAGACATAACCACTGCTGCAGCCAGAAACCTAAATATAGTTACCGGCACAACAGGTCAACTTAACTTAGATACAGGTAGCACTGGACAAATAAATATCGGGACCAACACCAATTCCAAGACAATCCAAATAGGAGCTGGTGGCGCCACTTCTGCATCTAGCACTGTTAATATTGCAACTAGCACTGGTGCTGCGCAAACAGTCAATATTGGTTCAAACAGCACTACTAGTACCACAAGTATTTACGGTGGAACAGGCAATATTAACTTAATAACCAATTCTTCAACTGCAGGCACTACAGTTAGAACTAACACTAATTCAGATTCAGCTTTCCGAGTACAAAATAGCAGCGGAGTATCAATGCTTCGTGTTGATACTGAAAATGGAAGAGTAATCATTGGTGATGACTTGGTTCCTAGTGGAGCAACTGCCAGATTATTCTTTGGTGACTACGGTGTAGGGTCTAATGTATTTGTTGGTGAGCAATCAACTACCGATACCGATATTCTTCAGTTGCAAGGTAAAGAAGGTATATTTCTTACCGTATCCGGTGCGCCAACTAACGTACTAACTCTTAATAATAATGGAGATACTACATTCAAGAATATCGCTAATTCAGTCAACGCTTTCCAGATACAAAATGTTGCAGGTAATGCCTTGTTTAATGTAGATACTTCGAGCAGGATAGTTACTGTCGGTTCTCAGGCTGAGTCTAGTACTGTAAATATTGGAGCGGTAGGAACAGCGGCATTTAGCTCTACTATCAATATAGCTAACACCACAGGGGCAGCCGCCCAAACGGTCAACATTGGCTCTACTAGCTCTACCAGTACGCTAAACCTACAAGGTGGCACCGGCACAGCAGCAGGCGACATTAACATAGGTGATACGACAGTAGCCGGTAAGATAATAGATATTGGTTCTGTAACTAACGCTGCTACTAGCACAGTTCGAATTGCCACAGCAGCAGCTGTCCAGACAGTTACTGTTGGCTCTACAAACGGTACTAGCACAACTACTATAAACGGTGGTGTTAATGGAACTACTCCAACCGTGTCATTGCAAGCAGCAACTAATGGCTACATAGCACTAGGAACAACCAATGCAAATACCATTCAAATAGGTGCAGTAGGAACAACTGCGAATGCCACCACTGTCAACATCGCTAATACCACAGGCGCTGCTGTTCAAACTGTTAACATTGGTTCTACTAGTTCTACTAGTACCTTAACATTGCAAGCAGGTGCCAATGGAGCAAACACAACCCTTGCACTTAGAGCAGCTAGTGGTGGAGTAATAACAGTTGGTAGCCAAACTGTTGCTAATACAATTAATATTGGTACTGTTGGTTCGGCTGCATTTAGCTCGACAGTTAACATCGGAAACAGCACAGGTGCAGCCCAAACAGTCAGTATTGGTTCTACTAACACAACTAGCACCACTACAATTCAGGCTGGAAGCGGCAACATTATGCTTAATGCTTCCACGCTACAGTTTACAGCTGGTGCAAATAGAACAATAAATGTAGCTAGCGCTGCAACGCCGAATACGCTCACCGTCGCAGCTGGGACTGCAACTGGTGCAAATACTAATGGAGCTGCACTATACCTACAGGGTGGTAGCGCTACTAGCGGTAATGCAAGCGGTGGCAATGTATTTGTACAGGGTGGCACAGGAATTGGATCTGGAGCTAAGGGGCTTGTTGTACTCGATACAGCTACTTATGCAACTGCAACCACTCAAACATCTGCTGTAGATGTAAATATCACCCAATCTAATATCGACAGCTTTGGTGCAATTATATTAAATGCTAGTGCTGCAGATGTAGACTTTACTCTATCTTCTCCAACACTTGGCGCTTCTGCAGCAGGTAGAGTTATATATGTAACTGCCGCAAACGGATCAAGTGACTTTACGCTAAGAGCTAATGTTGGTGGCGGTGTAGGTGTAGAGCAAAACATTGCTATGCGTCAAAACACTACGGCTACTATGATCTGGAACGGTAGTCAGTGGACAGCTGCTGGCGCATCTAGCTCAACAACTTTACAGGCCGCATACGACAACACACTAAGTAGTGCTGGCGGTGCTGAAATTGTCCTAAATAATACAGCGACTGCTAATGGCTTAACTGTACGCAATAACGCAACTAGCCCAATAATTGGCGGTATTTTCGAAACTCAGACCTCTATAGGAAGTAACCTATTTAGCGTAAATAACAACGCAACTGAATTTGCTACTAATGGTGGTGCCGAAACTCTTGGTGCCAGTGCTAGCACATTCCCAGCCAATACATGGGATGCAACCACCGGGGGTACGGTTGATCGTTGGACTACTGCGGGCGATAATATTGCCACAGGCGCCGCATCAGTTAGGGTTCAAACAACAGCTGCTAATCATGGCGCTAGGAACCGAATTAGCACAACTCTTACTAGCGGTTTGACATATTCGGTTTCATTCGCGGTCAGGGGTGCAACTAACTTTGCTACCCTAGATGTAAGATACTCCCCAGATGGTAGTGTAACCGGAACAACTCAATGTACAACCGCAGAAGTTGTTACAAGCGGTATCTGGACCCGTATTAACTGTACTTTTGTAGCTAGTGGTACAATTACTTCCTCTAACTCAATGCTTATTAGGCAAACAGACGGAACCGCCAGAACCTTCTACATAGATAACCTAAGTATTAACATCAATGCATCTGCCACATATGCGACCGATGGAAGTGTAGACAATGCCGGAGCATTTGGCACTAACTGGACAGCGTTCGATGGTGATGGTGGCGGTGCAGGTACCTCAACTGCAGCCAGAGATACTGGTGTAATTTATGATTCAAGCGCATCTGCAAGAGCAGATACTAGCAATACTGCAAATATGGGCATTAGAAACAATATGTCCATTACGCCTGCAGCCAGTACCCAGTATCTTGTTAGTTTCTATGCAAGGTCTGGCACGGGCGCAATTAATGACCTAACTGTCAGATACTCAGAAGACGGCGGAACAGGCTTTGTTTCTTGCGTAGATTACAATACACAGGCAATAAACACATCTACCTGGACTAAAATAACTTGTTTATTTACTGCCGATGCTAGCTTACCCGGTAGCCCTAACCCTGATCTTATATTCACTCAGGCAACAGCACCAGGCGGCACTCGCTCAATATATATAGATGCTCTTTCTATAACTCTAAATACAAACAATGCAAACAATGTTCAAATTGGTGGAGCTAACAAGGGTGGCCCAACTACTTTGTTCACACTTGATCGTTCAGATACTGCACCAATCGCCGCCAATAATGACGCTTACTTGGGTAGTATGTACTACGACACAACTACTGGCCGTATTCAGTGTTATGAGGCAGACGGTTGGGGTGCTTGCGGTAGCGCACCAGATAACATTGTTAACCTAAACCCTGAATATGCCGGCGCCGTTCTTAATGGAACTGGCGTGGGTACCATGACAGCAGATCTTTGCGCAGATCAATCGGGAGTTTTGCAGGTAAATGCAGCACTCTGTGATGGCACAGGAAGCCCTGCTGTGAAAGCAACTAACTTCTACAAATGGACGAGCCCACAGGCTAGCCAGCAAACTTACAGTATATTTGTTTCTTATCAGCTACCTACTACATTTAAGTCGTTCTCTAGTGACGATACCGTTCAGCTAACTGCAAGGGTAGACAGTACAACAAATGCAGCCGTTACTTATGAAATGTTCAGAAGTGAAGGCGGTACATTGTACAGGTGTGGTACCGGTGAAACATCGGTAACTACTACCGCCAACACATGGCAGACGGTTGGTATAAACGGAAACGAATCTACCGGATGTGGCTTTACCAGTAATTCTGGCGGAGCCTATGTAATCTTCAAGATTAATGTAAAGGCAAATAGTAACGCTAATGCCTATGTATCAACCTTAAGCTTTGTCACGACAGGTAAATAAAATGTTAAGAATTATGAATACACATTACAGAATATCGCAAAAAGGCAAATCGGTTATTACTTCATTTACCGTATTTAATATTAAAAATTCTATAATTTTCAAACGCAATCCAATATTATTCTCTTCTCCCACAGCTTTGGTGGCTTATCGCCACCAAAGCTCCTAAACGCTAGCGGCTAACACTTCTCGTAGTGTGTGAGCTCCGTTTAGGTATTGCTCAAGCTTGCCAAAAAATCGCTATTTTATGCGGATGGAATAGCTGGCAAAAAGGGCAACAAAAATAAAAAAATTTCAAAAAAAGGCCTAGTTTCACGGGCCAAAAATGAACACAAAAATTACTAAAATCAAACAAAAACCAAAACTACAAAAAGACTACCCGCAGGCCTGCGAACCTAAGGGTTAAAAAAACAGAAAAACGCCCCAAAAAATAGAGGGCGTTTTTCTTATGTTTTTTCTTTGAAATGCTTATCTTTAAATGGTAAAATAATAGATACGAAATAGAGGAAATAAAAACGGGGTAATGGACGGTTTTAAACAAACCAGTAAAAGCGAGCCAAACAAACAGCGCAAGCTGAGCTATGTTCATGCCAATAATCGTTCAAAATACGACATTGGACAACCAGTAAAAAAGGCCAACAAAATAAAAAAGACAAGCTCTTTTTTGGGTAATTTAATAGACAAATATACTAGCTTACCGTTTTTGCTTAGAGTTTTTTCTTTAGTCATGGTTTGCTCAATAGTATTTTTATTATTTTTTGAAGTATTTTTTAGCAAACAGCAAATAGATACATACAATCTTGGCCAGGCAGAGACCCTATTGAAGCAAAAAGTGCCATTCTATGGTAACTCTGTTAAATATTCCCCCAGGGCGAAACAGATTGCCTATAACCCAGATTATCAACCTTCAACAGATATCGAGGGAAGCTCGGCCGGTCCTAAATTTTCGGCCGATTTTTCTATGGATCCTAAAGACGGAGTAGCTATAACCGATTCTGTTAACAGGGTGACGATGAAAATTAAACCCGATTATGACTTGGGTGAACCAAAAAAAATAGACAACAGAATAATTTATCCTTTTACAAAAAGTAGCGCCAAAAAAGTTTATAGCCTAGGCGGCAAGGTAGTTAAAGAAGATATACTTTTGAACAATTATATTAACGATCAGCTTTCATTCGATTACGATATTGAACTACCAGATTATTTAGAAGCTAGAATAGAGAAAGATGGCTCTATAGGTGTTTACGGTCCAGATAATAAGCTGTTAATGGGTGATGTTTCTGCTGGAACAGAACAGGATTCTAATTTACTTAACGATGCTCGGAAAAACTCGAAAAAAACAACTTTAATATTTCGTTTACCAGCTCCTTTTATACTAGAAAATGACAAAAAAATTAGCACTAACGCTAGCGTAGAATACAAACTTAGTGGTAACAAGCTTACTGTTGTGGCGTCAAATTTACAGAATGCTAGGTATCCGATAACAATTGACCCTAGTGTATACATTGAAACTGCTAGCAAGTTAATGCGCGGTAACAACGAAACGAATACAGATTTTGACATAGATGATGAGCTTATTCAAAAAAGCCAGACCACTGGTGCTCGTATAGATGCTTGGCAGGGTAATTTGAATATGGACGAAGGTGTTTGGGATAACGGTGTTGCAGCAGCTGGCGGATATATTTACAGAAGCGGTGGCCGTACAGGCATAACTAAGCCTACAATTGCTGCCAAACAGACAACTGCCGATGCAACAGATGGTACAACTTTTGTAATGAACATGCCTACTGAAAGGCCTGCGGGTGATTTATATATTGCGCTTATGTGCCATGACGGAACCATAACAATGACACCGCCAGCTGGCTGGACTGAATATGCCGATACAAGGGAACATGCCGCATTTTATAAAGTTGGTACAGATGCCGGGGGTGGTAATGAGGCTGCCAGTTATACTTTCACGGGTAGCGGTTCAGAGACCTTTGCCGGAGTAATTATTAGAGTAACTGGTTTTAATACATCTGATCCTATTAGTGGTACGCCCGGTACGGGTAATAGTGCAACTGACGCTACGCCCGTGTTTCCGGCCACAACCCCAGACGGGCCAGCCACTTTAGTTGTTAGAGCAATTGGCGCAGATGCAGATAGCAGTACAGAGGTTCCCAGTAACGCTCGTTGGGTGCCGGGTGGACATGCAAAAATAGCTTCTAGTGGTAGCGGTAGCGCAAACCCTTGTAATTTTGCTGCCGCTACTTTAGACTCCCCTCCTGCAACTGGAGTTTCTACTGGGACTTCAACTTTAAGTGACTCATCTATGTTTGATACTTACGGAGCAAGTTCTATAGCAATTAACCCATCTGGTGCAGCTACTCCGCCAACAATTCAAGGTCAGCAATCTACCAGTGATACTAGCAATGGCACGACTTTTACTATGAATATGCCCACCACAAGGCCCGCTGGTGATTTGTATATTGCCCTTATGTGTAAAGATGGTAGTAACTCCAATCAAATTACTCCTCCAGCCGGTGGAGGTTGGACCGAAATAACAGGCTCCGATGTTCAGGGCTTTGGTGCATATTATAAAATTGGGGCCAATGTAAGTGGCGGCAACGAAGCGGCTAGTTATACTTGGGTTGGGGCTACTTCAGAACAGTGGTATGGCACTATTGTAAGAATTTCAGGTGTTGACACAACTACGCCAATTAATGCCAGCACCGTTACATCTAGCACCTCTAATGCGACACCAACCTATCCTGCCATAACTCCCACTGCCAATAAGACATTAATTATAAGGGCAGAGGGTAATGACACAGATGCGCCTAGCGCAACTGCCTGGGTACCCGCTGGGCATACCAAAATTGATTCTGGGGGCACAGGTGGCGGTGCAGATGATTGTGGTTTTACCTCTGCATACCTAAATAATTCGCCAGCATCTGGTGTTGCTGTTGCGGCTGCGGCTCATGGTGATGCATCTGTTAGCGATGATTATGGAGCTGTATCTATTGCTGTTAATCCGGCCGCTACTGCTGCCCCAGATACTGCACTTTCTACTTTGGAGTGGGCAAAGTTCAATTCAACTACTTCTGCAATTGAGAGCCCTAATCCGGGCGAAGGAACTTGTGATGGTTGGTGTAGCAATACAACCTATAATTTACCTCAAAGTCGCAGAGGTCACAGTATGGTTGCCTATAATGGGTATTTGTATGTAATCGGTGGCGTTGATGGCTCTGGCAATAGAACTTCTACCGTCTATATTGCAAAATTAGGCGCGAATGGTGAGCCACAATTATGGCATCCAACAGATACTAATAAAGATAATTGGGTATATTGGTATTCAGATTCTGGTCTTAATAGTGGTACGGCAAAAAGCTATCTTAGCGTCGTTGCTTACAATAATAGAATGTACATTCTGGGCGGTCAGACCAATGCCAGTCCGGGTGGTGTCAATACTTCAGAGTATGCCGATATTAGACCAAACGGAACCTTGGGTTCTTGGACTTCGGGCACTAATCTACCATCTGTTAGGCACGGCCATACTACACATATGTACAACGATGTACTCTATTTAGTTGGCGGAAATAGTAACGGAACACTTCAGAATACCCTAAACTATGTAAAAATTAATTCCGATGGTTCGATGAACAGTTGGCAATCTGGTGCTAATTTTACAACAGCACGAAGTACTTGGGGTGGAAGCTATTCGACTATTTGGGGAGCCTATATATATTTAAGCGGTGGATGTACCGCAGTTAATGGCAGTGGTTATTGCACTAGCTATGCTAACGATACGCAAATTGGTAGCATAAATGCCGATGGCTCTGTTTCTGGATGGAGGTCTGTTACTGGCCTGCTTAACAGTAGAATCGGTTACAACATGATTGCTTGGCAGGGCGGGCTATATAGGTTGGGTGGCTGTACCGAGCAAAGCACAAGTAGTGGAGTTTGTTTAAGTACCTTGGCTGATGTAGACTATGGTGTTATTAACCCGTCAGGAGAGGTTTCTACTGTAAATATTACTGTTCCAAGTGGTACTGCGCCTTGTAGCGGAGGAACGCCTTACGATTGTGATTTAGCTCCGGTGGGTGATAACGCCGGCCAGGGCGGTCAAATGCTTACAATGACCACTATATTGAACGGATATTTATATAATATTGGTGGTTGTACTAGCTTTGATTGTACAGGTGTAAGTGGAAATGTTTCATTCGTAGCCATTGACTCTAACGGTAGATTATCGGCACCAGCGACTTGTGGTGGCACAAGCTATGGTGCATGGTGCGTAGATAATACAAATAGAATTAATGGAACAACGGGAATAGCAGCGGCTGGAGTAACGACCTTTAATAATAGGATTTATGTAGTGGGAGGTTTAAATGGCTCTGGTATATCACCTAATATTTACTATAATTCGGTAAATTCAAATGGTAGCTTGGCGGGCGCTTGGAGTAGTGTGGATATGACAACAGCTGGTATCGCTAATGATGTAGCCTATACCTTTGCATACTCAAGGGCTAACCCGGCCTCTGCCGGAACTAACCCTGGTAATTTGTATCTATTTGGTGGTTGTGGAACCAGTACTGGTGGTGCGGGTTGTGGTAGTAGCGATTACCGTACCGAAGTTTATAAATGTAATATTACTACCACAGGCTCGGTTAGTGGTTGTAGTACAACCAACCAACAACAAATAGACTCTGATTTGCTGACAGGTGGAGCTCAGGGTCTAGGAATTCATTCAGGAACGGTTTATGCAAACTATATTTATTTAATTGGTGGTTACAGCCAATCAGAAGGTGACAAAGACGATACCATTTATGCTAGGTTTGATAATAACAATAATGTTGTTGCAGTGAGTGGTGGCAATTGGATAGAATCTCCGAATAAACTGTCTGTTGGACGTAGACGAGGCTTTGCCTTTGGGTATAATGGTCATATTTATGCAGTTGGTGGCTACGAAGCCACGGGAAATGTTGTGATTCCGTTTATTGAATGGTCAAAAATGAATGTTAGTGACGGTAGCATTGATCCGTTTGTTACATCTAGCGTGACTATTAATCAGAGGTGGGGACTGTCTATGGTTGTCAGTAATTCTTTTGCTTATGTGGTAGGCGGTTGTGATGTTGGTGCAGCTCCGGGTGCTTGTAGTAGTTTTGAAAATTCTGTTCAGATATTTCAGCTATACAACAACGATAGTGGCTCGGTTAACGATTTTACAGCACAAGGTGACCAAACATATGCTGCCGATACAGATAGGATAGGTGCTGCATCTACTGTTTATAACGGATATATCTACACTGCTGGCGGCTGTACAAATATTGGTTGTTCGGCAGTTACAGATAATGTGCAGTTTGCGCAATTGAGCGCATCTGATGGATCTGTTGGAACTTGGGCTAGCACTACAGATTCAACCCTACCAGCAGGTAGGGCTTGGGGCAGCTTAGAGGTTGCGGGTGGGACACTATATTATGTTGGCGGCCAAGATGCTGCCGGCGATGAAAAAGCAGATGTCTATTATGGAACTCCATCAAGCGGTAATGTTTCTGCCTGGAACACTGCCAGTAACGGGCTACCGGCAGATAGAACAAAACACGGATCTGCGGTTTGGAATAATCGGTTGTATATAGTCGGCGGGCTTGATGATTCGGCTACGGCCACTACAACTGTTTATGTTAGCCCACAGCTTAATTCTGGGGGGAATATATCCTCTGCGTGGTCAACCAGCACAGCATTTAATGTCGCAAGATCTGGCGCCGCAGTTACGGCTTACGCCAATAACCTATATCTTTTTGGTGGTATAAGCGGAACAAACTATTTAAGCGATGCTCAATTTACTCAGATTAATTCAGACGGAACGGTAGACTCGTGGAGTTACACAACAAGTATGCCGACTGGGCTAGGGGACGCAAAGGCGGTTTCAGCAAATGGCTATATTTATGTAGTTAGTGGTCGAACAGCCAATACAACCTGTAAGCCAAAGGTGTTAATTACGCCGATTAGTGCCAACACAACGATTGCCTCTGGTAATAATCCTACGGGCGTTGGAGAGTGGTATGAAACGAACATTAGGTATCCAGGGGGTAGGTATGGGGCTGCCGTGGCTTATGATGACGGCAAAATATATACCATGGGTGGTGGCTGTAATTATCTGGCGGGTCCTAACTATACAACCGGTACTATTACCCAAACTGGCAATACTGTCACTGGCGCTGGAACAAACTGGACAGATGACTTTATTGGCTCAACTATAACTTATCAAGACGCATCAACCGCCACAATTATAGGTGTGAATACGGCTACATCTATTACAGTTAGTGTTTCTAAGACAATAGCCGCCTCACAGACATATACAATTAGCACAAATCGACACTTCTATTCAACTGTAAGGTCTCAGCCTCAGGTAGCTATATATTCTAGAATGATAGACACCGATACAGATGTTTTCCCAACCAAATGGCTTATGAATGGTATAGATAATTCTATTGGAGCTAGATGGCAAGTTAGATACAGAAGCATGCATGATCTTGATACTTTAGTTAACCCAAGTGAAGATTGCGGAACATCAGCCACCATGCCTCAGATGACGACTTGGGGTCAAGACACTAATTTTGGTAATGTAACTCTGGGGCAGCCAGAAGATTATACGCCCAAAGAGTCCGGTGGTGGGGATATAAATTGTGCAAGATACTACTATTTTTATGTCAGCATCGATGCATCAAAAACCTTTGGTTATCCAGAAGATGTTGCCAGGGGTCCAACAATAAGTGATTTATCTCTGTTCTTTACCTCTGACCCAAGTAAAAGGATGCGACACGGAAAAACATTTACAGGTGGTGAATTACAGCCACTGGATACACCTTTTTAGTCTATTGCTTGTTTATATAGTCGTATACAAGTTTAGAAATATTAGCAATGTGTTGATCTGTTGTTTCGGATTCGGCACCAGGAATTAAAACACATATTAAATAGTTATTTTTTGGATAATAAACTATTCCGCAGTCATTTTGATTGTTATTAAAATTTGTACCGATTTTATGGGCAATTTTTATAGATTTATCTGTAACTCCTGCTGGTATTCTGCTGGTAAATTTAGATTTTGTAAGTTGTTCTAACATCTTTTGGGAGTCTTCTTTGCTGTTATAGCAAGAAAAGTATAGACATTTAAAAATAGAACTGTAGCCTCGGGCGTTCATAGAAATTGAACCGTCGCCATTTACGGTCATGTCTAGATCAAGATAGTTTATTGATGATTCTGCGTCGGCAAGCTTGCCTTTTATAGCATTGCCAACAACCGCAAGTGCGGTGTTGTCGGATTGTTCTAGCATAATTTCAGCTGCGTTTCGAGGAGATATTTGGTACCCAGCACCTTTTTGGTAAAGTGTGCCGTACTCTTTATTTAGCCAGCTTGGCTCTAGGGCTACTTTATCGTCTATATTTAACCTGCCTAGTTCATTTGCCTTATACATGTCCATTGCAGCCGGTACTTTCATTAAAGAGGCAGCCACTAATTGTTCATCTCCAGATATCCTAATTGATGTGCCCGTAGGCAGGTATTCAAAATATAAATTACCACTGTTTAAATTATTTTTTTCAACATAGTCATTAAGTTGTTGTCTTAGGGGTGCAAAGTTAATTTTTGTATCATTGGGGTTGTCTAAAAAAATTCTTTTTGCAAGTAAATCGTACTGTTCAATGTTTTCAGAGTTGGTTTGAGTTTTTGTGTTTTTTGTACAGTAAACCTGCCTATAAAAAAAGCTAAAATCACACCTAAAGTGATTAATCCAATAATTATTACAATTTTCTTTTTTGACACTGCTATATATTTTACCATTTGCTTTATTGTTTTTCGAAACAAAGGTAAAATATATATATGGACTTATCTGGTGCTAAAAAAAACAAGGGTGTACAAA
>WBZP01000904.1_pt1 | contig 12639 bp, 11 predicted proteins | sample 5204301 | NCBI WGS metagenome assembly WBZP01 (sample SAMN12412401, study PRJNA552823) | activated sludge metagenome | isolation source: activated sludge from nitrification reactor of wastewater treatment plant... | place: USA: Pennsylvania | collected 2017
TCTCAGCAGCCACAATATCTCCCTTTGCGGCGCAAGCTCCACCATGTCCGAGCAGGCCTCTCGCCAAGCCCGCACTGTGGGTCAGCTTTGGTGAGCAGAAACGGGTCAATTCTGGCGAGCGCCAAGGCCCGGTGGCCTATGTGACAGCGGCGTACCCTCTGAGCACTTTTCCCGCCTCTACCGAGTAGCTGAGGTGCTGCACTCGGCGCTGCACCTGTCACTGCCCCAGTGGATTGACCACCATGCCGGCAACGCATGGCACAACCTGCAGGAGCGAATCAGGGGCGACTATGGTCCCGCCTATGCGCCGGGCGACTCCAACCGCGCCGTCTGCGACCTGTTGGTGCAGTTCCCCGAGAGGCTGCGTGACCGCATTGACCCTGTGCTCGAGGGCCTGGGCACGGGGGCTCACCCAATCGACCCCACCGGCGAGTATGAAGCCAGGTTCCTCGAATGGTGCAGCGGCTGGTACAGTGCGCATCGCACGGCATACGCCATGACCGAGGACATCCTTTCCCCGAAAGAGCGCTGGGCCACCCGCCTGCGGTACTGCCGCAACGCCGCCAAGGAGGCCATGCCGGAGCTTATCGAATGGTTCGAGTCGCTGCGCGCCGAGGTGTGCGACGGCGGCCACACGGCAGCCTGGCGGTGGGGCGACGCGCTCCGTGATTCACTGGCTGCCGCTGCTGAGTAAGTGCCCGGTGCCTGATCGGCGCCATTGAGGGCCGGGGAAACCCGGCTGAGCAGTCTTCAACGGAAAATCCACTTGTTCCGGGACGGGCTGGCTAACACTGCCGATGTGGTTTTGCTGTGGCATGCGATGCAGAACTCTCCTTAAAGGCCATGCCTATCGCGCAAAGCGCACTTACAAGCCAGAGCATAGGGGTGCTTGGCTCTGGTACATCTGAAGGAGCAGAATACAAATCAAGGACCAAGTTATCAAATTGCCCCATCCCTGCGGCATAGGTGCTCATAAATACAGCTTCGAGGTTTAGCTTGTCCAGATCAAACGTTTGAAGCACGGGATCAGGCCCAGAAAGCACTCTAAGTTCAGTAGTATAGTCAGGACTATAGAAAGTGAACGCAACAGCGCCTCCGTCGCCGTTAAACCCCGCAATATCTATTGAGTAAAAATCAAATGGCTTCCTATCGGCTCGGCTGAGTTTTACGACGATATCTGAGTATGGGGCAGGGATGAGCGTAGCGCCTCCAATATCGGCTTGGTATATGTTATTTCTGCCGGCCACCATAAGGTTTCCACTGCCACAACGGCCACTATATCCACATGTTTCTATCAAGAACCCACCGGCCAAATTGAGGGTTGGGCCGACAGGATAAATGTCTTGCCATACAAACCCATTAGAGTCACGGGCCATATTATCGAAGTCCACCACCATTAAGGCTTTGGCAACGATGGGATTACAGAGCCCAAGAGCAAAAACCAATACGAAACGCACGAAGTTCATAGGTTGATCCTTGACTGGTCGCAATACATCCCACATACCCCCTTGGCAGCAGCGCTGCTCACCAATGAGAGTTGCTCATAGGTTAAATATGCTGCCCGCACCTTGGGCACCTTGCATTCCATCGAACTGAAGGTGGCAGGTTAATGCGGGCATGACAACTGGCGCACTGCATCCAATCTCCCCCTGTTTTCCCCACTCCAGTTTCGGGAGTGCAGTCATGGCACATCAAATGGCGCCTTGACCAACAGTTGCTAACGCAAACCAGTTTCCCGCACGATGAGCAGCGGCGGCGAGGGTTTAATGGAACGCATTGGCAGCGCTCACACTTTGGCCGCATAGAAGCCCCTTACCGTGGGAGGATGGATCAGCTATACCCTTTGCCAAGTCCCGGCGATCCACCTTCAAAAACTCGTACCCACTGGCTATGAGGCACATGGCCCACCGTAGAGCTTGAAAACGCCTCCCCATGCACTAAGTGCTTATGTACAAGCATCTTTCCTGGTGAAACGAGCCGGCCACACAATATGCAGGCTGCCTGCCTGTATGGCTTGACCTCGTAGTTCTTCGGCGCATCCTTGACCCCATTCTTTCGCTTCGTCACCCCATTCTTTTTGGCGGATCGCATATGCAAAGACCTTTACATATAGGTAAAAAATAGCCAGTGATGTAAACGCACTACTTATATGGTATCCACCCCCTACCCCCCGGTAGGGCGGCATACCCCCCACACCCCCGTCATGACAATGCGCTTTTCCTCTAGCCTGTCGGGTCAATGCGTCATGTGAGCACCATCAAAACGTCATAGTCATGCCGCGTCTTGCACCTGCTGCACAACGCTGCATAGTGCCACATACGCAACGTGCTTACACGTAAGTATATGTTTTTGTTTAATAAAGTGATACACGCTGCCATTCTTATAGTAATATGTGTGTGTGCATTAAGCACACAGCGCCAGCGTGCAAGGCACCACCCCTGCACACTGGCTAACCAATACTGACTTAAGAGGAGTCATCATGGCTGCGAAAATTATACATCTGAACGCATGGCGTGCATCGCATAGCAAACCGAACCCGAGGCAGGGGCGGCGCTGGCCGGCGGGAGTGGCCTATCGGTTTGCTCGGGAACGAAGCCGCAGGGGCTCCAGTCGGGGCGAACTGCCTTTTCCACCCTACCGCAACGGCACAGGCATACGTTTAGGCATACGGCAAACCAAAAACCGCTGAAACCATTGCCGTTACTGGGCTCCTGGCGGAGACGAAGGGATTCGAACCCTTGATGCAGGTTTATGCCCGCATGCTCCCTTAGCAGGGGAGTGCCTTCGACCTCTCGGCCACGTCTCCTAGGAAGGGGTGATGATATCGGTTTCGTCGCGGCCGGTCAAACTCAACTTGGATTTCTGCGGCTTTTCAAGGCCGAAGGCTTTGTGCAGCGTGCGTACGGCGAGTTCGAGGCACTTCTCGTCGATGACGACCGAGATCTTGATTTCCGAGGTCGAGATCATGGCTAGATTGATTCCTTCCTTGCCGAGCGCGGCAAACATTCGGCTGGCTACACCGGGATGCGAGCGCATGCCGACGCCGACGGCAGACACCTTGCAGATCGTCGGGTTGCCGACGACATCGCGTGCACCGATCTTGTCCTTGACCTCCTGCAGGATCTTCAGTGCCTTGCTGTAGTCGCTGCGGTTGACCGTGAACGAGAAGTCGGTCGTGCCGTCATGCCCGATGTTCTGAATGATCATGTCGACGTCGATGTTCGCCTCGGCAACTGGTCCCAGGATCTGGGACGCCGTTCCTGGCCGGTCTGGTACTCCGAGGACAGTGAGCTTGGCTTCGTCGCGGTTGAATGCAATTCCGGAAATGACAGGCTGTTCCATCTTTTTCTTGTCCTCAATGGTGATCAGTGTACCTTCACTGTCCTCTTCAAAGCTAGACAGCACACGCAACTTGACTTTGTACTTGCCGGCGAATTCAACGGAGCGGATTTGCAGTACCTTGGAGCCAAGGCTGGCCATTTCCAGCATTTCCTCGAAGGTTATCGTGTCGAGCTTGCGCGCTTCGGGGACGACGCGCGGATCGCTTGTGTAGACGCCGTCAACGTCGGTGTAGATTTGGCATTCGTCGGCTTTCAGCGCAGCGGCCAGCGCAACCGCCGAGGTGTCCGATCCGCCGCGCCCCAAGGTGGTGATATTGCCTTCTTCGTCGGCACCCTGAAAACCAGCCACGACGACCACACTTCCGTCGCTCAGCGACTTGCGAATCTTCTCCTGGTTGATCTTCAGAATCCTGGCTTTGGTAAAGGTGCTGTCGGTCAAGACGCCGACCTGCGGACCGGTGAAGCTTTTCGCCTGGATTCCCTCGCCATGCAGCGCGATGGCCAGCAGGGCGATGGTCACCTGTTCGCCGGTTGAAGCAATGACGTCGAGCTCGCGGGGGTCGGGCGAGGGCGTTATCTCCTTGGCGAGAGCGATCAGGCGGTTTGTTTCCCCGGCCATGGCCGAGGGTACGACGACGACCTGATGCCCGCGCGCATGCCAGCGCGCCACGCGCTGGGCGACATGCTTGATGCGCTCGGTCGAGCCCACCGATGTGCCGCCGAACTTCTGAACGATCAGTGCCATTGCAGATCCAAATGAAAGATCAAAGAATCAGTATTATAGCTTTTTCGTCGGTCGTCCGGAAAGGGGCGTGTCGGTTTGCTGAAGCGATCAGCATAAGGCCGACGTTCTATTGAAATGCTGCTTGCAATTCCACGGCGATGCCTTATAGTGTCCCACGTATTACAAATTACATAGCGCGTAGCAAGCGCAGGGGCAGGTTTTCTGCCGATTTGCGTGCAGTAACTGCAAGAAAGGACAGCCATGAGCACCGTCAAAGTCGTCGAGCGGGTCGATCCGCGCGAGATCCGCCGTAGGCTTGGGATGAATCAGCAGCAGTTTTGGTCAAAGCTCGGAGTGACCCAAAGTGGGGGGTCGCGCTATGAAAGCGGGCGTAACATGCCGAAGCCGGTGCGCGAATTGCTGCGCCTCGTGCATGTCGAGCAGATCGACATCCAGCGTCTCAGACGCGAGGACTTCGAGGTTGCCGAATATCTCAAGACGGAAGACCCGGATTTGTTCAAGGCGCTGAAGAAGGCTGCCCGCACCAAGCTCAAGAAGTCTGCCTGACCGGGGGGACAGGGTCGGTGGCCCGTCTTGCTCCGCGTCCTGCGGGTCGCGGACGGCGTGTCGCAGGTGTCGGCGGGCATTTCCAACACGAGGGTTTTCCTTCGGCCTAGCCGAGGCCGAGCATCTCTCGTGCGTGTCTGCGCGTGATCGCCGTGATCTCGACGCCGCCCAGCATGCGGGCGATCTCCTCGATGCGCGCATTTCCATCGAGCACTGCGATCTGGCTACGCACGTTAGCGCCCTCGGAGCGCTTGCTGACCTGCCATTGCCAGTTGGCGCGTGCGGCCACCTGAGGCAGGTGGGTTACGCAGAGAACCTGTCGCTGCGCTCCGAGTTCGCGCAGCAGTCGGCCGACGACTTCGGCCACCCCGCCGCCTATGCCGACATCGACCTCGTCGAAGATCAGCGTCGGCACGCTCGCCGCCTGACTCGTTACGACCTGGATCGCCAGGCTGATGCGCGAAAGCTCGCCGCCCGAGGCAACCTTGGCCAATGGACGGGCTTCGCTTCCTGCCAGGCCGCCGATTCGGAACTCGATGTGTTCGAGGCCAGCGGCACTGCCGCCTTCGACCGGCAGCAGGGCGACATGGAAACGACCGCCGGCGAGCGCCAACTGCTGCATGACCTGACTGACTTCGCGCGCCAGTGCCTCCGCCGCCGCGCTGCGGCGGGCGGACAGCGTCTTCGCCAACTGGTCATACGTCGCGCGCGTCGCGGCGACGCGTTCGGCCAGGCCGGCGATATCCGCTGCTTCGCCGAGTGCCGCGAAGCGCTCCTGCCAGCGGCGGAGAAGCTCAGGCAACTCATCGGCCGAAGAACGGAATTTTCGCGCGCAGGCGAGTACCGCTTCTATGCGACACTCAACCTCGCTCAGGCGCTGCGGGTCCAGTTCGACACGGTCAGCGTAGCGGCCGAGCAGCGAAATCGCTTCGCGCAGGTCTGCTTGCGCCGATTGCAGCAAGACGGCGATGTCGGACAGCGCCGGGTCGTAGTCGGCCAGGTCGCTGAGCCGAGTCGCGACGCCGGCAACCCGTGCTTCGCAGGCCGCGTCGCCTTCCGTCAGGAGATGCAGCGACGACTGTGCGCCTTCGATCAGGCTGGCCGCGTGCGCCAGACGTTTGTGCTCTTCGTTCAGCGCTAACCACTCGTCGGGCGAAAAGCCGAGCGTTTCAAGTTCCCTGATTTGCCAACCGAGCTGCTCCCGTTCCGCAGTCAACGCTTCGGCACCGCTTTGCGCGGCGTCGAGTGCCGTTTTCGCTGCCCGCCAGGCCCGCCAGGCATTGCTCACCTCGGCTACCATGGGGTTGAGCCGGGCGTGTCCGTCGAGCAGTGCGCGCTGTGCTTCGCTGCGCAGAAGCGACTGGTGGGCGTGCTGTCCGTGGATGTCGACCAGCATTTCGGCCGCCTCGCGCAACTGTTGTACCGGCACCGGTGTGCCGTTCAGGTAGGCCCGCGAGCGCCCATTGCCATCGATGACGCGCCGCAGGAAAAGGTTTCCCTGCGTCGCCAGATCATTTGCCGCCAACCAGTCGCTCGCCGCTGGCGAATCGTCGAGGGCAAACTCGGCACTGACTTCGCTGCGCGCTGCGCCGGTCCGTATCAGACCGGTGTCCGCACGTTCACCCAGGGCAAAGGCCAGCGCATCGACGAGAATGGACTTGCCGGCGCCGGTTTCCCCGGTCAGCGTGCCGAACCCGGCGGAGAACTCCAGCTCGAGCTGTTCGACGAGAACGAAGTCGCGGATGGTCAGACGGCAAAGCATGGGAAGGTCTTCACTCGTACAGACTAGTGTTCTTTTGGCCGCTCGCTCCAGTGCAGCTTCTGGCGGAGCATGGCGAAATAGCTGTAACCGGGTGGATGGAGGAGACAGATGGAGTAGGCTGATCGACGCAGGGCGACGCAGTCGCCGCTTTTCAGGTCGGCCGTGACCTGGCCGTCGAAATGGGCGCGTGAATCGCTTGCATGGACGACATGGATTTCGATCTCGCTCGCGTCGCCGACCAGAATGGGTCGGTTGGACAAGGCGTGCGGGCAGAGCGGCACGAGCGCGATGGCAGAGACCTGCGGGTGCAGAATCGGCCCGTTGGCCGACAGCGCGTAGGCGGTCGACCCGGTTGACGTGGCGACGATCAGACCATCCGCACGTAACCGGTAGATGAACTCGCCATCGATCAGCAGCTCGAACTCGATCATTCGCCCGGTAGCCCCCTTGTCGACGACGATATCGTTCAGTGCCAGGTTCGTGGCGATGGGTCGTCCGTCACGGAGGATGTCGGCGTCGAGCAGCATGCGGGTTTCGGCGACGAATCGGCCGTCGAGCAGTTCGTCCAGACAAGACAGCAGGTCTCGCCGTGCAATATCGGTCAGGAAGCCGAGGCGGCCCTGATTGACGCCGATCAGCGGTACGCGGTAGCGGGCGAACTGGCGCGCCGCATTGAGCATCGTTCCGTCGCCGCCGACGACGATCGCCAGGTCGGCATGCGCGCCGAGCCAGGCGAAGTTGCCGCTCGCCCAGAAGCGCAGCTCGATCTGCGAACCGAGATTGACTGCGGTCTCCTCCTCTATCAGGACGGTCACGCCGCGCTCGTGCAGGTAGCCGGCGAGCAGGCGAATGGAGGCAGCAGCTTCCTGACTGTTGTACTTGCCGACCAGTGCGATGGTTCGCGGCAGTAGCGTGTCCGATGCTGCCTTGGGGAAGGCGTTGTTCATGGGGTGACAATTAAACCACAATTCCGCATCTTTCCACCGTTCCCCGCCGACGGGCAATTTTTTGTAGAATCGAAGCCATGCTCGACGAACGTGCCAGAACACTTCTCAAGACGCTGATCGAACGCTACATCGCGGAAGGGCAGCCGGTCGGCTCACGGGCGCTTTCACGTTACTCCGGGCTGGATCTGTCGGCGGCGACCGTGCGTAACGTCATGGCCGACCTGGAAGACATCGGCCTGATTGCCAGTCCGCACACGTCCGCCGGACGCGTGCCCACCTCACGCGGTTACCGCTTTTTTGTCGATAGCCTGCTGACGGTACGGCCGCTCGACCGCGAAAAGATCGATGTCATTGAAGAGCAACTGCATCCTTCGCAGCCGCGGCAGTTGATCAGTAACGCGTCTCACCTGCTCGCCGGGTTGACGCATTTTGCCGGCGTGGTGCTGGCACCGCGCCGGCGGCCGGCCACGATTCGCCAGATGGAATTCGTCAGCCTTTCGCAACGACGGATTCTGCTCATCCTGGTCACCACCGATGGCGATGTGCAGAATCGACTCCTCTTTCCGGGGCGTGCTTACACGCCGGCCGAGCTGATCACGGCGACGAACTATCTGAATCAGCACTTCGTCGGCGGCGACTTCGAACATATCCGCAAGCATGTCCAGGAAGAACTGCTGGCGTTGCGCGGCGATCTCCAGGCCCTGATGACGGCGGCGCTGGTTGCCGGTGACGAGGTCATGCGTGGTCCTGACGACCGCTACGTCATTTCCGGTGAGCGCAACCTGCTTGAAGTCGAGGAGTTTTCGTCCAACATGCAGCGCTTGCGCGAGCTTTTTGACCTCTTCGAGCAGCGGACCTCGCTGATGCAGCTACTCGATCTTTCGCAGCGTGCCGATGGCGTGCAGATCTTCATCGGTGGCGAATCGGGGCTGGCACCGCTCGATGAGTGCAGCGTGGTGACCGCCGCCTACGAAGTCGATGGCCAGGTGGTCGGCTCGGTTGGCGTGATCGGCCCGACCCGCATGGCCTATGAACGCGTCATTCCGATCGTCGATATCACGGCGCGCCTGCTGTCGTCCGCATTGACCTACCAGGCAACCCGCTGATGCCCCGCTATCAGCCGGAGCCGCCCCACCGCCATGGGTCGCCGCCGCGTACGGCGGTCCTCCTGCTCAACCTGGGGACGCCCGACGCCCCGACGACAGCCGCTGTACGTCGCTATCTGCGGGAGTTTCTTTCTGATCCGCGCGTCGTCGATCTGCCGCGGCTCATCTGGTGGCCGATTCTTCATGGCATCATCCTCAATGTCCGGCCGCGCCGCTCGGCCGAGAAGTACGCCTCGGTGTGGTCTGCCGAAGGCTCGCCGCTGAAGGTTCATGTCGCGCGCCAGGCCAAACTGCTGCTCGGCTTTCTTGGTCAGGCCGGTCATCGAGTGGTCGTCGACTACGCCATGCGTTACGGAGATCCGGCGATCGGCGCAACTCTTTCCCGGCTCAAGGCCAATGGCTGTACGCGGATTCTCTTGTTGCCGCTGTATCCGCAGTACGCGGCAAGCACGACGGCTGCCGCGTTCGACGCGGCCTGTGCGTGGCTGCAGCGCACGCGCAACCAGCCAGAAGTCCGGATGGTGAGAAGTTTTGCCGACCACCCGGGCTACCTGGCTGCGCTCGCCGCCTCAGTGCGCGACCATTGGACGGCGAACGGCCGACCGGGCAATTCCTGGCGCTTGCTCATGAGTTTTCACGGGCTACCGCGCAAGCTGCTGGAGAGGGGCGATCCGTATTACTGCGAGTGCCAGAAAACCGCCCGTTTGCTCGGCGAAGCGCTTGGCCTTCGGCAGGAACAGTATCTGGTCTGTTTTCAGTCGCGTTTTGGCCGTGCCGAATGGCTGCAGCCGTACACTGTGCCGACGCTGGAAGCGCTGGCCAGGTCCGGCGTGCGCCGGGTCGACGTGATCTGTCCTGGCTTTCCGGCGGATTGTCTGGAGACCCTGGAGGAAATCGCTGTGGAAGGCAGGGCGCGTTTCATCGCCGCCGGCGGCAAGGAGTATCACTATGTCGCCTGCCTCAACGAGCGCGACGACTGGCTGCACGCGCTGGCCGACATCGCTGCCCGCCATCTCCTCGGCTGGCCGACGCAGGCGCTGCCCGATGCGGCCGAACTCGAACTCAGCGTCTTGCGCGCCCGCTCGTTCGGCGCTTCTTCCTGAAACGCGACGCCGCGCCGGCCGGGGACCTGCGCGCTCGGCCGGCGGCCCTGGAGTCCGCTGTCGAAACAGTCTCAAGTGGTGGCGCAGGCTGCCGTGTACGGCTTATCGGCGATACTTGCCGGAGACCTCGGAGAAGCGAATGCGAATCGCCGGTACGACACTGCAGCTGCAGGCCAACTCGCTGCGAGTGCAGCAGCGCGAAGTGAGCGAATCATTGACGGCCAGATCAGGGGCGGCGCCGCGTTCGCCCGGCGAGAGCGTCCGAAGCGAACCTTGGCCGAAGGTCGCGACAGTTGATCTGTCGCCCGCAGGGCAAGCTGCTCAAGGGAGCGAAGCGCGAGCCATCGAAGAAAGTCTGGACGCCGTCGAGCGCGACCCGATGCTTCGGCTGATTCGCGCTTTGCTCGGCTGGTTGACCGGTCGCCAGGTGAAGGTCTTCGATGGCGGCGAACTGAATGCTCTACCGCCCACTACTGGCGCCCCAGGTGCGGGCAATGTGTCGGGCGCCGATGCGCTGCTGCCCGCGTCGGGCGTTGCGCTCGAATACACCCGACATGCAGCGTTCAGCGAGATCGAGCAGCTCGCATTCGACGCTTCCGGCGTAGTGCGTACGAGCGATGGACGCGAGCTTGCATTTTCGCTCTCGTTGCAGATGAGCCGCGGCTATCATGCCGAGTCGACCGTCAGCCTGCGTGCGGGTGAAGGCGGGCGGACGAAAGACCCGCTGATCCTCAATTTTGCCGGTAGCGGCGCTGAGCTGACCAGTCGCCGGTTCAGTTTCGACCTCGATGGCGACGGCAAGGACGAAGCGATCAATCTGGCCACACGCGGCAGCGGTTTTCTGGCCCTCGACCGCAATGGGGACGGGCGGATCAACAACGGTCTGGAACTCTTCGGAGCGCGTACCGGCAATGGCTTCGCCGAGCTGGCGGCGCTCGACAGTGATCGGAACGGCTGGATCGACAGCGCCGACGAGGTCTACGAAGACTTGCGCGTCTGGAGCAGGAGCGAGACGGGTGAGGATCGCTTCGTCGGTCTCACTGCGGCGGGCGTCGGCGCGCTGAACGTGCGCGGCGTCAGCTCGCCTTTCGCGCTGAAGACGGGCGACAACGCGCTGCAGGGTCTGGTGCGCTCGACCGGGCTCTACCTGCGCGAAGACGGTAGCGCGGGAACGCTGCAGCAGCTTGATCTGGCGGTGTGAGCGGAAAGACCAACGGTGGCAGCCGCGGTGGCTGCGGCAGACGCGGACCGTGCGGAAGGAGGCTTCTGAGGCGGCACCTAGAGCAGTTCCAGCGGCGGGGTCAGGCCGACTCCGGAAATCGAGGAGCTACCCTGGACCGCGGTCTGGCCGAGTTTGGCGAGTACCCGGTTGGCTTCACGCAGACGGCCGAGCAGCCTGCCCAGCAAGACCTTGTCGAATCTGTCCCGAAGTTCGTCCGAGCTGAGCTCGAGTGCTGCGCTGTTGATCTCGAGAAACAGGGTCGGTTCGAGCGTGACGACAGTCGCGTGTCGCTTGCTGTCCGTCGGATGCAGGAAGGCCATTTCACCAACCACCTCGCTCGGCCCGAGGCGGCAGATGACCCGCCCGGTCGAAGATACCTCGACGAATCCGTCCACGATGACGCCGAACTTGCGATGGCTGTCCCCTTCCCGAATCAGCGTCACCTTCTCCGAGATCTCTCGCCAGAGGCTGATGCGCAGCACCTCCCAGAGCTCTATGTCCTCGAATTCCTTGAAGAACTCAAGGCTGCGCAAGCGCATGAAGCGCGTTTCATCCTGTTGCGTCTGGTCATCTTCCATGATCTGGTAGCGCACTGCCGAGAGATCCTTGGCAAAATCGGCGCCGTTGCGATAGCGGCTGTAGAGGTCTTTCTCGAGCGCTTTCTTGATGATCGGGTCGAGCCCGGCCGGCAAATTCGGGTTAAGTGCGCAGACCGACGGCGAGTCCATGTTGACGATCTTGTAGACCAGCGTGGCCGGATTGTTGGCACGGAAGGGCAGGCGCCCGGTGAGCAACTGAAAGAGGACAACGCCGAGCGAGTAGAGGTCGGTCTTCTGGTTCAGCGGGTAGTTCTTCACTTGTTCCGGCGACATGTAGGCCGGCGAACCGACACCCATCACGAACGTAGAGTCCTTCCCCATGTCTTTCAGCAGATTGAGCCCGAGACCAAAGTCGGTGATCTTCGGATTGTCCGCTGCGTCGATGAGGATGTTCGCCGGCTTGATGTCACGGTGCACGATTCCCTTGCGGAAGGCGTGATCAAGCGCCAGACAGCACTTGAAAACGATGCCGATGACCCGGTGCAAGGGCAACAGACGATTGATCGCGCAAAATTTGTCGAGCGCGGTACCTTCGACGAACTCCATCACCAGGTAGGCCTGCTCGGCCTCGACGACCGCATCGAAGACACGCACGATATTGGGATGCTCCAGGCGGCGGCCAATGGCATCCTCGGTCTGGAAGATCTTGCGCAGGCGCCTCGACATCGCGGCACTGTCCTCCCCGAAGCGGATCAGCTTGATGGCCACCTGACGATCGGCCGACGGATCGCGCGCCAGGTAGACGTTAGCCGTCGCTCCCTTGCCGAGAAAGCGAACGATCTCGTACTTGCCAATTTTCTCCGTCATGCCTCTTCACACTTTACCGATAGGGATCGAAATCCGGAACAAAGGGCGCTGGGTCGCTGCGCGGACGAGATTATGCTTGAAATGGCCGCCTCGATGGCGTGACCGGCAGCACAAAAGAACCTTGAAATGCGGTAAATCGTCCCAATATGCCGAGCGTTTTCCCGGAGACCAACCACCATGGAAGCAAGAGACAATAGAACCGACGAAATTCCCGTTGCCGTAGCGGCGCCCGAAGCGGCTGCAGTCGCGCCCCCAGCAGAGACTCGGACCGACACTTCGCCTGGGCCGGACGAGGCGCTCAAACAGGCCGAGTTGAAGGCAGCCGAGTACCACGATGCCTGGTTGCGCGCCAAGGCTGAAACCGAGAATGTGCGCCGCCGCGCGCAGGAAGACATTGCGAAGGCGGCCCGGTTCGCCATTGAGCGCTTCGCCAAAGACCTCCTGCCCGTCAAGGACAGCCT